>SWCD01021432.1_pt1 | contig 13704 bp, 8 predicted proteins | sample 4693011 | NCBI WGS metagenome assembly SWCD01 (sample SAMN10267278, study PRJNA491770) | bioreactor metagenome | isolation source: DHS bioreactor inoculated with marine | place: Japan: Omine Ridge, Nankai Trough | reverse complement strand
CCAAAATAAAACGCCTCCGGGGAGGCGTTTTATTTTGAACAGTATGATAAAAGTTGCTTACTGGCTTATATATCCTGTCTTCGTAATTTCTTTCAGGATCTTCATAGCCTTGAGCGAGCGGTAATTGATACCATCTGCTCCTAAGCTTGATCCCGGCTGAAAGGGATAACCTTCCAGCGAGCCAAGAAATTCAGCGACCTTTGCTTGAATTGGCACGAAGAGCCACATTTGATCGGCATACCAGCGGGCAGAGAACATTGATTCGCGAAAGGTCATCTCTTCGTATGGATCGGCCTTCAGGTTGAAGATAACCGGCCACCCGGGGGTGGAACGCACACCAGTAGCTATATTCCCTTCAACAACAGCGAAATGAACTTTCCAGTCATTCCAGCGCACGGCATTAAGTTCTCCACCTTGACTGAAGTAGAGAATTTGTTCCCGTGGGCCTTTGGCTTCTTTACCTTTGAAGAATGGCAGGAAATTGTAGCCATCAAGATGGACCTTCCATTTCTTGCCATTGGCCTTATAGCCTTTTTTTAATTTCTTGTTGATATTCGGCTCGCCAGCAGCGGCCATAATTGTTGGAATCCAATCTTCGTGAGACATGATGGCATCAGTCTTCATGCCGGGCTTTATAACACCGGGCCAGCGCACAACACAGGGTACCCGGAAACCACCTTCCCAGGTAGTACCCTTCTCGCCATGGAAAGGAGTGATGCCGCCATCGGGCCATGTGACCTTTTCAGCACCATTATCCGTGCTATAGATGACGATGGTGTTGTCGGCGATGCCAAGTTTGTCGAGTGTGTCGAGTAATTGGCCTACATGGCCATCATGCTCAACCATGCCGTCCGGGTAAAGACCAATACCGGTCACTCCCCGCGACTCCTTTTTTAACCTCGTATGGATGTGCATCCGGGTTCCGGTCACCCACATAAAGAAAGGCTTTTTGGCCTTCACGGAACGATCAACAAAGTCTAAACTCGCTTCCAAGAAATCATCATCTGCGGTTTCCATTCTTTTTCTGGTCATGGGGCCGGTATCTATAATTTTCCCTCCGGCTTTGCTTTTTATTACACCGCGTGGTCCGTATTTTTTCCTGAACTCCGGATCTTTCGGATAATAGTAGGTCTCAGGTTCTTCTTCTGCGTTCAGGTGGTAGAGATTGCCGAAAAACTCATCAAAGCCATGGGCTGTTGGCAGATGTTTATCCCGGTCACCAAGGTGGTTTTTGCCGAATTGGGCTGTTGCGTATCCTTCTTCCTTAAGTAGGTCAGCAAGTGTTGGTGACCAATCAGGAATACCGTGGTCAGAACCGGGCATGCCAATGGTCAGGAGCCCCGTACGGAATGGGTGTTGTCCCGTGATAAATGCAGCACGTCCAGCTGTACTGCTCTGCTGGGCATAATAATGGGTAAATAGTGCTCCCTCTTTGGCAATGCGGTCGATATTTGGCGTTTCATAGCCCATAATGCCGTTGTTATAGGCACTGATATTGTGCACCCCGATATCATCGCCCCAGATAACCAGGACATTTGGTTTACCCTTGGACGATTTTGATGAATTGGCCTCAGCAACTGCAGGTTCCAAATCAAGCACAGGAGATGCAGCAACAGCACTTGCACCGGCAAAAAACAGGGCTCTTCTCCACCAGCGTTTTTCCATTTTCATATTACCCATTTGTTTAGGCCTCCTTTTGGCTTTTAACTTTATGGTTAATACTGCTTTTTTATACTAGGCAACAACTCTTACCAGAGTCAACCCCTTAACCGGTTGGTGCTTTGCCGGAGCGGACGTTCTCCACAATCTGTTTTGTATAAGGCTCAATGTGGGCAAAATATTTTTTAAGGCCACTGCATAAATAATTAAGTCCTGCTGCACCGGTGGGGGTTCTGATAAATCTGTTTTTAGGGCATTCACCATGACACAGTGGCAGGTGTTCACAGTCTCGACAGTACTGCGGGAGTCCATACTTTTTATCAAAACCAAATTTTTTCTGCTGCTGTGATAAAACAGCTCTGCTCAACGACTTATTTTTAATATTTCCTAAATGATATTTAGGATAAACAAAATGGTCGCACGAGTAGATTCCGCCGTTGTGCTCAATGGCCATGCCTTTGCCGCAGATCTCTCCAAAGACACACATGTAGCCGTAAGTTCCCATTTGCTGAGCAATGGCGCATTCAAAATTATAAACAAAGGTCTTGCCGATATCGTTTTGGTACCACTCGTCAAAAACGTCACAAAGAAAGGTTCCATAGTCATCCGGGTCGCATGACCAATCATAAACTACTGAGTCTGGTGTTCCAGGCCTGGCAGCATCTTCACCCAAAACTGGAAATTCAATAGAATCCCAATATGGCGGAGCAACCTCCTTAAAAGTTTTTGCCTCGACACAGGCATTAAATTGAATAGCCCTGGGCTGGACCTCATCGCGGATAAAACGATACACATCTAAAGGTTGTTTGGTGTTGTCATAGTTGAGAGTTACAAGGGCGTTAAAAGGAATATCGTGTTTTTTAAGGAGTTGAACAGCATTCCATACTTTATCAAAAGTAGGCTTTCCTCCCTTGGTAACACGATGCTTGTCATGAAGTTTCCGGGGGCCATCAATACTCAATCCTACCAGGAAATTATGATGCTTGAGGAAATGGCACCACTCGTCATCAAGCAAGGTGCCGTTTGTCTGCAGGTCGTTATGGATTGTTTTGCCGCCCATGTACTTTCGCTCATAGGCCGCTACCTTTTTAAAGAAATCAAGGCCGCACAGGGTCGGCTCTCCGCCCTGCCAGGAAAAGATTATTTCGTCGGCATCCTGCTCCTGGATGTACTGCTTAATGAATTTTCTGAGAATTTCATCTGACATCCGCCAATTATTATCGGTTGATAGCAGGTTCTCTTTGTGCAGATAAAAGCAATACGAACAGTTGAGATTACACATCGGCCCGGCAGGCTTGGCCATGACATGAAACCTTGTTTTGGGCTTATTTGTGGGGCCCTTTTTCTTCATTTCTGCAAATTACTTATTCGCTTTAGGGGCTGGGAAGCATTCTTCAAAATCAGCATTTCCCATGACTAGTCTAAGTATGCCCCTGTTGGGCCATAAAGCCTGGCATCATTCTATATTAATTGTTCGTTCTTTAAGCCTGAGATTACAACATTCAAATATGAGTCAAGCAGCTTGTTGAAGGTTTCTTGCACTATGGTGTTTGACTCTAAATACCAGATTGGCTGTTGAGTACTCACGGCATGAACTGTTGTTTTCAGGGCAACTTGATCAAATTTGGCGATATAGCCGGAAGGCTTGTCCTTGCCATATCTTTTCATGTTGGCTTCATGGAGTTTGATACTGTACTGGGCATATGGAATTTTGTATGGGGATGGTCTGTCTGAAACGATTTTTTCTTTGGCACCCAATATCCTGGTGACTATTACCGCATCAATCCCAAGAGATGTTACTTTCTTTAGGATGAAATTTTTATCAACCTTCTTGTCGGTTAAGAGCACTTTGTAGCTGGCAAAGGCTTCAATGTTGTTTGCCTGTAACTTGGCAACAAAGGCGTTTTCAAAGGCTTCCTGCACCGGGGCATGATCAGTAACGAAAATAACCAGGGCTTTAGTAACTTTTAGATCAGCTTGGCTTGCATCCTTCCAGGTATTGGCCACCTTAGTTGTTGAGCAGGAAGCCAGCATCGTCAAGAGTAAGGAGAGAACAAAAATGTTTTTCATGAAAAGTACCTTTTTAGGCTTAAAATACCGCATTACTCAAAGCTACCACCAAGAGCGAGGTGTAACTTGACACGGTTGGTAAGGCGTTGGGTGGAAATGTCGAGCAAGGCTATTTTAGCTGCTATCCACTTATTTTGCACCTGAAGGACTTCGAGAATGTCGATTTTACCTACCTCATACTGTTTTTTGGTAAGTTCATAGGCCTTAAGATTCTCTTGAACAACGATGTTCATATAAGCCTCACGTTCCTGCAGGTGCCGTTCTCCTGCCAGGGTGGTTTCAACTTCTTTAAAGGCCTGGAGAGCTTTCTGGGCATACAGGGCAATAGATTTTTTCTGATCAGCCGAAGCCACCTCAACCTGGGCCTCGATCGCACCGCCAGCATAAAGCGGCATAAAAAGTCCGGCGGTAAGGTTGCTAACCACATTAGTCAGGTTTGTGTCTGTAACGCCCAGTGAAATATTAAAACGGGGCAGATGCATAAGGTCCGCCTCCCGTTTCTTGTAAAAGGCGGCTGCAACCCGTTGCTCGGCAGCAATAAGATCAGGTCTACGTTCTAATAACTGTGAAGGTATACCGGTTGGCATTTGTGGGGGGAGTGTACTCAGTTGGCTTGCTGTTTCAATAGCAGCAGATGGGTATCTGCCAAGAAGAAGTTCCAAGCTGCGCTTGCTATTTTCAAGGGCAGTCTTTGCCTTTCTGACAGCTTCTTGGGCAGATGCTTGATTAGCCTTGGCAAGATGGACATCACGCATGGTGCCCATCCCCACTTTTTGTTTGGTCTGCACAGCCGTCAGTGTTTCAGTATGCAAGGCAGCAATATGGCTGGCAAACTGATGTTGGAGCTTGCTTTCAATTGCCATGAACCAGGCATTAGCGGTTGAAGCAGCAAGATATTGCCGGGCAAATTCATAGTCTGAACGAGTTGCACCTGCAAGTTCTTCAGTAGCAGCTACACCACTGCGAATACGCCCCCAGACATCAGCTTCCCAGGATATCTTGACTCCACCTCCGTAGAGCTCTGCCTGGGCGGATTCGTTTCGATCTGAATAGCCGCCCGCTAGATCAACTGCCGGCTTTAAAGATGCTCCGGCTTGGCGTAGGAGAGCATTTACTCTCTCCACCTGGGCAGCAGAAATTTTCAACCCTGGATTGTTGGCCAGAGCTTCAGCCACCAAATCGGTGAGGGTTTGATCGTTGAAACTCTTCAACCAGTCGTCATCAACCAGTTGAGAGGAGTGAGCTTCTGTCCAGCTATCAGGGATCTTGTTTCCTGGAATATTTTCCGTACGGATACCCTCAATTGCCTCATCATGAGTTGCCACCTGTCCGGCACAACCTGTAAAGGCAAGAAGAGCTATGGCACATAAACCTAAATTCGCTGATACAAATCTCATGATAAGTCCTATGTTTAAGAAGGCCAAGTAGTCGCTTATTAATGAAAATGGGCAAAGTTTTGCCAGCTCTTCATTCGCATCAACATTTTTCGGATAATGGTTACATGATGCCAGCGCTCACTATAAACTGCAACTGTGCCAACACTACCCATAGGCAGGAAGAAATCCGACATGTCATGGTCAAATTCTATAACGACCGGAATAAGACCATCAGGCATGCGGGCATCAACCTTCAACATTTTAGCAGAAGGTGATAGCTGCCCTTCGGCAAGGGCGCCTAAAATCTGGACGACCTTACCCTGAAAGACTCTGCCTGGGACACCTGGGAACAGAATGTCGGCATGGTTACCCACCTTGATGTTTTGCATAGGTTGCTGTGTGAACCCTGCGACAAACATGGGCTTGTCGGTATGGACAAAAGTCATGATTGAGGCCATTGGCATGGGAACGGCCATGACGCCGGGGCTCACCCTGAGCTGAGTAACAAAGCCATCTGTAGGAGCCTTGATGACAGTACTGTCTAGGTCGAATTGAGCTGCGTCCAACTGAGCCTGAAGTGACTCAACATCCTTTTGATATCTTTCAACATCATATTTGCTGCCTGCTGAGGCCTCGGCAAGCTCAGTGGATTGGGCCAAACGTTTTTTGGAGAAATTAAGCTGAGCAGTAAGGTTGTCAACTTTGGCCTGAAAAGGGGTGGGGTCAAGCTTGCAGAGAACGTCGCCCTTGCTCAGTGGTGCATTGGGCTGGACATTCACCTCTACTACCTTGCCACGTACATTTGAAACAATGGGCGTAGTCAAGAAGTAGGACCTGGCAGTAATAGAGGCAGGATGAAAATAAGCCATTCCTGCCAGAATGACTCCCATCATGGTCACACCGCCGAGAACGACAGTGGTTAGCGACCACTTGTTGACAGGAATTTTAAAGATCTTGAAAATGGCCCAACAGACAGAGGAGTAGGTGAGTATTAAAAGAGTTTCCATGATTACACCTCCTCCTGGCCTTGTAATTTATCTTCTAAAATTGCAACTCGTTTGCTGAGTTCATCTGCGAGGGTAGCTTCTTGGGAAGCTGCTTTGTTTGCTTCCTCCAACTGGTCGATTCGACTTTCGAGCTCTTTGATGATTATAGAATCATCAGGTGTATCATTGCTCGTCTGTGCCATCCCCCAGCCTACACCAGGCTTGTAAAGAGTGGCCCAGATCCATAAAAAAGGCCAAATAGTGTGCATCAAAAAGAGGCTCACCCAGCCCGCTGTATGAATCGCATCTTGATGAGGGTGCTTGCGTTTCTTAGCTATTTCATAGGGAATGTCATGTATGAATATGACTCCATATATAATAGTGATCACGACAAATATAAGGACAACTAAAGCAAAATAATCTAGGACGCGGCTTTCCATATCTCCCTCCTGGAAAGAGATGCTTAAAGGTGAAAATAAAAGCGACTTTGGAAAAATATATAAAATTAAGGGGCTACAACGTAAAGATTAATAACAATTCCTAACTCTTTAAAAGGCAGAAAACAATAAATTTATGATGAATATTAAGTAAATTAACACAATTGTAAATTACATTTTTAACCTAACTGGCTGAGGCCCTCTTTCTTTTGATTTTCAAAATCCTACTCTATATCCAACCATAGCCAGCAAAAGGGAAGGGTGTGAAGTCAGAACCTATGGTAGGCAGTAAATGTTTGCGGAATAATTTAAATAAAATCAATCTATTGGAGAGGAAAAATCGGCAGGTAAAGCCCGTTCCAGAAAAGAATATTGTTGACGGTGATCTGGTTTTATGCGTCTCTTTAGGTAACAGTAACCACCTGTAATCAACAAAAATACGTACATCTTGGTTGTTGGATTTTTCTCACAAGATTAAGCCCAACCGACAAATAATCCGGCCATGGTAAAAAAAGTCGCCAGACAGAAAACCAAGCTCAGCATCCTTGCCACCGGCATTTCTCTCACCCTCGTTCTGGCATTCTCATATATTTATCAGCCTCTCACCTGCAAATTCCTTAACAATAAATTATACGATCTTATCTTACAGAGGGTTCACAAATCTGAAACGAGCGGCATACCGGTTATCATTGATCTAGACGATGAAAGCCTGGAAAGATTTGGCCAATGGCCCTGGCCACGATACCGTGTCGGTCAGCTTATGGCCAAACTCCAGGAGGCTGGAGTCCTATCGATTGGCACAGATATCCTTTTTGCCGAACGGGATCGTACCTCTCCAATAAACATCAAAAAAGAACTGAAAAGAGACCTGCAGATTGATGTAAATTTCACCGGTCTTTCAGATTCTCTGATGGACAATGACCGGGTTCTTGCCGAAGTCATGCGCGATGGCCCATATGTTCTGGGTTATTTTTTCAACTTCAAATCTGCTGACCGTTCAACTGGAAGCGCCGCAGATATCCATCCTTTGAATCTTGTCTCCATGATAGCACCGGGTGCAGGTTCTCCCCACGAGCACTTGATGCAGGCCAGCGGCCTTGTAGCACCGCTTAAAAGTCTAGCAGATGCAGCCAGAACTTCTGGATTTTTCAATACTATGACAGATGAAGACGGCATCGTAAGGCGGACTCCGCTGATCATATCCTGGCAGGGTGAATACTATCCGAGTTTATCTCTCGCCACTCTCCAGACCGCCCTTGGAAAACCACAAATGGTACTCAAAACAACCAAGGGTGGTATTGAGTCTCTGAAGATAGGGTCGACTCTAATCCCCCTGGACAGAAATGGCCGGATGCTTATTCATTTCAGAGGGAAAAAAGGAAGCTTTCCCTATTATTCAGCCGGAGAAATTCTTGATGGTAAGATCGGTACTGACAAACTGAAGGGTCGAATCGCTTTGGTCGGCACATCCGCAGCAGGTCTTAAAGATCTGCGTGCATCACCACTCGATCCTCTCCTGCCGGGAGCGGAAGCCCATGCCACAGTGATAGACAATATCCTCACCGGGGATTTCTTCTCCCGGCCCAACTGGGCTCCCGGTCTTGAGTTTTGCCTGATCCTGCTTTGCGGGCTTATAACTACAGTACTGATTACCCTGACGGATTCCCGTTGGACACTGCCTGTTAGTTTGGTGTCCGGAATCATTATCTGGCAGGGCGGGATGTGGTTTATGGAAAGCTTCAGGATTTTTGTGTCTCCGCTTTTCCCGATTTTGACCCTTGGGGGGAATTTCTCTCTGCTTACCCTGCTCAAGTTTTGGCAGACAGAAAGAGAAAAATTGTTTTTCAGGGATGCTTTTTCTCGCTATGTGTCTAAAGCGGTGGTTGATCAGATTGCTGATTCCCCGGACAAGCTCAGTCTCGATGGAGAGGAAAAGGAACTCAGCATCCTCTTTTCTGATATTCGCAGCTTTACCTCGCTATCGGAGAACCTTGCACCCAATCAGGTTATTGAGCTGCTCCATCAATACTTTACCCCGATGACAAAGGTTATTACTAATAATTTCGGGACACTAGATAAGTTCATCGGTGATGCCATAATGGCCTTCTGGAATGCGCCGGTGGACGTCATCAACCATAAAGAAAAAGCTGTACGCTCAGGTATCGGCATGCTCCGGGAACTGGGCAAGATTAATAAATCGTTCAGGGAAAAATATGGTTTTGACATCAATATAGGCATCGGTCTGCATGCAGGAACGGTGCGGGTAGGCAATATGGGGACAGACGAGCTTTTTGACTATACGATCATCGGTGATAACGTCAACCTGGCCTCAAGGCTTGAGGGTCTTACAAACTATTACGGAGTCAGGATCATCCTCAGCGAAACAATGATAGATCATGTCCCGCAGGAGTTTTCTCAGCAGGAGCTTGATCTGGTAACTGTTAAAGGGCGGGCGGAACCACTAAAGATCTATGGCCTGTTTTCAGATGGAGAGGACAGCCATAAAAAGAACGAACTCGTTCTATACCATGAGGCGCTCCAAAAATATCGCCAACAAAAATTCAGTGAAGCCGAAGAGATGTTTGCTGCCCTCCGCAATGATTTTTTTGACCGCAAGCTTTACAGTTTATATGAGAAACGCTGTCAGAAATTCCTGAGTGAACCTCCACCCGAAGAATGGGACGGGGTCTTCGGTCATACCAGTAAATAATGCTTTATCAGCGGTGAAAAACTCTAAATTCATCTACGCCGATCCTAACTGTAAAGCGGATTTGTTTTGACATTTTTCCAGTATCTCGATAAGCATAAGCTTAGACATTGTTAGGAATTTGTAGGTGAAATGTAAGCTACCTCCAAATTTTGTAGAAGCCCGGAAAAGCGACTACTTAGCACTATCATTTAAGTGGGGGCTGAGATGATAAAACTAATATTGGACTGCGCTCGTGTTGTTTTTAATTTCAGTAAATGGCTGACTTTACTGGCAATGGTGTTGATGCTGGTGCCCAAAGGCAGTCACGCTGGGTCGTTGGTGACGGACCCGGATCTCGTTGATAATCAATTTGAAGAGTATATTCTACGCCCTTGCATTGATGGGGCGATTAATTTAGTAACAATTCAGGGATGGTCGCTTCAGGATGCACAAGACTATGACGATGCGATCTGTAGTGTCATTTATACTCAGGGTACATATGCCAGTTCAGATAGCTATGCAAGCTCGTCTAATATAGGCTCTTTAGGGGCGCAAGGTAAATCTTCAAATGCCGTTGCCCAGCAACAGGTAGTTGGTATTAAGGACCATTTGGAGGAGCTCAAAGAGGAAGAGGATTCGCCGGGAGGGTGGGGATGGTTGTTAAGCGCCCAGGCAGGGAAAACCGATCGTTTTGCCACCAATCTCGAGACAGGATATGAATCGGATCTTGAGAGTTTCATGGTAGGTCTCGATTACCGCTTTGATAATCAAATTGTCGTTGGTCTGACTACCGCATTCACCCAGGATAAAGCTGATTTCGATAATAATAAAGGTGAGCTAACCACCGATAGCTTTTCCGTCTTGTCTTATTTCACCTTTGCTCCTTCGGATAGCGCCTATCTCGATGCCTATGTGGGAATAGCACCTCTTGATTTTTCTGGTGAACGTGCAGTCAGTATAGATGGAGAAATAGCGGACGCGTTCGGTTTTGCCGGCACCATAAAGAGTGATTTTGAAGGCGACCAGTTCTTGGCCGGCTTATCGGGTGGTTATGACTGGTTTGTGGGTGATTTCTCCATTGGGCCGTTCGTGGCGATCGACTATATCAAGACCGAAATAGACGGTTATGATGAGCGGGGTGCTACCAATCTTGAGTTGCGCTATGAAGATCAAACCAGCTACTCCACCACAGCCTCGGTAGGCCTCAATCTCAGCCATACCACTCAAACTAGCTGGGGAGCCATCGTACCTAATGTAAGCATATCCACGGTACACCAGCACCAGGACGATGCGCGGAGATACGACGTGAGACTGATCGCTCTGCCTGCCGTTGATCCATCAACCCTCCAACTTAAAACCGATGATCCCGACAGGGACTATGCGCTGATAAATCTCGGTTTGGTATTGGCTACTAATTCGGGGACGCAGTATTTTGCCAACTACGAGCAAATGGAGAGCAACGATTATATGGATAATTGGGCGTTCTCGATAGGTATACTCTCCGAGTTTTAACTTTCTACTGTATCCGGTTACTTGCTTCGTGATTTTAAATTGGCCGCAGAAACCTGCTGTTATCTAGCAATAACTTAGTTAAAAAACAGGCTGAATTCAGCAATCGTACTGATTAAATAATTATCGGCGAAATTTCAAGTTTGCGATGTGAATCACGTAACTGTTTTTGCTGAAAAATATCTTTGACAGCCCACATTAAGTCAGAAGATTTATTTTTAGCAGGCCATGGAAAGCTAGGGTAATGAAAAGTAGTATAAATAAAGGGGAGGGTGCACATGTTACAGTATATCAATAGGTTATCTATCCTGTTAACCCCAGACGACTCAGGTTGTAAGAAAATTACCCGCCGCCATATTTTTTCGGTGATTACATGCGCATTGCTGATTTTGGCCGTGTCACTGTTTACAACACCGGCACAGGCTGAGATCACGGTTAATGTCGATGATAGGGTCGATGTCACTTTCACGCCAATGGTGGTTGGCCAAACCGTAAAGACATATGATACCACTGTTGCTGTTACCAACACTTCGAGCGCAGCTATTCTCGCTCCGATTCGAGTTGTTGTTTTCAATATCGATAAAAAGAAAGTAAGCCTGGCAAATGCTGACGGCTATACAGGCGAAGGCCCTTATATTGAAATAGACCTGCCAGACAACCTGCTCGGTGCGGGGGAATCCAGTGCACCGGCTGTGGTTTCCTTTGTACGCGAGGCCGGTAATTCAGGTACTACTTCCTCGGGTAATGGCAAAACTAAAAAAGAAGGGTTTCCGGTATTTGATTTTGACTACTCGGTATTCGGCGGCGCATCTGCAGCGCCTACCTCGCCCACGTCCTACCCTTATGCCGTAAAACCGGACACCGGTATAGTCGATGTATTATTCAGGGTTAATGTTCCTGGTGATAGTTCGGCGCCTCCAGACGCGGTCATTTTAAGAAATCTGAACACCAATACCGATGTATTGTTAAACGACGATGGAATCGATGGGGATGTCAAGGCCGGTGATGATATTTATGTTTCAACGGTGGCTATAGACACCGCCACGTTGGCAATTGGTGACTGCCTGACCTATGTCGGTGTTACCCTGGCGGATGATTTTGAGGTAAGTTCAGCCGAATATGACTTATGCACTACGTCTTTTCCGCTACAGATAGCCCCATCTGATACCAGTCAAGACAATCAGGTTATTATAGGCCAGTCCCCTGCAGTTGCCGATGAAGTTTTGGCCATTTTTGAGCGTGGTTTTGGCGAAATGAAAATTCTATCAGTGCTAGAGAGAACCGATGGCGAGGTCATCGGTACTTCATTATTAAGCAGGCTTTATCAAATTAGCTTGCCTGAAGCCCAGTCAGAAAGAGAGCTGTTAAGAATAATTGATAAACTTAAAAGACAGGATGGCGTTGTCAATGCCGGCCCTAACCATATTGGCAGTTATGCTACGACACCTATCGATCTACAGTTTCCCAGCCAGCATGCACTAAAATTAATAAGTGCCGATAGCCTCAGTGGAACGCCAAATTATGTCTGGGATGCGGGTGCGACGGGTAGTACGATTACGGTGTCTGTTTTGGATACCGGCGTTGATGAAGCACATCCGGATTTGGCGGGTCAGGTGTTGCCAGAAAATGTAGACTTACAAAATCCAGATCTCGTAGTGCCAGCCAATAATATTGATGGTGATGGTCATGGCACCGAAATGGCCGGTATTATTGGTGCAGCAACGAATAATTTGACTCCACCACCTGAAACTGGAATAGGAATAGCGGCTGTTGCCAGGGATACGATGATCGAATCGATCAAGGTGAGTGATGACGATACTCCGACTCAGGCACAGATGATTGGGGGATTCAACAAAGCTGCTTCTGCGGCGAGTAGCGGTACCGTAATTAATGCCAGCTTTATTATTAACGGTCCTATGTTCCCGCCTGTCGGCTTGTGCGGTAGTATCAATGACCTGATTGACCGCGGTGCTGTAGTGGTGAATTCGGCTGGTAATGAAGATGATAATGACTCCATCTGGCCCGGACAATGTAATGACACATTTTATGATGCTCCGTCAGACAGAATTTCAACAGATAACAAAGAGATCTTTATTGTAGTTGGTGCTTCCGACTGCAACAGCAGTAGTATCGATCCAACCTGTGCAACAGATTCAAAGAAATCGGACAGTAATTATGGGAACTGGGTTGATGTAGGCGCACCGGGTGTTTCTGTGCAGACAACTACCATTGGCAACGCATACACAGTCTCCTATGGAACATCTGCTGCCGCAGCGATTACTTCCGGGGCGGCAGCGATTTTACTCGACTGCGGTGTAGATCATGATCAGGTGCAATCGACTCTCGTAGCAGGGGCAACAGTACCTGTACAGATCGGTCCGGTACCTGTGCCGGACGATTTTAATCGCATCAACCTATACAACTCACTGAATACGCTGAATTCTCCACCCACCGGTATAGCTTTAAGTAATAACCTGGTCGATGAAAACGTCGACACCAGCGGCGGAATTGCTATTGGCACGTTGACAACTGCCGATACGACTGTTTGTGATAACCACGGTTACTCGATTACCGGTGGTGTTGATGCGGCAAATTTCTCGCTCACAGGCATGGACTGCGATCTATTAACTGGCAGGGGCTGTGATCAATTAACCCTTGACGCCGGCGTCTTGGATTTCGAGGCGGACCCGAGCTATAGCGTTGAGGTTACCAGTAATGATTTTTTTGGTTTGGCTACTTCAGCTACTGTGACAGTGAACTTGAATCCGCTTAACGATAATGCACCGGTCTTCACCACCGGTACTTCTTTCTCTGTGGCGGAGAATACCACGTCGGTAACTACCGTTAATGCCACCGATGCCGATCTGCCGACGCAGACAGTGGTTTACGATTTCGCCGGTGGGACCGACCAGAGCTTGTTTTCACTCAACACAGGGACTGGTGCTTTAAGTTTCATCAGCGCACCGGATTATGAAGTT
>SWCD01016782.1_pt2 | contig 13716 bp, 13 predicted proteins | sample 4693011 | NCBI WGS metagenome assembly SWCD01 (sample SAMN10267278, study PRJNA491770) | bioreactor metagenome | isolation source: DHS bioreactor inoculated with marine | place: Japan: Omine Ridge, Nankai Trough | reverse complement strand
AGGAGATGGTCTGCATATTTTGCAGATAGGAATCGCCTGGGGCCCCAATGGCAAATCTGCAAATAAGGATGAAGCAAAAATGCGCGCCAGACAGCTTCGCGGTATGGTGATGGCCGGTGAAAAATTTAAAGAGATTGCCAAATCATACTCAGATCTTCCCTCAGCAGTTGATGGTGGCGACATCGGTGTTTTTCTTCGGGAAGAACTTTCCACAGCTATGCAGGAAGGTCTTGCAGGGCTTCGCCCCGGTGAAGTGAGCGATATAATCGAAAGCGGTGAAAGCTTTCAATTCTTTAAACTTCTCTCTTCTAAGTCAGGTAATACCATTACTCAGGCTCCTTTGGACTCTGTCAGAGAAGAAATCCGAGCCTTATTGCAGCAAGAACAATTAAAGAAGAACTCCGATGTGTGGCTCACCCAGCTCCGGGAACTTTCTTACGTCAAAGAACAGCTTTAATATTTAGCCAACTCCCGCACCTTGAAAAGATGAGGCGAGCCAATAACTTTCAACAGAATTTGCACCATAAGTCTTTGTGAATTATAGTAAAATGAATGTTGTTTTGATCTGATTACACCTGTTTTTTCTTAGTTTCACATCTTCCAGTAGGGGATCACATGACCCAGGAAAACAGTCAAAAAAATTGGACTGAAGACGCTACTAATTCAGAACCTGACTCTGGTCAGTCACTGGGTCAATACCTGCAACGGGAAAGACTGAAAAAGGATCAGTCCGTTGAAGAGGTTTGTGCTGCAACCCGTATTCCTCCAGAAACATTACTAGCTCTTGAAGCAGGCAACAGAGGCCAACTGCCGGTGGCAGTCTTCACTAAAGGTTTTGTGAAGATCTACGCAGCCCACCTTGGTTTGAACCAAGCTGATGTCCTTGAAAGATTCAGCAAAGAATGGGGCAATGTCAGGAACACGACGCCTGAGATTTTATCAGGAGAAAGCATGGCAGAAACGTCACCTTTTTTCCTTTCAATGCGCTTCTTTTTGCTCCTTGTTCTTATTGCTCTGGTCATAAGTCTTGCTTATTTTTTCTTTCAGGCCGACGACACACCACCGCCAACTTCCCTAACAACTATTCCCATCCCTCAGGAACAGACAACTCCGCAGGTAATAGTTAAGAAAAAAGAAACCAAGCAGCTTAAACTTAATCCTGTGGCACCCCCACAGGAGACTCTCTTAGTTTCTCCCAAGTCAGCAGGCAAAATCCCCTTGGAAAATGATGATGAACCGGAGCAAGCCTCTGTTACCGAACCAGTGGCTAAGCCTCAAGTTACAGTCCAAGAAACCCTTTCTGAACAAACTCCTCCCCAAAGGAATTCTCGTTCAGCAAATGTTACCAACCCAGCAGCATCATCAATTGATACGCCTGCCCAAAAAACATCCGAACCAGCCATCAGCATTGTTCAACAGACTCAACGCCGTCCCTCAAGTCATTTCCAATCGCTAAACCTGCATATTCGTTTTATTAAAAAAACACGTATTGCCATTAGTCAGGATGATGATCACCCGGAAAAATATATCTTTAACCCCGGAGAAGAGAGTACCTGGATTGCGGCAAGCCAAATCACCCTCGAAGTTGACAAGGCTGACGCTGTTGAACTCACCCTCAATGGCTCGCCGGTTTCCATTGACTCGAGCAGTAATGGACCTTTGGCCATCACCCTTCCTTCAGACATTTCCCCCTAATCATGGCAAGGCACGAAACCGAGGCCTTGGTATTAAAAATTTTCGATCATGGAGAATCTGATAAAATAATCACTTTCTTCAGCCTCGATCTTGGCAAGATAACTGCCATTGCCAAAGGTGCTAAAAGAAGTAAGAAACGTTTTGTCGGAAAACTTGAGATCTTCAACCATCTCAATATTATGTTGCCGACAACAAATTTTCTTCTTTACTGCGCGTTGATGAAGCTGAACTTCTTAACCCGTTTCCTGCACTTCGCTCTGACTACGAACGCTTTGTCTGTTCTACCTTGGTCTGCGAACTTATCCTGAGCTGGACTGCTGACCATGACAAAGACGACAATCTCTTTCACCTTCTGACCTGGACATTCAACCAGCTCAGCCAAGGTGATCCCGTACCTACACTTCTTCTTTTCCAACTTCATCTCTTGACGCTTCTTGGCTTTCATCTCCATCTTTCGTCATGCTCTTTATGTGGTGTAGAGGTGAGTACAAAAGAAAAATTTGCCTTTGAGTCAGCAAAAAACGGCATTGTCTGCGGCAGATGTTCTTCGCGTAACGACGCCGCAGATAGCAATTCGGTTCCTCTCTCTCTGGGCTCAATCAAAATTCTTGAGAAGGCCCGTGAGCTTAGCGTCGACAAATGGCCCCGTCTTCAATTTTCAAAGCAGTCTCTTAAAGAAACAATTGCCCTGTTCCAAAGTCACAACTCATTCCTTCTTCAACGCGACATCCTCTCCTGGAAGGAACTCCAAGCCCTTTATAGCTCCTCTTGACAAACGACAGAGCCGGTTTTAATCTTTTGGCATCAATCTGCCGGCCTTTATTTCAAATCCACCACAGCTATGTTCAACAAACAATTGTCCCCATACACCCTGCAATGGATAGGTCTTTTAATAGCTGCAACTTTACTGGCCTTGTTTTTTTTCTTCCCTACCTCCCAAGCGCCAAAGACAAGCATGGATATCAATCACACTTCTCTCACTGCCAGCAATAGTTCCATTCCCTTTATTTCACCTCCAAGCAAACTCACTGTTTCATCTGCCCAGGAAGTTTGGGATTATTACCAGAAGATTGGTTTTACCATGGATAACCTGGCCGCAGGTCAGATTGACGTCCCTCGTATTTACCTTGCCAATATCATTAATACCTGGGCAGAGGATAAGCCGGTCACCTTCAAAAAATCACTCTTTTACCGAACCATGCTGCCGCTCATACTGCGTATTAATGAGCTCATTGCCGCAGAACGTAAGCAACTACTAACACTCTTAGAAAAACAACAAACCACAGCTCTCAAACCGCCAGAGTCCAGTTGGTTGCGCGACCTGGCAATTGACTATCGTGTTATCAGCGCATCATACAAAAAGCCTCTTTCAGACAGACATCTAGCCACCCTTGTTCGAAGAGTGGATATAATTCCCACTTCATTGGCACTTGGTCAGGCAGCCTATGAAAGTGCCTATGCAACCTCACGTTTTGCCATGGAAGGCAACGCTCTTTTCGGGCAATGGCGTTGGGGTAGTGGTCTTCGCCCTGCACAACAACGAGATGAGTTAGGTGATTACCGCATAGCTGATTTTGAGACACCACTCGACTCAATGGCTGCCTTTGCAAAAAACCTCAACACCAACAAGGCGTATCTGGAATTTCGTCAGCTACGAAGTAAAATGCGGAGTGACAGTGAACCCTTAAATGGTTACGAACTTGCAGCTGGTCTAGAAAAATACTCTGAAAAAGGAAAGGTATACGTAAAGACTTTACGCGGTATGATTAGTCAAAATAAATTGACCAAGCTGGATACGCTTAAACTTGGCTCTGGGCGGCCAATCAGCCTCATTCCAAACTGGGTTGATAAGGACAGGAAGATCCAAAGAACCAGGGATTAGCTTGTTGCATCTCCATAGACATCCTCTAGGGGAATAGAGCTGGGCAGCTTGCTCAGGTCTATCTCTTCAGCAGCTTTAATACCGGCGATCAGCGCCTGGTGGTTAAGCTCTCGAAACTTCTCCGGCACCCTGGAAAGCACGGCCTTTTCCACACTATTTAAAGAAACCTTGCCACAGAGCTTTGCAACAGCGCCAATGGCAACAATATTGGCAACAATCTCTTTACCAAGCTCCCGTGCCATGGAGGTGAAGGGGAGTGAAATGGCCCTGCTTGTCGGGGTTTGCTCAACAAAGGTTGAATCGACAACCAACAAGCCGTTTGGTTCAAAATCGTAGAAATAATCGTCCAAGGCTGCCTGGTTCATGGCAAGAAGGCAATCCATTTTGATTACCTTGGGGTAATCAATTTCCTTTTCACTAATAATCAGCTCAGCTTTGGAGTTACCGCCCCGAGATTGGGGGCCATAACTCTGGGTCTGGCAGACATGAAAGCCATCATAGACCCCGGCAGCCTCTGCCATGATGACAGCTGCCGTTATAACACCTTGGCCGCCGGAGCCGCCAAAGCGTATCTCATATCTATCTTTGTCCATATGTTATTACCCCAGCCGAGGATTAATACTCGTCATCGCGGTCCGGCTCACATTGAGCCTCAGGTACTTCTTCAAGAGGAAGTACCTCATCACCTGCTCTAGCCCGTATTTTCTGATATTCCTTGGTGTAGAAAGGCTTAGTTACATTAGCAAGAACGCCTATACTGAACTTGCCCTCCATCTCCTCGTCACTCATCTTTGCTGCCTTGGTAACACTGACTGCATTGTCTTTCATCCAAAGCTGGAAGGCCACAGGATCAGGCATATTATTCTGACGGCCGTAATAGGTATGGCAATTTGAGATGACTTCAATCACCGCAAAGCCCTTTTTCTCAATCCCCTGTTTAATCAATTTATCAAGCTGGGGCACATGGTGCACTGTTCCCCGGGCAACATAGGATGCACCGGCAGTCACAGCCAGTTCAGCAATGGAAAAAGCATGTTCGATATTACCATAAGAAGCAGTTGTGGCCTTTGCTCCGTATGGGGTGGTGGGTGAATATTGGCCACCTGTCATGCCATAAATCTGGTTATTGACGATAATGGCTGTGATATTGAGATTACGCCGGGCAGCATGGATAAAATGATTACCGCCAATGGCAGTGGCATCACCATCTCCCATAACTGTCAGTACAGTAAGTTCAGGGTTGGCAAGCTTGATGCCGGTGGCAAAGGTGAGGGCCCGGCCATGGGTGGTATGCAAGGTATTGAAGTCTACATAGGCCGGCATCCTTCCTGTACAGCCAATACCAGAGGCTAAAACCATTTCATCTTGGGGAATATCAAGATCGGCTGTAGCCCGGATTAGAGAGCCGAGCACGATCCCCAAACCACAACCAGGACACCAGACATGAGGAAATTGCATGTCGTGGCGTAAAAAATCGTGGCGGACTTTTGCTGCGTGTTCAACCATGGCTTATCCTCGCCAACCTACATGTTTAATAATTTCTCAAATATCTGATCCGGGGTAATCAACAGGCCGTCAAAACGATTAAGCTGTTTCAAGGTGGCAGTTTGATTTACGGCCCGCACTTCGCGCACAATCTGGCCCATATTCATTTCCGGAACGAGCACTGCTCGACACTGCCTAAGCACCGAATCAACAGCGTTTTTCGGAAAAGGAAAAAGAGTGACAAGTTGTAAAAAACCAGCCTTGATCCCGCGAGCCCTGGCCATTTTCACAGCCCGAATGGCAGATCGAGAAACAGCCCCAAAAGTAATAATGGCCACCTCGGCATCATCAAGCATGTAGCCCTTGGTCATCTGGATATCATTGGCGCCATTGGCCAGTTTGCGGATCATCCGTTTATGGAAGGCTTTCACCACATCAGGACGAAAACAGGGGAACCCCTTGGTGTCATGCATAAGACCCGTAACGTGATGGCGGTATCCGGAGCCCATTGCTGCCATAGGAGGTACACCGCGGCTATTATCCTCATAGGGCTCGTACCATTCAGGCGGCACACTGGGTTTGATGCGGTTAAAAACCTCCATGGGGCTATTGGGAGGTAGAGTCACTGCCTCACGTGTATGGCCGACAATCTCATCAGATAGAAGTATTACCGGCACCCGGTATTTTTCAGACAGGTTAAAGGCATGAACCGTGATTTCAAAGGAATCACTCACCGAAGAAACGGCCATAACAATGATGGCATGATCGCCGTGGGTGCCCCAACGCGCCTGCATAACATCTGCCTGGGCCGGGGAGGTAGGCATGCCTGTTGATGGCCCGCCACGCATAACATTTACCACCACCACCGGTACTTCGGTCATGCAGGCAAAACCGAGGTTCTCCTGCATCAAGGAAAATCCGGGCCCGGAGGTGGCTGTCATCGATTTTGTCCCAGCCAGAGAAGCGCCGATTATGGCACCCATGGATGCCAGCTCATCCTCCATCTGGATGAAGGTACCACCAATCTGGGGTAAGCGGCGGCTCATCTCTTCGGCTATCTCGGAAGATGGTGTAATAGGATAGCCGGCAAAGAACCGGCACCCTGCAGCCAAGGCCCCTTCAACGATAGCCTCGTTACCCTGTAAAAGATGTTTTTTATTTGAGTCTAAACTGTCATCCATATTCTTGGTATCAGCACTCTATTTTATCGAGATTGATCAAAATCATTCTTCACGTCGCCGCGCTCGCCTATCAGGGTAACGATCGGTAATAGACATTGCAAAATCAGGGCAATGCACCTCACAAATCCTGCAACCAATACAATCATCAGGACGGGCCACAATGGGCCCACCTAATTCGTTTTTATCGTAAACATGCTTAGGGCACAGTGCGATGCAGATCCCGCAGGATTTACACCAGTGGGCATAAACCGTCTGGGTAAAAAGCTTAATCCCCTTTTTATCGAGCTCTAGCTTCTTCTGCCAATAATCGTCAGCTGCTGTTTCCTTCGCAGCGGCTTTCTTCTTTTTTGTCTTTGTAGTTTTTGCTGAAACCATACTTAGAACCCACCGAATTTTAAGAAATGGGATGTAACAATTTAATAATACAATTATTTCCCTGCCGAACGAGGAAAAAAACCTTATTTCTTGAGATTTTTTCGTTAAATCAGAGTAGGTTGACAGATCTTTTACACCAAAATCTTATATTTCGTGGCTTGATGAGGACATTATCCTTGCTTGCTGCAGACATTTTCCCCAAGGAGATAGACGTAATGACAATTGAAGCAGGCAACCAAGTTAGTGTTCACTATACCGGCACCTTTGAAGACGGTGAAGTTTTTGACTCGTCTCAGGGCCGTGATCCTCTCACTTTTGAGGTGGGCGCTGGCCAGATGATCCAGGGTTTCGATCAAGCCGTACTCGGTATGAAGGAAGGTGAAAGTAAAAAAATTACTTTGGTACCAGAAGAGGCTTATGGCCCTCGCAACGAAGAGCTTCTAGTTGATATACCAAGTGCAAACTTCCCGGAAGACATGAAGCTTGAAGTGGGCATGATGCTTCAGCTTACTAACCAACAAGGTCAGCCAGTCCCGGCAACTGTTGCAGAAATTGGTGACGAGAATGTAAAAATGGATGTCAACCATCCCATGGCCGGTAAAACTCTCAATTTCGATATTGAAATTGTAGAGGTGAAATAACCTCTTTATTTCCATAACAACAGCGGACCTATCAACTATTAGGTCCGCTGTTGTCCTTTTCTTTACGTACCCTTTCTGCCTCTTCCCTCCTCCACTCCCAACAATTCATTTATATTTTCTGCTGAAAAACCGACAGGTTGTCATAACTTTACAGCAAGTTATTTACTTTCCGTGGCCACTGCCAGAAAACGACAGACCTCTCTTTCCTTATTTTTTCTTGATATTTACACGGGAAATCCTCAAAATAATTTTAAGTATTAACACATAACCACTTTTAATCTTTCTATATTTAAGTTTGATAATCGAGGCCTTGCGCACCTCACCTGCACGGGAAGGAAATCTTATGAACTGGAAAAAAATGACCATTGGCAAAAAAATAGTATTTGGCTATCTCACTATTCTTTTCTTACTGCTCATCATCTCACTCATTAATTATTTCGGGGTGGGTGGCATTGTCAGTAATGCTGAAGAGGTCATCAGGGGCAAAGAGCTTGACTCTATTTTAGCCCAAAGGGAAAGTGATCATCTCAAGTGGGCCCAGAAGGTCAATAGTCTTCTCACCGATGAGACTGTCACTACTCTGGAAGTTCAAACCGACCATAAAAATTGCAAGCTCGGCAAATGGCTCTATGGTGAAGGCCGCCAGAAGGCAGAAGCACTTTTACCAGAGATCAAACCGATCATAAAATCCCTGGAAGAACCCCATGAGCGCATGCATATGTCAGCCATTGACATAAAAAATAACTACAAACATGCAGATGTCACTCTGCCGATCCGTCTCGTTGAAATTGAGTCTGCTCACCGTGCCTGGGCCATGAGACTGTTCACTGCCATCCTCAATAAAAATACCACCGTAAAGGGAGTGAAAACCGACCCGAAAACCTGCAAGCTTGGTAAATTCATGATCTCAGAACAAGGAAAGGCTGCCTATGCTAACGGCAGTGCTGACTTTAGAGAAATGTGGGATAGTCTACATGGAAGTCATGATGCCATGCATTACACGGCTGGCGAAGTTAAAGAGCTCATGGCCCAGCGCAAATTCGCTGAAGCCACTAAACTCATGCAAAATAAGATTCTCATTAACCTTAATGCCACCCTCTCTGTTTTGAATGAGTTGCGCTACGATGCTGAGGAGAATCTCCTAGGGGTTAAAAAGGCCAATGAAATTTACAGTAAAACAACGTTGCCCAGCATGAAACAGACCTTAAAATCCATAGGCGAAATCAGAGCATATGTCGCTGAAAATATTATGACTGATAAAGCTATGCTGGCTGCAGGTTTAACAACTAAAAACACGGTTACTATTCTTAGCTTGGTAACAATCTTCATTGGTTGTTTTATTGCCTATTTTACTGCCAAGAATGTTATCAACCTCCTCACTGTGGCTGTCAGCACCATGGCTGAGGCCTCGCGGCAAATTACTGCTGTTTCCGGTCACATTGCCTCATCAAGCCAAACCATGGCAGCCGGTGCTTCTGAGCAGGCAGCGAGCCTGGAAAATACTTCCTCATCCTTGGAAGAGATCAACTCGTTGACCAGGCAAAATGCCGATAATACCCAACAGGCTGATGTCACTATGAAAGGTGTGCAAGACAATATGGCTTCTGCTGATGCGTCCATGGCCAAGCTCACTGCATCAATGACTGAGATTTCCAAGGCCAGTGAAGACACGCAACGCATCGTTAAGACCATTGACGAGATTGCCTTCCAAACCAACCTGCTAGCCTTAAACGCTGCAGTAGAGGCTGCCAGGGCCGGAGAGGCAGGGGCTGGTTTTGCCGTTGTAGCCGATGAGGTCCGGAACCTGGCCATGCGCGCTGCTGAATCCGCTGGCGAGACCTCAACCTTGATCGACTCCACAGTAGAGAAAATTAAGACAGGAACAAGTATTGCTGAAGAAACAAATGAAATGTTTCATGTTGCCAATGAGGCATCTGATCAAATTTCCGTTTTAATTACCGAGATTTCCACAGCTTCTGGAGAACAGGCTAAAGGGATCGATGTGATTAACTCCTCCATCACTCAGATTGAAACTGTTACGCAAGACAATGCCGCAACAGCTGAAGAGACAGCATCAGCCTCTGAAGAGCTTGCATCACAGATAATGGCAATGGATCAAACTATTCGTGAACTGGAGGCTATGGTTGGTGGAAGTGGGGCAAAACAAACCCAAACATCAAGTTCACCATCAAAACCACCCAAAAGAATATCAGCGGCTCCTAAAGCTCAACAACTTGCTGCCCCTGCAGCTCCTAAAACTTCGCCAAAGGCTCCTCCTGCAGCTCCTCCAAAAACTGAGGCTGAAGAAATTATCCCCTTTGACGATGATGATTTCGAAGATTTTTAGATAATTTACGTCATCACACTTAACTCCCACAAGAAAAGGCCTGCTGGTAATTACCGGCAGGCCTTTTCTTGTGGGAAATCAATCTTTTTTTCAGAATATCAATTCCGCTGATGCGAAAGCTCATCGCAAACTTCGAGACAATGAAGAGATGGGTCTAGATATTATAGACTCCTGCCTTCGTTAAAATGACTTAGAAATTACCAAGGGCAGACCAAAGAACACCGGCCGCAATGGCTGAGCCGATAACCCCTGACACATTAGGAGCCATGGCATGCATGAGCAAAAAATTGGTAGGATCCTCTTTCTGCCCCACAGCCTGAACAACACGGGCAGAGTCAGGAACAGCAGACACTCCAGCAGCGCCAATGAGCGGGTTTATCTTCTCTTTTAAAAAGAGGTTCATAAATTTAGCAAAAAGAAGGCCGCCACCAGTTGCCACCACAAAGGACAAAGCACCAAGAACAAAGATAAATATCGATTGCGGATTCAAAAAGATCTGGGCTTGGGTGGAAGCACCAACCGTGAAACCTAGAAGAATTGTGACAATATCAATAAGGGCATTACGGGCCGAATTAGCCAAACGTTCCGTAACCGTTGACTCTTTGAGAAGGTTGCCAAAAAAGAGCATACCAAGCAGAGTCATGGAACCAGGGGCAAGCAAGGCGCAAATCAGAAAAGCCACTATGGGGAAAATAATACGCTCCCGACGAGAAACCTTCCGCGGTGGCTTCATGTGGATTAACCGCTCTTTCTTAGTAGTGAGCAAATACATGATTGGCGGTTGGATAACCGGAACCAAAGCCATGTAGGAATAGGCAGCAATGGCAATGGGCCCAAGAAGCTCAGGGGCAATCATCGAAGAAAGAAAGATAGCGGTGGGACCGTCGGCACCGCCAATAATACCAATGGCGCCTGCCTGCTGAATAGAGAATCCAAGAACTATGGCTCCGGCAAAGGTAAGGAACACACCAATCTGCGCCGCAGCGCCAAGCAAAATAAGCTTTGGGTTTGAAAGCATGGTGGAAAAATCGGTCATGGCACCAATTCCCAGAAAAATCAGGGGAGGATAGATACCCTTTGTCACACCAGCATAGAGATACTTCAAAACACTGCCATCATCATAAACACTGAGCGGCATACCAGCGATGGGAGGAATATTGCCTATTAAGATACCAAAACCAATAGGTACCAACAACAGAGGTTCGTAATCCTTGGTAATGGCCAATACGATAAATATCAGGCCAATCAAGATCATGACGGCATTGCCCCAGGTCATGTGAGCAAAGCCGGAATTTGCAAAAAAACTTGAAATTTCCACAGGTTCCCCGCCTACTCTATCTCAATCATTCCCTGGCCATGGGTCACTGCATCTCCCTGTCTCACCAGTATTTCTTTAATCACTCCGGAGCGATGGGCCGTGATGATATTTTCTAATTTCATGGCCTCAAGCACTAAAAGCTTCTGACCTTCGAGCACTTCTTCACCTACACTGATGCAGATCTCAAGAATATGGCCGGGAATCGGCGATGAAATAAGACCATTTCCGGCCTCAGCCACACGCGCAGGCGTAGCAGCTGGCTGAACAGAGGCAACCGGAGTAGCAGGCTGCGTCTCGCCAAGGGGTAAAACAGCTTGCGGTGTAAGGTTTTTCACCTCATTAATGGCGACTGTATGTTCGACACCATTGACCTCGGCAACTACTTCTTCGTCGGTGACCTTGAGCACAGCTACCGTATAAGATTTGCCGGATATAGAAAGATTGTATTCACGCATAGATATGTTGGGGCAATGAGGATTGAGGTTGTTGCTTATCTGCCTGGAAAAGATCTTCGGCCAACATGGGAACGAACAGAAAGCCCATGAACCCGGCCGGAAATTTTCCACGGTGAATCCAAATCACCATGGCTCTTCCAGGTTATTTTTTCATTTTCTTCAGGGAAATCTTGCTGAAGATGGAGGGCAACAGCAATGGCAAGAAGTATATCCTGCTCTGAGTCAGCACTCTCCTTATTATCATTTTGCACAGCTCTTTTCTTCAGTTTTGAGGGCAAGGCAAGGAGCTTAGGGAGAACGGCTATATAAATGCTGATCACAAAAAGACCGGCAAAAACCATGGTCATCCCAAAAATGCTAAAAATTACAGCATTGAACTCAGGGGTAATCAGGTTATCAAAACTAATCTTGGCAAGGGAAAAATTCATTCTGACTTCATCCTCGGCAGCATGAACACGGTAGGCTCTATACTAGAGGGGAATATTGCCGTGTTTTTTCATGGGGTTGGAATCCCTTTTATTTTTCAACATCTCAAGGGCCTTGATGATTCGGAAACGGGTCCGGGCCGGTTCAATAATGTCATCAATATAACCCCGCTGTGCAGCCACATAAGGATTTGCCATTGTATCGCTATACTCCTGCTCCTTTTCGGCCAAGAAGGCTGCTGGATCATCAGCCTTTTGCGCCTCGCGGGAATAAAGGACCTCCACAGCACCCTTACCCCCCATAACGGCAATTTCAGCCGAAGGCCAGGCATAATTGATATCGCCGCGCAGATGTTTTGAACTCATAACGCAATAGGCGCCGCCATAAGCTTTTCTGGTTACCACCGTAACTTTAGGAACAGTTGCCTCGGCATAGGCATAGAGAATTTTCGCGCCGTTGCGGATCACGCCGTTATACTCCTGATTCGTGCCTGGCAAAAAGCCGGGGACATCAACAAGGGTCACAACAGGGATATTAAAACAGTCGCAGAAGCGGACAAAGCGCGCCGCTTTCACCGAAGAGTTTATATCAAGAACTCCGGAAAGATGCATGGGCTGGTTGGCTACAATACCAACACTGTGGCCGTTATAACGGGCAAATCCGGTAATAATATTAGGAGCGAATTTCTCCTTAATCTCAAAAAAATCGCCGTTATCTACTGTCCGCACGATAACTTCTTTCATATCGTACGCTTCGTTGGGATTTTCAGGTACAAGGATATTAAGAGCTTCGTTACGACGGTCTGGACTGTCGCCACTCATGATCAGCGGCGCATTCTCCATATTGTTTTGAGGAACAAAGGAGAGTAACCCCTTAATATAGTCAACCGCGTCAGAACCTCCATCAGCAGCGTAATCGGCAACGCCGCTTTGGGAGGCGTGCATTTCAGCACCGCCTAACTCCTCAACAGTGACATCTTCATGGGTCACTGATTTAACGACCTTGGGGCCGGTGAGGAACATGTAGCTGTTGGCCTTAACCATGACGACAAAATCCGTAAGAGCCGGCGAGTAAACAGCTCCTCCAGCGCAAGGACCAAAAATAGCCGAAATCTGTGGAACGACCCCGCTTGCCATAACATTACGCTGAAAAATTTCCGAATAGCCTGCTAAGGCCTCAATTCCTTCCTGAATCCGGGCTCCGCCGGAATCGTTAAGGCCAATCAAAGGTGCGCCGTTTTTAACAGCCAGATCCATCACTTTGCAGATCTTTTCAGCTAGAGTTTCAGAAAGGGATCCGCCCAGCACCGTGAAATCCTGGGCATACACATAGACAAGACGGCCATCAACGGTTCCATAGCCGGTGACTACGCCATCACCGAGAAAGACCTTATCCTCCATACCAAAATTATGGCAGCGATGGGTTTTGAACATGTCAAACTCTTCAAAAGAACCGTCATCAAGGAGGAGGTTAATCCGTTCACGGGCTGTAAGGCGTCCCTTGGCGTGGAGGCTATCTATACGCTCTTGACCTCCGCCAAGCCGGGCTTCCGCCCTTTTCTGCATGAGATCATCAAGTTTCTTTTGCATTAATGACATAGTCTAATTGTGATGGTCGGGATGATTCTTTGAGAGGAGACTATTTCTTCGAACAGCAAAATTCAGTGAGAACACCAAAGCTTGACTTAGGATGAAGAAAGGCAACTTGCTTGCCACCGGCCCCCTGTATCGGTTTTACATGGATCAAGGCACAGCCTTGATCTGCAGCCTGCTGTAACTGGCTGTTAATATCGTCACTCTTATAGGCGATATGATGAATACCCTCGCCTTTTTTCTTTAAGAATGTTGCGATAGGGCTGTCATCATGGGTGGGCTCAAGTAGTTCAATATGCACCTCGCCCACCGCGAAAAA
>SWCD01011573.1_pt1 | contig 13717 bp, 13 predicted proteins | sample 4693011 | NCBI WGS metagenome assembly SWCD01 (sample SAMN10267278, study PRJNA491770) | bioreactor metagenome | isolation source: DHS bioreactor inoculated with marine | place: Japan: Omine Ridge, Nankai Trough | reverse complement strand
AAGCCCGAGATCGACGGAGAGTTGATGCCGATGCCGCCTTTGACCTGCGGAGCAGCGACAGTCATCTTGTAGCCAGCCGAGTTCTCGTTGCCGAGGTCGATGCGGCCCAAGGTGTCGCCCTTGATGGTCAGATAGGTTTCGTCGATACCGGTTGCGCCACCGCCGTTGTTGGTGCCTTCCATCTGGATGTCGACGCCGAAGGTCAGGCCGTTGTCCAGGGTAACCGACGGGGTGAAGTGGATTTCGGTGTTCGCGAACACGTCAACGCCATCGAAATCCGCGCCAACATGGGCAGGGGTGTTCGAATCAACGGTGACATAGCCAACGTGCGAGTTGTAGAACCCGCCCCAATCCATGTTCCATTCCTGTGCCGATGCCGGTGCGGCAAATGCCACGCCAAGAGCAATCGCGCTGGTGCTCAGAAGTTGCTTTTTCAAGGGTGTCCCTCCTCAGAAGCAGGTTAATCAGATCCGCCGCACCAGTCATTGGAAACGGCTTGCGCTATGAAATGCGCCATTACCCCCCAAACTGTCAACGCGACCTCCCCGCTCTGACCGCATCGCGCCCGGAATGTGACGCAGAAACCACACCCCTTTCCCAGAGACCTTTTAAACAAGGCGCATCGATCAACCTTGTTGCGCGTCCAGCACTTTTTTTGCCGCCCGGAAACATTCAAGAGCCTGCGGCACGCCACAATAAATTCCAACAACATGGATAATCGCGCGAATTTCCTCGGGCGTGACCCCGTTGTTGATGGCACCGCGGCAATGCAATTCCCATTCATGCATCTTGCCCAGCGCCCCCAGCATGGCCAGATTCATCATGCTGCGCGTCTTGGCCGGAATCACCTCATCGCCCCAGCCAAACCCCCAGCACCAGGCCGTCATCGCCTCTTGAAACGGGCGGGTAAACTCATCCGCTGCTTCCAGACTGCGCTCGACATACTCCGCCCCCAGCGTCGCCTTGCGCTGCTCCAACCCCTTGAGAAAGAGATCCTCGTCGAATGTGCTCATCATCTGCTCCTTTCGATGGCTGATCCGTCCCATCATCGCAGGGCTGCGGGCAAGGACAAGCACCAGACATGCAAAACGCGCGGGGAATGACCCCCGCGCGCCGCACTCTTTTTCACAAATGGATCAGAAGGTGAGGTTGATCGACGTACCGATCAGCGTGCCCTCGACAGAGGTATTGGCCACCGGACCGCCGGCGATGGCTGCAAAGGTGCCGCCTGCGTCAGAGTTGACCGTGCCTTCCGCATAGACGGCATAAATCGACCAGCTCACGCCTTGGCCCAGCTCGCGGTTGCCGATGATCTGATAGGCTTCGAACTCGGCCTTGTCGCCCGAGGCAGCACCTGTGCCGCTGTACTCACCCTGATAGGTGTCGATCCCGAATTTCCACGGACCTTCCAGATCGTAGGTAATGCCGAACGCCCAGCCCTCTTCATCCGGCAGCAGGCCGCCGTTGTCATTCTCGGAATAGGAGCCGCCAAAGGCCCAACCATTGAAGCCGACGGTTGCACCGACACCCCAAACTTCGGGATCATCCGTGCCCGCGATGCCGGTGTTGTTCTCGGCCGTGCCCCAACGCGCAGACGCGTCCAGATCGACGCCGCTGAACGACCCGCTATAGGCGACAGCAATATCGAAAATGTCCGTGACGCCCGCGTTGCGGTTGACACCAAAGTTGTTGCCCGCGTTGGCACCGGTGCCGACCACGTTGTCAGACGCTGCATAGGAGATACCCAACGTCAGGCCGTTGAAGGACGGTGTATAGTAGCTGATCCGCGGCACGTCGTTGTTGCCCAGAACCTCGGTATAGGCCGAGATGGCCGACTGACGGAAGTTCCAAGGCAGGTTGCCGCCCGCGCTGACCGAAATCGGAATGAAACCCGAGATCGAGGGCGAGTTGATCCAGATGCTGCCGTCGATCTGCGGTGCCGACACCATCATCTTGTAGCCAGCCGAGTTCTCGTTGCCGAGATCGATCTTGCCGAACGAGTCGCCCGAAATCGTCAGATAGCTTTCATCGATGCCGGTCGCACCGCCACCGTTGTTGGTGCCTTCCATCTGCACGTTGACGCCAAAGGTCATGCCGTTGTCGAGCGTCACCGACGGGGTGAATTCGATCTCGGTTTCGCTATAGACGTCGATACCGTCAAAGTCGGCGCCGGTGTGCGGAATGGTATTCGAATCGACCTTGGCATAGGCCACGTGGCTCGAGAAATAGCCGCCCCATTTCATGTCCCATTCCTGGGCCGATGCGGGTGTGACCAAGACAACACCAAGGGCAATCGCACTGGTGCTTGTGAGTAGGTTTTTCAAGGAAGTCCCTCCAGAAAAATTCGGATCTGAACCGCCGCGTTTTGGTGCGATCGGCTGACCACGACAATGGCGGTCACAAAAGCTTCACAGTCAAAACACCGTTTCGTGCGTATCACGAAATCGTGGCGCCTGATGCAGCGCCGACACAGTGTCGCTATCCCGCCGATTGAATAGCCCGCAAAAGAGGCAAACCATGTCTCAGCCGCCCTACCGGCCGGCCCCCGCCTGCCAGTCCTCGACCCGGTCCACGACCTGCCGATACCACAGATTCGCAGCCCGCAAAAAATGCGGCCGCTCGCCCGGATGCAGCCAGCTTCGGCTGAGCGGCGTGGCACTATAGGCCGTCGCCCCCCGCGCATCGCCAATCGCTTGATAGGCGGCCTTGGAACCCAGCCAAGGCGCCATCACCGTGCCCGAGCCAGAGAATCCCATCGCGTAATGCACCCCCTCGTCATGCCCCACATGCGGCATGTGCGAGAAACTGTAGCCGGTGAACCCCCGCCACGAATGGCTGAGCTTGACGCCCTTCAAGTCCGGCCAAATCCCCACCATGACCTTGTAAAGCTGCGCCGCCGCCGCCTCTGGCCCCATCTCCGCCATCGACGCCCGCCCACCAAAGAGCACCCGGCGGCCATCCGGCGAAATGCGGAAGTAACTGTGCCGCGCCCGCGTCTCGACCATCATCCGCCGCCCCGGCGCGATATGGCCGATCAGGTTCGAAGGCAATTCCTCGGTCGCGATGATATATGACGGCAGCGGAAACACCCGCGCCATGTGCCAGCGAAACGGGCGGCTGGTATAGCCATTGGTGGTCAGCACAACCTTGGCCGCGCGGATTACCCCCTTGGCGGTCTGCACCCGGTATCCCGCACCTTCGGCCTCGCGCGCCGTTACCGCTGCATGGGCCACCACCGGCACGCCCCGCCCCCGCACCGCGCGCAAGAGGCCCTGATGAAACTTGGCCGGATGAATCGCGCCATGCTCGGAGAATAGCAGCCCGCCATGATATTTCGCGGTCGTGATCTCCTGCCCCAAGTCGGCACGCTCGATCAGGCGCACCTTGACCTCTGATTTCGCGCTGACGACCTCGGCCATCCGGCGCTGATTTGCGAAATGCTTGGGCGTATAGGCCAGCTGCACCCGCCCCGTGTTCTGGAAATCGCACTCGATCCCCTCGCGCGCGATCAGATCCTTGGCCCAGTCGAGCGCGGGCTTCGCCTCAGCGAAAAGCGCGTCCGCCACCTTGGCCCCGAACTTCGCCTCCAACTCGCCCCAGCCCAGGCGCGGATGTGCCCCGAACATGCCGCCATTCCGGGTCGAGGCCCCATGCCCCGGCTCTGCCGCATCGACCACGACCACCCGCGCACCGCCGTCATGCGCCGCCAGCGCCGCCGACAACCCGGCATAGCCCGCCCCGATCACCAGCACATCACAGGTGTCGGGCAGGTCCTCGCCCGCCTCGGGCGCGCTCAGCGCCGACCACCAGTAAGGGGTGCCAAGATCGGCCTCCCGTGCCCATTCGATCCGCATGACACTCTCCCGATCTCGCACCGTCATGGCGCGGCTGTTGACCTTACAAAATCCGCTTCATTTCGTAAGAAGTGTAAGATCAGAATCGCAGCGAAAGACAAGACATCCCGCCATCGAGCTTGGCACATTCGATGTTGTCGATCTGGACGACCTCATAACCATGCGCCGCCAGCATCTCGGCCGTGCGCGGGAACCCGGCAGCCATGATCACCAGATTATTGAAGCGAATACAATTACTTGCCGCTTCCTCCCCGTCGGGCACCAGCAGCACCTCACAGCCTTCGAAACAGCCCGACACCGCCAGCCTGCGTGTGCTCAGGATGGTTTCGGGGGCCAAGAGGCCGCAATCGGTCTTGAAGTGCAAAACCCCCTCCGGTGTTTCGACCAGCCTCAAAGTGTAGCCATATTCATTAACAATATCAGTTAGTTGCGCCACGCCTTCGCGATTGGTCCGGGCCGACAACCCCACCAGAATCTCGCGCCCCGTCACCAGAATATCGCCCCCCTCGATGGTCCCCGGCGCGGTGATTTCTGCGATCCTGTCGCCATAAAACCCCGCAATTGCCGGGCGCATCTCCGCCACTTCTCCCATCCGCGAAGGCGCACCGGGGCGCATGGCAATGGCCAGCTCTGGCAGGCAAAGCATTGTATCTTCTACGAAAACTGCGTCAGGATAGGCTTCAAGGGCAGGCAATTCCACCACCTCCGCCCCGGTGCTGCGCAGGGTCGCCACATAGGCGGCATGCGCCTCCAGCATCCGTGCCAGATCCGGCGTGCCAATATCCTCGGCCCTCAAGCCATCCACAATGCTCCGACCCGGCTTTCGGGTGATCGCCCGGCGGAATTCATAGCTGGAGTTCATCATATAACCCTCTGATTACATTTGATTTCAGGCGATCTTGACGCGCCGCGCATTGGCATGGGCCACGATCCGGTCAATGGCCTCGGCAAAGGGCGCATCCTCCACCGTCAGCGCCAACCGCACCCATGTGTCGAGCGTCTTGCCAAAGGACGCTCCCGGCATCACCGCCACGCCGGTTTTCTCCAAGAGATCAAAGGCATAGCTTTCCCCATCCAGCCCCGTCGCGGCAATGTCCACCATCGCGAACATCCCCGCCTCGGGGCGATGCACGCGCAGCGCCGTTTCCCGCTCCAACCGCGCCGCCAAGAGGTCTGCACGCGCGGCAAACCTCTGCCGCATGCCAGCCGCAACATCCGATCCCTCACGCACCGCCTGCTCCGTCATATCCGCGATAAACGGTTGATTTCCAAAGAGCATTGTCTCGGACAGCGCTAGCAAATGCGCGGTAAATTCGAGCGACCCAATACACCAACCACTGCGAAATCCCGGTGCGGCGTGGCTTTTGGAAATCGACGACACCGCAACCACTCTTTCCGCCAAATCCGGATCGGACAGGGGCGAGACAAACTCGGACCCCTTGAACACCAGATCCTCATAGACCTCGTCGGAAATGATCCACAGATCATGCTCAACCGCCAACCGCCCAAGTGCCGCAATATCGGCACGGGTCAGAATCGCCCCCGTGGGATTATGCGGCGTGGTCAATAAAATCGCGCGTGTTCTAGGGGTTATGCGCGCGGCCACATCAGCCGCCGCCATCCGAAATCCATTCTCAGGCCTGAGCGGCACCGGCACCATCGCGGCCCCCGTGGCGCGGATCACCCCCTCGTAGGTGGCATACATCGGATCGCCCACCAACACTTCGGCGCCCGTTTCCGCCACCGCCATCATCACCGCATAGAGCGCGGTTTGCGTGCCCGGAAAGCACATCACCTGATCGGGGTGAAACGCGCGGCCCCTGTTTTTGCTGTATTTTTCCGCAAGTGCCGCGCGCAATCCCGGCTCACCGCGCCCGTCCGAATAGCCCGTACGCCCCGCCTTCATCGCGGCATAGGCTGCGTCCTTCAGGCGTTCGGGCGTGGGCACATCCGGCTCGCCAATGGTCAGACGGATCACCTCGCGACCCGCGCGCGCCATCTCCTTGGCCCGCGCATGCACTTCCCACTTGGCCCCGCCAAGCCCGGCAAGCCGTTCATTTATCGAGGAGAATTTCATTTTGTCGCCGCCTCTTCCAAATCCAGTTGCAAAATCGCCCCCACCGCAGTCAGGGCAATTCCGGTCAGTTCGTCCGGCCCAAACGCCTCGGGCAGCGCGCCACCTTCCAGCCAGAGCCCGTCAATCACCGCGTTGCAGGCAATCGCCAGCCGCCGCGCCTGCCCCGCATCAGGGCCGCGCCCCGCCTCTTCCAGCGCCGCCACGATCAACCCCTCCAACCGGTCGCGAAAATCGTGATAGGTCTGCGCGTGTACCGCGCGCATCCGCGCATCCTGCCGCACATGATTGAGAAACCCGGCCCATAGCCCGACCGAGGCCGAATCCACCACCGGCGGCGTGACCGAGGCCACCACCAGCGCCGCCAGCCGTTCGCGCGCCGTCTCTCGCTCTGCAACCCCGGCAAAGGTCTGTTCTGTCAGCCCCGCCATATGCGCGAGATACGCCTCCTGAACCAGCTCATCCTTGGTGGAAAAGTAATGCCGGATAAGACCTTGGGTCACATCCGCCCGCTCTGCGATGGCGCGCACCGTGGCCCCGCGCACGCCTTGTTCCGAGATCAGATCAAGTGTCGCTATCACCAGCGCCTGACGGCGGGTGTCGGCCCCTTCGCGCCTGAATTTGCGGCGTTCTCCGGTCATGGTCGCCTGCATCCTCCGGCGCGAACAATTATACGCTTGCATAATTACGACTCTTCCGCCTTACTACAAGCCGAAAGTGCCCACGCCGGAGACATGCCCTTGACCGCAGCGCCCCGACCGTCCGACGCGCCCGTCCCGGTGCCTCCCGCGATCCTTGTCGAAGACCTGCACAAGTCATTCGGGCCGCTCGAAGTGCTCAAGGGCGTGTCGCTCACCGCACAAAAGGGCGATGTGGTCGCGATCATCGGCGGGTCAGGCTCGGGCAAGTCGACCATGCTGCGCTGTATCAATTTCCTTGAGACGCCCACATCGGGCCGGATCGTGGTCAATGGCGAGGAAATCGCCATGCGCCCCGACGGAAGCCCCGCCGACCGCCGCCAGATCGAGCGTATCCGCACGAGGCTTGGCATGGTGTTTCAGGCCTTCAACCTCTGGACCCATCGCACCTTGCTTGAGAATGTGATCGAAGTGCCGGTGCATGTCCTGAAAACCCCGAAAAATCAGGCGATTGAGCGGGCGCGCGCGCTGCTTGATCGCGTTGGCCTTGGCGACAAGGCCGATACCTTTCCCGCCTTTCTGTCCGGTGGTCAACAACAGCGCGCCGCCATCGCCCGGGCGCTCGCGGTCGATCCTTCCGTGATGCTATTCGACGAACCCACCAGCGCGCTTGACCCCGAGCTTGTCGGCGAGGTGCTCAGCGTGATCCGCGATCTTGCCGCCGAAGGGCGCACCATGCTGATCGTCACCCATGAGATGAAATTCGCCCGCGAGGTGGCCAGCCATGTGGTCTATCTCTACCAGGGCCGGATCGAGGAAGAAGGCCCCCCAGAGCGCGTCTTTGGCGCGCCGCAATCGGCCCGCCTCAAGCAATTCCTGCAAACCGTCGGATAAGGCGGGGCAGATCAAACCAACCAACAAGGGAGACTGACATGACACTGAAAACCATCCTCGCCGCTGCCACTTTGGCGGCCCTCGGCACCGGGCTTGCCGCGCAAGAGGTCAAGATCGGCATCGCCGCCGAACCCTATCCGCCCTTTGCCTCGCTCGACAGCTCGGGCACCTGGGTCGGCTGGGAGGTCGATGTGATCGACGCGGTGTGCAAGGCCGCAGAACTCAACTGCGTGATCACGCCCGTGGCATGGGACGGGATCATCCCCTCGCTCACCGGCGGCCAGATCGACGCCATCATGGCCTCCATGTCGATCACCGAAGAGCGGATGAAAACCATCGACTTTTCCGACCCTTACTACAACACACCAACCGTGGTCGTGGCTGACAAGGCGGTCGACATCGACGCCACCCCGGAAGGCCTGAAAGGCAAGATCATCGGCGTTCAGGCCTCGACCATCCATCAGGCCTATGCGCAGGAATACTTCAAGGACGCCGCCGAGATCCGCATCTATCAGACGCAGGACGAGGCCAATCAGGATCTGGTAGCAGGCCGGATCGACGCCACGCAGGCCGACAGCATCGCCATGGCGGATTTCGTATCCACCGACGCGGGCGCCTGCTGCGAGATCAAGGGCAATGTCGCTGACGACCCGGCCATTCTTGGGCTTGGTGTTGGCGCAGGGGTGCGCAAGGGGGACGATGCCCTGCGCGAGGCGCTCAACAAGGGCATCGCGGCCATTCTCGCTGACGGCACCCATGCGGAGATCACCGCGCGCTACTTCAAAGCCAGCATCTACTAAGCCCGTTGGAGGCGCTGCTGGACACATTGGGGCTGGCGGAAGCCGCCAGCCTCTTGTCGCTAGAGCCTCCGGGCTGGGGGGCCAACCTCTTGCGCGGACTGGTGAATTCGCTCCAGATTGCGCTTGGGGCCTTTGGCTTTGGCCTCCTGATCGGACTGGGCGGGGCTTATGGCAAGCTTTACGGCGGGCCGCTCCTGCGCGATCTTTTGGCGATCTACACCACCGTCATCCGCGCCGTGCCGGAACTGGTGCTGATCCTGATCCTCTATTACGTCGGCTCTGACCTGATCAATCAGGCCGCAACCGCCATGGGCTATGACCGGGTCGAGATCAGCGGCGTGGTTGCGGGCATCTGGGTCTTGGGCGTGGTGCAAGGGGCCTATGCGACCGAGGTCTTGCGCGGCGCCATTCAGGCGATCCCGCCCGGTCAACTCGAAGCCGCGCGCGCCTTTGGCATGCCGCCGCTGATGACGCTGCGGCGGGTAACAATCCCCGCAATGATGGGCTTTGCCACGCCGGGGCTGGCAAACCTCTGGCTGATTGCCACCAAGGACACGGCCTTGTTGGCCATCGTAGGCTTTAGCGAGTTAACGCTGGAAACACGACAGGCGGCGGGCAGCACGCGGGCCTATTTCACCTTTTTCCTCGCGGCGGGCGGGCTTTACTTGCTCATCACGCTGTTTTCCGGGGTGATCTTTTCCCGGATCGAAAAATGGGCCCGGCGCGGTCAACCCTCCCTGCGTGAGGGCGGGCGATGAGCGATCTGCGCGCCCTCCTGATCCCGCGCCGCCTCTTCCTGATGGCGCTCTTTGCCGGTTTCGTGATCTGGTGCGCCCTGTCGCTGCGATGGGACTGGTTGCCGCAATATCTGCCGCTCGCGCTCGAAGGTCTGTGGCGCACGATCTGGATATTGGTGGTGACGGTGGTGCTGGGCTTTGCGCTCGCCGTGCCGCTTGGACTGGCACAAGCGGCAGGGCCCTGGTATCTGGCTGCCCCTGCCCGCGTCTTTTGCACGGTCATTCGCGGCACGCCGCTTCTTCTGCAAATCTGGCTGCTTTATTACGGCCTTGGCTCTCTTTTCCCGCAATACCCGTGGATACGCGGGTCAGAGCTTTGGCCCTATCTGCGTCAGGCCTGGCCCTATGCCGTTCTGGCGCTCACCCTGTCCTATGCGGGCTACGAGGGCGAGGTGATGCGCGGCGGCTTTGCCAGCGTGCAAAAAGGCCAGCTTGAGGCCGCGCGCGCCTTTGGCATGCCGCGCTTCACGATCTTTCGCCGGATATGGCTACCGCAGGCCATTCGCAATGTCCTGCCCACCCTCGGGGGCGAAACCATCCTGCAACTCAAGGCAACGCCGCTGGTCGCAACCATCACCGTGATCGAGATTTACGCGGTCTCAAGCCGCGTGCGCGCCGACACCTTCATCGTCTATGAACCGCTGTTGCTGCTGGCACTGGTCTACATGATCATCGCAGGCCTTATCGCGCTGATGTTCCGCTGGGTCGAAAACCGCGTCCCCTCGCGCAGACGCGAGGGCTGAATCCCCGTCGCTCCAACGTGATGTGACGGCAGAGGCAATCCGTGGTATCCTCTTTCCACCACAACGTGACGGCGCAATGCCGGACCTTCGGCATCCGCGCCCCGAAAAGGGAGGCCAGAATGACCAAGACCATCGGCAATCCACTGACATGGCTGGCGGGCACCACCGCAAGCGCGGGACGTAGCGCGTCTGACGCCGCCGAGGCGCTCGGCAGCGAAATCACCACCCCACCCGAGGTGCGCACCCTCAGCCATGACGACCTTATGACCGCCCTGCACAAGGGGCTGGCGGATTTTGTGGCCCTGCGCAGCGACGTGTTCTTTCTCATCGCGATCTATCCGCTGATCGGCATCACGCTGGCCCTTACGGCGTTTCATTCGGCCAATCTGCACCTGCTCTTTCCGCTGGCGGCAGGGTTCACCCTGCTGGGTCCGGTAATCGGAACCGGGCTCTATGAAATGAGCCGTCAGCGCGAAACCGGGCAGGCAACGGGCTGGGGCACCGCCCTGCGCGCCCTGCGCGCGCATGTTCTGGGGCCGGTGCTGGTTCTGGGGGTCTATCTCATGGGGCTTTTCGTGGTCTGGATGTTCGCCGCGAAATATATCTACGACCTCACGCTTGGGCCGCTTCCGCCCAGCAGCCTGATGGGCTTTGCGCAGGATGTGCTGACCACCGGGGCGGGCTGGCAAATGATCATCTTGGGCATGGCCACGGGCTTTGTCTTTGCCGCCGCCGTTCTCGTGCTCAGCCTGATCTCATTCCCGATGCTGATCGACCGGCGCGTGGGCCTGCCCGTGGCGGTGATGACCTCGTTTGCCGTGGCGCGGCGCAATCCGCGCATTGTCGCCACATGGGGCCTGATCGTGGCGCTTGGCATGACCCTCGGGATGCTGCCAGCGTTCCTTGGGTTGGTGATCGTTCTGCCGGTGCTTGGGCACGCGACATGGCATCTCTACCGCGCCGCCGTGCCGGTTGAGGCCTAACCCGCCTCGGCCAGCCGCGCCACATACCGCGCCAGCGTGTCGATCTCGAGATTGACCATATCCCCCAGTGCCACGTCGCCCCATGTGGTCACCGATTTGGTATGCGGGATAAAGTTGATCCCGAAATCGCAGCCGTCGACCTCGTTGACGGTAAGCGAGGTGCCGTTGAGCGCCACTGATCCCTTGGGGGCGATGAACCGCGCAAGAGACGCGGGCGCGCGCAGCGTGACGCGGGTGCTGTCGCCCTCGTCGCGCAATCCCACGACCTCGGCCAAGCCATCGACATGGCCCGATACAATATGTCCGCCCAATTCGTCGCCGACCCGCAGCGCCCTTTCCAGATTGACGCGCCGCCCCTCAGCCCAACCCGACAGGTTGGTCTTGGACAGGGTTTCGGCCGAAATATCCACGTCGAACCAGCCGGACCCGAGCGCCACAACCGTCAGGCACACGCCGTCACAGGCGATAGAGGCACCAATCTCGATCCGTGCGGTATCATAGCCAGTGCCAATCCGCGCGCGCAGGTCGCCACGATGCTCGACCGCCTCTATGCGCCCCACATCGGTGATGATGCCCGTGAACATGTATCGCTCTCCTCTTGGTATCTCGTGACCCCTACCGCCCCCACCGCCGCCAGACAAGAGACCGCAGCCGACAGGGCTTATTTTCGCCCGATTTTTGCAGTAGAAAGCGGGATCGAGCGCAAAGGCAAGAGACACTGCCATGACTGGTCTGACCGGCGAGAACCGCGCGTTCCTGTTTCTTCAGGGGCCGCATGGGCCGTTCTTCTATCAACTCGGGCAGATGCTGCGCCGGGCAGGGGCGGATGTCTGGCGCGTAGGCTTCAATGCCGGGGATCAGGCGTTCTGGCGCCAGCGGAGCAGCTATCTGCCCTTTCTCGGTCAGGCCGAGGATTGGCCCGCGACCCTCAGCCAGATCCTCGATGACAAGCGCATCACCGATCTCGTGCTCTATGGCGATACCCGACCCATCCATGCGCAAGCGGTTGAGCTCGCCCGCGCGCGCGGCCTCACGATCCATGTCTTTGAAGAAGGTTACATGCGCCCCTATTGGGTGACGTATGAGCGCGGCGGCACCAATGGCAATTCCCGCCTGATGGAAATGAGCGTGCCCGAGATGCGGCAGGCGCTGGAAAACTCGGACATGGACACCGCCCTGCCCCCGGCCAGTTGGGGTGACATGCGCCAGCATGTTTTCTACGGCGCGCTTTATCATGGCTTTGTCCTCTTCCTGAACCGCCGCTACCGCCATTTCCGCCCCCATCGCGCGCTGACCGTCGGACAGGAGTTCAAGCTTTACCTCAAGCGACTCGTGCTGATGCCGGTTCAGGCCATCGAGCGGCGTCTGACCACATGGCGGGTGCGCACCGGCGGATTTCCCTATCACATCGCGCTTTTGCAGTTGGAACACGACGCCTCGTTCCAGGCCCATTCACCGTTTTCCACGATGACCGAATTTCTGGAAACCGTGATCGACGGCTTTGCGCGCGGCGCGCCGCCGCATCATCATCTGGTGATCAAGGCGCATCCGCTGGAGGATGGCCGCGCGCCCATCCGCAGCGAATTGCGCCGCCTTGTGCGCGCCCATGGCCTGCGCGGACGGGTGCATTACCTGCGCGGCGGCAAGCTTGCGAAACTGCTGGACGAGGCGCGCTCTGCCGTCACGGTCAATTCCACGGCGGCGCAACAGGTGCTCTGGCGCGGCATTCCGCTGCGCACCTTCGGTCAGGCGGTCTATGCCAAGCCGCAATTCGTCTCGACCAAACCCTTGTCCGATTTCTTTGCCGGAGCAGAACGCCCCGACCGCCGCGCCTATACCGATTATCGTCGGTTTCTGCTGGAAACCAGCCAGATTGCAGGCGGCTTCTATTCCTCGTCCGGGCGGCGTCAATTGCTGCGGCAAGCGGTCGATATGATGCTTGCCGCCGAAGACCCCTATGACGCACTGCGCTCTGGCACCGCGGCCCCTCGGCAACAGTTGCGCCTCATCACATAGGCGCAGGCGATGGAAATGCTGGATTTTAACAATTTTCTCCGGTAGCGTGGCAAAAAAAGACCCGAGGCAGAACAAGAACAGGTCGAGGAGACCGAGCAGTGACATCCCGACACACCCGATGGGCGCGCCCTGTCGCTCTATTGCTTATTGCGTCCCTCGTGGCCGGATGCGGCCTGCCGCGCGTGGGCCCCAACAAGCGTGAACTCTACGCCGGATCGGTCCAGCGTCAGGGCGATGCCTTTGTCGTGACCGTCAATGACCGCGTTACCCGCGCGACCGCCGTGCAACCGGCACTCGGCTTTACCGACCAATTCCAGAACGCAGGCCTGCTTGGCTCTGACCTCATCAGCCCCGGTGACACGCTGGGTCTGACCATCTGGGAAAACGTCGATGACGGGCTTTTGGCTGGCGAGGCAACCAACCAGACCACCTTGGGCGAGGTGCAGGTGGACGGCTCCGGCTTTATCTTCGTGCCCTATGCGGGCCGGATCAAGGCCTCAGGCAACACCCCCGAAGCCGTCCGCCGCATCATTACCGAGAAACTCGAACAGCAAACTCCCGATCCCCAAGTCGAGGTGCGCCGTCTTGCGGGCAACGGCTCGACCGTGTCGATCAGCGGGGCGGTCAGCGGTCAGGGCGTCTATCCGATCGAGGCCCCCACCCCCACCCTCTCGGCGATGATCGCCTCTGCCGGTGGCATCGCGATCCCGCCAGAGGTGGCACAGATCTCGGTCATTCGCGGCGATCAACGCTCCAAGGTCTGGTTTCAGGACCTCTTCAAATACCCGCAGTTCGACATCGCCCTGCGCGGTGGTGACCGTATTCTGGTCGAGGCCGATACCCGCGCCTATACCGCCCTTGGCGCGACCGGTGCTCAGTCGCGCGTAACCTTCGAGACGCAGACCCTCAGCGCGCTTG
>SWCD01011286.1_pt1 | contig 13740 bp, 22 predicted proteins | sample 4693011 | NCBI WGS metagenome assembly SWCD01 (sample SAMN10267278, study PRJNA491770) | bioreactor metagenome | isolation source: DHS bioreactor inoculated with marine | place: Japan: Omine Ridge, Nankai Trough | reverse complement strand
ACTTCCTAAAGATCTTGAGTGAAAAACCGAATCGGTTTTTGAAAAACCGAACTTGCCCCGATTCTGTCACAGCCTAAACAATTTTTTCTAATATCACCTCAATGCTCACGGATAACCCGTGACACAAGCAAACGAGGTGAAGCATGCAAAAGAAATTCAATTTCTATGGAATGATCAAAAGATGGCCTTCTGAGGTTGTCGCTCGCGAGAAAATAGGTGAGTTCACAGGTGGGATTATCTCACCTCGAACAATGGCAAACATTGACAGTGACCCGGAGCGCCAAGGGCCTGAGAGATGCAAGTTTGGCAGGAAGGTTGCCTATCCAGTAAAGCCATTAATCGAGTGGCTTAACAACCGTTTTAAGGGGGTGGCATAATGGCTATCCTTCACACTTATATCTCTAAAGACGGTTCCACAACTGACCATAGCTATACACGCGGCAAAGCCATAAGGGAGTATTGCAAGGGCTGTTCAGGCTATCAATTAGCTGAAATCCGCTTGTGTACGGCTAAAGATTGTGCGCTTTACCCATTCAGAATGGGGAAGGTTGCAAGAGGTTCTTTTGACTCAAAAAAGAGCGCAGGGGGTAAAAAATGAGCAAGGACAAAACACCCCTCACCTTCCAGGAATCATCCGCACACGATCAATCTGAAAGACAATCCGGTAGTTCTGCTGCAGCTCAACGGCAGCGCATTCTTTCATGGTTGGTAACGGCACCTCTCACTACAATTCAGGCAAGGAGTTATCTGGACATTCTACATCCTGCCGGACGTGTCATGGAGCTTAGAAAGAAGGGGTATAAGATTCAAACTGTTTGGGTTGAGGATATTACCGAAGCAGGGATATTTCATCGGGTGGCAAAATACATTTTGGCCAAAGAAAAGAGGGCAGAATGAGTCGCGGCGTTTATTTTCCTGCAGATTTATTAACTTCGGAAGCTTTTCGAAGCCTTTCTAAATGGAGCTATCGGACTTTTTTTGGCTTTATGCAGAAGCGGGTGATGAAAAAAAATAAGCATAAAAGTAGGTCGGATTCATACTCCATAACCAACAATGGTGAGATTGTATTTACCTATAGAGAAGCTAAGAAAATCGGTATTGGAGAGAGGGAGTTTCGCAATTCTATTGATGAGTTAATAGACAAGGGCTTTTTGGATATTGCTAGATACGGCAAGGGTGGTCGATCAGGAGAAGCAACTTTGTACTTCATTGATGATCGGTGGAAAAAGTATGGCACAAATTCTTTCCGGCCACCTAAAAAGCCCAGAATAAAGCAAACCATTCAGGGTAAAGGCTGGGCAGCTTATAACGCCAAGAACAAGAGAAAAGGCGATGACAAAAATGACAGCGCAACGACTGACAAAAGTGTCAGAAGATCAGGTGAAAAGAACAAGAAACGTATGACAAAAACGACAGCGGTTAAAAAACAAGAAAGTTCTGCAAGTCCATAATTTGTCGCAGAAAAGTTCAAGAAACCGCTTTTTCTACAACTTCTGGCATATTTGTCAGCATTCTAAAGAACACCATAGGAAGGGGTGTAAATAAGAAGAAGGGATGCTCAGAAATAAAAACATCTCAGATGTGTATAGGAAGAAAATCAGAGAAGGCGAATTTCGGCCCTTACACGCATGAGGTGGTAATAGGTGGGGCTAGTTTTCGGCTATCTTTGGGCAAGGTTTCAGGAAAGGTTTCAATGAAACTGACAAACTAATTTTGGAATCCATAAAAAGCAATTTGTGAGGCTAGTTTTTAAGGGCGTATGAAAGCGCTGATGTTTGGCTAGTTTTCTTACACATATAAAAAAGGGTAATTCTCTCACTTATGAAAAAAAGAAAGTACATAGGGCAACTTCAACAGGCCATTTTGATAATCGCCCTTGATGGGCAAAAGAGAGGCTGGAAGGCGGATGTTTACCCTTCCGATGTGAAACGGTTCTATTATGGCTTTCCTGTCCATCGTAAGCAAAGGAATATGTTTAGGGTGGCTGATATTGGTTTTAGTCGGTACAGGGCTGCCGGGGTGTCAATCGTTAAGGCTTTTCATGCTCTAGAAAGAAAAGGGCTTGTGGAAAAGATACGGTGTCACGGAGTTTCGTTGACACCAAAAGGGGTTAAAGCTGCCCAGATGGTAAAATGAGACGGGCCGTAACGGAGGATTGTTGAGCAATGATAAGCAAAAGTTAGCTTTTGATGATGGAGCTAGTTCCTGGCAAATTGGTTGACTTAGTTTTTTTTAAAATGTACCCATAAATCCTGACAATATGTTGCCTGGATCAGGCAATTCAGGATGACTCAGCATTAAACTAACCATCTATCCGAGTTGTAGTTAATCGGCAGTAAGATTAAACAGTGGATTTCCAAAAGGATTATTTCATGAAAATAATGATTTTATTTTTTTGTTTGTTCCCAACCTTAGCCTTTGCTGAAACTTACTCATATGAGTGCAAAGTTGTTGAAGAGCTATCATTACAAGAAGATGGAAGGCTTATAACCAAGAAGAATAATATATATAAAAATAAAACATTCCATGTCGATAGAAATACCGGTACTGTTCTTGGTGGCGGTCTCGGCAATTCTTCCTACAAAACTAAAACTATCTTAGACCCAGGCGGCACACAACAATCATTCAAGCTTATATGGCTTTCGCACCCAGTTAGAGGTACTAATAATAAAGGTAAAAACGCGGTGTATTTATTAGTTCAAGAATTCTATGAAACACCTGAAAAGCCGTTCGTCTTAGTTACAGGATTCACTACGTTAAGTGGAATTTGTAAGTAAAATGCTCGCCATGCTAGTCGGCAGATTGAGTGCTAATTTTCGTTAGCCGAGCAGGTTTTCTTATTCGATTGCGTATAAGGAGAGATCATGCGAACAATAATTGTTGTCGGACTCTTGCTGCTGTTTCCGGCTAATGCTCTTGCAGAAACGACTACATATTTCTGTAATTACACTAGTTGGAGCGACCAGGAGGGGAACCACAAAACAGAGGAGTTTCTTTTAACTTTTATTGTAGATAAAAGAGCAGGCAAAAGTTATTTCCTTGGGAATAATGGAAGTACTGAAGTTGAGCTAATACAGTCAGGTGATCAACTGGCCTTCATAGAAGTGACAGCGTCAGGTAACATTATGACAACAGCAATCGATAGTAAATTGGATTCTGTTCATAGTAGAAATTCTGTTGTATTTGGTGAAATATCACCGTCCCAATATTATGGGAAGTGTGAGGTCAAATAAATAATGATCATTAACCATCCCTGTTTTATGCTGAAAAATATTGTTGGCATAGTAGTAATTTTATTTACGCCTGTTTTTTCTTTTGCCTGGTCTGGCAAGGTCGTTTCCGTCTATGACGGTGATACCGTGAAAGTCCTCCGCAATGGCGAACAAGTTAAGGTTCGTTTGTACGGTATTGATAGCCCAGAAAAGAAACAGAGTTTTGGTGAAGAGGCCACGCGATACACCAAGCAGGCTGTCCTCAACAAGATCGTGGATGTGCAGGTATTAGACACAGATCGCTACGGGCGTAGTGTGGGGGTAGTCACAGAGGGTAGCATCAATATAAATGAGATGCTCGTAAGAAAAGGTTTTGCTTGGACTTATGACAGGTATTGCAAAAAGTCGTTCTGTGATGAGTTTAAGAACTATGAAAAACAAGCACGGCAACAGCGGATCGGCTTATGGTCTGAAAATAGACCAACAGCCCCTTGGGACTACAGAAGAGTGATGAGAAGTGGCACCCCTGCCAGTTCAACAAAAGGATCACATACAGCTTCTACAAGTATTTTTCATGGAAACTTAAGAAGCCATGTCTTCCATGGCCCAGGATGTAGACACTACAACTGCAAGAACTGCAAAAAGTCCTTCTCGTCAAAGACCGAGGCCCTAAACGCAGGCTATAGACCCCATAGCCAGTGTGTGAATTAGATTTTCGGCCTGTGGTATATTTGCAGTTATTGAAGGATTAATATTACGCTGTATGGGGCTGATTGGAATATACAGCCAGCAACCCATAACCGATTACCCCGCACTGTATATTGCTATGTTAGTTTCAAAAAACAGCTCTTCTCTGGAGAATTAAAGATAATGTCAAATCGCACGCCATCTCAAGATGATTTAATGCAATTATCAAGAGAGGAATGGGAAAATTTATGTGCTTTAATATGCTCATCTTTTTATTCAGCTCACAGAGTAGAGGATCATTTTGGTAAAGGAAACGGCCTTGATTCATTTCGTGAAATTGAAGGAAATATAGAAGGGTGGCAATTCAGAAAATTTAATGATCGCCTTGGAACCAAACAAGCCAAACATATAAAAGAAAACATAATATTAGCTCAAAAAAGGTGCATCGCCGAACTCAAAAAACCACTATTGAAATTCACCATTATTTTCAATATTGATCCTGAGCCAGGTCATCAAAAAACTATAGGTGAAATCGAAAGGTTAAACTCACTTAGAGAATGGGCTAAAGAAGAGCATAACATTGATTTTGAATACAAAGGAATCACCTGGGTTCTTCAAATGCTATTGAAGAACCCAACTATAAAGCCTGAGTTATTCGAAAATATAAAAGAAACACTAAATGAAGTTAGCCAATCTCTACACAGTGAATTGTTTGACATAAAAACTGAATTGAAAAATTTCTTAAATAATAATCCGCTAGATGGAAAACTTCGAGAAACATTTGATTTACTTATCAGGGAAGCAAACACTCACTACAATCGAGGCATTGAACTAGAGTCTCAAGAGGAGTTTAGCAAATCAATAACGAGCTTAGAAGACGCAGCAAGACTTATAGAAAATAGGGGTATTAATAAAGAGCTGGAAGGTAAAATTTTAGCTTTTCTATCTGGCGTTGAAGTAATTACTGGTTTCCTGACAAAAGCTATTAAACATGCCACAAAGGCCTTAGATCTATTACACGACCAAAAAGATTCTGAAGAACATTATGTTTTCGCCCGAGGAAACTTGGCTTTTGCACTTTACACAAATCAAGAATACAAAAAATCTAAAAAACATTTCCTCGACATACTAGAGTATTTTGAAAGCAAAGGGAACTTGCTGGAAATTGTAAGAACACTAGGCCATTTACTCACACTGGAGACACATTCTGGTTCAGTAGACGCAGCTATTGGCCTAATAGATCGTGTAAGAACGGCCTCTGAAGAGCTTGAGAAATTGCTTGGCCCAAACACTGTCACAGTTTCTTCTCTTGGGTCAGTTGCAAATCTTTACGCAGAAATAGGTATCAAAACGGGAAATAAGGATTTTTTGAATAAAGCCATAGTGTTACTTGCTAAAATCGAAAATGCTTCGAAAAATGAAGAGCTTAAGCGAATGTGGCTTAACTCAAAATCATCTAGGGCTAGGTGCTTATGGAATTTAGACAAACTAGAGGAAGCTGAAAAGCTTTATAGTGAAATTATTGCCGAGGGAAGAGAATTCCTTCCCAAGGTTGCTATTGATGCTAAATTCAACCTTGCCTTGCTTTTGATTGAACTGAAGAAAATTGACAAATGTAAATATTTGTTAGCTGAAACGATAAAAGAATATGAGGAAATAGGTGATTATCCTTCCGTTCTAGATGCCCGAAACATCCTGAAAGAGCTCTAATAAAAATAAACTAACAATTCGCTCAAGCACGACGCGCGAGCACGCCAGTTTTATCGGCTTCGGCCATCTCAATACAACCCGAACTTAATTTAACCCAGGCTAGGCGCGCGTCTTAGCTTTGCGTTAGGAGAAACAAAATGACACTAAGCGAAAAAATACTATCCGGTATAGCGGTTGGAATAATTGTTTGGTCGGTGAAATATATTGTTTCGTATTTTGTTCAGAAAAAACGTTTAGAAAGCGCATTGATCGTTGACATAAACTATCACCTTCTAGGTGTCAATGAGTCAAAATCATTCCTTAACGGTTTAACGGATAAGGTTGTTCAGGAAGGAAAACCTGTAAAATACTGCGCACATTTCACTCGGGATGAATATGATTTATACAAATCAGTACAGAATTTGCTATTTAAATACTTTGGAAAAGATAGCATCGAAAAGATTACAAAATTCTACAAAGCTTTTTGGGAATTAGAAGTGTTATTTGAAGGTTTAATGAAAGATTTATGGGAATGGAAAGATCAAAATAAAATATTAGATAAAGAAGATGTCGAATATTTCAAATTAAAAAGATCAAGAATAGAAAGCCTAGCGACCCTTTTGACAAGAGATAACATCAAAAAAATTAGTGACTTACCAAATGACTACAGAGATAGAAAAGGTCCTGAACATATAATTAAATAAATCTCCTAACAATTCTCTCAAGCACGCTAGTTTAATCGGCTTCGGCCAACTCATTACAACCCGAACTTATCAACCTCGGCTAGGCGCGCGTCTTAGCTTTGCGTTATGAATAAAAGGATAATCATGGAATTTAGAATTATCGATCTTGAATGGGAAGGTCAATTTAGTATTACATATGACAGAGAGGAAGATGTTTACCTTCTTGAAAAAGTCCCTGAAGCATTGCTCGAACAAAATGGTTTTTACCAGATATATGGAAGGCATCCTGTGTATGGGAAAGATGTTTTGCTTTATATTGGTGAAACCAAAGAAAATGAAAATGGCACTAGGAAATTTAGGAATAGGTTAAATGAACACCTAAAGGGAAGGTTTTTTAACTACACAAACCTCTCAATATCATTAGCTCCTAGCAAAGAAGATAGCGAAACAATCAAAGAAGTTGAATCTGTCTTGATAGATGCTCATAAGCCGGCACTAAACAAGCAGCATATTGAAACAAATAAAAAATACAGAAGCCCACTTTTAATAAGAAATTGGAGTTTTGTCGGAAGCTTAAATGAGTGCTGTACTAGCTTTTGGGATGAAATTGACTCATAACAATAAGCTCAAGCACGACGCGCAAACTTGCGCTTTGCTTAATCGGCTTCGGCCAACTCAATACAACCCGAACTTACTTTAACCCCGGCTAGGCGCGTGTCTTAGCTTTGCGTTAGGCTTTAGGAACAATATGAAATACATATTAACGCTTATAATCTTTCTCATGTTTCCCGTCTTTGCATATAGTGCTGAGGGAGTTCTTGTACATAACGGTTTCATTACAGGAAATGAATTTCTTGAAATCCCTGACCACAATCGCGAGCACTATGTAATGGGACTAGTCGATGGATTTTTTTTAGCACCACTTATAGGTGGTACTGAAAAACGAACTTCTGAATTAGGAAAATGTACAGAAGGTATGTCTTCTACTCAACTAGTTGCAATATTAAATAAACAACTTCAAAACAATCCAGAGGATTGGCACTTATCCGCACACATCTCCATGTATAAAGCATTAATAAAATTATGCCCCAGTTTTGCACCAGAATAGTAAGAAGATTAAGCCTAACAATTCGCTCAAGCACGACGCGCAAACTTGATTTATTTAAATACCCCTGCCAACCTCCAGGTGCTTTCTCTCTTTATTTCTTCTAGCAACATCTACCATCGCCTGTCTGGCAGATTCGAATATGATGGTTGATCTGTCAAGGTCTATAGTCCCCGCGGCCAGCATGTCGCAAAGGCCGATCCTTAAAGCGTATAGTGTGTAAATACCATCATCTTCAGGGTTGCTATTAAGAATTGGTGCCCACTCCTCCCAGGTGGTCGGATCATGGCAATAGCTTTCCATATATTCTTTTCCTGGTTGGACTTGATTCGAGTTTGCAAAGAGTGGTTGAAAAGCCGTCGGCTGTTTTGCACAACCAGCTAGGGTCAGACTAACCAACAAAATTATATAGGCTTTATTTCTCATGCATTTTCCTTTGTGAAAATTGATTAGAGCTTAGTAATATGCGCTTTGCATGAATTTTTTTGCAGTTGGGACTGTATATGTCCGACCAAATATGATTTGCTGACAACATGGCAACTTCAAATATCCAGTACAAGTATGCTTTAGGCGATGATGGTTGGTTGATTGACATAGAGTCGCTGGGCCAAGGTGATAGAAGGGAATATAAGTGCGCTGGGTGTGGCAACGTACTCCTACCTGTACTTGGCAAAATTCGGCAGAAGCACTTCAGGCACAAAACACAACAAAACTGCTCACCGGAGACATATCTGCACCGGATGGGCAAGCTACTGTTTATAAAAAAATACAAAGAATGCCTATCTCAAAATAGCCCCTACTCAATAGAGTACGCTACTCAAGTTATATGCAAAGAGTGTAGCCATGGCCCATGCGAGAAAGGCAAAGCGGTTGTCAGTGAAAACCTTACAGAAAGATACACCGAAATAAAAGAGGAGGAAAAAGATGGCCAGTTTATCCCGGATGTTCTTTTAGAGAGTCAGAGCGGCGAGACTATTTATATTGAGGTTGCGGTCACTCACAAATGCACAGATGATAAAATTGATTCACAAAAGAAAATAATTGAATTTAGGGTCAAGGAAGAAGCAGATTTAAAGATATTTTCAAAGAGCAATCTTGAAATATCTAACATGGCTGTATGGGTATATAATTTTAACCCGATACCAATATTTAAAAGCTACTATAGTCAATGCTACAAAGATGGTGCTCTGGTATTACCAACAGGAAAGTCAAACACCAAAATTGAATCAAGATATGAAAACGATGGTGGCACCTGTTACAACTCAGAAGATTATGTCACCTGCTCAATATGTGGGAAGTTTGAAAGATGGGCGAGCCTTAACCCAAACAAATGCAAAAAATGCGTGGAAGAGAAGTGGGCAAATTATGTCAAAAATAAATCTTGATTACTAAATATGACAGCACGGACCAATATCATATCAGCCCATGCAGCATTACCTGTTGGGCGGTAAAACGAAGGATAAACCTATGAATGACTGGGGAGCATCTGTTCTATTAATGATTTTAGGAGCTTTTTTAGGCTCAATAATTTCACCTGCAAGTGAACTTTTTTTTGCAAATTTTTTTAGCAAAAAAGGAAAATCATATAGCTTTGGCAACGGTTTAACACTCTTATGTGCTGCAAATGCAGCTTGGGTAATTTCCTTTATTCTATTCGAGAGTTCGAAAACAAACGGATCTGCGCTATTTGTCACCATCCTTCTTTATATATTTGCAGCAATTCTGTTAATTTCATCTTTCTCTCAATTTAAGAAATCAGAGTTCACAAAAGAAACTGATTCGGTTAAACAAATTCTATTATGCCTTGTTATGGGAAACCTAATGTGGCTAATCGCAGAAAGTTCAGAGGTAATATTAAGAATATTTGGCCTAGACAGTTTTCCAAGCCTCATAATTAAATATATTCTCTTTTTTGCTTCATTTTTATCATTTAGCTCTGGCATGCGCGTAGGATTGAAAATCAAAAAATCAACCGCCTAACAATACCCTTAATCACGGCGCGCAAATTAAACGGTTTCGGCCAGCTAAATACAACTCGAACTTACCTTAACCAAGCTAATCGCGCGTTTTTAGCTTTGTGTTAAGATCCCATCAGAAATATATGGAAAATATTATTTCTATTTGACGTGAAAAAATGGAAAAATTTTTTTTGAACATCGTTTTAATAGTCCTTTTTTCTATTTTGGTGGGGTGCGCAGGTAAAAGTTCAAGTACGACCGAAATTAATTATGAAACACGAGGGGGATTTCCTGTTTATGGTAATTGGTGCGGCCCCAAACATCCTAAATATGGTGAAGGAGTTGACGCACCCGAACCAATTGATGCAGTTGATTCAGCATGTAAGGCGCATGATTTATGTTATACAAAACAAGGGTATAGTGATTGTGCTTGTGATATAGCTCTTATTGCTAAATTGGATCGTGTAAAGAGAGCTTCTTTAGAGGCAACCACTGCAGCAAAAGGAATTAAAGTTTTCTTTTCGCTTTATCCCTGTAAAGGTACTGATTTAGTTCTTAAGCCAGTGTTTTTGTTTTATGATCAAAATACGCAAAAAAATCAACAATTTGCAGAGTGGCTTGCTACACCATTTATAGTAATGAAAATGGTATTACTTACTCCCCAAATTACTCTTGGTATGATTTGTCGAATTCTTGAGTTTAAAGAGTGTGAGGAGTGGCTTGATGAGCATTCACTTGATTAAAAAAGTATAATATATCAACCTGTTACATTGTCTTGCTTATGGGTTCAACGCTGCACGCGAGCACTACTTTTATGGTCATAGCAAGCATCGTGTTTACGTAATTTGAAAACACTTCCCAGTTTATCTTGGCAGGTGAACCCCGGCGTTAGCCTTTTAGTAAAACAAATCAAATCGAAGGAACTCAAATGGAATATAAAGATCTTCTTCAAATATACTTAATGTCAGGGCAGAAAATAGATTCACTTTGGGAATTCTTTGTCACTATCCATCTGGCTATATTCGGTATATTCTTCCTTATAGAAAGGGTGAAAAACAATCATATTATTATATTTTATGTGTCTTACATATTATTTGCTGTTATTAACTTAAGGGCAAAAATTTATGAATATAATTTTATTATCTCTATTTATAGTGAACTGAAAGAATCAACGCACAACTTAACTTCAATTAGCAAATACTTCCTTTCCCATCAATTTACAGACAGAATATTTGTTACACTTTTTGTACACATATTTGCTTTTTTGTGTGTATCATTAATCCTATTTATGCAGTGGCAAAAGAATAAAAAAGCAAAATGCGAGCAATAGTTTTTATCTCAATATTTTTTATCTCTGGGTGCAGCTATGTTAAAGCAACCAGTAATTATTTGTGTGAAGATGAAATAGATGGGCCTCTTTTTTCCCTTCAACTAGTAGGCTGTAGCGCTTTAGAGATTACCTATATAGGCTTAAAACTAACTGACTATGTTTCATCAGCATATAGGACTGTCCCTCTAATAATTGTGAACCAAGGAGTTTCGCTCACACCACTGCATGGAGAAAATGGTAGCAAGTTTGGAATTCATGGAAACTGGTGTGGCCCTGGACGTCCATCTAAGGGCAAACACCCTCGGCCAGTTGACTCGCTTGATCGTGCCTGCATGAAACACGACCTTTGCTATGCAAAATATGGCTACAATCGCTGCATGTGTGACCGTCAATTTGCTAAAAACATTCTTAACGGCAAAACACCTCTTCAAGCAAATCTAAGTCCTCTGGAGTGGTCTATGTATAATTATTTCTCAACTTCGGGCTGCAATTAGAAGCATTTAATAACTATGATATGATTCGCCTAACAATGCGTTCAAAAACGGCAAGCGAGTGTGCTAGTTTTATACACTTTGGGCACAACCCATAAACCCGAACTTATCTTAGCATCGGTTTGCCGCGCGTCTTTTCTTCTTGTTTTAGTTCTAAAAAATATTCCCCACCCTATTCAGCTCTATATCGACCTCTGAAAACCAAAGGTTATACCATCTGCTATAAGGTTGAAATGGGGAGAGGGTGGGGAGAGAATGGTTAGAATAAAAAAAGGGTTTCCAGGCAAAAACCTGAAAACCCTTGATATTACTGGTACCGGAGGTCGGGATCGAACCGACATGGGGTTGCCCCCGCGGGATTTTGAGTCCCGTGCGTCTACCAATTTCACCACTCCGGCTTTATGGAGTTTCGTCGCGAGTATAACGCTCGGAAACGCTGGTCACTATAGAACAGGACACCTTTTGGTGTCAAGATTTTAGACCACAGTTTGCAAGCTGCTTCGCTTTAAGAGGCTGGGCTGTACTGCTTATAAAACTTGAGAATATATTCAGCCCCGGAAACAAGAGTCAGGGTAAGAGCGACGTAGAGAATTGCCCGACCAATTTCATGAAGGTTGGCGATGGGCAGGATTCCCATGGGAAACATGAGGGTGGCCAGGGCAACGATCTGGATAAGGGTCTTCCATTTGCCCAGCTTGCTGGCGGCAATAACCAGGCCGGAGGCGGCAGCCACACCACGTAGGCCAGTGACCACTAACTCTCTTGCCAGAATCAGAAAAGCAACCAGGGCGGATAGTCTGCCCATGGGGATGAGCATGATGAGAACCGCAGTGACCATGACTTTGTCGGCCAGGGGATCCATCAGCTTGCCAAAGGATGTCTGCACCTTCCAGCGCCTGGCCAGGTAGCCGTCAAAATAATCGGTTATTGCTGCCGCAACAAAGATAGCAAAGCCAGCAAGGGCCAAGTTGTTTTCAACACCCGGGCGTAAACAAAAGAGCAGAAAAGGAACCACAAGGAAGCGGAAGCCGGTGAGGAGGTTAGGGATGGTGGAGAGGCTCACGGCTAGTTCAGATAGATTTTTTTGCTTTTATAGCTTTGGTACTTGCGAAGGACAGATTGGATATAGTTCTTGGTTTCAGCAAAAGGGGGGACGCTTTTGTACTTCTTGACGTTTGAAGGACCGGCATTATAGGCAGCAAGGGCCAGTTGGATATTGCCACCGAACATATCAAGCATCCGGCGTAGATAACGGCAACCTCCCTCGATATTCTGGCGGGCATTGAAGCTGTTTTTTACCTCCATGTCACCGGCAGTGGCAGGCATGAGCTGCATAAGCCCCCGTGCGCCTCGATGGGAAACAGCGTAGCTATCAAAATTGGATTCAGCCTCAACCACAGCCTTGACAAGGTGGGGGTCAAGCTCATACTTGTCTGCCGCCTCTCGAATGAAATAATCATACTCGCGGATATCCGCCTGCTTGCGGTATTTGCGAAGATAGGCCACATGGTTTCTATCATTAAAACGGGCGTCATACGGCACATTGGAAAAATGCACTGTCCCCTTTTCGTCAATAAAGGAGTAGATTTCAGCCTCAGCCGGACTGACTGAAACAAGAAGAAGGGCCAAGCACAGGCCTATGTTGAGGAAGAAATGAAGGCGCATCATTCTATTATTTTAGTCACTTTAAAAATATCGAGCAAGTAGTGTCGGGCAGATTGCCGGCAACCCATCGTTTCTCTTAATAAAAAAAAGAGCGAGGGCAAGAAACCTGGCAAAAACATTCAGGGCCGCTTGTTGTACAACGAGCAGCCCCGAATGGAAACCCTAAAAAACTATTTTTGACGATTTTCCCAATCTTTCAGGAAACTCTCAATGCCGATATCAGTAAGAGGGTGCTTGGCAAGTTGGGCAATAACCTTGAATGGAATAGTGGCAATATCAGCGCCGATAAGAGCAGAGTCCATAACATGCATAGGGCTGCGGACACTGGCAACAATGACCTCTGACTGGTAGCCGTAGTTGTCATAGATGGCCATGATATCGCTGATCAGGTCCATACCAGTCTGGGCGATGTCATCAAGGCGACCCACAAAGGGGCTGACATAGGTGGCACCGGCCTTGGCGGCCAGCAGGGCCTGGGCAGTGGAGAAAACCAGGGTGACATTAGTCTTGATGCCTTCAGCGCTGAAGGTCTTGGTGGCCTTGAGGCCATCGGTAGTCATCGGAACTTTGATAACAATATTGTCGCTGATTTTGGCAAGCTCGCGGCCTTCTTTGAGCATGCCTTCGCTGTCTAAAGCAACAACCTCGGCGCTGATCGGACCGTCAACGATTTGAGAGATCTCGGTGATAATTTCTTCAAAAGGCTTGTTCTCACGGGCAATCAGGGAAGGGTTTGTGGTAACACCGTCCACCATGCCCATATCCAAGGCTTTTTTGATCTCGTCAATGTTGGCAGTATCTATAAAAAACTTCATGACTCACTCCTTTCTTGTTGGTCAGTAAATTTATCCAAACATTCTTTGCTGCAGAAATAATAAGTTTTGCCGTCCTTATCTACTGACAGCGATTGGCTCTCGGGT
>SWCD01015507.1_pt2 | contig 13751 bp, 14 predicted proteins | sample 4693011 | NCBI WGS metagenome assembly SWCD01 (sample SAMN10267278, study PRJNA491770) | bioreactor metagenome | isolation source: DHS bioreactor inoculated with marine | place: Japan: Omine Ridge, Nankai Trough | reverse complement strand
GCAGATTCCCATCATGATCGCCGTGGCGGCCTCCCTGGTGGCCCTCGCCCTCGGTGCTTTCTCGGAAGGTACGCGGGCACCGGAGGTGGCGGTCACCCTGCGCACCGCCCCGCAGGGCTTCTGGTACGTGTTCGCGGTCTTCTTCCCGGCGGTCACCGGGTTCACCGCGGGAATAGGCATGAGCGGCGACCTGAAGGATCCCCGCAAGTCGATCCCGCGCGGCACCCTCGCCGCGGTCGTGACCGGGACCCTGGTCTACCTCTGCGTGCCGATCCTGCTGGCCCTCTCCGGAAAAGTCACTCCCGAGGAGCTGGCGACGCCGGGGGTGGTCTGGACCGGGGTGGCCGTCCTCGGCGCCTGGCTCGTCTTCCCCGGGCTGTGGGGCGCCATCCTGTCCTCGGCCTTCGGCAGCGTTCTGGGCGGACCCCGCGTGCTGCAGGCGCTCGCCGCGGACGGCCTCGCTCCGGCCTTCCTGGCCCGCGTCTCGAAGACCGGGCAGCCGACGATCGCCACCTGGATCTCCGGCATCCTGGCCCTGGCCGCGGTGTCCCTCGGCGAGCTGAACGCGGTCGCCCAGTTCGTCACCATTCTCTTCCTCACCCTCTACGTGACCGTCAACCTGGCCTCCGCCCTCGAGAGCCTGGTGGGCGATCCCTCCTACCGTCCCACCATCCGGGTGCCCTGGTACGTTTCGCTGCTCGGGTCGCTCGGCGCCATCGTCGTCATGTTCCTGATCAATCCCACGGCGTGCCTGGCCGCGGTGACCCTCGAGGCGGTGCTCTACGCGGTGCTCCGTCGGCGGGCGCTCAAGAAGCAGTGGGGGGACGTGCGCGCGGGGCTGTGGGTGGCGCTGGCGCGTTGGTCGCTCCTGAAGCTCAGGCTTCACGAGGACGCCGCGCGCAACTGGCGCCCCCAGATCCTCCTCTTCGCCGGAGACCCGGGGAAGCGCGCCGGCCTGGTCCGTCTGGCCTCGTGGTTCAATCAGGACCGCGGCGTGGTCACGGTGTGCAAGCTCCTCGTGGGAAATCTCGAGGAGTCCGCCGACCTCCCCGCCATCCGAGAGGAGATGGACCGCGAACTCGACGACGCCGGGGTCGTCGCGTTTCCGGAAGTCCACGTCGTTCCCGAATTCGAGGCCGGCGTGATCGCCGTCACCCAGGCCAACGGCATCGCCGGCTTCCACTCCAACACGATCATGTTCGGCTGGTCGAGGCAGAAGAAGAGGCTCGAGAGCCAGCTGCGCATCCTCCGGGCGGTTTCCCACGCCGGCAAGAACACGGTGATCACCAGGCTCAACTGGGGCCTCGAGCCCGGCCGCGAAAAGCGCATCGACATCTGGTGGGGCGGCCTGCAGAACAACGGCGACCTGATGCTGATGCTGGCCTACCTCCTGCGGCTGAACGCGGAGTGGAAGGATGCCCGCATCTTCGTCCGCTCCGTGGCCCGGGACGAGGAGGAGCGTGAGCGGCAGCTCGAGAGCCTGGCCCGATTGCTGCCGGAGACGCGTATCGGCGCGGAATCGGAGGTCATCGTCAAGCCCGCGGACCGCGGCATCGCCGAAGTCATGCACGAGGTCAGCCGGGAGGCATCGATCGTGTTCCTCGGCCTGCAGGAGCCGAGTCCCGGGCAGGAGGCGGAGGTCGCCGACCGGATCACCGAGCTCGCCGAAGGCTTCCCCACGACGATCTTCGTCCGATCCGCCGGAGAGTTCGCCGGCCAGCTGATCTGAGTACGGAGGCAGACACGTTTCTCCAGAGTCTGGAGAAATTGCTCCGGGACGGATCAACCGAGTCGGGAAAAAGGTGTCTGCCTCCGTACTGAACCGCGGAGCGAGCGGTGGGGGGGCTCTGCACGCTCGGGGCCTACCGGCTTCTCCGTGGCCGCGGTCTCTCCGACGGAGAGCTCGGCATCACGCGCCTGACCCGGGTGGCGGAGGAATGCATCGGCGACGGCACCATCCCTATCCACGTGAGTTTCGACGTGTGCCTCGGCGTCCGGGGGTGAGAGACCAAATCAGCGCGACCTTTCGCCGGCCCATGCGTCTACCTTCCCGGGTTGCGATCCGCCCGCAGATGCACTACGCTGTAGTGCATGCCGAAATCCGAGGTCTACAGTTGGCGGATCTCTCCCGAGCTCAAGCGACTTCTCGCGGACGCGGCGAGGGAGGAGGGGACGACCATGGCCGAGTTTCTGGAGAGAGTCGTCAGGTCCTGGCTGCGTGACCACCGTGACGAGGAGCAGGAAAAGCGGCAGCTCGATCTGCACGACGCCGCGCGGGCCGTGATCGGCTCCCTTGACGGGGGCGATCCGAAACGCTCGACCACGACCCGCGCACAACTTCAGAAGAAGCTCACCACCCGCCGCCGGAACCGGTCCTCGTGAAGATCCATGGCCTGATCGACACGGGCGCGATCCTCGCGCTCCTGGATCGCGGCGACGAGTGGCACGATCGCTCCGTCCGAGCCTTCGAGGAAATCCCGCTCCCTCTCGCGACCACCGCAGCGGTGCTGGCGGAGCTGTTCCACCTGCTCCGGCCGCGGGAGCGGGCCGCCGCCTGGAGGCTCCTTCGGACCGGTGCGATTCTCACCCTTCCGATCGACGACGAAGATCTCCCGGACATCGAGAAGCTGATGAAGAAGTACGGCGATCGCCCCATGGATTTCGCCGACGCCACACTTGTGCGCCTGGCCCGGCGGGAGCAACTCGTGACCGTGCTCACCGTGGACGGGGACTTTCACGTCTATCGGATTGACGGGCGGAAGCGGTTCCTCGTGCGGCCGGGCCCTTGAATTGCCGGCCCCATCCCGGAGAATGACTGCATGGGGCGAAGAAACCGGAAGGAACAGCCGCTCGGACCGTTCCTGGCGGCCTGCGCCGTCGTGGGGCTGCTCTGGATCGCCGTCCTGGTCACCATCCTCTACGTGGTTCGAAACGACGCGCTGCAGTCGGCCCTCCTCCGGATGCTCTACGCCGTCACGCCGATCCTCCTCCTCGGCCTGATCCTCTTGAAGACCGCGAATTGGCGGAGCTGGCGGAAGTCGCCGGAGGCCGGGATCAAGGACATCGGGCAGGATGTGATCCACGCCGCCCTGCCGATGCTCCCGGAGGAGCCCCATCGCCTGAAGTCCCGCTCGCGGATCCGTCTCGACCGACAGGAGTACAAGGTCTGGCGTCAGGCCGCGGTCGACCACCGCCTCGTGCTCTCGGAGCAGCCCCGCGTCCTGCTGCAGGGCGTGTACTGCGACGTCCCGGTGCGGGTCGACATCATCGACGGTGAGACCCTCGAGACCTGCGCCGCGGTGAACGTGAAGCTCGACCTCCCGGGAGAATGCCGGATCCAGGTCGGCCCCGACGGGGAGCTCGTCCACGAAGGCTCCGCACCGGAGCTCCTCGCGGCGATCCGGAACTCCCCGGCGGCGGCGTGGATTTCGGCCCTCGGCGACGTGACCCTCATCGCCGACGGCAAGAAGGTGAAGATCTACGCCCCCGAGATCGTGGCCGATCCCGACCGGATGAAGGGGCTGCTCGAGGCCGTGGTGACGTCCTCTCGTGCCGTGGCCGAGGCGCTCGAGGCGTGAGCGCGGATGAATCGGACCCCATCCTCACGTCGATCTGTCCTCGGAGGGTCGGCCGCCGAGCCGACCGAGCCTCCCATGAAGGCAAAAAAACAACACCGGGAGTCCTTTTGGAGGGCCGACCGCCGTGTCGGCCTCGCTTAACCACCCTTGCTCATTCCCCTTGGGATTGCGGGATCGGGCGCCCCCCTGAGCTGTTGTCTATTCCCCGGAACCGATCCCGGCGCTGCCCGAGCAGCACCCTCCCGTTGACACCTCCCCTTGCGGGCTACCTCTCCTCCGCCAGCTTCGCCGCCACCCTACACAACTCGGTGAATTCCCTTCGCCGCCCCTCGACGTCCTCCCCCAGGGCCGGGTGCGCGAGTTCCTCGGCCAGGGCGAAGCTCGCGTGGCCACCGTGGGGGGATTTGCGGAGCGCCATGCCGAAAGTCGCCACCGCCGCGGCGAACTGGAAGTCCCGGCTGGTGGAGGCGACGCTCCGGTTGCCGGGATTTGGCAGGGGGAAGGATACGAGCCGGCTCTGGTCCCCGTCCGGGCGCTTGTAGCGGAGCTTCAGCGTCAGGAGTTCTCCGGAGGACCACTTTTCGGCGGGCACCGTGGGCTCCTGGTACTTGAGCGCGTCCACCTCGCCCGTTTCGGGGTGCTCCCCCGGCGGGAGGATCTCGTAGAGCGCGGTCACGCTGTGGCCGGCCCCGATCTCCCCGGCGTCCTTTCTGTCGTCGTTGAAGTCGCGGGCCGCCAGCTTGCGGTTTTCGTAGCCGATGAGCCGGTAGCCGCCGACCTCGGCCGGATTGAACTCCACCTGGATCTTCACGTCGTTGGCGATGGTGACGAGCGTGCCCCCGACCTCCTCGACCAGCACCTTCTTCGCCTCGCGCATGGTGTCGAGGTAGGCGTAGTTCCCATTCCCCTTGTCCGCCAGCATCTCCATCTGAGAGTCCTGGATGTTGCCCCGGCCGACGCCGAGGACGGTGAGGAAGACGCCGCTCTCCCGCTCCTTCTCGATGAGCTTCAGGAGCTCGTCTCGACTCGTGGTGCCGACATTGAAGTCGCCGTCCGTGGCGAGGATCACGCGGTTGATGCCGCCTTCGACGAAGTGCTCGCGGGCCAGCGAGTAGGCGAGCCGGATCCCCTCGCCGCCGTTCGTCGATCCGCCGGCGCGGAGCATCGAGAGGGAGTCGGTGATGGTGGACTTCATGCTGCCCGGGGTGGAGGGGAGGGCCAGGCCGCTGGCGCCGGCGTAGACCACGATGGCCACCCGATCCTCCGGCCTGAGCTGCTCCACGAGCAGCCGCATCGCCGCGATGACCAGCGGAAGCTTGGCGCCGTCCTGCATCGAGCCGGAGACGTCGAGCAGGAAAACGAGATTGCGGGCGGGGACGTTCTCGGTGGGGATGACCCGGCCCTGGATGCCGACGTGCACGATGCGGTGGGCGGGGTTCCAAGGGCACTCGGCGACCTCCGTCACCACGGAGAACGGGCTCCCGGCGGCGGGTTGCGGGTAGTCGTAGCTGAAGTAGTTGATCATCTCCTCGATGCGGACCGCGCCGGCCGGAGGGAGGCGGCCCTCCCTGAGGATCCGCCGGAGGTTGGCGTAGGAGGCGGTGTCCACGTCGATCGAGAAGGTGGACAGCGGCTCCCGTCGCGAGTCGTGAAAGCCGTCCTCGGTGATCGCGTCGTAGCCTTCGCGGTGGAAATCCTCGGTCCCGGTCCGGGCGCCGCCGCCCATCGCGCGAAGGTTCCGGTGGCCACCCCGTCCGCCGAACGCCGCGCCGGCGTTGCCGCCGATGCCGATCGCGGCGCTGGTGGCCGGGCCCTCGAAGGGGGCGTCGCTGAGGAAGTCCTTTTTGCCGAGGGACTCTTCGAACGGCAGGTCGACGCCCGCCTCCTTGATGAACGGCGGCTCCGAGAGCGGATCCGGAAGCTCCGGTTCCTCCACGAGGCGGACCGCCTCCTCCCCGGTCTTGAGGACGATGCTCCGGGCCGAATCCTCTTTGGGATCCACGGCAAAGAAGATCACCACCGCCACGAGGGCGGCGGCGTTCACGAAAATGGAGATCGTCCACCACGGCGACTTGCGGGCGAGTTCCATGAAGTGGGGACGGACTCCGGGCGCGGACCTTGACATGGGTGGCTCCTTTGGCAGGCGTGACATCTCTACCAACGGAGAAGCGGTGTCAGGGTTCGATCAGCGGCGTTTTTTCGCGAGCTGGTTGAAGCAGAAGACGGCCAACCCCATTCCGGCGGCGGCCGTCATCAGCCCGATCAGGGTGCCCATCAGTTGCACGTTCAGCCCGACCTGGAGGGCGTCGGGATTGGCCCCGGGCCCCTGCTCGGTTACGAGCCACTGGGGGTAGAACCAGGCCATGGCCACCACCGCCACTCCGAGGATGGCGAGGACTCCGCCGACGGCGGCGCCGGTGAGGAGGAGTCGGTGGAGGTTCATGGGGAGATGATAGGGGTCAGGTCTGACATTCCGCGGAAAACCGGACATTATGTTGGAGGGCGCTGCGCGTCAGCGCCTGGTTTTTTGGGGGGGGAGGATCGACGCGCAAGGCCACGGGGGAGGGTGAAGGGTTGTTGGGCGGGGTTCAACGGCTTTGGGGGGAGGATCGACGCGCAAGGCCGAGGGGGAGGGTGAAGGGTTGTTGGGCGCGTCTTGTCAGGGGGGGCTCACTCCAGCGTAACCAGGGCATCCCCCTTGTTCACCGTCTGGTCCGCCTCCACGTGCACCGTCTTCACCGTGCCCGTCAGGGCCGCGCGGATCTCGTTTTCCATCTTCATCGCTTCGAGGATCAGGAGCGGCTGGCCGGCGGTAACCTCCGCGCCCGGCTCGACCAGGACCGCGCGGACGATGCCGGGCATCATCGAGAGGACCACCTTGGAGTGGTCCGGGGAGCCGCGGTCGCCGGCCACCTCGCGGGCGGCGCGGGCGCGGTCGTCCTCCACGCGCACCAGGTAGGACTCGCTCTCGACGGTCACGGAGAGGCCGTCGGGGCGGTTCTCGAAGGAGATGGGGCGGGAGAGCCGGCCGAGGAGGAGGGAGTAGGCGGTGGTGCCGTTCACCGGACGGAAGTCCACCTCGTGCTCCTCGCCGTTCACGACGGCGACGGTCCGGTCCGCGTCGGTCTTGAGTTCGACCTCGATCTCTTCGCCGTCGATGGCCACGTGGTATTTCAAGGTCTCACCTCACCCATCCGTTGATGCCAAGTTCCCGGCGTCCGGCGAGCTTCCAGGGGTTCATGCCGGTGCCGGTCCCCTCCTTCGCCACCGGGCGGCGGGCCGCGGCCCGGTCGTTCGTGTAGAGCACCGCGGCCACCGCGGCGGCCACGCGATGCACGCCCTCCCCCTCGTCGCGGAGATCGGCCATGTGGCGGTCCACGAACGATGTGTCGAACTCCCCGGAGAGGAAGCGTGGGTGCTCCAGGACGCGCATCAGGAACGGGATCGTGGTCTTGATGCCCGTGATCTGGAACTCGCGGAGCGCCTGGCGGGCGCGGCGGATCGCCGACTCGCGGCTCGAGCCGAAGGTGATCAGCTTGCCGAGGATCGGGTCGTAGTAGAGCGAGATCTCCTGGCCCTCGTAGAGGTTCGTGTCGAGGCGCACCCCCGGGCCTCCGGGCAGCTCGAGGTGGTCGATCTTTCCGGGGGAGGGGAGGAAGTTGGTCTGCGGGTCTTCGGCGTAGATCCGGGCCTCAAGGGCGTGGCCCATCCGCCGCACCTGGTCCTGCTCGAGCTTCAGCTTCTCGCCCCGGGCGATGCGGATCTGCTCGCGCACCAGGTCCAGGCGGTAGACCATCTCGGTCACCGGGTGCTCCACCTGCAGGCGGGTGTTCATCTCCAGGAAGTAGTGGTTGCCCTTCTCGTCGAGGAGGAACTCCACCGTCCCGGCGTTGACGTACCCGACGGCCTTCGCCGCGCGCACCGCGGTCGCGCCCATCTCCTGGCGCTTCTTTTCGTCGATCACCGCGGACGGCGTCTCCTCGATGATCTTCTGGTGGCGGCGCTGGATGGAACACTCGCGTTCGCCCAGGTGGATCGCGTTGCCGTGCGTGTCCGCCAGGATCTGGATCTCGATGTGGCGGGGGCGCTCGAGGTACTTCTCGATGTAGAGGGAGGAGTTGCCGAAGGCGGTCCCGGCCTCGGAGGCGGCCCGTTCGAAGGCGGGCTTCAACTCGTCCGGTTCGCGGACGATCCGGATGCCCTTGCCGCCTCCGCCGCCGACCGCCTTGAGCATCACCGGGTAGCCCATGTCCGCGGCCACACCCATGGCCTGCTCCGGATCGGCCAGGGGCTCGAGGGTCCCCGGCACCACCGGCACCCCGGCCTTCTCCATCGCCTGCCGGGCGGTGATCTTGTCGCCCATGCCGCGAATGTGCTCGGGTCGGGGGCCGATGAAGATCAGCCCGGCGTCGGTGACGGCCTGGGCGAAATCGGCGTTCTCGGAGAGGAACCCGTACCCCGGGTGCACCGCGTCGGCGCCGGCCCGCTTCGCCGCGGCGACGATGCGCTCGATGTTCAGATAGGACTTCCCGGGCTCCGGCGGGCCGATGTGGACGGCCTCGCTGGCCATGCGCACGTGCAGCTCGGTGCGGTCCACGTCGGAGTAGACGGCCACCGTCTTCAGCCCCTCGATGCGGCAGGCCCGGACGATGCGCACCGCAATCTCACCCCGGTTGGCGACAAGGATCTTCATGGGCGCATCCTACCGTCGGCCCTTCGGGGGGGAAAGACTCCGCCGGTCCATCCGCAGGTCGATGCTTCGAGCGGGAGCGAACTGCCGGGGCGTCAATTCTCGATCGAGATCTCGACCTCGTTCGATGTCGGCGTGCCCAGGTAGTAGGATTCATCCGAGATTCCGGGTTCGTAGCGGATCGATACCCGGTAGCGGCCGGCCGGAAGAGATTCGCGGTAGTCCCAGTCATCCCCGGGTTGCCTATTCTCCATGATGCGGAGGAAGCGGCGTCTCCCGTCGTTCAGTTTCGCCGTCCGCTTCCAGGTACCGCCCGCGGGGAGTGTCAGGTCGAGTGGCGCCTCCACGTCGATGAAAAGGCCGGCGCCCCCCAGCCATCGGCTCCCGTCCTCGATATTCGTCAGGGTGAGTTGATGCCACCAGTCGAGGTCGAAGTTGAAGAGGCGAAGGGGGGCCTCCCCCGTATTCCGGGCGAGGACCTCGGCGGTGATCTTCTCTTCGGGACCGAAGGTCGTGCGCGGGAAGTGAATGGTGATCTCCAGACCGGCCTCCGAGCGTCCGTGAGGACTCTCTTCCGGCGCCCCGGCGGGAGGGGACGGCTCCGTGCCGCAAGCGGCGAACAGCATGGCGATCAACATCCAGGTTCGACTCGAGTTCGGCATGTGCGCCTCCTTCTTCGCCCTTTCCTACGCCGCCCGGGGGAGAGGGTTACACCGGAGCCGACACACCGCCGTCGACCCATGGATCGAAATCAGAGCGCGATGCGTCCACCTTCCTTCGCGATCCCGGCGCGACCCGCCAGGGAATCCGCTTCCGCGGAGGTGGGATCCCACAGGGGATTCGTGTGATTGAGGTGAACGAACCGGATTTCGGTCGTGAGGTCGAGGTCGTCGAGGAGTGCGAGCGTTTCGGTCACCAGCGGGTGGGGGATCTCGGTCAGGTCGCGGCCCGGGATCTCCTTTGCGGAGAAGAACGTGCCGTCGAGGAACGCGAGGTCGACCCCGGTGAGGAGATGCGTCAGCGAGCCCCTCCCGAAGGCGTCGATGTCCGGCAGCCAGAGGATGGTCTTCGTAGGCCCCGCGATCCGGTAGGCGAAGGTCTCCGACCATTCCGCGCGGTGGTGGACGGGAAGCGGCGTGATCGTCAGGTCCGGCTCGATCGCGACCGGTTCGCCGGGTCGCAGGACGTGGGGGAGCAGATACCGGTCTGCGATCAGCGCGGCCCACGGCTCGTTGGCGGAAAGGTGCGCGAGGAGTTTCGGTCCCACCCACACCGGGAGCTCCCGGACCGCCATCGCCTCGCGGCCGAGCCACAGCAGCCCCGCCACGTGGCCCATGTGCGCGTGCGTGAGGAGGATTCCGGAAAGTTCGGGCAGCCGCTCCACCTGCTCCCGGAAGTCCGGCGTGGCATCGACGAGGTAGCCCTTGCCGGAGTCGGTGACGAGGCCCAGACACGAAACGAGCCGCCGCCGGGACGGATCCCGGCGGGCGGCTTCGCAGTTTTCGCAGCGGCAGCCCGGTTGGGGAAGTCCCCCGTCCTGGGCGGTGCCGAGGAGAAGCGCTTCGGTCACTTCACCAGCCGCAGGCAGACCGGGTAGCGGTACTTCACCCCCTCGTTGGCCTTGATGCCCGCGATGATCGTGAACACCAGGCCGCCGATTCCGACCACCGGGAGCAGGAGGAACCCGATCAGCACGAGGCAGAGCAGGGCGGCAACGAAAGAGGCGAGCATCAGCGTGATCTGGAAGTTCAGCGCTTCCTTCGCGTGATACTCGACATAGGCCGACTCCTTGCCCTTCGTCTGCCAGATGATGATGGGCCCGATGATGGCGATGATCAGTCCGGAGAGGTGGGAGAGCAGCCCCCACGTCCGGTCGTCACTGGTCACGCCCGATTCCGACGCCGGCGGCGGGGCGGGCGGTTGCTGGTCCTGAAACTCCTGGTCATCCATGTCAATCCCCTTGGTTGCGGGTTCCTCCTAGAGCGGGAGGTTCCCGTGTTTCTTCGGCGGGTTCTGGTCCCGCTTGGTCTCGAGCAGTTCGAAAGCCGTCACCAGCTTGCTTCGGGTCTGGTGCGGCATGATGACGTCGTCGATGTAGCCGCGCTCCGCGGCGATGTAGGGGTTCGCGAACTTCTCCCGGTAGTCGGAGATCTTGGTCTCCTCCAGCGCCGCCGGGTCCGCGGCCCCCTTGATTTCGCGCTTGAAGATGATCTCCACCGCGCCCTTCGGTCCCATGACCGCGATCTCCGCCATCGGCCAGGCGAAGTTCATGTCGCCGCGGACGTGCTTGGAGTTCATCACGTCGTAGGCGCCGCCGTAGGCCTTCCGGGTGATCACGGTGACCTTCGGCACGGTGGCCTCGCAGTAGGCGTAGAGCAGCTTCGCGCCGTGCTTGATGATTCCGCCCCATTCCTGGTCCGTCCCCGGCAGGAACCCGGGCACGTCCTCGAAGGTGAGCAGCGGGATGTTGAAGGCGTCGCAGAAGCGGATGAAGCGCGCGCCCTTGAGCGAGGCGTCGGAGTCCAGGCAGCCCGCCAGCACCGCCGGCTGATTGGCGATGATCCCGATGGACCGGCCCGCGATGCGGCCGAAGCCGACGATGAGGTTCTCGGCGAAGTGCTCGTGCACCTCGAGGAACCGGCCGTCGTCGAGTACCTCCCCGATGACCTCGTGCATGTCGTAGGGCTTGTTGGGGTCCTCCGGGATCAGGTCGTCGAGCTTCGCGCACTCGCGCGCGGGATCGTCGTGCGCCGGGGTCGAGGGTGCATCCTCCATGTTGTTCAGCGGGAGGTACGACATCAACTCGCGGATGTGCGCCAGGCAGGTGGCGTCGTCGCGGCACGCGAAGTGGGCCACCCCGGATTTCGTGGAGTGGACCGAGGCGCCGCCGAGGTCCTCGGAAGTGACCTCCTCGTGCGTGACCGTCTTCACCACGTTGGGGCCGGTGACGAACATGTAGGAGGTGGTCTCGACCATGAACACGAAGTCGGTGATGGCCGGAGAGTAGACCGCGCCGCCCGCACAGGGCCCCATGACCGCGGAGATCTGGGGGACCACGCCGGAGGCGAGCGTGTTGCGGAGGAAGATGTCGGCGTAGCCGCCGAGAGAGACCACGCCCTCCTGGATGCGGGCGCCGCCGGAGTCGTTCAGCCCGATGACCGGAGCGCCGACCTTCATCGCCATGTCCATCAGCTTCACGATCTTGCGGGCGTGCGCCTCGGAGAGCGAGCCGCCGAAGATGGTGAAGTCCTGGCTGAAGACGAAGACCTTCCGGCCGTCGATCCGGCCGTGGCCGGTGATCACGCCGTCGGTCAGGAAGCGCTTCTCCTCCATGCCGAAGTCGCGGCAATCGTGCACCGCGAAGGCGTCGGTTTCCTCGAAGCTGCCGGGGTCCACGAGGAGATCGATCCGCTCACGGGCGGTGAGCTTGCCTCGCGCGTGCTGGCGCTCCACCGCCGGTTCGCCGCCGCCCGCCCGGGATGCCTCCCGCAGATCCTCGAGTCGGCGGTATTTCTCCTCGTGCGCCACGGTCGGCCTCCTTCAGGGCTTTCGGCTCTCGGTCTCAGTCCTCTTCGGACTTCGCCCCCTCGACGATCTCCACCAGGACGCCCCCGAACGACTTCGGGTGGACGAAGGCGATGCGATGGCCCATGGCCCCGATGCGCGGGGTCTCGTCGATCAGGGCGATGCCCTGTTCCTTCATCCGCGAAAGCGCGGCGTCGATGTCCGGGACCTCGACCGCGATGTGGTGCAGGCCGGATCCACGCTTGGCGAGGAAGCGGCCCACGGGCGTCTCCGGCCCGAGCGGCTCGGTGATCTCGAGGTGCGCGCCGCCGGCGTCGAGCATGATCACCTTGACGCCCTGCTCCTCGACCACCGTCTCCTTCACGACCTGCATCCCGAGCGCATCGGAGAAGCGTCGGGCCAACTCCTCGGCGTCCGGGGCGGCGATGTTGACGTGATCGAGCCGCCCGCCCATCACGTGTCCGCTTCGTCCGACTGGAGCACCGACTCCAGGCTCTTGCAGATCTCGCCCAGCGTGCAGTAGGACTCGACGCACTCGAGCACCAGCTCCGCCAGGTCTCCGTCGCCCCAGGCGGCGGAAATCTCGAGCGCGGCCAGCGCGGAGTCGGCACGTGCGGTGTTGCGCTCCTTCTTCAACTCTGCCAGGTCCGCCAGTACTTCGCGGGCCTGCGCCTCGTCCACCGGGAAGGTGTCCGAGTCCGCCTCGTTCTCGATGACGAAGTCGTTCACCCCGACGACGATCTGCTCGCCGGAGTCGATGGCCTTCTGGGTGCGGTAGGCGGAGGCCTCGATTTCCCCGGTGACCCAGCCGGAGCGGATGGCCGTCTCGGCCCCGCCCAACTCGTCGATCCGGGCGATGTACGCTTCGGCCTCGGCCTCGATGGAATCGGTCAGATCCTCGATCAGCGGGCTGCCGCCGAGCGGGTCCACCACGTCGGTGACACCGGACTCGAACCCCACGATCTGCTGGGTCCGAAGCGCCGTCAGCACCGCCTCCTCGGAGGGGAGGCTCAACGCCTCGTCCCAGGAGTTGGTGTGCAGGGATTGCGTTCCCCCGAGCACCGCGGCGAGGGCCTGCAGCGTGACCCGGACGACGTTGTTGCGAGGCTGGTTGGCCGTCAGGGTGGAGCCGCCGGTCTGGGTGTGGAAGCGGAGCATCATCGACTTCGGGTTTTTCGCCCCGAAGCGCTCCTTCATGATCCGGGCCCACAGTCGTCGCGCGGCGCGGAACTTCGCCACCTCCTCGAAGAGGTGGTTGTGCGCGGCGAAGAAGAAAGACAGTCGCGGCGCGAACGCATCCACTTCGAGCCCCGCCTCGACCGCGCGCTCGACGTAGGCGATCGCGTTGGCCAGGGTGAAGGCCACTTCCTGCACCGCCGTGGAGCCCGCCTCGCGGATGTGATACCCGGAGATCGAGATCATGTTCCAGAGGGGCAGGTGCTTGGCGCTGTAGCGGAAGAGGTCGGTGACCAGCCGCATGTGGCTGTCGAGGGGGAAGCGGTAGGTGTTGCGCGCGGCGAACTCCTTCAGCATGTCGTTCTGGACGGTGCCGCGGAGCTTCTCGATGGGAATGCCCTGCTTCTTCGCCACCGCCACCACCATGAGGAGGAGGACGATCGCGGAGGAGTTGATGGTCATCGACAGGGAGACTTCATCGAGGGGGATACCGTCGAGCAGGGCCTCCATGTCCTTCAGGCTGTTGATGGGGACGCCGACCTTGCCCACCTCACCCTCGGCCTGCGGGTCGTCGGAGTCGTAGCCGATCTGCGTCGGCAGGTCGAACGCCACCGAGAGGCCGGTCTGCCCCTGTGCCAGGAGGTAGCGGAAGCGCTCGTTCGTGGCCCGGGCCGAACCGAATCCGGCGTACTGCCGCATGGTCCAGAGGCGGCCGCGGTACATGGTCGGCTGGACGCCCCGCGTGAAGGGGTACGCGCCGGGGAAACCGACGTGATCCTCGA
>SWCD01002717.1_pt1 | contig 13757 bp, 10 predicted proteins | sample 4693011 | NCBI WGS metagenome assembly SWCD01 (sample SAMN10267278, study PRJNA491770) | bioreactor metagenome | isolation source: DHS bioreactor inoculated with marine | place: Japan: Omine Ridge, Nankai Trough | reverse complement strand
CCCCCCGAACTGGGCCGCGATGGCGATCTGCGCCAAGCCGGGGTGTATCATACCGAGACCCGGCAACAGATCGTCCGACCCCGGCGCGAAAGCTGGTTTCAGATCCCCTGCCCCGAACAGATGACGCCCGCTTTCGTGGCGTCCTTGCAGCGGGCATTGCAGGCGCGGAGTCTCTATCACGGGGCGATCTCGGGGGGGATGGATGTGACGACCCGCCGGGCGATCCGACGGTTCCAGACCTCTCGCGGGATGGAGACAGCCGAGATCACGCTGGACGGCGCCCGCGCCCTTGGCCTGTCGCCCGACGATTTCGGGCCGCGCACGTCGGGCTGATCCGACGAGCCCCTTTGGAACACGCGTCCCGTACGGCATGAAAAAGCCCGCCACGCGATAACCGCGCGGCGGGCTATTCTAGTGGTCCCGCCACCCCTTGGGGCAGCAGCGCGTCACAAATCAGTCTTCCAGCGTCAGCGCCACGAAGCGCGGCTCGCCATCGCGGCGGACCAGAAGCAGGATTGACTTGCGACCGGCATCGCGGGCCGACTCGACCTGCGCGGTCAGATCCTCGGCCTGCTCCAACTTCTGCTGGCCGGCTTCGGCGATCAGATCGCCGGCGCGAAGACCCTTTTCATAGGCCTCGCTGTCTTCGTCCACATCGCGGACCACAAGGCCGCTGGCGGATTTCGGCAGGCTCAGATCGGCGCGAAGGGGGTCGGTCAGGGGCGAAAGGCTCAGGCCCAGCATCTTCTCGACCTTGGGTTCCTCGGGGGCGCCGTTGTCGGTCTGCTCGTCCGAAACGGGCACGGCCTCGGCATCCTCGCGGCGGCCCAGCATGACCTTCAGTGTCTGCGTCTTGCCATTGCGGAACACGACCACGCGCACAGCCTTGCCGACCTCGGTGTTGCCGACGACGCGAACCAGTTCGCGGGTGTCGGTCACCTCTTTGCCGTCGAACGACTGGATCACGTCGCCCGCCTTGATCCCCGCCTCTTTCGAGGGGCCGTCGGGCACGTCGGTCACCAGCGCACCGGCTGCTTTCTTCAGGCCCATGGCCTCGGCCACGTCGTCGGTCACGTCCTGAATGCGAACGCCAAGCCAGCCGCGACGGGTCTCGCCGAATTCCTTCAGTTGGTTGACCACCTTGGTCACCACCGCCGAGGACATGGCAAACCCGATCCCGATCGAGCCGCCGTTGGGCGACAGGATCGCCGTGTTGACGCCGATCACCGCGCCATCCATGTCGAAAAGCGGCCCGCCCGAGTTGCCCCGGTTGATCGCGGCATCGGTCTGGATGAAGTCGTCATAGGTGCCCGACAGCGCCCGGTTCCGCGCCGAGACGATGCCCGCCGAGACCGAAAACCCCTGACCCAGCGGGTTGCCCACGGCCATCACCCAATCGCCCACGCGGGCCACGTCGGAATCGCCGAAGCTGACGAAAGGCAGCGGCGCGTCGGCCTCGACCTTCAGCAGGGCGATGTCGGTCTTGGGGTCGGTGCCGATCACCTTGGCCGTCAACTCGCGCCCATTGAAGAACTCGATCGAGATCTCGTCGGCCTTGTCGATGACGTGGTTGTTGGTGACGATAAACCCATCCTCGGAGATCACGAAGCCCGAGCCAAGCGCCTGACTGCGCCGGGGGCGCTGCCCCTCGCCGCGGTTCTGGCGGTCCATGAAGTCACGGAAGAAATCCTCCAGCGGAGAGCCTTCGGGCACCATCGGCGCAGGCCCCATATCCGCCGTCGCGATGGTGGTCGAGGTGGTGATGTTCACCACCGCCGCGCTGACCTTCTCGGCCAGATCGGCGAAACTGTCGGGGGCGGCGCGGGCGTGGGATTCAACCACCTGAAACAGCGTCAGCGCCAGTCCCAGTATCAACGCCAGAAAAAGTCGCATCGGGTGCGCCGTCCGCTTCGATAGGGTGGTGACTTGTGCTTTCACGCCTTGATCCTCCTGGTTCAGTCCTGCTCTGGCCCGGTCACGACGTGTGGGTCGATCGCGGTGGGCCAGACAATAATTCCACTTGCCGGGCAAAGTGCAAGGGCGGCCCGCGCCCCGGCAATGAACTCCGCGTGACCGGCAGGTGGCTGGTCGGTCGTTGCATAGCAATCTAGGGACGCAGAGGCGGCCAGACAATGATGTCCTGACCAAGCGGCCGTGTTTGGGACAGTTTTTCGCGAAAACCGCCCGTCCGTGGGCGGACGCAGACGATCTTCCGTGGGGGCGCAGTCGATCTTCCGTGGCGGACGCAGTCGATCTTCCGTAGGGGCGCAATGAAAAGGGCCGGTGCGAACACCGGCCCTTTGGCAAGATCAATCGGCTGGACGCCGTTTTACTGAGCGGGTGCCGGCGGTGTGGTCTGGTCGGTGGTGCCAGTGTCGGTTGTGCCAGTACCCGTGGTGCCGGTATCCGTGGTGCCGGTATCCGTGGTGCCGGTGTCGGCGGAGCCTGTATCAGTCGTGCCCGTCTCGGTGGGGGCAGCGTCGGAGGAAGCAGCACCGGTGTCAGTGCTTGCGTCAGACGCAGGCTCGGCCTCGGGGCTGGGTTCGGCTTGGGCGCCAGTCGCAGGGTCTTGCGCAGAGGTGTCCTGAGTGCCAGCCCCCTGCCCCGAATTTTGCCCCGACCGCTGACCCGAGTTCTGGGTTCCCGGACGGCCCGTAGCCGAGCGGAGATAGTCGAAGAACTCGCTATCCGGCGACAGGACCATGGTCGAGTTCTCGCCCCGCAGCGACGCGCGATAGGCGTTGAGCGAGCGGTAGAATTCGAAGAACTCGGGGTCCGAGCCGAAAGCCTCGCCGAAGATCGCGTTGCGGCGGCCATCGGCCTCACCGCGGATGATCTCGGATTCGCGGTTGGCGTCGGATTCCAGTTCCACCACCGTCCGGTCGGCAAGGGCGCGGACCCGCTGCGCGGCTTCTTCACCACGGGCGATCTCGTCGGCGGCCTCGCGTTCGCGTTCGGCCCGCATCCGGGCGAAGGTCGCTTCAAGGTTCTGCTCGGGCAGGTCGGTGCGCTTGAGACGCACGTCGATGATGTCGATGCCCAGCGCACGGGCCTCGGCGATGGCCGCGTTGCGGATGCGCAGCATCAGCGCCGCCCGGTCCGACGACAGGATGTCGTTGGACGAGACCGAGCCCAGAACTTCGCGCGTCTCAGCCCGCAGGATCCGGTCCAGCCGGTCTTCGGCGGCGCGGATACCGCCACCGCCAACGGCTTGGCGGAACTGTTCCACATCGCTGATGCGGAAGCGGGCGAAGGCGTCGACCACCAGACGGCGGTCATCCAGCGGCGTCACTTCAAGCGGGTCAATATCGCGGCTGAGGATACGGTCGTCGTAGCGGACGACCTCTTGGACCAGCGGGATCTTGAAGGCGAGACCCGGCTCGGACTTGACGTCGACCACGCGGCCGAACTGAAGCACAAGCGCACGCTCGCGTTCGTCGACGATGAAGACCGAGGACAGCAGGCCGATGATCAGGATCACCGCGATCGGCAGGATTAAGGCTGTGCGGCGCATCAATTTGCCCCTTCTGTGTTACGGGGTGTCCCGGTCTGGTTCCGGTCAGAGCGGTTCTTGCCAAGCTCGTTCAGCGGCAGGTAGGGCACGATGCCCGAGCCCGACCCTTTGGCGGTGTCGTCAAGGATGATCTTGTCGACATCGCCCAGAACCTCTTCCATCGCTTCCAGATAGAGACGCTTGCGCGTCACCTCGGGGGCTCTTTGGTATTCGGTCAGAACGGCGGTGAAGCGGCTGGCCTCACCCTCGGCCTCGTTGACGACGCGGGCGCGGTAGCCCTCGGCCTGCTCAAGGATCTGGGCGGCTTCACCACGTGCGCCGGCAAGGACGCGGTTGGCATAGGCGTCGGCCTGCTTTTCCAGACGGTCGCGGACTTGCTCGGCGGCCTGCACTTCGCGGAAGCTGTCGATCACCTCTTGCGGCGGATCGGCCTTGTCGAAGTTCACCCGCACCACGTTGATGCCGCTGTCATAGCTTTCCAGCGTCGACTGGATCAGATCCTGAAGGCGGTTCGCAATCGACCCGCGATCCCGGTTCAGGATCGGCGCCAGTTCGGACTGGGCGATGATCTCGCGCATGGCCGATTCCGCGACGGCGCGGATCGTCTGCTGCGGGTCGCGCAAGTTGAACAGGTATTTCGCCGGATCGTTGATGTTCCAGACCACCTGAAAGTCGATGTCGACGATGTTCTCGTCGCCGGTCAGCATCAGGCCCTGATCCAGCCGGTTGCCACGGCCCACGCCGATGTCTTCGGTCTGTTCGCGGGTGACCGAGACCACCTCGTAGGTGACCACGGGCCAAGGCGCGAAGTTCAGACCCGGCGTGCCGGTTGAGCTGTATTCGCCAAGGAACAGTTCAACCGACTGCTCTTCCGGGCGCACGGTGTAGAACGAGGCAAAGGCCCATGCCGCCACAAGCGCCAGCGCGATCAGGCCGATCGTGCCGCGACCAAGACCCGAACCGCCCGAGCCGCCGGGGGTGCCACCGTTGGTGCCGCCGCCCTTGCCGCCCATCAGGACGCGAAGCTGTTCCTGACCCTTTTTCATGATCTGGTCGATCTCGGGGATCTGGGGGCCGTCGTTGCGGGGGGGACGTCCGCCGCCCCGGTTGCCGCCGCCACCACGGTTGCCATCCGAGCCGCCGTTGCCCGATCCGCCGCCGCCCCAGGGGCCGCCATTGTTGCTAGACATACGGATTGGTCCTCTCTTGTGTCGAAGCGTTCATCATCATCTTTTCATTCACCATCACTTGCAACCTACGCAGCTTCGGGCGGGGGCCGCAACACGATGCCGGCAGGCGGTCCCGCCCCCACCTGCGCCCGCGATCAAATCGTGCGCACCGGCGATTTCATCGTCACCAGCTCTTCGGCCATCGTCGGATGGACGGCGCAGGTGCGATCGAACTCTTCCTTGGTGGCGCCCATTTTCACGGCGATGCCCACAAGCTGGATCATCTCGCCGGCCTGATCGGCCACGATGTGACAGCCCAGCACCTTGCGGGTGTCCTTCTGGACCAGCAGCTTCATCATCACCCGCTCGGTCCGGCCGGCAAATGCCTGATGCATGGCCTTGAACCGGGTGCAATATACCTCGACCGGGCCGTGTTCGCGGGCTTCATCTTCGGTCAGGCCGACGGTGCCCATTTCGGGCTGGGTGAAGACCGCGCTGGGGACAAGGTCGTGATCCGCCGGGGTGGGCCGTCCGTGAAAGACGGTATCGACAAAGGCCGCGCCCTCGCGGATCGCCACCGGGGTCAGTTCGATCCGGCCGGTGACATCGCCCACGGCAAAGATCGACGGCACGCCGGTCTGCGAGAATTCATCGACGAGGATCTCGCCCTTCTTGCCCAGACTGACGCCGGCGGCTTCCAGACCCATCTCTTCGGTGTTGGGGTGACGACCGGTGGCGAAAAGCACCTCGTCGTATTCCTCGGTGGTGCCGTCGGTGGCATGGGCGACGATCTTGCCGCTGTCGGTCTTCTCCAGCCGGGTGACGTTGGTCTCCAGCCGCAGATCGACACCGCGCTCGACGATCATCTCCTGCACATGTAGGGCGGTTTCGGTGTCGAAGCCGCGCAGGATCTGCGTGCCGCGATAGAACTGGGTCACATGGCTGCCCAGGCCGTTCATGATGCAGGCAAACTCGCTGGCGATATAGCCGCCGCCGACGATCAGCATCCGCTTGGGCATATGCGCCATCAGGAAGATGTCGTTCGAGGTGATGCCAAGCTCGGCCCCCTCGATATCGGGTTTGACCGGGCGCCCGCCGGTGCAGATCAGGATGTGCTTGGCGGTGAAGGTCTCGCCGCTGGACAGGCGCACGGTATGGGCGTCCTGCAGCGTGGCGCGGGCATCGAAGATCTCGACCCCGGCCTTGGCGAGGTTGCCGCGATAGGCCCCCTCCAGCCGGTCAAGCTCGCGGTTCATGTGCCCCGAGAACCGCTCCCAGTCGAAATCGCCGATGGTCAGATCCCAGCCGTAGTTGCGGGCATCGTCGACCACGCTGGAATAGCCCGAAGCGAAGACCATCAGCTTCTTGGGCACGCAGCCCCGGATGACGCAGGTGCCGCCCATGCGGTATTCTTCGGCCAGACCCACCCGCGCCCCGGCTTCGGACGAGGCCAGACGTGCGGCACGAACGCCACCGGAGCCGCCGCCGATGACAAACAGATCATAGTCGAAATTCATGGGGTCCCTTTTCAGTCAGATAGGTCCTGGAACAGGTTGTCCTCTTCCAGAATGTCGATGCGCTCGTTCTCGACCGTTCCGTTGTTGATGTCGCGCACTTCGACGCGACCGTCCTGGTGACCGATCACCACCACATCGCAGATGTCGATGAACAGTCCGTTTTCCACCACGCCGGGGATCTGGTTCAGAACAAGGCTCAGTTGGCTGGGCTTTGCGATCCGGCGCAGGTGCAGATCAAGGATATAGTTGCCCTCGTCGGTAATGTAAGGCTCGTCGACGTTCAGGCGCAGGGTGCATTCGCGGCCCATCACATCCATGTTGATCAGCGTCTCTTCGATCAGCAGCTTGGTGGTCTGCCAGCCGAACTTGATGACCTCGACCGGCAGGGGAAAGGCGCCCAGCGTCTCGACCTGCTTGGTGATATCCGCGATCACGATCATCTGATCCGAGGCCGTGGCCACGATCTTTTCCTGCAACAGCGCACCGCCGCCGCCCTTGATCAGGTTCAGGTTCGAATCGTATTCGTCCGCCCCGTCGATGGTCAGGTCCAGCCAGCGCGTCTCTTCAAGGGTCGAGACGGGCACTCCGACGTGCTGCGCCAGCTCCAGCGTCCGGCGCGAGGTCGGCACGCCGGTGATCTTCAGACCCTCTTCGCGGATCCTCTCGCCCAGACACCGCACCATCCACGCCGCCGTGGACCCGGTTCCCAGACCGACGCGCATCCCGTCGCGGACATACTCGACGGCCCGTTTCGCGGCCAGAAACTTGGCCTTGTCAGAGGGGGATAGATCTGCGGGCATGGCTGGAACTCCGGTTTTGTTTGGCGCACTATAGAGGCAAGGCGCATTGGCTGCGAGGGTGGAAATCGCGGCAGAACGCCCCGTTCTGCGCCCCGGATCGGTCTGCCCTGCCGACAGATGAAGTGTCGCTTTCAGACAAGCGCCACCATCCGCGCCGCCCAACAACTGGGCCAACCCGCCCGCGGCTTTAGTGTCGCCCAAATATCCCCGCCGGAGGCACCCTATCCCGCTGCCGCCCCTCCCCCGAGATTACGCCATCCGAAAGTCTTCCCATGTTCCTCAGCGTCTTCGACATCTTCAAACGCGGCATCGGCCCCTCGTCGTCTCATACGATGGGCCCAATGGTGGCCGCCGCGCGCTTTCTCGACCAGTTGCGCGGCTGCCCGTTCACGCTGGCGGGCGTCGGCGCCTCGTTGCACGGATCGCTGGCCTTCACCGGGCGCGGCCACGCCACCGACCGCGCGACGATGCTTGGCCTGTCGGGCCTGACCCCCGAGACGTGCGATCCCGACCAGGCCGAGCAAATCCTGACCGAGCTCCGGCGCGACCGCCGCGTCACCCCGCCCGACCTGCCTCGGTTGCGCTTCGATCCTGACCGGGATTTGCAGTTCGATTACGGGCCCGCCCTGCCCGGCCACGCCAACGGCATGACCTTCTGGGCCACCGATCCCCAAGGCGACCGGGTGCTAAGCCAGATCTATTACTCGATAGGCGGCGGCTTCGTGCTGTCCGACGCCGAGCTTGCCGCCGCCGAGGCCGAGAAGGCCACGGCCCGCACCACCCCCGCGCCGTCCGATGTGCCCTACCCCTTCACCACAGCCGCCGCGATGCTCCAGATGGCGCAGGCGTCGGGCTTAAGCATCGCCCAGATGAAGCGCGCCAACGAACGGGCGACCCTGTCCGCCGCCGATCTGGACGCGGGCCTTGCCGCGCTGGCCGACACCATGACCCGCTGCATCGACCGGGGGCTTGCGACCGACGGCATTCTGCCCGGCGGTCTGAACGTGCCCCGCCGCGCCGCCGCGATCCATCGCGCCTTGCTGGCCGAACACGGGCGCAACCTGACCGCGCCGCATACGATCAACGACTGGATCGCCACCTATGCCATGGCCGTCAACGAAGAGAACGCCGCCGGCGGGCAGGTCGTCACCGCCCCCACCAACGGGGCGGCGGGCGTTGTCCCCGCCGTGTTGCGTTATTGGCTGGATTTCGTGCCCGGCGCCTCGAAGGACCGGACCGGGGATTTCCTGCTGACGGCGGCGGCGATCGGTGGGGTGATCAAGACCAACGCCTCGATCTCGGGCGCCGAATGCGGCTGTCAGGCCGAGGTGGGCTCTGCCGCCGCGATGGCCGCCGCCGCGCTGTGCGCCGTGATGGGCGGCAGCCCGGCTCAGGCCGAGAACGCCGCCGAAATCGCGCTTGAACATCATCTGGGCATGACCTGCGATCCCGTCCGGGGTCTGGTGCAGGTGCCCTGTATCGAGCGCAACGGGCTGGGCGCGATCAAGGCGATCTCGGCGGCCTCGCTGGCGCTGCGCGGCGACGGCTCGCATCTGGTGCCGCTGGACGCGGCAATCGAGACCATGCGCCAGACCGGTCGCGACATGAGCGACAAGTACAAGGAGACGTCGCTGGGCGGGCTGGCGGTGAATGTGCCGAACTGCTGAGACCGCGCCGTCGGTGGATCAGTCACCCCCGCCCCTAGCTCCGGCCCCTAGCTCCTGCCCCATGTCCGGCCCCATGTCCGTCCCTATCTCCGCCCCTCTGCCCGCTCTTCCTGCGGCCAGCGGCTTTCGCCCGCCACCACCGACAGGGCCGCCTGCAATGCGGTCTCGCCGCGCCAGGCGCCCCCCGCGGCCTGACGTTCCAGCAAGACCACCAGACCGGGGGCGCCGACGCGCAGATCGACCGGGCCGGTCACCCGGTTCGACGTGCCGATTCGCCCGCCGGGCGTCAGGTCAAGCCCGTCCAGCGGCCATTCCAGCCCCGCGCTTTGCGCCGTGACGGGCGCCATCGGGAACAGGGACAGGCGGCTGCCAACCGGCAGATCCGCCTGCATCCGGGGCGGTGCCAGAAAGACGATATCCTCGTCCGCGATCACCACGATGCGCCGATGCGGGTTGCGCGCCAGCGTGTTCAGGGTGGCCAGCGTATGATCCAGCCGCGCCCCCGCCACCCCCAGACACAGCAAAAGCGCGTCGGGCAAGACGTTCAGAGTCTTTTCGAAATCGGTGCTGTCCTGATCCGGCGTATGGCACAGCCGCGCCGCCTCCAGCGTTTCGCGGGCCGTGGCGGTCAGACTGTCCAGATCGCCCACCACAAGCTCGGGCCGGCGCCCCCACGCCAGCGCCCGGTCGGCGCCGCCGTCAATTCCCACCAGAATCGGAGCGGAAAGTAGGGCTCGGTTAAGGTCAGCCAAAGTAGCCTGACCACCGCCCAATAGTGTCATCTGTGTGACGTTGCGAACAATTCGGGGTATCATGACAGAATTACTGACAAGGCCAGCAACAAAGCACAATCAAACCCAACAGAATCGATGCGAATTTTCCAGAAATCTTTGGGGGGAGCCCGACAAAAGCACTAAACTGACGGTGCTGGGTAGGCGAGGAAGCGAGCAACAAATGGTTAGTGTGAGTAAAATTCTAACGGTTTCCTACGGGACATTCTCCTGCACTCTGGAGGGTTTCGACGAACCGTTCACGACAATGAAAGCGATCGCCGAGTATTTTCGCGATCTGGCGTCAGAGGACCGCTATTTCGGCGCCGAACCTCCGACCCCCGACGCGCAGATGCTGCACCAGATCGCCGAGAATGCGATTCAGAAGCGGGTCAGTGCGCAGGTCGGCGACAACTCGGTGACATTGCGCGCCGATGAGGGTCGCGATGCCGACGACGATGCCGCGACCGCTAAGGTAGAGGCTTTTAAGCCGGCGCCTGAACAGGCCCCCGTACAGGCAGCCGAACCGGTGGCGACCCAGCCTGCCACCGAAGAGGTCGGCAAAGCCAGCGCCGGCGCCCCCAAGCTTGAGGACGAGATCGAGGATGCTCTGGCCGCCCGCCGTGCCCAGCTTGGCACCGACGGCGATACCGCTGACAGCACCCCGGACTCCCCCGCCCCCGAACAGGGGTATGAGGAAGATGAGGTCAACGCCGCCGATCCGGTGAATGCCCCCATCGTGGAAAGCGTGGCCGGCAAGCTGGCCCGCATCCGTGCCCTGGTGGCCGCCGACCGGAACGCCGCCCTCGCGGCGTCGGAGCAGGCCCGGGAAGACGACACGCAAGAGGAACTGGCCGCCGAGCCCGCAAGCGATTTCGCGGCGTTCGAGCCCGTATCCGAAGAGGTGTCCGAATCCCACACGGAGACGCCCGAAGCTGAGGTTGCTTCGTCGAACTCCGATCAGGACGACGACGAGGCGCAGATCGTTTCGCAGGATCCTATCGAGGACCCTGCCGAAGCCCCTGCCGAAGTTTCTGAATCGGGCACCGAAGACGAGCTAAGTGCATGGGACGCCGCCGAAAGCGACGCCGAGACCACGTCCGACGAAGCAATTCTTGCGGCCATCTCGACGGACGCCAAGGACGATACGCAGGAAGACACCGCCGAGAACTCCGAGGCCGACGAACCTGCCGATGCGGTAACCAGCGACGAGGCTGATCTGTCGGATGTCATCGGTCAGGCCATGTCGGACGACGACGCGTCGGACGATGAGGCAACCGGCACGGCGCCCGAGCCCGTGGCTGAAACTGAAACTGAAACTGAAACCGAAGCCAAAGCCGACGCCCCGGTCGAGGCCGACGACAGCTTCGAAGACGCCCTTGCCGCCGCGCTGGACGATACGGCCTCCGACGACGGTGCCGACGGTGCCGACGGTGAGGCGTCCGACAGCGACACCCCCGATCAGTCTGCCACGCAAGCCGACCCCACCACCGAGCTTGCCAGCGCAGACGTCACGGAGGTCGCGGAAATCGCATCCCTGTCCGAAGAAACGGCAGAGCAAGAGGATGACGAGGCGATCACCCCCAGCATGTCGGAACTGGTGCAGATGCGCCGGGTCCGCGTTCTCAAGGTGCGCCGGTCGGTGGTCGAGGCCGCCGAAGCCAAGGCCTCGGCCAAGGCGCTCGAGTCGAAGCCGCTGGAACTTGACGGCGCTACCGAAGACACCACCGCCGAGGATGCCAGCGCCAAGGAAAGCTCTGCCGAGGGTGACGCCCACGCCGATCTTCCCGACCTGCCGAAAACCCGTCCCGCGCGGGCCCAGTCCGGTCGTGACCGGCTGGCCCAGATCGGCATCGCCCATGACGGCCCCGCCGTCGAACGGATCATCGCCGCCACCAACGACCGGCTGGAAGAAGATGACAACCGTCGCCGGGTGAACGCGATCTCGCATCTCAAGGCCGCTGTTGCCGCGACCAACGCCGAACGTCAGGCGCGCGGTGGGGCAGAGCCCGTCAGCGACGAGGCGGCGGATTACCGTCAGGATCTGCAGAACGTGGTGCGCCGGCCCGCCCGGACCCCGCGCGGTCAAGGCGGAAACACCGCCGAGCGTATGGACGACTACGAAGCCGCGGGCGCCGAAACTGGCTTCGACACCGCCCCTGCGGCCACCACCGTCCGCGAGCGTCCCGCGCCGCTGGTGCTGGTGTCCGAGCAGCGGATCGACGCGCCCAGCGACCACGCGCTGGAACTGCTGCAAAAGCGCCGCATCCTGACCGGCAACTCCGAGCCCGCGACGCAGGAAGATCTGGAAGACGCCCGCAGCTTCAGCGAGTTTGCCGAAGAACTGGGTGCGTCGGAACTGACCGACCTGCTGGAAGCCGCAGCCGCCTATGTCTCGTTCGTCGAAGGCCGCCCGCATTTCACACGGCCCCACATCATGGGTCACGTGGCGCAGGCACAGGCCGATCGCGGCTATTCGCGTGAAGACGGGCTGCGGTCGTTCGGGACGCTGCTGCGCAACGGCACGATCCGCAAGCTCAAGCGCGGTCAGTTCGTCATTGCGGACGACAGCAAATTCGCCCCCGAAGCCCGCTACGCCGGCGAATAAGTTACGGAATACCGGGGCCGGTTGCGGGTTGCTCGCGCGTAATCGGCCCCGGACATGGGAAAAGGCGACCGCTCAAACGGTCGCCTTTTTTCATTTTCGGAAAGTGTCGGAACGGGATCGGTGCAAAAGGCGCGATGTCCCGCTCAGGCGTCCGGGGGCGGTTTGCCGATGCCGCGGAACACCGCCTTGAACGGCAGCGCCCAGACCACGCCCAGCGCCACGTAGACCAGCAGTTCCAGCCAGATGGGCGGGCGGTCCAGCAACGACAGGATCGTGACCGCGGCGACGACATAGCCCGGCAACCCGATCAACAGGATCACCAGCGCCCAGCGCCGCCGCGCCTTGTAGCCCAGCGCCATCAGTCGGCGAAGGGGTCGGTGACCAGAATCGTATCCTCGCGCTCGGGCGAGGTCGACAGCAGCGCCACCGGACAATCGATCAGCTCTTCCACCCGGCGCACGTATTTGATCGCGTTGGCGGGCAGATCGGCCCATGACCGCGCGCCCTCGGTGCTTTCGCTCCAGCCGGGCATGGTCTCGTAGACGGGGGTGCAGCGGGCCTGCTGATCGGCGGCGATGGGCAGGTGGTCCAGCCGCTCGCCATCCAACTCGTAGGCGACGCAGATCTTCAGCTCCTCGAAGCCGTCCAGCACGTCGAGCTTGGTGAAGGCGATGCCGTTGACGCCGCTGGTCGCACAGGTCTGGCGCACCAGCACCGCGTCGAACCAGCCGCAGCGGCGCTGACGGCCCGTGACGGTGCCGAATTCATGCCCACGCTCGCCCAGCCGCTGGCCGTTGTCGTCGTTCAGCTCGGCCGGGAACGGCCCCTCGCCGACGCGGGTGGTGTAGGCCTTGACAATGCCAAGCACAAAATCGATCGAGCCGGGGCCGATGCCGGTGCCCGTGGCCGCCTGTCCGGCGATCACGTTGGACGAGGTGACAAAGGGATAGGTGCCAAAATCGATGTCCAGCAGCGCACCCTGTGCGCCTTCGAACAGGATCCGCTTGCCTGCCTTGCGCTTCTCGTTGAGCACCTTCCACACCGGCGCGGCATAGCGCAGCACCTCGGGCGCGATTTCGCGCAAGGACGCCAGCAGCGCGTCGCGGTCGACAGGCTCCAGCCCCAGACCGCGGCGCAGGGCGTCGTGGTGCACCAGCGCCCGGTCGACGCGCAGCTCCAGCGTGGCGTCGTCGGCCAGATCCGCGACCCGAACCGAGCGGCGCCCGACCTTGTCTTCGTAGGCCGGGCCGATGCCGCGCCCGGTGGTGCCGATCTTGGCGACGGAGTTCTGCGCCTCGCGGGCGCGGTCAAGCTCGCCGTGGATGGGCAGGATCAGGGGGGCGTTTTCGGCGACCATAAGCGAGTCGGGGCCGATCTCGACGCCCTGCTCGCGCAGCTTGGTAATCTCGGACACCAGATGCCAGGGGTCCAGCACCACGCCGTTGCCGATGACGCTTAGCTTGCCGCGCCGCACGATGCCCGAGGGCAGCAGGCTCAGCTTGTAGACCTCGCCGTCGATCACAAGCGTATGACCGGCGTTGTGCCCGCCCTGGAACCGCGCGATCACGTCGGCCCGCTCGCTAAGCCAGTCGACGATCTTACCTTTGCCCTCGTCGCCCCATTGCGCGCCGACAACCACCACGTTGGCCATATCTCAATCTCCCGGGGGATGAAAAACCCGCGCCCGTATAACGCCGTCAGTCGCGGGGGGG
>SWCD01014124.1_pt2 | contig 13759 bp, 14 predicted proteins | sample 4693011 | NCBI WGS metagenome assembly SWCD01 (sample SAMN10267278, study PRJNA491770) | bioreactor metagenome | isolation source: DHS bioreactor inoculated with marine | place: Japan: Omine Ridge, Nankai Trough | reverse complement strand
AATGACCAGCAGCCCGTAGCCGCTGAGCAGCGATATCGTGACAAGACGCGCCCACCGGACCGGTTCGACCCGACGACCGGCGCGGTAGGTCACCGCGGGAAGAGCAAGGAGCGCCAGCGCCGTCACAAAGACTGTGATGCTCATTCGTGATCGAGGATGTCTCGGAGTTGCTCTAGATCCTCAGCGGTCAGAGAATCGATGAAGTAGTTAAGGACGGCAGGCCGATCTTCCACAAGCCCGAGCGACTGCTCCATCTGGGAAGCCACGTAATGCTCGCGATCCACTGCGGGGGTGTACGCGTACGCCCGACCGGAGCGTTCACGGTTCAGTCTGCCCTTCTTCCACAGCCGTGCGAGCACCGTCATTACAGTCGTATAGGCAAGACCGGACGCCTCTGGAAGACGGTCTTTGACCTCACCAGGCTTCAACGGTTCACCAGCGTCCCACAAGAGTTCCATCACAGCTCGTTCAAGGATCGGTGCGCGTGCCATGGGGTGATCGTACTAGATCTACGACAATACGTCGCAGTCTGGAGAAGCGTGAGAGCCCGCATTAGAAGCTCGGAGATCCGACGCCGCCACTGCACGATCCGCCAGGCTCCGGAGCATTGGTTGACCCGGTGAACTCATTGGTGAATTGCTCGAGGCGCTCGTCATCCGCCGAATCGAGGCTCAGTTGCTGTGCCCAGGCGGTGGCCAGAATGGGAGTATCAAGATCGAGAATCGGGCTAACGATGACCTTCTCCGATCGGCCGACGAACCCTCGGAGTTGATCGACAGCCGCATCACCAATCTCGGGGTTATACGTGATCCACACTGCACCGTGCTCAAGCGAATGCACCGCAAACTCGGAATCGACAGGGGTGTCGTAGTAGCCGCAGTTCAACCAGACTGGATTGTGCTCGCCCCCCGCCGGCACCTCGCCTTCCTCGTGGATCTCGCCCTCGACATGCTGACGTGCATCGACTGCCACTGTCTCTGTGCCGTCGGGCACACCTGTGAGAGGCTCGGGCGAAAGTGCTATCACGCCAACGATCGTCGCCACGACGAGAGATCCCCCTGCAGTGGCTACCCACTTGCCCCACGGCCGGGATGCCACTCCGGACGACCTCGTCGGCCGCCCTCCTGATGGCTTCTTCTTGATCTTGATCTTATTACCCATTCACCCTCCTCGCCTTGCGGTTACCCTGACGCCGCTGGCACACATGTCGATACCGTGGCCGACCTTCGGATTCCGACTACGGCACACGCTCAAAGCGTCCCGGCCCGTGCTGGACGGATCGGGACGCTCTCAGCGGCCTAGCCACTGATCGTCAGTGGCGCTTTCATTCCGGCCTCGTAGTGCCCGGGGACAAGACAGACAACCTCCGTGTAGAGGGAGCGATCGTCTGGAGCGGTGAAGGTCAGCTCGCCAGTCTCACCCGGGTCCAAAAGCAGGAAGACGTCCTCAGCATCGACGTCGAGATCGACCTCGTCGCTATGGTCTGCGTCGGACTCCTCGCCAACGGCCTCATCGTGGTCGTCGTCGGCGTGACCGCCTTCCAAGTGCTCTTCGATGCGAGTGGCGTTCGACAGCCTCAGTTCATGTTCGACAACACCGGTGTTAGTAACAACGAACGTCACGGATTCGCCCGCGGCGACCTCAAATGAACCAGGCTCGAAGGCAAACTCGGACAGCACGACCTCGATGCCATCCGTTGGTGCCGTCGTCCCGTCACTGGTGCTGCCCGCCGCCGATGTCGTTTGAGCCGGGGCATCGCCGGGCGCCGCGTCGTCACCACCACCGCACGCTGCTGCAACCACAGCCAGCGCAGCTACGACGGCAATTCTCCTCATGATCATCCTTGGCTCCTCGACTCGGGTGTTTGTGTTGATGGGCACAGGATGAGTGGTTCAACGCGAACGCGGTAGTCGCCCATCTGGGTAGGAGGGACTAATCCAAACGATTCTCAGACTTGGGACTCTGCCTACTCGATGAGGCCCCGTCGGAGGCCCACGGCGACCGCTTCCGCTCGGCCCGCTACCTCCAAGGTGCCAAAGATCCCGCGCAGATAGGTCTTGACGGTCGCCTCCGATATGCCGAGTTCTGACCCAATCTGCTTGTTTTCGTAGCCGTGCGCGACCAGCTGCAACACCTGTTGTTCTCGAGGACTGAGCGAGCGGGCAGAGTCACCTATTCCGGCCAGTTCCGCCACCAACGGATTCGCCAGGTCCGTCTGAATGTACGCACCGCCGTCGCCCACTGACTGGAGAGCGGCCAGGACCTCCGACCTGCTCGCGTTCTTCAGAAGGTAGCCGGCGGCGCCAAGTTCGACCGCCCTGCGAACATAGCCGGGGGCGTCGTGCATCGACAGCATGATGACTCGCACCTGCGGTATCTTGCCGCGCATCTGCTCCAGTACATCGAATCCACTCATATCTGGCATTCGCACGTCCAGAAGAACGATGTCGACCGGCTCCGCCTCGAGGAGTTCGAAGAGCTCTGCACCACTTCCGACATCGGCGACAATCTCGATGGCCTCCTCGTCGCTGAGCATGTATCGGATGCCATCCCGTACAACCCGATGATCGTCGACAAGCACGATTCTCATGCCTGACCGCCATCAGCGCCGGGCAGCCATGCGGAGAATCGACTGCCGCCGGTACGTCTCGTAACCAACCGGGTCGAACCGCCGAGGGCCTCAAATCGTTCCTGCATGGTCGTCAAGCCAAGGCCCATTCCTCCCGCCACGCCCCGACCGTCATCGTCAACCTCGAGCAGAATCCGATCGCCGCTGGTGTTGATCCGTATGGACAAATTGGAGGCGTTGGCATGTTTGCGGACGTTCGTGATCGCTTCCTGGGCAGCTCGATAGAGCGCCGTGCGCTGGACAGGCGCCGGGTCAGACGACAGATCGACCTGAGCTGTCACAGTCAATCCGGTCTCGCGCTGCGTTAGCGCAACCAGATCGGCGAGGGCCATCTCCAGCCCTGCATCTTCGGCTAGCCCATGGTGTAGAAGTCTCAACTCGCGGCGCAGCGTCTTGTCGATCTCTCCCACAACCGTCTGCAACCCCTCGAGTTCCCCCGCCACCGGATCCGCAGCGCTGAGCCTGGCTCGGGCACCTTCGAGACCATAGTGGAGCCGATAGAGCGGCTGACCGATGTCGTCGTGCAGCGATCCGACGACGCGGCGCCGCTCCTCCTCTTGAGCGCGGAACGCGCTCCGCAGGAGCGACTCCGCCTGACGCCGTCGTCGGTTGACTTCTCTCGCACGCGCCGCCATCAGCGCAGCCATGAACAGCCCAAGAACCGCCAGACCGACGGCGATCGAGAGCCACACGTTTCTAGTCACCTGGCTCAGCGCTGCATTGAAGGCTGTCACGTCCTGCTCCACCTCGACCACAGCAACTACGGCGCCGGCGCTATCAACGAGGGGCACGTAATACTCGATCAGTTCGCCGTGTTCCCGGTCCAACTCGTGCGCCGCATCGCTGAGATCCGAAATCGTCGTGCCTCTCCCGCCGGCAAACGCCTCCATGGCGGCTGCCGACAAGTCGAATTGGACTCCCTCCAGATCCGACGCATCCGAGTACACAATCAAGCCCTCAGGGGTCCACAGCTTCACCCGGATTGTCTCTGGTCCTCGCAGAACCCGGCGATGGACTTCGGCATCAAAGAACGCCCGCTCCGCAATGGTCGCAGGCCGATCGAGCGGGTACTCGGGAAGGTCCGCAACGGCAGCCTCTATTAGCGACGCTCGTGCCGCCAGGAGGTTCTGCCTTACCGATGATGTAATTGAGAATCCGAGTATGACCGTCACGATTGCGGCAAACACAACACCAATAGCAGCGAGTCGTCCAAGTCCGCCGATCTCGCGCCAATCTGCTCGGAGGGCAGCCATCACCGGACGAGTTCCAGGCGGAGGATCATCCAGCAGTCCCTCGAGCTCGTGTTCGGCACGTCCGGATTCAATGAGCTTCATTGCGATGAGGCCTCCAGTTCGCGGAGAGTGGCGGAGCGTTGGAACTCCCGCTCATCAGGGCCCCACTGGCTCTTGATGAACTCGAGGATCTTGAGGATCTCGGCGTCGGTCAAGGTCTCGCTGAACGCCGGCATGCGCGACTCCGCGAAGCCACCGCCCTCGGTGATGATCTGGAGGAGTGTTAGATCACCGTGGTGCCACGTATGTCCCGATGAGTCATGCGGCGGCGCCTTGAAGCTCCCGTCGTCGTTGGCAACACGCCAATCAGCTTCGCCTTCGAGGTTGGCGCCGTGACAGGCTGCACAGCTGGCTGCGTACAACTCGGCTCCTTCCGCCACGACGCTCGGGACATCGGAAGTCGCGGGATCGGCCGATCCGCTCGTGCCGCATGCCGCGACCGCGGTCGCTAGGAGAGCCGCGACAACACCGGCTCTCGATTGGGCGTTCCGGCGCTCTCGCACGTAATTCCTTAGGTGGACCAACAACGACTGGGGCACTGTACCTTCCACCCGGCTATAAAGTCACGGGGGTTAACATGATGGCTATGCAGATAGGCGAACTTGCTCAATTGACTGGCACATCGACCAAAGCGATCCGGTACTACGAGGACATCGGCGTGTTGCCGGAGCCCCGCCGTGCTTCAAACGGATATCGCGTCTACGACGAAGAGGCCGTAGACCGCCTGTCATTCATCAAAGATGCTCAGGCCACCGGATTGAGCCTGGACGAGATAGCAGCCATCCTGGAACAACGCGAACGAGGTGAAGCCACTTGTGACCATGTGGTCAAGCTGCTCGAGCGCCACCTCGAAAGGATCGAGGACAGAATCGAGCGACTAACCGCAACTCGTTCTGCCCTCGCGGCTATCACAGACCGCGCTCGCGATCTGGACCCCGCAGATTGCGTGGACCCCAATCGTTGCCAGACGATCACACCAACCCCTCCGGACAGCCGATCACAGCTGGTTGCAGTCCACGGAGTCGGCACTGACCACTGAGCCCAGTTGAAGCACGTTCACAACCCCGCTGACAGCAGTCGCCGAACTGCGACATAATGTCGTACTTGCGCTAGGCTCTGCCTGGTCAGTCGACCCTCCACAGACGATTGACCGAGTCGGGGCCCACGCGACGTTAGAGAAAGCCCCTTTCCGCCGCCGCGTCGCGTCGGGTCGCCCGACAGAAAAACCAGCCAAGAAGACACCGCACTCGTGAGCACCATCAAAATGACCCATATCCAACGGACACCGCTACGTATCGCCCACGGCACCCCCAGAGAGGCCGAGCGACCTCGCCGGTCAAAGCTCCGCATAGCTGTGTTGATAACTTCCCTCATGCTCGCCACGCTCGCACCGATCCAGGCTGCCGGCGCTGATCTCGAGGGCGACGTCGCAACGGCAGAGCAGGATCGCGACGAGGCATACGCCGAGGTCGTCCGTGTCCAAGAGGAACTCGATGCAGCTGTCTTTGCGTATCAGGAGGTCGCGTTTGAGCTCGAGGACCTCAATTGGCGAGTTGATCGCTTCACAACCCGCCTCGACGAATCGAAGGTGGAACTCGACGAGTTGAATGGAGAGGTCCGCGAACTTGTCACCGCCAGGTACATGCTCGGCGATGCGGCAAGTGTGGGCATTGTCATGGACGCAACCTCCATTCAAGACCTCGCGACTGGTCGGGCGATCTCCGAACGCGCAACAGCGGCGACGTCGGCACTACTCGATCGACAGGCCGCTCTCAGCCGCAATTTCGAGACCAACCGTTCCCGCCTACTTGAAGACGTCGCGCGCGTAGAGGAACTCAAAGCTGTTGCCGAGGCGTCGCTAGATCGCGTCAACCAGCTACTCGATGAGGCTCAGCACAACCTCGAGAGCACGGACCAGGCCTATCAGCAGGCCGTAGCCAAGTACGAAGCCGAGCAGGAGAGGCTTCGACTCGAGGAGGAACGTCGCAAAGCCCGTGAGGATGCGGGTACGGGGAGCGGCACAGCGGTCGATGGTCTCGTGTGTCCATCTTCGGCGCCGAGATCGTTCATTAACGATTGGGGTTTCCCGAGATCGGGCGGTCGCACCCACAAGGGCACCGACATTTTCGCTCCCTACGGTGCACCGGTCTATGCAACGACCAGCGGGGTCGTCCGGGCGAAGATCGGTGGGCTCGGTGGCATAACTATCTGGCTCAACGGCGACGATGGCAACGGCTACTACTACGCCCACCTCAGTGAATGGGCCGACGGAATCGAGACAGGCGTTCGCGTCAGCCAAGGCGAACTCGTCGGATACGTTGGCGACTCCGGCAACGCCGAGGGAACATCCCCACACACCCACTTCCAGATCCACCCCGGCAACGGTTCACCCATCAACCCATATCCGACGTTGAAGTCGATCTGTGGCTAGGCGCCAGATGAGCAAACGACCGCAAGGCGGGGGCAGACGACAGCCATCGAAGAACTCGTCGCGCGGCAACGAACGCTGGGTCTGGGTGGTCGTCCTAGTCGGCGTCTCAATCATCGTCGCTGGTGTCGCCTTTGGCGGCGGGTCCCTCAACGAAGGCGTCGCCACCGACAGAGACCCTGCGGCCATCGCTGAGGGTGAGGTGTTGTTCTCCGCCAATTGCGCTGTGTGCCACGGAGCCGACCTGAACGGGACCGCAACTGGGCCCCCGTTTCTTAACGCGATCTATGCGCCCAATCATCACGGTGCAGCCGCCTTTCAGCAAGCCGTTGCTGTAGGGGTGCAACCGCACCACTGGGATTTCGGCCCGATGCCTCCGGTGGAAGGCCTAACGGCCGAAGATGTCGACAAGATCGTGGAGTTTGTTAGATCTCGGCAAGAGGCCGAGGGGATATTCAGGGACCCGACGCACGGCTAGGGGTGTCATCGGGGTATGGATCGTCCCCAACGCGGCACGAGGCAGGGTCCAAACGTCGACCTTCGAGCCAAGAGCCGGAGTGCGGATTTCCGCTGACCTGGCGAACTTCGGAATGCATACAACCTCTACACGTCTCCGGCGAGTCGTACAGAACGGTCGGTTCGAGCATCCGAAACCACACCCACGCGCTGGACGGAACTGGCCAAGACCACAGCGTCTGATTCTGCCCGTTACGCTTCCCGCTGACCCGGGGATTCGGGGGTTAGTACAGCGCTCAGGGGTGGATACTCCGTAGTCAGCACGTGTGGCCATCACCGCAATCCGAACCGCCCAGATCACCCATCGCCCCCGGGCGATCCCGCGCACTCAGTTCCGAGCATATCCGGCAGTCCCGGACACATCCGTATAAGGATCGTTGGTCAGGGCCCAGACACGTGGTTGGTTCAGGCTGCCTGACATTCGGCAATGGCGCCGGTGGCGGGGATCCCTTGATCTCTACTCTGCTGCCAGATCGTGCTACTTCAGCAACAGGGACCGCAGCGATGCAACGTGCTCGGCGCTCAGTCCGAGATGTTGCTCGACGTACGCATCTAGCGAACCCGCGACCCGGTGGATTTCGTCCCAGGCAGCATCAAAGTAGCTGTCCTCCAGGATGAAGAACCGTCGCAGTGCATGGCGCTGCTCATCCGTCAGCTCGCCGTTGGTGCCGGTTCGCTTGACGATGGCATTGAAGAACGCCTCCTGAGCTTCGGGCGTCGGCGCCACGGCATCGTTTGACTTCAGGTAATCGGCTTTTAGCTGTTCGGCAGGTACACCCAGGATGGCCAGCAGCAGCAGGGCGGTCATGCCGGTTCGGTCCTTGCCGCCGATGCAGTGAAAGACCAACGGCAGGTTGTCTTCCTCGCTGATCAACCTGAGCGTCTGCCCGAGTTCTTTGCTGAACTCACGGATAATCATTCGGTTGCCCTTCTCGAGGTCGTGCAACGCGGTGAAGTCGCCCTGTTGTAGCGCTCGATGCACCTCCGGGGCCATCGTGGGGTCACCGATAGCGACGGTGACGTAACGGACTCCGTCCGGGAGCCGGTTGTGTCCTGTCATTTCCTTCTCGACCTCTGGTCGAAAGTCGATGACCGTCTTGATCCCAAGCCGCTTGAACGTGTCGAGGTCGTCGTCGGTGAGATTGGCGAGGTGAGCCGATCGGAACACCAGACCAGAGGCGACTACTTCACCGGTAGCAGTCCGATATCCGCCGAGATCTCGGAAGTTGCGAGTGCCTGCGATGAGCCTGTCGGTCATGTCGATCCTTCAATGTCGTTGTCGCATTGTCGCACCGGAACCGTGGCCCGAAATCCGATCAGCTAGACGATCGGCGAAGCTGCGAACGGCACCGAGAACCGTTTGCACCAGATCAACACGAACTGATGGACGTCGGGGTCGAACTCAGCAGGGAGCTCGTAGTTCTGGCCGCCAACGTTGCCCTTGATCTTGCCAAGGTCGATGAACTCGCCGGGATCGCCACCGTCGTAGGAGTCGCTCTCGAGTACCCACACAAAGAGATCGGGGCCATTCTGAATGTCGGTGTCATCCTCGAACCGGAGCACGAACGTGCCATCTTGCTCGTAGACAGTCGCTGTTCCTTCTGCGGAGTGGTCGATGCCGTAGAACGCTCCTTCTGCGATCGCAACGGGTCCGGCGGGTTGAGTGGTGGTGGTTGTAGTCGTGCTGGTTGTGGTGGGAGCGGTGGTATCCGACGGCGCAGCAGTGTCATCAGCCGGCGGCTGCGTGGTTGTCGTTGTGGTGGTGGGAGCGGTGGTATCCGCTGCGGCCGCAACCGGGAACGCATCGGCCAGAGACTCATCTACTGCATCATCGACAAAGAGCTTGTCGGGGCGAAACAGCAGGAAACCCACGATTAGTACTACGGCGCCGGCACCGATAAGTGGCCACTTGAAACGTCGAATCAGATCCATTGTCTTCACCCTCTTGGTTGTCTTCTTCCCCAGCCAACAGGGCAAACGGGGTTGGCGTTCCAATACGCCGAGTTGTTCAGTGTTTGTTCACACTGTCCGGGTGACCTTGTTGAGGCCTCGCGGTTCGTCGGTATCGAGACCCTTGATCGTTCCGAGATGATAGGTGAACAGCTGGGCGGCGACGATGGCCGGGATCGGGCTGACCCACTCCGGCATCTCGGGCAACGGTATGTCGTACCGAGCAATGTCGAGTGCGTCGGTCCGGTTGGAGATGACGACGGTCCGAGCTCGTTTCTTCACGGTGACCTCAGTGAGTAGCTCCATCATGTCGTCAAACAGCGGACCTCCTGCCGCAACGGCAAGGATGGGGAATCCCGGCTCGGCAACAGCGATTGGTCCATGGCGGAAGTCGGCGGTTGAGTAGGGATGAGCGAGGGCGTATGTGACTTCCTGGACCTTGAGCGCCCACTCATATGCGGTCGAGTGGTTGTAGCCCCGTCCGAGAACCGCACATGCCCGCATGTCGGCAAGGTCTTCGGCAATGGCTGCAATGCGGTCCTCGATGCCGAGGACCGAGTCGGCATAGCCGGGCAGGTTGTTCAGTTCCTCCCCGGTGGTCGCAGGGTCGAGGGCTGCCGAGAGCATGGCGACCGCAAGCAACTGTGCCGTGTATGTCTTCGTTGCCGCGACGGCGAGTTCCTCGCCGGCGCCGATGTTGATCACCATGTCGGCCGCCTCGGCCAGCGGCGACTCCGGTTCGTTGGTGATGGCCAATGTCGGTCGTCCCTGTCTCCGACCTTCTGCCACAACTGCGACAAGGTCCGGGGACTCCCCGGATTGAGAGATCCCGACGACTAGTGAGCCCTCGAGGCGGGGCGGTCGCTGGTAGGAGGTGAACAGCGAGGGTGCCGCAAGAGCGATCGGGATCCCGTTATGGGCGGCCCAGAGATACTTGGCGTATCGGGCGGCGTTGTCGGACGTTCCCCTTGCGGCAATCAGGGCGTAGTCAAACGATGTCGACCCGAGCTGATCAGCGACGATCTTCACCGAATCGGCGTTGGTCGCGAGGACCCGTCGGAACACCTCCGGCTGCTCGCCGATCTCGGAGCGCATCGTCATGAAATGTTCCCGGCAATTCCATATCCCAGCGGATAGTCGTCCGACAGCGTCACCGGCAGATTGCCGTGGAACGGATTGATGCCGAACAGAGCTGCAGCGACTGCGCCCATCGTGGGCCGGCGTATCCCGTAAGCACAGACATAGGTTGCGGCCTCGGGGAACGAGAGCAAGTCGTACGGGGTCCGCAGGGCGACAGAGACAACAGGAACACCGCTGGATAGGAGTTGTCGAGCTAGCTCTGCTTGCTGGGTGTCCATCGACGCGGAGATCGTCCCGAGAACCACTAGGTCGTAGTTCACGACACGACTACGCATCGTCGCGATGTCCTCATCAGTTGGGGGATGTCCGACGACGTACTCATCAACGTTGCCATGGTGGTCGCGCAACGCCGCAGCCAGAGCGGGGGTGACCATCTTCGAGGTGTCGGCCGGGGTGAGGTCCTTTGGCTCCGGCATGATCGCTGCGACCCGGGCAGAGGACTCCAGACGGAGCGGGAGAAGGCCGGCTTCGTTGCGAACCAGGGTGATGGAGCGCTCGGCGGCTTCCCGGGCCAGTGCGTGATGCTCGCTGGATGCGACCACGCTCAGCTCGGGTTGGGGGAACTGGGCCACCCAACGGCGCAGCGCTCTGGACCTCTCCATGGCGGCAGCAAGACGCTCGTCCGAGATGAGCCCGCGGTGGGAAGCCAGCGCCAGACCCTGCTCGACTCGTTCCTGGGTGGCCTCCGTCATCAGCATCAGATCGACGCCCGCACGGATGGCGGCGACTGCATCGATGACCTGGCCTGCGCCCTGGGCAATGGCACCCATATCGAAGGCGTCCGTAATCACGGCACCGTCGAAGCCGAGTTCGTCGCGCAACAAGGTGGTCAGAACCGCAGGGGATAGGGTCGAAGCAATGTCGTCGCGTTCGGTGATCCCGGGGATGGCGAAGTGACCGGTCATGACGAGATCGGCGCCCGCATTCAACCCGGCTCGGAATGGAACGAGTTCCTTGGTGTCGAGTCGTTCCCGGGAGTGGTTGATGACGGGCAGACCGAAGTGGCTGTCGACCTTGGCCTCTCCCTTGCCCGGAAAGTGTTTGACGGTTGTCAGCACCCCGGCGGAACGGCTACCTCGCACGAATGCAGCGACATGGTCGGCGGCGGTGGCGGCATCGTCGCTGAAAGCCCGAATTCCGAGGCTCGGGTTGGCCGGGTTGGTATTCAGATCGGCGATCGGGGCGTAGTTGAGGTTTACACCCAGGGCGAGCATCTCAACGGCAATTGCCCTGGCGACGCGTTCGGTCAGAGCGGGGTCGCCCGCGGCGCCCAGCGCCATGTTGCCGGGAAAGTCGGTGGTCCCGACGAGGGCGATGAGCTGGCCACCCTCCTGGTCCGATGCGATGAGGAGCGGGAGATCGCTCGAATTTGCCTCCTCGAGGGCCGCGGTGAGCTCGCGCATCTGCCCGGCCGAAACCGAGTTGTCGTACGAGAAGATCGTGAATCCGGCAGGGGGCTTCTCTCGAACCCGGTCGAGTATTTCGGGAGGCGGCATGCTGCCGGGAAAGGCCAGCATGAGCGTTTCGGCAATGTTGGGGAGATTCATCCTTTGACCGATCCTGCTAGTAATCCTCTGACGAAGTATCGCTGCAGACTGAGGAACACAACGAGTGGTACCGCCATTGTGACGAACGCGCCGGCAGTGAGCACGTGCCAAGCCTCACCCTTGGTGCCGACCAATTCGTTCAGCTGGGCGGTGAGTACGGCCACGTCCGAGCTCGTCCCGAGGAAGACCAGCGCGACCAGAAGGTCGTTCCACACCCAAAGGAACTGGAAGATGGCGAAAGACGCCAGCGCCGGCATCGACAGTGGCAGCACCAATCTGATGAATGCAGTGAAATGTGATGCCCCATCGACGAAGGCGGAGTCGAACAGCTCCTTGGGCAGCTGTGAGATGTAGTTGTAGAGAAGGTAGATAGCCAGCGGCAACCCGAACCCGGTGTGGGCCAGCCATACCCCGAGGAATGTCCCATTGAGATCGAAGTCGGTATAGAGACGCAGGATCGGGATGAGTGCCATCTGCAGCGGGACGACGAGTAGGCCGACCACCATGGCGAACAGAAAGCTACGCCCGGGGAACTTCATCCAGGCGAAGGCGTATGCAGCAAACGCGGCGATCGTGATGGGGATGACGGTGGCCGGGATGGTGACCACCAGGCTGTTCATGAAAGCGTTCAGCATGTTGTCGGCGGTGAGGACGTCGGAGTAGTTCTGGATGGTCCATTGCGCCGCCTCGAACGGATGGACGATGGCGTCCCACCAGCCAGAGGAATCGATCGCGTTCTTGCCACGAAGCGAGCTGACGAACAGCCCCACCGTTGGCAGCGACCAGAGCGCCACCATGACGAGCACAACAATGCGGACGGGGGCGTGACGCAGCGACTTCTGGAGACGGGTGGGCCCGTGTGGGGCGGTCTTGGTCGTCATGCGCCGATTCCCTGTCGTCGGAGATTGCGGATGTTGAGGACCATGATCGGGATTGTCACGAGCAGGAGGACAACGGCCAGAGAGCTGGCTCGGCCGAAGTTCCGGAACTTGAACATCTCGGTGAACATGCGGTTGGCCACCACTTCAGTGTCGAAACTCCCGCCCGTCATTACGAAGACGATGTCGAAGACTTTGAGGATGGCGATGAACACGGTGGTCGTGACCGTGATAATCGAGCCCTTGATCGAAGGGACGACCACCCGGAAGAAGAGCTGGAACTCATTGGCCCCATCGATACGGGCGGCCTCCGTGATATCGGTCGGCACACCCTTGAGGGCCGCGGAGAGGATGACCATGGCGAAGCCGGTCATCAGCCAAACCATGATGATGATCAGGGCGAAGGTATTGAGAGGTGGCGTTTGGGTGAAGGCGGTGGGTTCTCCGCCGAGCCCAACCTTGATGGCGTTGAGCACCCCGATCTGAGGCTCGCCCGGTGGCCGCCAGGCGTACATGAAGCGCCAGATGACCGCGGCGCCGACCATCGAGATGGCCATCGGGAGGAAGATGAACGTCTTGGCCAGCGCCTCGTGTTTGATGCGGTCTACAAATGTGGCAACCATCAATCCCAGAACGACTGTGCCGACGGTGCCAAAAACCAGCCAGAGCACGTTGTTGCGCAGTGCGGTGCGCATGTCGTCATCGGTCACCGCAAACGCATAGTTTTGGAGGCCAAAGGTGCGGATCTTGCCCCCGGACAACATGAGAAGAGCTCTGCTGTCGGCCTCCTTCGTCGAGGTGATTGTGATCCGGGCAATCTCGAATCCACCGGCGTTTGCGATGTAGCCGTTGAACTCGACTCGATCCATGGTCGGCGCCATCGTCTCGAGGATATTCGGCGCATCAATCAGCTCGACGGGAACCTCATCTGGGACGTTGATGATGTCCTCGGTGAAGCTGGTGTAAATGGTGTTGATCGCGGGGAACACCAAGAAGAAGCCCAGCAGCAGGATTGCCGGCCCGACGAAGACCCACGGCCGCAGTCGCTGTCGCCAGGTGAGGCGGAGCCGATCAACGAGAGCATTGGCGGTGACGAAGAGCACCCAGACGCCGCCGATGCCCACGATCAGGGCCACGATGGCGATGAGAAGCTTGTTGGTGAATGAACTGAGACCCGAGGCGCGGATCGCTTCGGCGGAGCGTTCCGCGCCCAGCAGGTCGTAGATCCCGGCGATGAGATTGGCCGGAGCGTCTTCGTTCTTCATGAAGCCGACGCTCCACCACATGAACCCAAAGCTCGCGATCGCGCCGATCGTCGCCGCGACACCTCGACGCGCCCCCGCGAATCGGATGGTGCGCGTCGGCTCGGAGATGTCCGG
>SWCD01021138.1_pt1 | contig 13767 bp, 13 predicted proteins | sample 4693011 | NCBI WGS metagenome assembly SWCD01 (sample SAMN10267278, study PRJNA491770) | bioreactor metagenome | isolation source: DHS bioreactor inoculated with marine | place: Japan: Omine Ridge, Nankai Trough | reverse complement strand
ACCAACCAGCGCGGCAAAATCATCGAGTTTTTCAACAGAATAGGCCCTAAGCTGCCGTTAGCCTAGCAATAGACAGCTAGGTTCTAGTGTCAACAAAGCGGACGTTCATCATAATTTGTTTATTTGTTATTAAACTGCTTTTTTTAAGCTTTCTTTAATATAAACCTCACGAAGGGTTTTGGAGATAGGGCCAGGGCATCCATCGCCAATCAAAACATTGTCACACTTCACAACTGGATTAACAAAGCCAGAAGCCGACGTTGAAAATGCTTCTACTGCATTTTTTAACTCGGATATTGAAAATGCTCTTTCAATCACTTTCATCTGTAGTTTTTCGGCGCATTCCAAAACTGCGCTGCGGGTGATCCCATGTAATATGTCATTAGACAAGTTACGTGTGATGATTTCACGGTTTTCAGTGACAATATACGCGTTGTTCGAAGAGCCTTCGGTAATCATACCGTCACATTGTAACCAGACATCATCCGCCCCCGCTTTTTTAGCGCGTGTTTTCATAAGAGACGAATACAAAAGCTGAACTGTCTTAATATCAGAACGACCCCATCTTAGGTCCTCTACAATCAATATATTTTGGCCGCGTTTTGCTAATGAGTTTTCAACCAGTGTTTTAGCTTGTGTAAAAAGAACAATCCCATGCGAAATATCATCTGTGAATACAAAATCACGATCAGCGGAACCACGTGTAACTTGTAGATAGATCAACCCTTCGTTTAGATTATTTTTCTGAACAAGATTGCGATGTATATCTAAAAGCGTTTCTTCATTCACACTATTCAACATATCCAGCTCGGACATTGAACGTTGTAAGCGTTTCATATGCCCCGAAAAATCAATCAGCTTCCCGTCAATTACAGATGTAACTTCGTATACAGCATCTGCAAATAAAAACCCTCGGTCAAACACCGATATTTTCGCTTCATTCTCTGGCACATAGTTGCCATTTACATAAACAGTTCGCATACTTCCCTCTCATCAATTTTTTACAGAATTTAGCTTGAAAATTTCACACGTACATGGGTCGGTAAGGTCTTCGAATAATATATTCGATGTGTCCACATTTAAGATGCTTCAACCTGAGTTGCTGCTTCCAATGATTTTCTGATTTCATCTTGTGTCATAAACCCTTCATCAACAATGCATTCAGCTAGTGAAATACCTTTAGAAACTGAATCTTTCACCAGTTTTGATACCTGCACATAACCGAGTTGCTGTAAAAATACGGTTGATATCGCAAAGGAAGATTCAAGGTTTGCATAAGACCGCTCCTCATCAACCGCGATATTATCAATACATTTTGTTCGAAAGATCTTGCAGCCATTAATCAGCAGATCAAGCGAGTCGAACAAGGCATGAGCTATCACAGGCTCAAAGTGATTGATTTCCATCTGACCACTAAGGGCCGAGATTGAAACCGTTGCATCATGGCCATGAACCATAAACGCGACTTGCTGAACCATCATGCAGATAACCGGATTGACCTTACCTGCCATGATCGAAGAACCAGGTTGAACAGAAGGTAGAATAATCTCGCCAATGCCAGAGTTTCCGCCGCTGCCTAAAATAACCAAATCGGCTGCTATCTTGCCAATTGTCTCAGAAAAAATTTTCAATTCGCCAGAAAATCGGGAGAATCCATCAGCCGCTTGCATTGCGTCAAAATAATCATCGGGTAAAGTGATTGTGATACCGAACGCCTCGGACAATGTTGCACCGATATGGTCATGGTACCCTGCCACTGCTCCTAAACCCGTACCAATTGCGGTGCCACCCATGGGAACCGCTTGCAGGCCAGTTCTTGCCACGTTCAAATGCTCAACGGAACGTTCTAGCGTTGCTGCATAACCATCAAATAATTGGCCATAGGTCATTGGTTGGGCCGCCTGCATACACGTCCGACCCAACCGCAGAACCGAGTGGTATTCATCAGCTTTAGCGCGAAAAGCCTGAACCAATTGAGTGGCTGCATCAATCAACGGCTCAGCGCCAGAAACGCAGGCAAGCTTTACCGCAGTCGGTATGACATCATTGGTTGATTGACTCATATTAATATGATCGTTGGGGTTAATGCGCTTGTAAGAGCCTAAGGGATCCCCAAGGATCTGACCCGCTCGGTTGGCTATAACCTCGTTAAAATTCATGTTGGTCGAGGTGCCTCCTGACCCTTCGGCCAATGCCACAATAAAGCTGTCGTGGTGCTGTCCTGCAATAATCTCGTCACATGCTGTACAGATAGCATCGGCCAATTCAGGCTTCAATGCACCCGCGCGTAGATTAGCCTGCGCCGCTGCTTTCTTGACCTTCGCCATAGCGATCACAAAGTGTGGGTAGGAACTGATTGCACCCCCAATCAGGCCGAAGTTTTCCGCGCCACGCGCTGAATTTGAACCGTAAAGGGCATCGTCCGGGATGCTGACCGCACCCAGGCTATCGTTGTCTTTGCGCATTATTTTACCTTTATCGGTTAGACCGATTTTTCAGAAGATTATAAAATTTGACCAAGAAACTCGATCGTTCGTGGGTCTTTGGCATTATCAAAGAAAGTATCTGGCGAACCGTGTTCCACGATCACACCGCGATCTGTGAAATAAATATGATCAGCAATTTCTCTGGCAAATGCCATTTCGTGGGTCACCAACATACAGGTCATCCCGTCTTGTGCCAGCTCCTTGATGGCAGTCAAAACCTCATTAACCGTTTCAGGATCAAGGGCGGCTGTAACTTCGTCAAACAGCATAACATCCGGGTTCATGGCAAGGGAACGGGCAATGGCCACACGTTGCTGCTGACCGCCAGATAATTCACCTGGGAAGTTGTCTTCTTTGCCTTCAAGGCGCACTTTCTTGATCAGTTGACGTGCTAATTTTTCAACTTCGGCTTTATCATCCTTCAACACCAGAAGCGGTGCCATCATGATATTCTCTAATGCGGTTTTATGTGGAAATAGATTGTATTGTTGAAAAACCATACCCACTTTCTTACGCAGCTCCAGCTTATCCAGATTTGGATCATTCACCTCTTGACCCTCAACAAGGATCGACCCTTCTTGAATGTCGTTAAGCGCATTTACACAACGTATAAGCGTTGATTTTCCTGAACCCGAAGGCCCAATAATACAAACAACTTCACCTTTCATCACATCCATCGAGACGCCCTTTAGTACTTCAAGAGCACCAAAAGATTTATGCAGGTTCTTTATAGACACCATCGGTTGATCATCAGTCCAAGCCATATCGATATTCCTTTAGTTAATAACTGCGAATTTCTTTTCTAAATGAACTGTCCACCGTGCAATCGGGTAACAGTACATAAAGAATAAGAGTAAGACGAATGAGTAAAACGGTATCAGCAGGTCACTGCGACCACCCTCTGCGGCAAGTGCTTGACCCGTAAGTGTCATCACTTCGGACACTCCAACGATTGACGCAAGCACAGTGGCCATTGTCAGGATCGAATATAGGTTCATCCACGGCGGCAACATACGTTTCACGCATTGCGGCAGGATGATCCGCCATAACACTTGCGTGCGTGAAAACGCGAGACTTTCAGCTGCCTCCCATTGCCCGCTTGGCAATGAAGCAATACCACCACGAACGATTTCGGACACATTGGCCATTACTGGTAGCGACAGACCAAACATAGCTTTCAGCCAATCGGGTAACGGTATGGTCAGGCCGCCAATTTTGATTTCGAACGGCAGCAGGAACATTGCGAAAAACAGCAATACCAGCCACGGAGCGTTGCGGAAAAACTGTGTTATGATCCAAGCGGATTTTCTAACCCAAGGATTCAACGAGATTTGCCCAAGCCCTAGGGCTGTACCTGCCATTGTTCCAATTGCCATCGCACTCATTGAAATGATCACATTAAAGACAAAACCTTTCAATAAAAGCGGTGCCCATCGTGCCAGTACTTCAAACATCGATGCTCTCGTAGGGTCTGCCGCGGCAAAGGCCGGTATGGAGGCCACGACGGCAATGAATGCCAGTACAACTCCGTGCCACGCTTTCAGGCGAAATTTATCTGTCGGACGAGTGCGCGGTGGCATCATCACGGGTAGAATGTTTTTTTCTGTTTGATTCATTGTCATATCCTCCTAAGCCCCGAAACCAGGTATTTTCAACGCCCGTTCCCATCGGTTCATTCCCCAAACCAGAATTCCGACAAGGACAAAATAAACCAGCAGCATGAAAACCATCATCTCGGTCACATTCACATTGTCAGACCAAATCTGGTTGGCCTCATACAACATTTCGGGCACGGCAATGGCATAAGCCAAGGTTGTTGTTTTCACCAAGTTGACTAAATTATTGTTCAAAGCTGGTAGAACAACCCGAATGGCCAAAGGTAACGTTATATCTTTGTAAATATGTAGCCGTGAGAAGCCCAATGCTTCAGCGGCCTCAATGGTGCTATCAGGCACCGCTTCAATTCCAGATCGAAAAATCTCTACGTTATACGCCCCTGCAAAAAAGGATAGAGAGATCACGGCCCAGGCAAATCCACCTAGTATTGGTTCTTGCCCGCCATATTCATTGGTTACTTTTGGTAATAAAGTTCCTATTGCAAAATAAAAGAAATACAATTGTACAAGAGGTGGCGTGTTACGGAATAATTGAATGTAGCCACCCACAATTCTACGTGTCCATTTAAGTGGTGAGTTTTGCAACCATGCACCGATTATTCCAATAACGACTGAGAAAAATAAACAGGTGACTGACAACTTTACGGTCATGAAAAACCCATTGATCATACGATCTCGGTCGTAACTGTCATATATAAAAGGAAGATTTATACCCGTGTTTTCATAGAGAACTCTTGCCCATTCATAAAATACTTCCATCTCTGCCTCCCATCATTCTTCTATCGTATTAAATTTGCTGGAACTGGCGGCAAAACATTTCCAACTTTGCCGCCAGTATATTCAGGAATTATTTGTATTTTTCATGCATATCTTTGGCAAAAGGTGTGTTCGTGACACCCCATTTTGTCTCAAGTTCAAGAATACGGCCAGACTTGTGCCATCCGACGATCATCTCTCCCATTAGATCATGGAATTTTGTTTCGCCCAGCTTCACAGCTAGTCCCCATGGAGCATCGTCAATTGTTGGCAATGGCATTTCATAATCAGCCCATTCAGGCTGCTCTAGCGTTGCTACATGAGACGAGTCGTCATACACAAATGCTACACAATTGCCTGCTTTCAAGGCTGCGTAAACTTCTGCTGTACCTTTGAAGGCTACGATTGTAGCACCAAAGTCACGACCTGTTTTCTTATTATAAAATGCGCCTTGGATACCGCAAACAGGTTTGCCGCGCAGGTCTTCCCATTCTTTAAAACCAAACTTCTTAGGGGTCATAATATTGGTGCCCGAAGAGTAATAATTTGGATCAGGAATTGAAACTACTTTACGGCGATCGGGCTTGTCAGTCATCGTGGCGATCATAAGGTCAACTTTGCCTTGTTCCAGGAACTGCATACGGTTGGAGCTGACCACTGGCACGAACTCAACATTTACGCCTAGCTTGTCGGCGACGTCTTTGGCAAGATCAGGTTCGATGCCGATAATCGCGCCTGAAGTGTCGCGAAACCCATAAGGTTTGTAATCAGCCTTCACAGCAACGATCAATGTACCACGTGCTTTGATGTCATCAATAACATCAGCCATCGCAGGTAGAGAGGTCAGAGCAAATGCTCCTAAAGCAACGGCAGTTGTTACCTTTTTTGATAGTGTATTTAACATATTTTTCTCCTTTGTTGGGCCACAAGATTGTAATTTTAAATCGTAAGTGGCAATTTTATTTTTATTTTAGTCGGTCTTTACAAGTAATTAGATTTATATACAGGCACCTCCGCTTGAAACCACATGCACAGGCGAATGTTCCGTGTTTCTACCGTATAGGCTCGCTGCTAAGCGTAGTACGTCTTGCCCAAGGATGTCTTCCGTAACTTCTGGGCAGCCTGCAAAGTTTATACAATCTCGGAATTTCCCGAGGAAGTCTACGTCACTCAACGGGCGGGTGGGCATTCCATAGGCCTCGCCACAGAAACCTGATCGTTTTGACCCATCATTCAATATAATCTCTGCGCGCGCACTTTCTGGAAAACGCTTGCGCATATCATCTGTAGATAAATCTTCAGCCACGCTAATCTGAACTTTCCGCATCAAAGATTGTTGTTCTGAGGAATGTAAAAAATCTAAATTCAAATCGGACAGGCGCACAGCCCCAAATCTTATTGCACAAGCGACCACAAATGGCAGGCTGAACTGGGCTTCTGACGGCGTCTTGGGTGTGTCATGTACAAGGCTGATCCGAACAAGCGTTGGTATCTCTATATGGATCGCGGCAATATCGTCTGGGGTTAAGCCAACCTCGAAAGTTAGGCGCGCGATTTCATCTATGGCAGCATGCGCGGCCGAACAAACTGGATATCGTTTCACCAATAAGCCAGGATCGGTCAAGCGCCAGCGTTGGCCCAATGTTTCAGCTTCATTTAAATCTGCCACATCGTTGTTCAAAAGATGTAAAAATCCAGTTTCTCCGTCAAAAGCAGAAGTCGGCCCTGTCAGGCCGCTGGTAATAAACCGTGCAAATGTTATCGCCCGTTGTGCAGCTTCGCCCACAAGGAACGGTTTAGCCTGTGTCCCAAATACGGATTTTCCACCGCCTGCACCGGCAGCCGCAAGCCCGATTGCCTGTGCTGTCTGATCTATCGAACACCCAAACAACCGTGCGGCAGTCGCAGTAGCACCAACAAGACCGAAAGTTGTCGTACTCCACCACCCGTTAAAATAATGCTGATGGGTGCAAATATCCGCAAGCGCATATGTAATTTCTGAACCAATGATGAAGGCATTACGGGCCTCCTCCTCTGTTGATCCCAGCTCTTGTGCCAGTGCGACAACAGTAGGAAAGACAACGGCAGACCCATGCATAATGCCAGTGTAACTAGTATCGTCAAAATCCCAAAAATGAGCAGCGGCGCCATTTATAAGCGCTGCAGTTTCTGCAGTCCCCGACCCGCCTGTGGCTAGTCCAGAATCACCACCATAGGTTGGCCATGTTTTTGCAAGATTTTTGATGTCTAAATGCGCGGCACCTGTAAGTGTAACGGCTAGGGTATCGAGCATAGCGCGGCGTGCATTTGTTTGAACGTCATTGGGTATATCCGACGACTTCAAATCTTTGGCCCAATGGGCAAAGTGATATGCCAATCCACGCGTATCCATCAATATTGAAACCCCTTCGGAAAAGAATCCTTAGTGTCTCAAAATGTAGCGAATGATATATATTGTCAACAATAATTTCATTTGGTACACTTAAGTACGCTTTGCAGTTGTATTGCTTATCGCAAAATGTATCAACTGCTACAAAAATGGGATGGAGATGATATGCATGATATTTCAGAACGTCTGACCAAAGCACTGCCTAAGCTACCCAAGAAACTTGCGGTTGCTGCCCGCTATGCACTTGATTGTCCTGAACGAATTGCACTTGATTCCATGCGAACGGTCGCAACCACTTGTGATGTCGCATCACCTACAATGTTGCGATTAGCGCGCGCTTTAGACTATAACAGCTACGAGGATTTTCGAGCTGAATTCCAACAAAGCTTCGTGCGTCAAGGCTTCGGCACCCGCGCCGATGCACTCAAAAGTGCCGCTACATTAGGCGAAGGCGACCAACTGATTGATAAGATCGCGCAGGCTGCAGAAAGAAATATCGCCAACGCAATAGAACTTCTAGACACATCTATCGTTGAAGAATTTGCCCAAAGTGTAAAACTATCCAGACGTACATATATTCTCGGCACTGGCTCATCCATGCATTGGATGGCCGCGATGATGGCCTCTGTCGGAGAAATGGCTTTACCAGGGATACGTTCTAACCAATTTGGCTTGCCTACATCACTTGAAACACTCGCCTCGATAGACAGTGGTGACACTCTGTTGGTAATGTCAATTTCGCCCTACTCGAAAAATTCAATCGATGCTGCTGCCTTTGCAAAAATCCGAAAAGCAAAAGTCTTTGCCCTCACCGACAAACGCAGCTCACCACTTGTGGAGCACGCAGACCACGTTTTCTTCGCGCCTACCGATAGCCCGCATTATTATCCATCGGTAGTTTCAACCGTTTTGATGATAGAAATATTACTATCAGCAGCGGTTGCAGCATCCGATACGCTCGACCGTATTAAACAGATTGAATTGGTTCAAAACAAAAGTGGGGCTTACTTGTGATGTACTTGCTGGGAATAAAGAACAATAAAGTCCTGCATGCTAGCAATTCAACAATCCTTGTCTCTTTGTAATCTGTTATATCTATGCGTTGCTACGTAGCCAAAAGCAGGCATTGACGTTACGTCGACGAATGGTAACTTTGCCCATATTCTGTTGTATACTCTGATTTCCAGCAAAGTCTGAAAATATTTGCCCATACAGCTCAAATGAATATTTTTTGCGAAAGATTCAACTAAAATAGGTATCTGGCTTTGTTATGGCTTATTGGAGCCTTTCGCGGAAATTCTCAAAATCGTAATTTGCGCGTTTTTCTACAGAATACCAACAGAGCTGCTGTTGGCTGGCTTACCACCCACTCACTTGATGTGAATGTCTGCTTTGTCGAAATTGACTTGAACATTTGCATCTTCAGCGAAGGTCTGCTTACCGCCCATAGTTACAGAATACTGCAACGGACACATTGGTCAGTAAGGGCTCTTTGCGGTCATCTGACGGTTTCAGTCAGGTTTTGTCGGCATAAACGGGCCTGAATGGCAGCAGTGCGGGCATTCGGTACAATGTAGTAATCTCATAGCTGGCAATGGCAACAATGTGGACGTTTGTGTTTTAGTTTAGGGTAGGTTCTTTACTGCATCAATCTCGGCCTGTGTTTCACGAGACTTTACTCGCAGCCATTCCGTGAATCGCATAACTGGTGCTCGGTTCTTGACATCACTCCGAAGCGTCATCCGATAGGGATTGGCCGCGAGAATGTGTTGTGAAAGCGGGAATGGGTGAACAATTTTGTCTTGTTTAAAATCGCGGAGAACTAATGATAGGTTACAAACAAGAAAGCCAACGTTCTGCCTAACGGCATCAAGTGCTAGTCGTGCATTCGGATAATTTACACCCCTGTCCGGGCCGCTTTCACGATGCCCAAATTTCTTAAACCAATCGACCCAACCTGGATGATCTTCGTATTCTAACTGTGTCTTTAAGTGGAGAAGCGGCATTCCCTCCATTTGATAAACTGGATCAAAACCTGCGATGCGCCTGATGTTGTCAGGCCCTGTTACCGGCACGAGTAAATCGCGATACAACAACTCTCCATCGGTGTCGTCACATGCAATTCTCAAATCAGGTGAACCTAACCGCACAGGGACATCCCCAGATCCGTTTATGCAAAAATGAAGGTTTGGATGATCATTTTGAAATTCCCCCAATCTTGGCATCAGCCAAAGTTCTGCCCAATCAGGGTCAGCGACAATATGAATTTCACTTACGCGCTGGAAATCAAGCGTATCTGTTGCGCGATCAAGCGCCTCGAAAGCGACCCGTAGATCTGCTATCGCTTGATCAAGCACTCCTGTCGGCTGTAATCCCGACCTACCTCGCATCAGCAGGTCAGTCCCCAAGTAATCTTCCAACGACCGAATGCGCTGGCCGACTGCTGCCGGAGTGATCCCCAACCGCTCAGCGGCAGCTTTCAATGAACCCTCTCGGACGGAGAGTTCAAGCGCCTGTAGAGATTTGAGATGCGTTGTTACTGTCATTTGCTAAAGATTACCTTTGTTTAGAAAAAAATCAATGGCCATAAATAAAGGTAACCTTTCATTATCTAAAGAAAATTGAACTTTGCTCAGAGCTAAAACTAGCCCAACATGGGCGCATTCAACTTGCATGGAGGCAAAAATGAAACGCTACATGATAGAACGCGACATACCTGGCATCGGTGAATTTTCACTTACAGAACTATGTGGCGCTGCGAGGGCTTCAAACAATGCGCTTGTTAATATTGGCCCCAAAATTCAATGGCAACATTCATATGTGGCTGGAGAAAAAACGTTCTGTATCTATCTCGCCGAAAGCGAAGGTGAAATTAAGAAACACTCGGAACAGAGTGGCATTCCCTATGCCAAAATTACCGAAATACCTCAGATTATTGACCCATTGACTGCCAACAACTGAGATATCTAGCAGTTGCCGAGGCGTTCGTATCCTAAGTGGGTTGAGTCCACTATGGGTGCTCAGAGCGGTCATCGGTAGAACTACAAAGTTAAGCAGCGACGCGGACAAATCTGCCTTCTAACTCTACCTATAATCAATGCTGTAAAAGATGCTTTCGCAAGCGAAATTTGATTTTTGGAAGCTAATATGCTTATACTGGCAACTTAGTTAGTGGCTGGTTTTACGGCCTAGTACGACCATCGTTTTGAATAAAATAATCGTTTTTAAATATTCTTTGTAAGGGGGAAACAAATGACTAATTGGAGTATTGAGGCTGAAGAAATGGCCAACTGTAACTGTAATTTTGGATGCCCATGCCAATTTGGAGTGTTGCCTACAGATGGTACCTGTGAAGCGGCTGTCGTTTTCGATATTAAAAAAGGACACTATGGGGCGACTTCCCTAGATGGATTACGTGCCGCTGGCGTATACAAATGGCCAAGCGCAATCCATGAAGGAAATGGTCAAATGCAATTGATCATCGATGATAAAGCCGATGATGATCAACGTGCGGCTCTTCAAGCGATCATGAGTGGCGAAGACACCGACGAAATGGCGACAATGTGGTATGTTTTCTCGGCAATGGCACCTAACAAACATGACACTTTATATAAACCGATTTCATTGGATATAGACAGAGATGAACGCATTGGATCAGCGAATGTTCAGGATGTTTTCACCATTGATACAAAACCAATCCCGAATATTGTCTCCGGTGACCCGCATCGCATAAGGATTAACCTGACCCAAGGTTTCGAGTTTGTCCAAGCCGAGATGGCCAGTGGAAAAACCCGAACTACAGGCGGTAAAATCGCTTTGGATAAAAACAGCGATACCCACGCGCATTTCGCAAAATTGCATCTGACCGGATCAGGGATTGTGCGTTAAGCAGATAGTTGTTTGTCTCATCACCAACAACATAAGCCCCCTACAAACCAAGGGGCGATTGAGCGTATTGTCCGCAATGACAAGACCATTGTTTTAGGTGCAGTCGCAGGGGTTGTGACCCTTGCCTGCATTTACACTGTCTTTGGGGTAGGCATGAATATGTCGGCCTATGAAATGACTCAAATGGCAAAGCCTATTGGTGAACCAATGCAGATGGGCAGCAAAGTGGTTTGGTCGGCTACATATATTGCACTGGTTATAATGATGTGGTGGATAATGATGATCGCCATGATGACACCAAGCGCAGCTCCAACTCTTTTACTATTTGTAGCAATGAAACGTTATGGGAAAGACAGGCAACACGCATCTTTTTATGGCCTTTTATTCTTATTCGGATACCTGTTGTGTTGGGCCACATTCAGTGTTGCGGCCACACTCGCCCAATGGGGATTTAGCGAATTTGGTGTGCTCTCAACATCGATGATGACAGTCAATTCAAAACTATTTTCGGGCGTCATTCTGTTAGGCGCAGGAATTTATCAGTTTTCATCTCTTAAGGATGCATGCCTAAAACATTGCAGATCACCTGCATATTTTTTATCCGAAAATAAGCGCACTGGTAAGATTGGCGCAATATTGATGGGCGCGCACCACGGAATTTATTGTCTGGGTTGTTGTTGGGCTTTGATGGCTCTTCTATTTGTCGGTGGCATTATGAACCTGTATTGGATTATCGGCTTGGCTATTTATGTTTTGATAGAAAAAACAGTTCCCTACGGAGAATTGGTTTCAAAATCTGTTGGTATTATAGTGACTGGTATCGGTGCCTATTTCATCTTTTCCGTGCTGATGTAAATTAAGTTCCGTTAATGATACCAACAGCGCTGATGAACTTTCTCCAAGTTTGGAAAAAGAGATATTTCATCAAAAACAGTTTCCGCTGCCGTTAAAATTTTGAAAAACGGCGAAGCGATTGACCGTACCGAACAGGCCGAAACGGTTCTACCCCACGCCCAACTTCTCCGCCTGGCACCCGCAGCACCCCCGCCAACACCTCAGCAAAAGGCCACAGAGCGCGGGATTTGGTGGAGGTTCCGTTGGGTTTCTTAGAGGTTGTGGGAATCTCTTAGCACCTGTCAAGGTAGTTTCCGAATAGTACAGCGTTGCTTGCTTAGGGCCCCCAGTGGGTGTTGTCAGACAAACTTGAGCACGCCGCAAAAGGCATTTCAACTTCAACATCATACGGCACAAAAATTGAACCACTCCGCGAGAGCAGTTGCACGTTTTTGCTTGAAGGATTGTCTGCTTTCTAAATGTCTCTCGTGATTAAAATGGTTGTATATCTGGGCGTGACAACTGGTAAATTTCTGAAGCATTGCACAACTTTTAAACTTCTGCATCGCCCTTTCTCGTCGTCGAAAAGGCAGGTGCGAATTTTCACACCTGTTGTTTGATCGACCGCCACACATCTGTCGATCAGCAACGCCAACTTCATGAAAAGCGGCTCTATAGGACGGCAACTTATCCGTCGTAATAATCTTGGGAGAACCATGTTTTCGCATTGTTTTTATGAAGAATTTCTTGGCCGCTACTTTATCCCGCCGTTTAGTGACATAACATTCCAACACTTCACCTTCGTGATCGACTGCACGCCAAAGGTAAAATCTCTCGCCGTTGATTTTGACAAAGACTTCATCCAGGTGCCACTGCCAATTTGAGTGATGCCCTGCTCTGTTCTTATGGATATCTCGCGCGAACTTTGATCCAAAACGCTCAACCCAAAACCGAACTGTTTCATGGCAAATATCGATACCCCGTTCATGCAAGATGTCTTCCACCTGACGAAAACTCAGTGGATAACGTATGTAATACATCACTGCCAAACGGATGATTTCAAGTGAAGTCTTGAAATATTTGAAGGGAGAACGTGTTGTCATTTACCAAAAATAGGGATCAGCCGCGAAACCGTCAAGTTTGTCTGACAACACCCATGACAACACCTTGGCGCGAACGAAAGGGCTTTGGTCCGCTTTAAAAAAACGTTTGATTGATAGGCAGTTACACTGTTAGCCTAAATTTAATTTTAACAACAGATAAGCGTAATACCAGACTTGGTTCGCGGTCGATCTGACACTAGGAGAAAACCAATCGAACGCACTATGTTCTCCTTCATATGGAAATATTCTAAACGAGAGCAGTTCGCACTGTTGGTAATTACTGTTGCTCTTTTTCCATTGCTTTATCTAACTCTTGAACTGCCAAAACGCATCATAAACGACGCTATAGGCGCCCAGAACAATACGATTAATTTCCACGGCTTCGAGATCGAACAGATTGCGTTTCTTTCATTGCTTTGCGTAGCTTTTTTAATCGCGGTTCTGCTACACGGCATGCTGAAAATGCGAATAAACACCATGAAAGGTGTGCTTGCCGAACGCATGTTGCGCCGCTTTCGCTACACCCTTATCAACCGTATTCTGCAATTTCCCAAACCGTATTTCCAGCGCACATCGCAAGGTGAACTGGTGTCGATGGTAACATCTGAATCCGAACCATTGGGCGGGATGATGGGCGATGCGATTTCGCAGCCAGTTCTACAGGCAGGGCAAATGCTGACAATCTTGTCGTTCCT
>SWCD01004095.1_pt1 | contig 13778 bp, 10 predicted proteins | sample 4693011 | NCBI WGS metagenome assembly SWCD01 (sample SAMN10267278, study PRJNA491770) | bioreactor metagenome | isolation source: DHS bioreactor inoculated with marine | place: Japan: Omine Ridge, Nankai Trough | reverse complement strand
CTGGATAACTATATATCTACTAACTTATTGAAATGATTGGTGCACCCGACAGGATTCGAACCTGTGACCTCTGCCTTCGGAGGGCAGCGCTCTATCCAGCTGAGCTACGGGTGCCAATGCCGGTTGGATGGCCTCCTATACCCCGCCGCGCTCATCGCTGCAACGGGTAAGGTGAACGCGCGCTCATCATACATAGGGCAAATGTAACCCAGCGCCGCCCTGACCACCGCAGCGGCTCACGGCAATCTGAACGACTGCCCATATTCCGCTTGTCGATCAACCCGGACCCTCCCCGCCAAAGCCAAAGGTTTTCGTCAGAAACCGCTACGATAGGCTCAAATCCTTACAGCGTTTACAAGTGTCGGTTCATGCTATGTTGTGACCGTCGTTCTCGATGTCAGGATTTGAGGTGCCGCAAGGGATGTCGTCAGGGTTTTTCAGATTTCGCGCCAAGCGGAGGCCGTCGGGGGATATGCAGGTCTTTTACGGTACCACAGGCTGTTCTCGCGCACACGGTCTTGCAGGCGGGCGACTGCGATGTCTGGCCCATGCGGCCTGGGTCATGACTGGTCGGCGCGTAAAAACCGCCGAACGTGAAGCCGGGCCGGGGGCGGCGTAATGGGCCAGCCGCTTTCAAACATACGCATTCTTGATCTCACTCACGTTCTGGCCGGTCCGTATGCCACCGGGCAACTGGGTCTGATGGGCGCGGAAGTGATCCGCATCGAACGCCCCGGCGGCGATGATTTCGTGCGCCGTCATGGCGGCACCAGGCAAATGCAGGACGCAGGCCTGGGCGCCTCGTTCCTCAGCCAGAACAGCGGCAAGAAATCCATCGTTCTGGATCTGAAATTGCGCGAAGACCGCAAGGAATTCCTTGAACTGGCAGCGACATCAGATGTCGTGGTCGAAAATTTCCGCCCTGGCGTTACCACCCGGCTCGGGGTCGATTATGACGCCGTGCGCTCAGTCCGGCCCGATATCATCTATGCCAGCCTGACAGGATACGGGCCCGATGGTCCGCTGGCAGGGCGCCCGGCTTATGATCATATACTACAGGGTATCAGCGGCCTGATGGCGATGACCGGCACGCCGCAAAGCGGTCCGATGCGGGTCGGCATTCCGATCGCGGATTACGTTGCTGGACAGGTCCTGGTGTCAGCCATCCTGGCCGCCCTGCTGGAGCGCGCCCAACGCCCCGACGAACCCCAGCGCCTGCATGTTTCAATGCTGGATGCAATGACAACATTGATGGGGGCGTACGCGATCAACCACCAGGCAACCGGAAAGCTTCGCGGCCTTGACGGCAATCGTGCATTTTCAGATTCGCCATATTCGGGACGTTTTGAAACAGCGGACGGCCAGCTGGTGGTGACGGCCAACACGCCCGCACAGACTGCCCGGCTGTGCGCCGCCCTGGATTTGCCCGGTCCGGAGCGAATGGACGACAAGCTGGTCGCTGGGTGCCTGGGCGACATATTTGCCAGCCGGTCCGCCTCGCACTGGGAGGAATTGCTGGCCGCTGCAAATGTACCCGCCGCAAAGGTGCTGACCCTGGCCGAGGCCCTGCAGCATCCGCAAATGGCCGAGAGCCCCGCGTGGCTCTCGCTTGATCAACGTGAACTTGACACAGTCCTACGGGCACCCGCCTTGCCGTTTCGCGCCCCCTGGGCGCCTCAACAGCTTGATCCGGCCCCGACCTTCGGGCGCGATACCGCCGCCATGCTTCAGCGTCCCAAAGTCACCAAGACCAACAAGTGATTACGCGAGATACCGCCCCCGGCAGTCAAACCGGTGTCCCGGTTACGGCCGTCCCTGCTGGTAGGGCGTCAACAGGGCATAAATCGTCCTGTTGACCGGTGCCTGCAGCCCTGCGGCTTGCGACAGCCGGTCTACGGCGCCTGACACCCACTCGATCTCCAGCGGGCGGCCTTTTTCCAGGTCAATCGCCGTGGAAGCGCGCATGCCTGGTGGCATGCCCTGTACCACAGACCAGGTATCCGCCTCGATCGTATCGGGCAGCGCAACGCCGCGGGCTCTGCCGAGACTGGTCGTCTCCGCCAGGATGGCCTTGAACAGCGCCGACAGATGATCATTGCTCTTAATGTCAGCTATCGTGCAGCGGGCCGCTGCCGTGACACCGGACATGGCTGAAAACAGCACGAACTTCGACCACAGGTCACGATCAATATCGTCAGTTGCCGGCGCCGAAGCCCCCGCCTCGTCGATGGCCTTCCTGAGCGCATCGACACGCGCCGATGGCCGGCTGTCGCGCTCGGCAAAGATGAAGCGGTTGAACTCGCCGGTCTGTCTGATGATGCCGGGCGCGGTTATGGTTGTTGAAATATGGGCGACGCCATTTCCGACATTTCCTGCCGGCAGGATGTCCGTCAACCTGTCCGACGCCTCGACACCGTTGAGAAACGGGATCACGATGGTATTGGCCCCGACCATGGGCCTGCATGCCCGTGCGGCCGGTTCAAGTCCATCGCCCTTGACCCCGAATATGATGGCGTCGACCTCACCGACATCTTTCGGGTCACTGGTTGCAATCCACGGCCTCGCGCTGTGGCTGCCGCCGGATGTTTCCAGAACCAGCCCGCTTTCCTTGATGGCCTCGAGATGGGCGCCGCGGGCTATCGTTGCCACCTGATGGCCGCTATTGCCCAGCCGGACCGCCAGATAGCCGCCAATGCCGCCGGTTGCCATCGTTGCAATTTTCATGGTTTCAGTCCGTTGACAGGGTGAAGGATCATTGCAGAACAAGGCCTCACATTATGGTTGCAACACCGGAAACACAAGACTTCCGATCCGTGGAAACGCGCCGGAAAAACCCGCTGGAAATTCGCGCCCGATCGAGAGCTGAAGCGCTGCGGTCGGGCTTCGCTGCAACGGGTTTGGAGCAATCGCCGCGCCTTATCTCTTTTCTGCACCAGGTGCCAGTTGCGTCATCGGGTCCGGCTGGTGCGTGTGGCCTGCCTCCAGCATCACCCGCAGGGCGCGGGCATACAGCCTGCGCCAGCCGGTTTGCGGCGTCTGCATGAACCATGACCGGCGCAGGTCCCACGCCTCGTTGCATGCCGCAGTCAGTGCCGCAGGGCTCACCCAGCAATATCCACCGGCTGAATAGAACGTCATCTCGGAAAAATATATCTCGCCGTCCACCAGGTACAGGTCGCATCTCACGAAATCCAGCCCGGCGGACAGTTGCAGCGCTGCTGCCGACAACCGCTCGAATTCGGCCGGGGTGTGAAACTGCTCGCACAGCACGCCGCCATCATGCAGGCCCGCATGCACGGTGCCGTCAGCATCAATTGCCCCGTCTATCCGGCCGTTGCCGTCGGGTGCGGCCTGCCTGGCAAACACATAGCCGACCCTGTCGCCGGCCACGTAGAACTTGTACTCGTTGGCCAGCGGCTGGCCGGCGTCGAACAGCAGCTCCTCGACAAACAGTTTTGGCTCCACCCCGTCATAGGCCCACTCGGCATGCCGCCTGCCATAGGGTGCGCGCAGCCAGTCGTTTGCCTGCCGGTTCAGGTCGCCACGCTCATGCCGGCCCGCGACCACATGAACATTGCGGCCCGAGGCATTGTTGGTCTTCACGACCACATCGCGCTTGAGAATGTCGTCGGGAATGTCGGCGGCGTCCTGCCCGGTCCACAGGGTTTTCGCCACCTGCACATCGGTACAGGTGCGCAGCGCATGGTCCTTGGCCTTCAGCTTGTCGCTCAGCTCGGTGAACTCCGGATTGCGGTCGAAGATCTTGCGCCAGGCATATTTGTCATTGAGAAACACCGGAAATGCGGGGCGCGGCCAGCGGCCAATCTTGGCGCGAAAATCCACCGCCTGGCGCGGATAGGCCAGCGCACACCACACACCTGCCAGGGCAATTATCGCGCGCGCCTGTAGACTGTTCACTGCAACCAATTCCCGGGTTCAGGGCCTGAAACGCGCTCGCGCACATTCGGGTACATTCATGCCAGCCCGGCGCGGCTGACGCAAGCGCGCGCCGCGTTTCAGCCACCCCGTGACGCGTGCGGCACTTGCACCACTGGAAATGCAGGGGCCTTATGGGCCATAAAACAGCCCTGAACATGGTCAGGATACGGGTTTATGGATTACGCACGCTTCTTTGAACAGCAACTGGCGACACTGCGCGATGAAGGCCATTACCGCGTGTTTGCCGACCTCGCACGCCACCAGGGCAGCTTTCCCAGGGCGACCAGGTACAACTTTGACGGGACCACGTCGGACGTCACGGTGTGGTGTTCGAACGACTATCTCGGCATGGGTCAGAACCCGTCCGTCATTGCCGCCATGACCGCGGCCATCGAACAATGCGGCGCCGGGGCCGGCGGCACCCGCAATATTTCCGGCACCAATCATCACCACGTGGAACTGGAGCGCGAACTGGCCGACCTGCACGGCAAGCAGGCGGCCCTGATCTTCACTTCCGGCTACGTGTCCAACTGGGCCTCGCTGGGCACGCTGGCGTCCCGGCTGCCCGGCTGCGCGGTGTTTTCCGACGCAGACAATCACGCCTCGATGATCGAGGGCATTCGCCACTCAAAGGCCGACCGCCATATCTGGAAGCACAACGACCCTGAAGACCTTGATCGATTGCTGGCCAGTGTCGACCCTGACCGGCCCAAGCTGGTGGCGTTTGAAAGCGTCTATTCCATGGACGGCGATATCTCGCCCATCGCGGAAATCTGCGACGTGGCCGAAAAGCACAATGCTCTGACCTATCTCGATGAAGTGCACGCGGTCGGCATGTATGGCCCGCGCGGCGGCGGTGTTGCCGAACGCGAAGGCATCATGCACCGGCTTGACGTTATCGAGGGCACCCTGGGCAAGGCCTTCGGCGTGATGGGCGGCTATATTACCGCGTCCACGCAATTGTGCGACTTCGTGCGCTCGTTTGCTTCCGGCTTTATCTTCACCACCGCCCTGCCGCCTGCCGTGGCCGCCGGCGCCATTGCCTCGATCAGGCATCTCAAGCAAAGCAACGCCGAGCGTTTGAAACAGCGTGAAATGGTGGCCGCGCTGAAAGCCCGTCTCGACAAGGCCGGCATTCCGCACATGGCCAATGACAGCCACATCGTGCCGGTGATGGTCGGCGATGCCGTCAAGTGCAAGTGGATTTCCGACTGGCTTCTGGACAATGCCGGCATCTACGTGCAGCCGATCAACTATCCCACCGTGCCCAAGGGCACCGAGCGGCTGCGCTTTACACCTACCCCCTTGCATAGCCATGCCGATATCGAGCACCTTGTCGGCGCATTGAACGAACTGTGGTCCCAATGTGCGCTGGCGCGCGCGGTCGCCTAGGCAAAATTTGCCCAGGCAAGTTGCCCGCCGGCATTGCAGGACCATCACGGGCTCTAAACCGGCAAGGGTACTCACATGACACAAAACGGAGGGCAACTGCTGGTCGCTTGCCTGCAATCGCTCGGCGCAAGGACGGCTTACGGCGTGCCGGGTGAAAGCTACCTGGCAGTGCTCGATGCACTGCACGACACCAAGGGCGCGCTGGATTTCGTGCTGTGCCGCAATGAGGGCGGCGCCGGATTCATGGCCGCTGCCCATGGCAAGCTCACCGGCGATCCCGGCATCTGCATGGTCACCCGTGGTCCCGGTGCCAGCAACGCCACCATCGGCGTTCACACCGCCCGGCAGGACTCTTCGCCGATGATCCTGTTCGTCGGCCAGATCGGTACCGACCAGCGCGAGCGCGAGGCGTTCCAGGAAGTCAACTATCGCCAGTTCTACGGCCAGGTCGCCAAGTGGGTGGTTGAAATCGACCATGTCGAGCGCATCCCGGAACTGGTCTCGCGCGCCTGGGCAACGGCGCTGTCGGGCCGGCCCGGTCCGGTGGTGGTCGCGCTGCCGGAAGACATGCTGACCAGTCTCACCGATGTGGGCCCCTGCGACCCCGTCATCATTCCCGAAGCCGCCCCGGCGCCCGATACCATCGTGGCGCTTGAGCGCGAGCTGGCTTCATCGCGGAGGCCGCTGATCATTGCCGGCGGCGGGGGCTGGACAGATGACGGCGCGCGCGCGCTGCAGGGCTTTGCCGAGGCCAGCGACATCCCGGTCCTGGTTGCCTTCCGCTCGCAGGACCTGATCGACAACCTGTCGGATGTCTATGCCGGCGATGCCGGTGTCGGCATGTTTCCGCAGACGCGCAAGCTGATCACCGAGGCCGACCTGATCATCGCGGTCAATATCCGCTTTGGCGAAATGGTGGCCGATGCCTGGAGCCTGCTGGACGTGCCCAACCCGGCCAAGCGCATCGTGCATGCGCATGCGTCCGACGCCGAGATCGGCAAGATCTATGCAGCCCATGTGCCGATCCATGCCGGCCCCAACAATTTTTCCCGCGCGGCCGCAAACCTCTCTGTCAAGGGCAACTGGGCAGGCTGGCGCAAGCAGGCGCGTGACGGCTACCTGGCCTATGTGGAAGCACCCGCACAGCCGGGCGCGGTCGACATGGTCGACGTCATGGCGCACCTGCGCGATGTGCTGCCCGATGATGTGATCATCACCAACGGGGCCGGCAACTTCGCCATCTGGCCGGGTCGCTTCCTGCGCTACGGGCCGAAGCAGCGCATGCTGGCTCCGCAAAGCGGCTCGATGGGCTATGGCGTGCCGGCAGCGATTGCCGCCAAGGTCAATCACCCGGACCGGCTGGTCGTGTGTTTTGCCGGCGACGGCGATTTCCAGATGAATTGCCAGGAACTCGGATCGGCGCGCCAGGCGAACGCGCAACCGGTGATCCTGATCGTCAACAACGGCACCTATGGCACCATCAGGATGCACCAGGAAAAAACCTATCCCGAGCGGGTGTCGGGCACCGAGATCGACAATCCGGATTTCGTCATGCTGGCCAGGGCCTACGGCTTTCACGCCGAGCGGGTTGCGGCAACGGCAGACTTCGCCGCCGCGTTCGAGCGCGCATGTGCATCGCCAACCGGCGCGGTGCTGGATCTGAACGTGTCGGCGGAATCGCTGTCCCCGCGCCAGACCCTGTCGCAAATGCGCGAGGCCGGGTTGCTGGCCCGGAAGCGCGCCGGCGACTAACCTGCACATGCCGGCCGGTCAGCAACGCTGGTATTTTTTAGATCATGCATTAAAATGCACAAAACTGCTTGTTGATCTTGCCCCGAAACTTGCGCAGTGTCGCATCCTGCTGAAACTGGAAAGAAATTCATGCCGACAGTCAATCGCTTTGCCGACTACCATGACGAGATCACCGCCTGGCGCCGTGACCTGCATGCCAACCCGGAAATCCTGTTCGAGGTTCACCGCACCGCCGGCATCGTTGCCGACAAGCTGAAACAGTTCGGTGTCGACGAGATTGTGACCGGCATCGGCCGCACCGGGGTTGTCGGTGTCATTCACGGCAACACCAACACGACCGGCAAGGTCATTGGCCTGCGCGCCGACATGGACGCGCTGCCGATACAGGAAATCCGCGACCTGGAGCACAAGTCCACCATTGACGGCGCCATGCATGCCTGTGGTCATGACGGCCACACCTCCATGCTGCTGGGAGCGGCCAAGTATCTTGCCGAGACCCGCAATTTCGACGGCACGGCAATCGTCATTTTCCAGCCGGCAGAAGAAGGCGGCGGCGGCGGCCGCGAAATGGTCGACGAAGGCATGATGGACCGCTTCAACATCCAGGAGGTCTACGGCATGCACAACATGCCCGACCTGCCGGTCGGGCAGTTTGCCATTCGCTCCGGCGGCCTGATGGCATCGGCAGACTTCTTCTCCGTCGAAATCGAAGGCAAGGGCGGCCACGCTGCGCGGCCGCAAGGCTGCATCGACCCGGCCATCGTGGTGGCCCAGATCGTCAACGGCTTCCAGTCCATCGTGTCGCGCAACACCGACCCGATTGAAAGCCTGGTGATCTCGACCACGCAGATTCATCTCGGCGATGCCGACAATGTCATTCCGCAGACGGCCAGGATGAGCGGCACCGTGCGCACCCTCAAGCCGGAGGTTCGTGACCTGGCCGAAGCGCGCATGAAGGCGGTATGCGAAAACATCGGTGCCGCGTTCGAAGCAAAGGTAAATTTCATCTATGCGCGCAATTACCCGGTCACCGTGAACCATCCCGAACAAACCGCCTTCGCGGCATCCGTGGCGCGCCATGTGGTTGGCGACACCAATGTCGATGAAAACACGCCACCGGTCATGGGCGGCGAAGACTTTTCGTTCATGCTGGAGGCCCGTCCGGGCGCCTTCATCTTTGTCGGTCAGGGCGGCGCCGCAGGCCTGCATCATCCCGAGTACGACTTCAATGACGAGATTATCCCCATTGGCTGTTCCTACTGGGCACGGCTGGTGGAAACCGCAATGCCGTCAGGCAATTAGCACAGTGCAACACGGGTTCAGCTGAACCCGTGTTGCACTGACATTTTGGAAGCGATCAGGTTCATGATTTTTGGTTGATTAAACCAAGAACCATCCTGGTCTGGAAGGGGCGGGGGCCATGGGCTGTATACTGTTTCGCAATGCAACGCTGGTCGACGGCACCGTCGATGAAGCGCGTGAAGGCTTTGATGTGCTGGTCGAGGACGACCGCATCAAGGAAATTTCCGACAAGCCGCTGACGGCACCGTCCGGTGCGCGTGAAATCGACCTGAAGGGCAAGACGCTGATGCCCGGACTGATCGATGCCCATGTGCACGTCAAGGCGACCATGCTCAATCTCGGGCGCCTCAACGATGTGCCGGTGTCCTATCTCATTGCAAGTGCTGCCCAGATCATGAAGGCCATGCTGATGCGCGGCTTTACGTCCGTGCGTGATGCAGCCGGCGCCGACCGCGGCATGGCCGATGCGGTCGACCACAACCTGATCGTCGGCCCGCGCCTGTTCGTATCGGGCCTGGCCCTGTCGCAGACCGGCGGGCACTGCGATTTTCGCGCACCCACGGAAGTCTCCACCATCATCACCTGTGCCTGCCAGGTCTCCGCCCAGCAACTGGGCCGCATTGCAGACGGTGCCGATGAGTGTCGCCGGGCGGCGCGCGATGAACTGCGAAAGGGCGCGCACCAGCTCAAGATCATGGCCGGCGGCGGCGTGGCATCGCCCACCGACCCGATCCAGAACACCCAGTATTCGGTGGAAGAAATCCGCGCCATCGTCGAGGAATGCGATGCCTGGCACACCTATGCCACGGCCCATGCCTATACGCCGCATGCCATCAAGCGGGTGGTCGAGTGCGGTGTGCGCTGTGTCGAGCACGGCAACCTGATTGATGAAGAAGCGGCAACCATGATGGCCTCACGCGGCGTCTACCATGTGCCGACCAGCATTACCTATTTTGCCATGAACAAGCACGGCGCCGACTTCGGCATGCCGGCGGTGTCCATGCAGAAGCTCGGCGAGATCGTCGATGCCGGCATGCGGGCGGTTGAAATCAGCCAGAACGCTGGTGTCAAGATCGGTCACGGCAGTGATCTTCTGGGGCCCCTGCACAAATACCAGTCCGACGAATTTTCACTGAAGGCTTCGGTGATGGGCAATCATGGTGCCATCAAATCGGCAACCATGACCAATGCCGAAATTCTCAGGCAGGACACCGAGCTGGGGCAATTGAAGACCGGTTTCAAGGCGGACCTCATCGTGGTGGATGGCAATCCGCTGCACGATATCGGGTTGCTGGAAGGCGACGGTGCGCACATCCCGCTGGTGATGCGCGATGGCCTGGTTTTCAAGGACGAGATGGCAGCAGCCTGAACAACAAGGCGATTCGTGCAGTCGGCAATTGCAGATTGCGCCGCTTTGGGGGTAGGCTTCGAAAAATGAAGAATTTGGTTAGCAACAGGGAGTAGTAAAAGACCATGATTGGAAAAACACTTAAAGCATTGCTGGTGGGGACAACGATCCTTGCCGGCGCGTCGGCAGCACAGGCCGAGACGTTCAGATGGGCATTTCAGGGCGATGCCCAGACGCTTGATCCGCACGGGCTGTTCGAAACCTTCACATTGGGTTTCCAGGGCAATATTTATGAAGGCCTGGTCAAGCGCAATGACAAGATGGAAATGGTCGGGGCGCTGGCGGAAAGCTGGGAGAACATCGAGCCGACCGTGTGGCGCTTCAAGCTGCGTCCCGGAGTGAAGTTCCACAATGGCAATGACTTCACCGCTGAAGATGTCGTGTTCTCGGTCAACCGGCTGAAGACCGAAGGCTCCGACATGAAAGTGGTCGCGACCCTGATCAAGGAAGCCAAGGTGGTCGACGACCTGACGGTGGATATCATCACCCCGACACCGAACCCGATCCTGCCGAACCAGTTCGAAATCTTCTACATCATGGACAAGCAGTGGGCTGAGGAAAACAACACCACCGAAGCCACCAATGTGAAGGGTGGCGATGAGGGCAACCATGCCAACCTGAACGCCAACGGCACCGGACCGTTTATCGTCAAGTCACGCCAGACCGGGGTCAAAACCGAATTGACCCGCAATCCCGATTACTGGGACAAGGACATGCGGTCCAACGTTACCGAGGCGATCTTTACCCCGATCTCGCAGGATGCAACCCGGGTGGCAGCACTGCTTTCCGGTAATGTTGATCTCGCCTATCCGGTCCCGGTGCAGGACTGGGGACGCCTTGACAGTGCTGAGGGCGTGAGACCGCTGGCCGGCCCGGAAGCCCGTACGATTTTCCTCGGGTTTGACCAGTTGCGCGATGAATTGACCGCCTCGAACGTCAAGGGCAAGAACCCGTTCAAGGATGTGCGCGTGCGCAAGGCATTCTTCCAGGCGATCAATATCGACGCCATCAAGGAAAAGGTCATGCGCGGTGCGTCAACACCGACAGGCCTGATGGTTGCTCCACAGATCAACGGCTACACAGAGGCCATGAACGAGCGTCTGCCCTATGATGTCGAGGCAGCCAAGAAACTGATGGCAGAGGCGGGCTATGCTGACGGTTTTGAAGTCACCATGGATTGCCCCAATGATCGCTATGTCAATGACGAGAAGATCTGTCAGGCCGCAGCGGCCATGCTGGCCAGGATCAATGTCAAGGTGGACCTGCTGGCCCAGACCAAGTCGAAATATTTCGGCAAGGTGCTGGCCCAGAACGGCTATGACACCAGCTTCTTCCTGCTCGGATGGACACCGTCAACCTTTGACAGCCACAATGTGATCTCGTCGCTGATCGCGTGCCGTGGTGGTGAAGACAATGTCGGTTCGTTCAATCTGGGCGGATACTGCAATCCCAAGATCAATGAACTGACCCTCAAGATCCAGTCTGAAACCGACCAGGCAAAGCGTCAGGCCATGATCGACGAGGTGTTCCAGATCCACAAGGATGAAGTCGGTCATATCCCGCTGCACCAGCAGCCGCTGTCATGGGGTGTGTCGGACAAGGTTGAAGTGGTTCAGCGTCCCGACAACCAGTTCGACCTGCGCTATGCAGTGGTCAAGAAATAGCCACTGATCACCTGCACTTCCAATCCGGACCATCTGGGCATTCAACGCGCAGATGGTCCGGACCTCATATCGCAATTTCCGTGATGGGACCTGATGTTTACCTTCATTGCAAAACGGCTCGTGCAGTCAATCCTCGTCATGCTGACCGTGGCGCTGATTGCCTTTTCGCTGTTTCGCTATGTAGGTGACCCGATCAACAATATGGTTGGTCAGGACACCAGCCTTGAAGAGCGCGTGGAACTGAAAGAGCGGCTTGGCCTGAATGACAGTTTCCTTGTTCAGTTCGCTCGTTTTGCCGGCAATGCCGCCCGCGGCAATTTCGGATTTTCCTACCAGCATCGCAGGCCGGTGTCCGACCTGATTGCAGAACGCCTGCCGGCAACGCTTGAGCTGTCGATCGTGTCGGCATTCCTGGCCATGGCCATCGGCATTCCCATGGGGGTTTATACCGCCATCCGGCGCAATAGCTGGCTGGCCCATTCCTTCATGACCCTGTCGCTGGTCGGCATATCGCTGCCGACATTCCTGATCGGTATATTGCTGATCCTGGTGTTCGGCGTGATGCTCAGATGGCTGCCGACGTTCGGACGCGGCGATGTCGTGCAGCTTGGCTGGTGGTCGACCGGGCTTTTAACCGCCTCGGGCCTGAAGTCGCTGATCATGCCGTCCATCACGCTGGCCCTGTTCCAGATGACGCTGATCATGCGGCTGGTGCGATCTGAAATGCTGGAAGTGCTGCGCACCGACTTCGTGAAGTTTGCCCGCGCCCGCGGGCTGGCGGAGCGATACGTGAATTTCGTGGTGGCCCTGAAAAACACCATGGTGCCGGTAATCACCATAACTGGTCTGCAACTGGGCTCGATCATTGCCTTCGCCATCATCACCGAAAGCGTGTTCCAGTGGCCGGGCATGGGCCTGCTGTTCATTCAGGCGGTGGGCAATGTGGATATCCCGATCATGGCGGCCTACCTGGTGCTGATTGCGTTTTTCTTCGTGGTGATCAATCTGATTGTCGACATGCTTTACGTTGTTGTTGATCCGCGCCTGCGCGTTGACAGCGCCGGCGGACATTGAGGGTGCAGGGGCGGCAATGAGCGACACAACGGCGCAAAATACACGAAAAGGCTGGCTTGCGCGCGCGGCCGACAGTGATCTGTGGTACAGTTTCGTCCGCTCGCCGGTGACGATTGCGTCGACCATCGTGACGCTGTTGTTTTTCGTGTCTGCGATTTTTGCCAACTGGATCGCGCCGCACAATCCGTTCGATCTGGCCTCGATTTCCATCATGGACGCGAGCCTGCCACCTGCCTGGATGGTCGGCGGTGACCCGCGCTTCTGGCTTGGCACCGATGACCAGGGCCGCGATATCCTGTCGACCATCATATATGGCGCCAGGATCTCGCTGTTCGTCGGCTTTGCCGCGGTGATTTTTTCGATGATCCTCGGCATCTCGCTGGGACTGGTTTCCGGTTATGTCGGCGGCAGGCTGGATGCTTTCATCATGCGCGTTGCCGATATCCAGCTGTCGTTCCCGGCCATCCTGATCGCCCTGCTGATTGACGGCGTGGCGCGTGGTGTGCTGCCCCGGGAGATGCACCAGGAAATGGTGTTCTATGTCCTGATCTTTGCCATCGGGATTTCCGGCTGGGTGCAGTATGCGAGAACCGTTCGCGGGTCCACCCTGGTCGAGAAGAACAAGGAATATGTCCAGGCAGCCAGGGTGATCGGTATTGGCCCGTTCATTATCCTGTGGCGGCATATTCTGCCCAACGTGATGGGGCCGGTACTGGTGATCGCCACTATTCACCTGGCCATTGCCGTGATCACCGAAGCGACATTGTCGTTTCTCGGCGTTGGCGTGCCGCCAACCACACCCTCACTCGGCACCCTTATTCGCATCGGTAATGATTACCTGTTTTCCGGCGAGTGGTGGATCACCATTTTCCCCGGCATTGCCCTTGTGCTGCTGGTGCTGGCCATCAACCTGCTCGGCGACTGGCTGCGCGATGCTTTGAACCCCAGACTCAGATGAAGGCCGAAGTGAAACAGACCAGCCTGCTCACCATTGAAGGCATGAGGGTGGAATTTGCCAGCCGCCGCGGTCACGTTGTGGCGGTGGAGCGGCTTGACCTGTCGGTTGAACCGGGCGAAATCCTCGGCGTGGTGGGTGAGTCGGGTGCAGGCAAGTCAACCATCGGCAATGCAGTGATCGGCCTGCTGGAACCGCCCGGTGAAATGACCGCAGGCACCATATTGCTGAAAGGCGACCGCATCGATGATCTCGATGATGCCGGCAAGCGCAAGATGCGCGGTGCCCGCAT
>SWCD01005324.1_pt1 | contig 13785 bp, 13 predicted proteins | sample 4693011 | NCBI WGS metagenome assembly SWCD01 (sample SAMN10267278, study PRJNA491770) | bioreactor metagenome | isolation source: DHS bioreactor inoculated with marine | place: Japan: Omine Ridge, Nankai Trough | reverse complement strand
TCTTTTGCCAGCATCACACTGCCAACCGGCGTGCACGGCACCAGCGAGTCCTGACCGGTTGCGAGTCGTCCGGTATTGATCACGTGAAACCCGTCCACGTCCTTGTCCGGATTGATCGAGTTGATCACCTTGTTGGCATCTATGTGGTCCGGCAGTGGCAACTGGACCAGAATGCCGTGAATGGTCGGGTCATTGTTGAGTTGTTCAACCACTGCCAGCACGTCTGCCTCGGATGTTGCAGCATCCAGCTTGTGCTCGACCGACTTCATGCCGACTTCAACAGTCTGCTTGGCCTTGTTGCGCACGTAAACCTGGCTGGCCGGATCTTCGCCCACCAGCACAACGGCCAGCCCCGGCACCAGGTCATGTTCAGATTTCAAACCGGCAATAGCTATGGCGATGCGGCCTCTGAGATCGGCTGCAAACTGTTTTCCGTCAATTACTCTGGCTGCGCACATGGTGGTTTTTTGCCTTCCGTTGAATTCAACAAACTGGGCGCATTCTGGGCAAATCGCCGGCGAAGGCCTGTTCCGTCCGCGTCAGAGTTGGTTCCAATGACGACACACCATGCTGAATTCAGACCAGATACTCGTGCAACAGTCTTTGCAGGAACATCAGTCCCAGCAGCAGGATCAGCGGTGACAGGTCGATGCCGCCCAGATCGGGCATAAATCGCCTGATGGGGCCAAGCAGGGGTTCGGTCAGACGATGCAGGGTATAATTGATCTGACGCACGATGTTGTTCGAATTGTTCAGAACATTGAAAGCGAGCAGCCAGCTCATCACGACCATGATGATGATGATCCAGAACACAATGTTTACAAACTGATCGAACAGCCAGAGGAGAGAAAGCATAGGGCGTACCTTGTTGGTGCAAACTGGTGTGCAGGGTTTAGCCGGGGTGTGCGGGTTGTGCAAGCAGAGGCATTTGCGGAGTTTCGTCAACGACAACGATACATTGGCGTGGTGTGGCCGAATTGCAACACTTTTGCATAATCGTCTTGTGCTGACTTTAAACCAAGGTGGCGACATGATAAGGATTCGTCGCTCACGAATTTACATTTAACGTGTCGGGCTCAATTGCCATGTTCAGTACATCAAGATCAGTTGCCGCAATCATGCTCGCGCTTGCCAGTGTCGGTTTTCCGGCGGTCGCGTCGGCCAGCGACTATGATGATGTCTTCCGCGAACGGTATGACAGTCCTGAAGATGTCGGCGTACTTGGCCGGTTCGTCTCCAAGGCTGTTGAAGTCGGCCAGTATGACCAGGCGATCTCGACGCTCGAACAGCATCTGGTCAGGTATCCGCGTGACGCCAGGGCCCGGCTCAATCTCGCACGAGTGTATGCCAATACGGGATCATGGGAACTCGCTGCCCGGAATCTGGAAATTGCGCTGTCCGTAGGCGACCTTACGCCTGAAGAAGTCGAACAGGCGGAACAGCTCGCTGCGCGGGTAAAAGGCTCATTGAGCGGGTTTGAGTGGGTTCTCGACATGACCGTCGGTATCCGGTCCAAATGGCTTGACGTGAAAGAAAAGCGCAGAAGCTGGAAAGACCGGCAGGACTGGAACCCGTTTACCGCCGTCAACACCGCCCTGAAAATAGATCTGGATACACCGCTTAATGACGTGCTGGTGGTTTCGGCATCCGGACTGGTGGAACGCCGCTATGAAGATATCAACCAGGGTGACGACAATCCGTTTACGGCTGGCTTTGATCCGACTGGCGGAATTTACGCGCACCGTCGCGGGCGGATCGCCATTACGCTGGACAAGGGCGTGCCGGTGGTGGAACTGGATGCGATGCGAGTCCAGATATCGGCGTTCGGACAGTTCCGCACATATAATCCCAGCGTGGTGGAAGTTGCACTGGGCACATCGGTTCGAGCGATTGTCCAGCCATCCGTCGATACGTCATTCTATGGCGAGGTCTCTTACGCCAATCTGGGCGAGTCATCGAACCTGACTGCAGAACACCGGTTCGGCGCTGAAGCAGGTGCCAGCAGACGACTGACTTCCGAACACACAATTGGCATGGCTGCACGCTATCAGCGCGAAATGACCGATGGCGGAACCAGCATCAACCGCCAGCGCGAGATTGAACTGAATTATGCAGGCGTGTTGCCGTTCCAGGTTTTCGGTGCGTTGTGGACACATCAGGTCGCCGCGGCATTCGGCGATTTCAGCACGCAGGATGGTACGTTCAACCCGGCATTTACAAGCCCCGGTACAGGCACCTACTGGCGGGCTGGCTGGGACCATACATTTCAGCTGGATGGTCATAACAGGATAGATCTGGGGTATGTGGTTCGCGAGAGTGAGTATGACGGTATTGAACCTTTTGATTTCGATCCGGGCTCCATGTCGCATACATTGAGCCTGAGCTTCACGAAAAGCTTCTAACGCCAAAAAGGCCGATGAAATGAAAAACAACAGTCGTCGAATCGCAGCCCTCACATGTGCCGGATTGCTGGGCGTTATGGTATCTGCAAGCGCTTTTGCGGAACCGGTCGGCAAGATGACAGCGGTGCAAACCCAGATCAGGAAATCCGGTGCCGGTGTCATAGGTGTCGGGGCCGGTATATCGCTTGGTGACGAGTTGCGCAGTAATGCAACCGGACTCGGCCTGATGGTTTTCCAGGACGAATCCAGTGTGAAACTGGGACCGAACTCAAGACTCACCATCGATGAGTTTGTGTACAGTCCCGGGAGCGCCGGCAATTTTGGCCTCAGCATGGATCGCGGTGTGTCGAGGTTTTTCGGCGGCCAGGTTTCCAAGAAGGGCGCGATGAAAATCACCACGCCACACGTCATTCTAGGCGTGCGCGGGGGCATCGTGGATCTGAAGGTGGAGGGCGGTCAAAGCACCGGCATTCTTCGCGCCGGCAAACTGACATGCACAATTGACGGTGAAACACGCGTGATCACAAAGCCCGGCTTTGCATGCGTTTCCAATGGCGGTTCGATCACTGTCGTCAAACTGAAAAACGTCATGGATATTCTTGATAGCCCGGCAAGCATTGCCGGTACGAATGTACCGGGCGACAAGGGACCGGGTATAGAGGTCGAAGCCGGGTGTGCGGGTCCGGGCGCTCATCTGATAAGTGCCTGCCAGAGCGAGAACGGGCGACTGCCAAATCCGGGTGCGACCGGACATGATCCCGGCGGTATTGGTCCGGTAATTCGGACCGGGCCGGAAGATCAATATGGCTGCGGATATTCGGGTTGTGATACTTGTTGAGCAGACTGTACTACCATTTGGGTGCGAGGTTTGGTGTTCTTGTACTCATTGCCCTGTTGATTGCATGCCACTTTTTGTTCGACGCAAGTCTTGATGGACAGCGTGGAAAGTCCTTCGATTTATATCAGACACTAAGCCCGCGAATTGCATCTGCAGCCAACGTCGCCGTGGTTGGTGTTGACGATGAAACCATCGGGGTCGAAGGACGCTGGCCATGGCCGCGAGATCGAATTGCAGACCTTGTCGACGCGATTCATTCAGCTGGGGTGTCGGTGCTTGGTATCGACGTATTGTTTTCAGAGCCGGATGAGAGCCCCGGCGGGGTGGCACGCGATGACCGTTTGGCCAGATCCATTGCGGCGTCGCCAACAATACTGGCGACCAGTATCGGGGATTTCCCCGCATCGAGCGTGCCCGATACAAATGTCGGCTGGGTCGTCGTGGGCAATGGAAATGCGGATGCGCTGCCATGGTTGCCTGGTGTCATAACCTCCACAGCAAGCATTCGTGCAGGTGCTGCCGGGCTGGGGATCGTCCGGTCTGTTTCAGACAGTGACGGCGTTGTGCGCTCCGTACCGCTTGTGTGGGCATCAAAGTCGACAAACAGATTGTCCCTGTGGCCCACCTTCAGTCTTGAACTTGCCAGGGTGCACAAGGGACAAACCGGATACGCGCTGCGGGTAAGGCCTTCCGGCTTTGAAGCCTTGAAACTTGGTGACACCGTCATTCCATTGTCGAACGGCGGGGCAATCGGGTTGTGGGAGCAGACCGCTGTGGTGCCGCGCATATCAGCGCTTGATGTGATGAGCGGCAAGGCCGGCGACAGTCTCAAGGGCAAAATAGCGATCCTGTCAGTGAATGCACTGGGCGTAGATAAATTCCATACCACGCCCACGGTGGCGGCGCGTTCCGGCGCGGAAATCCATGCTGTTCTGGCCAACCAGATTCTGGACGTTAAATTCCTGTCAGAACCGGCCAATGCCAAGACAATCGAGCGCCTGTGGTTTCTGGTATCGGCCTTGCTGTTGCTGATTGCGTCATACTTTTTCGCAGATCGAATCTGGCTGCTGCTGGGCGCAGGTATCGTCCTGTGTGTCGCCCCTCTGCTGGCGGGCTACGCAGCATATCTGCAGTCGGCACAATTGTACGAGCCGATCCAGCCTGCAATCGGCCTGGCCGGTGTGGCATTGGCCGAGGTCTATAGCCTGTTTCGGGAATCCGATGCCCGGCGGCGGCAGTTGTCACGCCAGTTTTCGCAGTATCTGTCACCAAACGTTGTTGCCATGCTGAGCGAGTCCCGGCGCGACCTGACCACCAGTGCTGAAAAGCGTGAGATCACCGTGTTGATGATGGATATGCGCGGCTTTACTTCGAGCAGCGAGAGCCTGCCTGCAGACGAAATAAATGCGACTGTGAACCGTTTCCTGACACTGGCCAGCCAGGAAATTTTCAAGCGTGACGGCACCATCGACAAGTTCATGGGAGACGCCATCCTGGCATTCTGGAATGCGCCTGTTGACCAGGTCGATCACACTGAGCGCGCATTGGAAACGGTGCTGGCGATCCGTGCGGTGCTTGAGACAGAAAATATCGAGCGCCAGAGCCAGGGTAAACTACCAATACGAGTCGGGGCCGGCATCGAGACCGGCATTTGCTCGGTTGGCAATTTTGGATCAGACATCCGGTTCGATTACACAGCGATTGGTTCAAGCGTAAATATGTCGGCGAGGCTTGAATCCGCGACCAAGACAACCGGCTGTCCGGTTCTGCTGGGCCCCGGCTTTGCCAAGCGCCATGAAACGGGAATAGAGCCGGTTGACCGCATTGAACTTTCCGGATTCTCACAGCCGGTGCAGGTATTCACACCGGTGGGACTGAAACCGGCGCAGCAGCACTGACGGTCAATAGTCAGTCTCTTTGGTATAAGGCAGCCAACACCAAAAAGCGGAAGGCCTGAACTCAGGCGCTTCCGCTCTCGGTAATCCGGTTGAGTACGCTATACAATGATCTCAACGCTGCCAACGGCAACGCAATCGTCATGCCAAACCGGTTTTGGGCCAGATGTGGGGTGTCAGACCCCGTGGCCTACAATATAAAGTGATAAGTGAGGGTTATGGCTGGTTCTTGGTTTGCAAATTGCACATTGCGGTTTTGCAAAATGCAGCATGTCTCAATTCTGGATCAACAGACCATAGGTCGAAAATGATCTATTCGGCAGCGACCACCGATACGGGCGCTTGTGCTGTAGCCAGCCAGCGGTCAAGAAATCTGTCCAGCCAGCAATCAACCGACGGGTCATGGACATAGCGGTCGTGGAAATGGCTTTCGCGTGGCCGCGCGCCGGGTAATGTCAGCCTGTGCTCGGCCTTGACCAGCCAGCGGTTCATCATTTTGTGTGTAACCTCGGGATGGAACTGAATGGCAAATGCGGTATCGCCGTACCGGAAGGCCTGGTGCGGGAAATGCCCGGGGGACGTGGCAAGGCAAACCGCGCCGTCAACCAGTTCAAAGCCTTCCCGGTGCCACTGGTAAACCATCTGCGGCCAGGCGCCGTAGACAGCGCCTTCCGCTGTTGGGGAAATATCGTAGTAGCCTATCTCGGCGCGCTCATCGGGAAATCCATAGACCTTGCCACCCAGGTGCCTGGCCAGCATCTGGCCGCCGAGGCAAATGCCCAGGAACGGCACGCCGGCTGCCAGCGGTTTGGCGATCCAGTCAATTTCGGTGCGGAGATAGTCATGCTCGCAATCATCATTTGCGCTCATCGGGCCGCCAAATATGACAGCGCCCGCATAGTCGCCGACATTATCCGGCAGGGCTTCACCCAAAGCCGGCCTGCGGATATCGAGTTCATACCCCTTTTGTATCAGCTTCATCCCGACGCGGCCCGCCGTCGAGGTCTCCTGATGCAGAACTATCACGATGCGTTGTTTCATTTTTCCTTACGGGGACACGCCCTACATTGCCGAAACGCCACCATCCAGTTTCAGTTCGGATCCGGTCATGAATGACGACTCGTTGCTGGCCAAGTAAACCACAGCCCATGCCACATCTTCAACTGTTGCAATTCGACCCAGTGGTATTTGTCTGGCCAACTTGTTTCTGCCGGTTTCGGGATCATCATTTCCCGCTACCAGATCAACCATGTCGGTGTCCACAAAAGCGGGGTGGACAGAATTACAGCGGACATTTTCATATGTCCGCGCAGCGTGTAGTGCGACGGATTTGGTGAGCATGTGCACGCCGGCTTTGGCGGCATTGTAGGCGGCAAAATTGGCGCTTGCGATGATTGATGAAATCGACGCTATGTTGATGATTGAAGCAGGCGCATTGCGTGACAGGACAGGCAATGCCGCCTGGCACCCGAGAAACACCGATTTCAGATCGACTTGCATTGTCCGGTCCCAGCTTGCTTCGTCCAGGTCCTCCACCGTCCCGGGAATAATGATACCTGCATTGTTGACCAGGACGTTGATACCATTCATCCGGTTGCCGGCCTGTTCAATCGCGGCCTGCCATGCCGGTTTGCTCGTGACGTCAAGTTCGATGGCGGGATGATCTGAAAGCCCCTGGACCGCCCGGTTTGCCTCGGGCAGGTCGATGTCCGTCAGCACAACGTCGCAACCGTGTGCAGCCATGAGTCTGGCGCAGCCCAGACCGATGCCTCTGGCGGCGCCGGTTATCAGTGCCTTCTTGCCTGCAAGTCTCATTCAGTCATCTCCTGGTCATCGGCATGTGTGCCGAAATTGCCGGCCATGTGTCGAGCTGACAGGATTGTGCCGGCAGGCAGGAAAATCAATCCCGCATTGCGGTTTGACCGCAATGGCGTTTGTCGGCATGAACACAGTCATAACACCAACAGACCCCATACCGGAGACGAGACCAGATGAACATCACGCTTGCCAAGAGCCGTAAGATAATCTCGGTTGCGCTGAAGAAGGCGCAGGAAATCGGTTTGACGAAACCGATGAGCGTTGTTGTGCTCGATGGCCGCGGGACCGTCAAGGCGTCTGAAAGCCAGGATGGCAGTTCGACGCTGCGCTTCAAGATTGCGCTTGGCAAAGCCAATGGATGCATCGCGCTGGGCATCGGTTCGCGGGCAATTTTTGCGCGTGCCAATGAGCAGCCATACTTTGTTCAGGCGGTAAACGCGCAGGCTGACGGGAACCTGGTTCCCGTACCCGGCGGTGTGCTGGTGCGTGATCGCAAAGGGGCAATCATCGGGGCTGTGGGCATTACCGGCGATACTTCCGACAATGACGAACTGTGCGCCGTGGCGGGCATCGAAGCCGCAGGGTTTCAAGCCGACACCGGCGCTTGACGATGGCCTACTGCCGGTTCAAATGAACCCGTAGCCTTGTCCCGCCACTGTCGACACGATCAGGATGACTCACCCGGCTGCCAGCCGGGTGGCGCCATCTCGAAGCCGGAAAACTCAAAGCCCGGTGATACCGTACATCCCACAAGGGTCCAGGTACCGAGACTTCTGGCCGATTGCCAGACATCGGCCGGGATAATCAGCTGTGGCCGTGCGCCGGTGGTTATGTCTGTGCCGAGTTGATGCCGGGTCACGCCAGTCGCATCCGGCGACAGTGACAACTCCAGCGCATCGCCTGCATACCAGTGCCAGGCTTCAGCGGCGTCGACGCGATGCCAGTGGCTCACTTCACCTGCCTGCAGAAGGTAGTATATTGCTGTTCCGCCGCTGCGCTCCCCAGGCTCTGCGGGCGCCCTCCAGGTTTCGCAAAAGTGACCGCCTTCCGGATGGGGCTTGAGATCAAGTGTCTTGATCAGTTCAGCTGCATCAATCATCGGATATTCCTGTTTATGACATCAAACCTACATTAGCTGCAGATTATCAAGCCTGACAGGGGGCTGTTGTCAGCAATGACAATGAGTCCCCGTCAGCACCGGTTTCTTGTTCAGGTCATGACCTGAAGTGGTTTGCGCTTGATGATAATCGTATGAACCCCGCTGTTTTGTTTTGACGCGCTTTTTCGACCGAAAACCGTTTCAGACTTCTCGGAAAACGCTTTGGTCGACAAGCCTGTCAAAACTGCTTGCCATTGCCGGATCACGACATACAGTCGTGCCAGCAGGCAGGGGTTTTCGATGGCAAGCGATATTTTTACAGATGATTTCAAACTGGAACCGTACTGGTGGGAGGCGACACCGCGCCCCGTGCTGGAGACCGCGGTGGTACCAGCCACAGCGGATGTTGCGATCGTGGGGTCCGGGTATACCGGGCTCAATGCAGCCCTGGTACTTGCGCGTGCCGGACGCTGCGTCGTGGTGTTCGACGCGCAAGACGCCGGCTTCGGCTGCAGTTCGCGTAATGGTGGGCAGATAGGCACAAGCATCAAGCCGGGCCTTGACGAACTCACTGCCAGATATGGAGCAGATACGGCGCGCGCCATCCTGCGCGATGGTCATCGCTCGCTTGCCTGGATTGAGGAGCTTGTGCGCGAGGAGCAGATTGATTGCGACTTCAAGGTACCGGGACGGTTCCATGCGGCGCATAACCCGGTTCAGTATGAAAAACTGGCGCGCCAAATAGCCAGTCAGCCGGAGGGACTTGAAGTGCCGGCCCATGTGGTGCCGCGAGCTGAACAGCGCCGCGAACTCGGTACAGACAGCTATCATGGCGGCGTGGTGTTCGAGAAGCACGCTTCGCTTGATCCGGCGCGGTATCACCAGGGCCTGCTGGACGCGGTGCTGAAGGCCGGTGCGGCAGTCATTCCGCACTGTCGCGTAACCGGGGTCGAAAAACTGTCTGCCGGCTTCGAAGTGACCACTGGCAAGGGGACCGTGACCGCGCGTGATGTGATTGTTGCCACCAATGGCTACACCGGACCGGTTACCGGCTGGCAGCGCCGGCGTGTCATTCCGATCGGCAGCTACATGATTGCCACCGAAGCGCTGCCTGCCGAGCTGATGGACCGGTTGATGCCGACCGACCGGGTCGTCAGCGACACCCGCAAGGTGGTTTACTATTACCGGCCTTCACCGGACCGTTCGCGCATCATATTCGGCGGGCGGGTTTCGATATCCGAAACCGATCCGACGAAAAGCGGGCCCTTGCTGATGCGGGATCTGGCGGGGATTTTCCCGGAGCTTGCCGATACCAGAATATCCCGGTCCTGGATGGGTTTTGTGGCTTACACGTTTGATACGCTGGCCCATACCGGTATCCGCGATGGTATCCATTATGCCATGGGGTATTGCGGATCGGGCGTGGCTTTGTCGAGCTATCTGGGCATGCGAACCGGCCAGAAAGTACTGGGTCTTGCCGAAGGCCATACCGCGGTTGGCGACATCAATTTTCCAACACGACCGTTCTACACCGGCAACCCGTGGTTTCTGGCACCGTCTGTTGCCTGGTACCGTCTGCTCGACAGTTTCAACCGGTGATTGTGGTTTCGTTTGCATGCAAGCAAGAAACGTGCAGGAATGTGAGCGTCGGGCCGTTAGCGGACCCGGTAGCGTACACACAAGACAAGCGTAATTTAGTCGAGGAGACTTACATGAATTCGTCCGGAAAACTGCCCAGGAGAGTATTTACAAAGGCTGCATTGGGAACTGCCGCAGCATTGGCCGCGCTGTCCGTGACAGCTGCAACCGGCTTCGCGGAAGGGACGGTCACCATCGCATCCTGGGGCGGGTCCTATCAGGACGCACAGAGCAAGGCGTTGTTCGAGCCGGCTGCAAAAACCACAGGCATTGAAGTCAAGCAGGAAACCTATGGCGGTGTTTCCGACGTTCGCCTGAAAGTGCAGGCAGGTGCTGTGCCATGGGATATTATTTCAAGTGGTTCGGGCAGTGCCGCACGCGCAGCCGCCGAAGGCCTGCTGGAGCCGCTCGATTACAACATCATTGATGTCTCGACGTTCTATCCGACCCTGAAAACCGAGCATTGCGTGGGCAGTGACGTGTTTTCAGTTGTTGGTGCATGGAACACGGCCACCTATGGCGACAAAGGTCCCCAGTCGTGGGCCGACTTCTTCGATGTTGAAAAGTTCCCCGGCAAAAGGGCGTATCGCAACAAGGTCTCCGGCGCACTGGAACCGGCGCTGATGGCGGACGGGGTTGCCCCTGAAGATGTCTACAAGGTGCTCGACTCCGAAGAAGGCATCAAGCGGGCCATCGACAAGATTCGCAAACTCAAGCCGCACATTGCTGTTTTCTGGAAGTCCGGTGCTCAGCATGCCCAGTTGATGAAGGACGGCGAAGTTGACATGACGACCGGCTGGAACGGCCGTTTTGACGTTGCCAAAAAGGACGGTGCAAAGGTCTCCTACACGTTCAATCAGGCGCTGCTTGATTATGACTGCTTTGCCATTCCGAAAGGCGCGAAGAACAAGGATACGGCCATGAAATTCCTGGCCGAAATTTCCAAAGCCGAACTGCAGGCAAACCTGCCTCTGCACATCACATACGGTCCGACCAACAAGGCGGCCTATGATCTCGGTGTGATCGACGATGCGCTGGCGCGCCGGATGCCGTCGCATCCCGACAATGCGAAACTGCAGTTGCCGATCAGCCTGGACTGGTATGCAAAGTGGGAACAGAAGGCGTCTGCCCTGTATCAGGACATGCTGACTGAGTAGCAACCGCTCTCGTTTGTGGAAAGGGATGATGCAACCCGGCATCATCCCTTTCTCGAGCTTTATCAAACTTCATTAAACGGAACCGCACGACATGTCCCCAACAGGCGCGTTGCCGATCTCCATTTCACAGGTGACCAAGCGTTACGGCAACGTCTATGCGCTCGACAATGTTGACCTTGAAGTCAAAAGTGGTGAGTTTCTGACGCTGCTGGGCCCATCCGGCTCCGGCAAGACGACATTGCTCATGGCGCTGGCGGGTTTCACCAGGCCTGACCATGGCAGCATTCGATTTGGCGACAGCGAGATTATCCTTACGCCGCCTCACAAACGTGAGGTCGGCATGGTGTTTCAAAGCTATGCGCTGTTCCCCCACATGGATGTCGCGGCCAATGTCGGCTTTCCGCTGAAACTTCGGAAGGTCGCGAAGGATGAAATAGCGGACAGGGTCAACAAGGCACTGGAAACGGTCCAGTTGACCGGCTATGGCGAGCGCCGCATCAATCAGCTTTCCGGCGGTCAGAAACAACGCGTGGCACTGGCCCGTGCCATCGTGTTTTCCCCGCGAATTCTTCTGATGGATGAGCCGTTATCGGCGCTCGACAAGAAGCTGCGCGAACACATGCAGATCGAGTTGCGCCATCTGCATGAAAAACTCGGCATGACGACGGTTTATGTCACCCATGATCAGCGTGAGGCGCTGACCATGTCGGATCGTATCGCGGTTATCAATCATGGCAAACTGATGCAACTGGATACGCCTCGTGCCATCTATGATCGCCCGGCCAACCGGTTTGTTGCCGATTTCATCGGTGAGTCAACCGTGCTGGAACTGGGTATTGCGAACGGCCAACCGGTTTTCGACGGGACTGTCGTCAACGCTCCAGGCTGGTCTGCCGACAACGCCAAACCGGCCCTGATTCTTCGCCCCGAACGGCTGGTGATCACCGACCGCAGTGCCGGCAAAACCATGAACCTGTTTGCTGCGACCGTGAAGGAACTGGTCTATCAGGGTGATACGTCCCTGATGTATGCCAGTCTTGCCGATGGCAGCGAGGTGTCGGTGCGCGCAGGAATGCGGACCGGCGCTCCAATAGAAAACATAGCCATCGGCGACAAGATCACGCTCGGCCTGCATCCCGATGACACAGTTGTCATCGACGAGGCCGGCAATGGGGCAACGCCATGAGTGATGACAGCCTGACTGCAAACCCGAACGAGATGTTGCTGAAACAGCATGCCGTGCGTGAAAAGTGGCTGCTGCTTGGCCTGTCGGCCCCGGCCATGGTTCTCGTGCTGATCGTCATGGTATTGCCGGTAGGCTGGTTGTTCTACCTGTCGTTCATCGGCAGTGAAGGCGGTTTTTCGCTCGAGAACTATGCCCGGATGCTGGAAAGCAAATCCTATACCCGTATTTTTATAACGACCTTCAAGGTCAGCTTTCTGACCACCGCTATCTGCATCGCCATCGGGTATCCACTGGCCTATTTTCTGTCGCAACTGCCGTCGCGGGCTGCCAATATCTGCATGCTGGCGGTGTTGCTGCCATTCTGGACGTCCGTGCTGGTGCGGACATATGCCTGGCTGGTGCTGCTGCAGCGCAAGGGCCTGATCAACACCTGGGGTATCGAGGCTGGCTTGTGGAGTGAGCCGCTTCCGCTGGTGCACAATCTCACCGGCACCCTGATCGGCATGGTCCACATCATGCTGCCGTTTCTGGTGTTGCCCCTGTACAGCTCCATGAAGGCAATCGATCCTGATTTTCTCAAGGCAGCATCAAATCTCGGCGCCCGGCCCGTGCAATCGTTCCAGCAGGTGTTCTTTCCACTGTCATTGCCCGGACTGTTTGCCGGGTCACTGATCGTGTTCGTGCTGTGCCTCGGATTTTTCGTAACGCCTGCAGTGCTGGGCGGCGGCAAGGTCATCATGGTGTCGAACCAGATCACCAATAATATCGAGCTGTTCTTCAATTGGGGCGCTGCCAGCGCGCTGGGTGTCGTACTGCTTGTCGTGACGTTGCTGATCCTGTTCGTGGCTTCAAAGCTGTTGCCGCTCGACAATGTAATGGGCGGGGGACATTGAAGCGATGAACTGGTTGAAGCGACCTGCCTCAGATACACAAATCACCCATGGCCAGAGGCTGTGGTTATACGTGCTTGCGGCCATCATCATGTTCCTGCTGGTGGTGCCGACACTGCTGGTGATCCCGATGTCCTTTTCAGAATCCCAGTATCTTGAGTTTCCACCGCGTGAGTGGTCGCTGAGATGGTATGAAAACTATTTCGGGTCGATTGCCTGGATGGATGCGACGTGGACGTCCCTGAAAGTGGGTGTGTTGACAACCTTGCTTGCGACGCCGCTGGGAACCATGGCGGCCTACGGGCTTTATGTATCGCACCACAAGCTGTCGCGCCTGGTGTTCATCTTTCTGATCACACCAATCATGATCCCGGTCATTCTGATCGCCATAGGCGCGTTCTATGTCTATGTGCAGATCAGCATGGTCAACAGCCTGACCGGCCTGGTGGTTGCCCATTCCATACTGGCGCTGCCGCTGGTGCTGATCGTCGTGTCGGCGGCATTCAAGAGTTATGACATGAACCAGGAGATGGCTGCCCGCAACCTGGGCGCATCGCGGTTCACCGCGTTCATGGCGATTACCCTGCCGCAGATACGGTTTTCTGTGGTGACCGCGGCACTGCTGGCCTTCCTGACGTCATTTGACGAGGTCATCGTGGCGCTGTTCGTATCCGGCGGTGATAATTCCACACTGACCAGAAACATGTTCAATGCATTGCGCGATCAGATTGATCCCACTATCGCGGCCATTTCCACAATCATGATTGCCATTTCGACAGGCTTGCTTGTGGCAGCGCAGTTGCTCGGCAAGCCCCGGAACTAGAGCATGCTTCGCTTAGATGGAAGCGTTTGATGGAATTGA
>SWCD01010656.1_pt1 | contig 13786 bp, 17 predicted proteins | sample 4693011 | NCBI WGS metagenome assembly SWCD01 (sample SAMN10267278, study PRJNA491770) | bioreactor metagenome | isolation source: DHS bioreactor inoculated with marine | place: Japan: Omine Ridge, Nankai Trough | reverse complement strand
GGTGGTCTACTGAGACAGTCGCTTTCATGCGCAAAGCTATCGAGAGTTTACTATCGGCCAAAACTCGCTCTTGTTTACCATATCTCATTTATGCTATAGTGAAATTGATGGTCTCATTCATTCTTGAGATCTAGTTGGGAGGCCAAAGACATGTTTGTTAATAAAAACATAAAAAGGAATATATTTTTAAAATTTATAGTATCGATCGGAGCAGGATGTCTTTGTATATTATTGACAGCCTGTGCCCCAAGCACCTCCGTTGGTTCAGGGGATAGAGGATTAGAAGGCGAGAGCCAAGACGCCAGCCATAATGAATGGGTCAACCTTGAAGACGAAGAGGGAGCGCCTAAAGAAGCCGATGTGGAAGAAAAAGGCATATTACATATGAAGATCACTCGGTCGGGAAATCTTGTGTCTTATGGCACCATGACATATGAGGTAGAAGGAGAATTTGATATCGATTTTTATTTTCCTCGTTCCGAAGCAAAACAAGAAATCGTTATTCCTGCAGTAAAAACAGGAACGGCCAAAATGGTTATTTATAACGAGGCCAATGGGATTTCTTCTAAAACAACCATCATCGTGATCGTTGAATATGATATCCGTGGAGTTTTTAAACCCAATCCAAGCTGTTCTTTAGAATTCTCAATTACTGAAATTTGGAAGGAAGGGGCTTCAGTGGTTCATGAAGTTGGGGGGATTGTTCTCCAAGGTGCGTTGGATGAAGCAATCGACTTTACAGATAATGTATTCAACCTTGGAAAGGTAAAATTTCCCTTGTCGGTTGGTAAATTCACCCAAGAACACGAGATGGGAAATATCTATTGGATTGACGAGATCGAAGTGAGCAATATCAATGTGCCCAATTCAACGGACTGCATTTTCGATATTGCGTCAGAATAGGTATTGGCAGGTAAAAATATATTTCTTATCAGTTCATCCTGGTTTTGGCAGGTTAGATCAAGGTTTTATCCAGGGCCAAATTTTTCTGAATTATTTTAGATCGCTGATTGTTTGTTTTTTTCATAATTTCCATTCCGATCATGCAACAAAAAAGACCTGTCCGATTTTAGAAACCTGACAGGTCTAATCTTTTAATTAATTTAAAATATTTACAATACTAAACTCAGCGGATTCTCAATATAGCCTGCAAGGGCCTGCATGAACTGGGCGGCTTCGGCACCATCGCTGACACGGTGGTCTACCGAAACAGTGGCTTTCATGCGCCAGCCGACGGTCAATTCGCCATCTACAACGACTGGCATTTGAGCGGCAGAGCCGACAGCCAAGATCGCCGCTTCGGGGGGATTAATAATTGCAATAAAGTGATCGACATTGAACATGCCTAAATTGCTGATCGAGAAGGTGGACCCATCGACGTCATCAGGATGCACCTTGCCAGAACGGGCACGGGCTGCTTTTTCTTTAACTTCCACGGATATCTGGCGAATGTTTTTTCGGTCGGCATTTTGGGAAACCACGGTCATTAAGCCATTGGGGACTGAAACAGCCACACCAATATTGACATGACCCTTTTGGATGACTTCTTTTTCTCCCAAACTGGCGTTCAAGTTGGGGAATTGGCGCAGGGCTAAGGCGGTGGCCTTGACGATGAAATCGTTGACCGATAATTTTTCACCTGAGTCGGCTAATAAACTATTATATTCTTTGCGCATGGCCATCACGGGTGCCATATCAAAATCTGTGGTGACATAGAAATGGGGAAATTCTTGCTTAGAGCTGACCATGCGGCGTCCAATCGCTTGGCGCAAGCGGGTCAAGGGAATGTGCACATCTGCGGGAATTGGTCCAAGATCGGCGGCAGCCAAAGAAGGCATGCTGATGGAAGGTCCAGAACCGGCACTGCTGGGTGGGGAAGCGATATAGCTTTCAATATCGGCTTTAATGATGCGGCCTTGAGGGCCAGATCCGGTGACACGCAACAGATCAATTTGATTGTCTTTCGCCATTTTCCGGGCCAGCGGTGATACGCGAACCCCAGCAGGTAAACTGCCATTTGTTTGTAATGGGGAGGATTGGGGTACAACTGCATCGGCGACTACTTGTTCTGGGGAGGCTTTATCCTCAACTGCTACGGGAATCTCTTCCTCAGACCCACCAGTATCGAGGGCATCAAAATCAATTTCTTCATCTGCCCCACCGATCACGGCGATGGCATCATTGACCGGCACGATACTCCCGGCGCTGACCAAGAGCTTGCGGATGGTGCCATCATACAGGGACTCCACTTCAACGGTTGCCTTATCGGTTTCGATCTCGGCGAGCAAATCGCCTTTCTTGACTTCTTCCCCCTCTTTCTTGACCCATTGAATCAAGGTACCCTCCGCCATATCAAAACCTAGCTTGGGCATGGTCATAATTTCGGCCATTAGAGTACCTCCTTGACTGCTTGGATCACATCTGCCACCTGGGGCATGGCTAATTGTTCGAGTTTCTGGTTATAAGGTAAGGGCACTTCTTTCTGTGCCACGCGTATTACGGGGGCATCGGCATAATCAAAGGCTTCTTCATAGATGCGGGAAACCACTTCAGCACCAACACCATAAGATTTCCAACCTTCTTCGACCATGACGGCGCGGTTGGTTTTCTTGAAGGATTCGATCACCGGTTCCATATCGAGGGGGCGCAAGGTGCGCAGATCGACGATCTCGGCACTGATACCCTGCTTTGCTAATTCGTCAGCGGCTTGCATGGAGAGCTGTAAACCGCGGCTGTAGCTGACGATAGTGACATCTGTGCCGGGTCGCTGCACTTTCGATTTACCGATCGGCACGACATAATCACCATCGGGCACTTCACCGCGCCATTGGTATAAGGTGGCATGCTCGATAAATAAAACAGGATCATCCGAGCGGATGGCTGCTTTTAATAATCCTTTATGGTCGGCAGCGGTGCCGGGGGCAACCACTTTGAGACCGGGGAAATGGGCAAATACGGCATCGGGGGTTTGGGAGTGGGTGGCGCCCAATTGACGACCACCGCCACCAGGGGCACGGATAACCATGGGTACTTTAAACTGTCCACCAAACATATAATGCAATTTCGGAGCTTCATTGACGATATGATCCATTGCTGAAAAAGCAAAATTGATCGTCATGAGTTCTGCGATCGGTCTTAGACCGGTCATTGCTGCGCCGATCGCTGCGCCGACGATGGCTGATTCTGCGATGGGGGTATCCATCACCCGCTCCGGGCCAAATTGGTCATAGAAACCGCGGGTGACAGCAAATGTGCCGCCCCAAACGCCAACTTCTTCCCCTAAAATAAAGACATCTTCGTCTCGTTCCATCTCTTCGCGCATTGCGTCGGAGATCGCTTGTCGTACTGTAATTGCGGCCATGATTAGTTTTCCTCCACATAGATATTGCGGAAGAGTTCTTCCGGCGCTGGGTCGGGGCTGTTTTCAGCAAATTCAACTGCTTCTGCTACTTCAACTTCCACCTGCGCTTCAATTTCTTCTAATGCTTTCTTTGTGACTTTTTTATTTTTGATGAGGTAGGTGTGGAAAACACCGATCGGATCACTTTCTTCCCATTTTTTGATCTCCTCAGATTCGCGATATCTTTCAGGGTCTCCCATGGAGTGTCCCCGATAGCGGTAGGTCATGATCTCGAGGAAATAGGGACCTTTTCCTGAGCGGATATATTTGAGCGCTTTTTCAGTGGCTTCGTGCACGGCTAGCACATCCATGCCATCGACACGCTCATTGGGAATGCCGTAGCCTTCTGCTTTTTGGCGAATCTCGCTGACTGCCGAGGCTCGTTCAACCGCGGTGCCCATGCCATAATGGTTGTTCTCACAGACCCATAAGACGGGCAGATCCCAAACCTTTGAGAGGTTGACCCCTTCATGGAAATAGCCGATATTTGTAGCGCCATCACCGAACATACAGATCGTGACGGTATCTTTATTCTTGTATTTATCCCCTAAAGCCATGCCGGAGGCAATGGGGATATGGGCACCGACAATGGCATGACCGCCATAGAAATTCTTGCTGGTGTCGGCCATATGCATCGAGCCCCCCATCCCTTTTGAGACGCCGGTTGCTTTTCCTAATAGTTCGGCGATGACCTCTGTGGCGGGAATACCGACATTGATGGCGACCCCGTGATCACGATAGGCGGTGATCATGCGGTCTTGGGGTTGTCTTGCAGCGACTAAACCGGTGCTGACCGCTTCTTGTCCGATGTATAAGTGCAAAAATCCCCCGATCTTTCCCTGTTGGTACAGCTCAGCGGCGCGTTCTTCTAATCGCCGGATCATCACCATCTGGCGATAAACTTCCAGTAACTCTTGTTTATTCATTCACCTTCTCCATTTCTCGCTCTGTAACGCCCACTTTTGGGACGAAGTTTATAATTTCATGCTTAATCTAATATATCGTATTAAACACATTTTAAAATAACAATCAAAAACGAATTTAATCCGCATAATTATACCCAATTTATCTGAATATAGATGTAAGCAAAGTATTAATTAGGAGGGGAGATTAGGAAGACTAATGGATAGGGGTGAAATATAGAAGGGGAATTGGGGGATTATGGGGAATTTTAAATAACCATGACTAAATTGAAGGAATTGAAATGAAAAGATGGAGGTTACAGTTTTTTATACTTGTTTTTTTTACCCAATATAGAAATTAGTAGAAATACTATTCCAAAAACAAAAGGTAAAATAAACGAACCCTTGAATGCTTTACCAAAAAACCAAAGATAATTTACAGTTCCTATTCCAATAGAGAATCCTAAAATAAATATTAACCGGTTAGCACTAACTGAAGGGGGCGTTGATCGAATTTTGGGGATTATCATTAGTGGGACCAAACCCAATGGAATAATTCCCATTAACAAAAACATTTAACGTAAAATGTCAACGATTGATATCAATTGAAACTTTCTCCTCATAAAAAGCTGAAAATATTTTTCCAGTCTCTTCACCTACACCAAAAATCATTATCCTCATATATTGAAAGTTTTCAATATCTTCTATTTGAAAAGATGATAAGGAAAGTAAGTTTTCTAGGTCTCCGGGAAATGTTATATTTTGAGAGATTGAAGGAAGAAAAATAATTTCCTCCGTTTTAAATTTTATAGTCAAATTCCCATTCACCCATTTGTGAAATTGATTGTCCCAAAAATAAATTTCCATCCCGAAACCAACATCCGGAAAAATGATTTTTTCTTTTGTATTATTTTTTACTATATATAAATTCAATTGATTATGAGAAAAAGTTCTTTCAAGGTTAATTATTTTGAGCCCATTATTTATATCTTCTGATTTATATTGAACTTTTTTAAAAAACAAAGCGTCCATAGAATTTGCATTTCTGATTATTTTTACTTCATCGATAGAACACCCAACTGTTAGAATCAACAACAAGAAAATTAATAATTTTTCCATCTTATTAGTCATAGGATCTCCCCAGGAGCTATTCACCCCGTTGCTTAATTTTACTATACTAAAATCCCCCTCTTTTTTTATCATCTGAAGTTCTGAAAAAAGATCTCTTCAATGCTGAGATCGAACACCTCACTAATTTTGAAAGCCAGGGGCAGGCTGGGGTCGTATTTGCCATTTTCGATAGCGTTGACTGTTTGGCGAGAGACCCCCAACTCACCCGCCAATTCTGCTTGAGAGCAATTCTTCCCTGCTCTCAGCAAATTGATTGTGTTTTCAACGAAAATCATCAATAATATATTTAATTAGACAATTACCACAGTCATTCTATTAATTATTTCAAAGTGCATGTTACAATTTTTGCAATCTTCCAATCTTCAACAAAAAGGGAACCCATGAAAACGAAAAACAAACTTAAGCTGGCGTTCATTGTCATCATAATTATTTTGGTTACTTTGGCCTGTGGGGTCCCTAATCTTGAAAATCAAGGGGCAGCGATTGCACTAACAGTTGAAGCTGAATTGACCGAAATTTCTATCCAGGCGCCAACAGACCCCCCTGAGATTGTTGAAGATGGTGACTTAACTCCGGGTTTGGACGTAAATTTAACTGCAATCCCGAGTGCTACCTCCGCGATCGAACTTGCCCCTACCGAGGGCGTTATTGCTGTGGCGGCTACGGCGACCTCTTCTGATCTCACACCACCCGTAGTTTTGAGTACTCTTAATTTTGAATTTAATTTTTCAGAAGTATATACTTGTTTCGGCGCTGAATATATTAGCTTATTGATGGAAAATATCGGATCTGACGTGATTTCCTCTACACAGACCACCATTGAAGGACCAGTTGGCAATGTGGTGGGAGAATTCATGGCAAATTATCCTGTTCATTATTCTCTAGAAGGCAACGATTTACAGTGTGATAGTGGAGGGGATCACGAAACCCTATCACTAGGAACTTCGGGGTTTTTGCATGTATATATACCTAACCTCCCAACAGGCACAGGCGGAAAAGCAACAGTAAAAGCTTGTAGCATGGATGACCTGGGAGGTCTCTGCACCACCAAGACAATAGAGTTTGTCTGGCCATAACAACCAAAACAATTTTCAGAGCCAGATTATTTAAGGCATCTCTTTTATTTCCAAAAACATGATCAAGTAAGAGTAATTAGTATAATAAAAAACCCTTTAGGAAAATATATCCTGAAGGGTTTTATTATGTTCACTCACCAGCTATAAAGATATCTTCGATGGTGAGCTTAAAAACCCCACTAATCTTGAAGGCCAAGGGCAGGCTGGGGTCATATTTGCCATTTTCGATGGCATTAACCGTTTGGCGAGAGACCCCCAGCTCACCCGCCAATTCTGCTTGAGACCAATTCTTCTCTGCTCTCAAAACTTTAATATTATTTTTCATGATATTTATTCATCGACCAGATTTTGCCAACCAGCCATAGGACCACCATCACCAATCCGATGTAGGTACCATTGATCCCTGAAAATCCGTTATTTTCTAAAAGACCTAAAGTATTGACAAACAGTAATGTGAACATAAAACTAAAAACCATGCCTTCAAGCAATGTTTTGCGTTCCAATTCATCCAATTTATGGAGTGCTTTCACCATACCCAGACCGACAAAAATCGCGGGTAGCATGGGGGAGATCGCGATCCAAAAATTATATTGACCGTCAGGATTGTTCTCAATCCAATTTATGGTGAATGTGAGCATGCCGATATGTAATATTAGGGGAATTAACATTGGGCGAATAAATTTTGCGCGTTCTTTAATTCTTTGAATATCAAACATTTTATTTTCCTTTTCCAAATATTATTATGTAAAGCGTCCTTTACATATCCTATGGTAAAACATCGGCGTCTTTTTGTCAAGGATGCTTTACATTCAATTTTTAGAGCATTGCGCACAAATGTGTAGGTATTTTTCTAGGATCAGAAAAAGACTATAATACAAAACAAAACGGAGGTTTTATATGGATCATTTTGGATATAGATCAGGTTTTATGGTGTACCAAGGTTTTCACATGCTTTTTATGCTTGGGGCACTCGTTCTAACGATCATTGTGCTTTCCCTATTACGCAATAGATCTTTGGGGCAATCTGCAACCGCATTATGGGTACTGATTTCATTTGTACCGATTATTGGGCCGCTGGCATTTTGGATCGTAAATCCGCAGGATGAAACCGAAAAAGAGTAAAATGGCAAATTTCCAAACGAAATCTCTCGATTTTTTGATGAGAAGATTTATGCGGAATCAAATCCACTCGGGCGTTGATTTTCAAATTCTTCGTCAGAAGGCAGAAAAACTGGATGCTACCGCTGCTCGATTGGACAAAGGATTCACCAGGGAGAAATTTTCCCTGGATGAATTTTCTTTGGAATGGATCAAAACGCCCACTTCATTGGGTGAACGAATCTTGCTATATTTGCATGGGGGCGGTTTTTGCATCCGAACACCGATCATGCATGGGCAATTCTTAGCCGGTCTTTGCGAAAATACGGCAAGCACCGGATTGATGCCAGACTATCGCTTGGCTCCTGAACACCCATTCCCTGCCGCTTTTGAAGACAGTCTTGCCAGTTATTTATGGTTATTAGAAAATGGCTATGATCCGAAGAATATTATTGTTGGGGGAGATTCGGCGGGGGGCGCATTAACACTGGCGCTACTATTGCATCTACGCGATGAGGAAATCCCCCTTCCCGCTTGTGCGATTTTATTATCCCCAGGACTTGACCCGACATTTTCTGGCTCATCGATGCAGAATAATAAAGATAAAGAAGCGATGTTCACCCCTGATTCCTTGGAAGCATTTTTTAGGGCTTATTTGCCAGACGATTTGAAACAAGACGAAAGACTTGCCTTATTAGAATTTGATTATGGCAATTTGCCTCCATTACTTATTCAGGCAGGAGGGAATGAAATTTTGCTGGACGATTCTATTCGGGCGGCTGAAAGGGCAGAGGGAGCTGGGGTAAATGTTGAACTGCAGGTCTATGAAAATATGTCGCATGTATTTCAACTCTTTTCATTTCTGCCTGAGACAAAAATTGCTAGAAAAAATATTATTTCTTTTATTGACCAGCATCTTCATTAATATTTCCCATCAATCATTAGTATAATTTAGCCCATGCCCATCCGACTATTACCCCATGTATTAAGTGCCAAAATCCCTGCAGACTATATTGACCTAATGGGACATATGAACATCCATTATTATGTGAAATTATTTAGCCAAGCTGCGCTAAACTTTTTTATCAGCTTCGGATTAAATGAAAAATACCTTGAAGAAACCAACGGAGCCGCATTTGCCTTAGAACAACATATCCGATATTTAAAAGAAGTTCGGGAAGGGGACCAGGTGCATTTATATTTTAGGGCCTTGGAACGCTCGAATAAAGCAATTCATTATATGCTCTTCATGATCCATGATAAAGATAATGCCATCGCTGCTACCTCGGAAATGGTCAGCGTTTATGTGGATAAAAACACGCGAACAACTACGACTTTTCCCAATGATATTTTGGAAACCTTAGATCAGATATTAGGTGAACATCAAAAATCGAATTGGAAAGCGCCTGTTTGCGGAGTGATGGGGCCGAGCAAAAAATAATTAATTCAAGAAGATATTAAATTTAATGAGGCCGGAGATTTTCCTGCCTCATTTTTATTAGGGGGGATATAAATTATTTTATTTCATATACAACAGATACATCTACACTCAGATCCATCTCCCCAGCTGAAACAGGGACATCTGCGGAGGACATGGCGGTATCCATTAAGGCTCGCTCCATGTACACCACGCCACCACCTGAAATATGGGCATTAATTGATTGAACTTCACCGAGTTTTCCACCCGCTGCTTCGACCAAGATCTCGGCTCTGGATTTAGCGTTTTCCACAGCCAAGGCCATTGCATCGGCATAGGCGGCTTCTCGGTCTGAGATATCAAAATTCACACCACTGACCGTGTTCGCACCTGATTCCACCACTGCACCTAAAACCTTTCCGAGGATATCTAGATCACGAATTTTTACCGACACATTATTACTCACCACATAGGTGGTATTTGTGACCTTGCCATCGTTGTCATATTCATTTCTTGGATACACACTGAAATTTGAGGTCTTGATGTCTTCAGGTTCGATCCCAAATTCTGCCAGCGTATCCATCACTGCCTGAATGGCGATATTGTTTTCTGCCATGGCTTCTTCGGCTTCCGCATGCTTGGTTTGCACACCCACAGAAATGGTGGCCATGTCTGGGATTACGGTGATCTTTCCGGTACCGTTGATCGATACTGTACGGGCTTCGCTGACTGCTGCCCCACTTGTGGGTGCACAGGCACTGAGAATTACCGTCAACAGGACAATACTAATTATTAATGTTTTCTTTTTCATTTTATCTCCTAAAATTATTCGGTGGCCAAGACGATATTACCGCAGGGCGCACCGCATTTATTTACTTCATCAAATATCGCGTCGATCACAGGTTCAATTGTATGAATTTCATTCCCGTCATTCATCACCAATGTGACCTCTAAATTATGCAGTTGGAATACTGTTTTCACATCACCCAAATTCAGAATTTCTACAGCTGTTTCCCAATCGACCTCAGCAGGATAAGGAGTAGGATCTGCCATACTGCTGCAAGAGGCGAGAAGGAAAAACATAAGGGTTAAAATAAGGTGGTTAATATATTTTCTTTCCAAAGTTTTCTCCTTTATAATCATATCTTATAAACGATATACACTGATAAAAAGTTCCCGATTTATTGATATTTAGAAGATTATGGAAAAGAACAATAAGATCAAGAAAACTATATATTCGATTGGAGTATTAGTATCACTCTTTTTGACTATCTATTATTTTAAAGATTCGTTTGAATTTAAGGATGCTGCTAAATTTTCGGATTCGCTTTATCAATTAATTTCCAATTCAATCGTACTATTATTTCTATTTATTATTGTTTATTATCAAATATTCAAAAAAGAGACAGAAAGCAAATCTTCCTTAAAAACAATAGCAATAAGTGTTTTTTTTATATTCATAATCATCGTATCAAGTAATTTTCTGATTAATCCTCGTGGCAATTACCCACCTTCTTTCTTTCCCACCTTGGTAACAAATTACCGAAATAAAAAAGTGAATGATTTTGCCAATTTAGATGAAACCCCTGAGATGGTCATTATTGGCAGTTCTCGTGCACTTTCTCTCAACCCTGAATATATTGAAGATAAGACGGGAATTAGCAGCTATAATTTTGCAGTCACCGGCACATATCTGGATGAATATCTCGTCATCATGCGATATGTATTTGATCAAAGCAAACTTGATCCACCGAAAGTAATTTTGATAGATCGTCCTGGTTTCACCGTTGGTTATGGCGCGACTGCAAACCGAGCCCCACTGCAATTTTTCCCCTATATTGACCAAGAAAGTCGATCAAAATTATTTATCAATCGGGTTACTGATTTGATCAATCTTCACCAATTTACGGAATCCTTATATGTATTGCAGTTTTTTATGTTTAACCAGGATTATCAACCCGTATGGACAATTTATGAAAATGGGTTTGGGATTCCCCATATCAATAAATCTTTGGGTGAAGCAATTGGCGACTCACTTTCTAATCGGTTAGACCGAAAATCTTGCGATAATTTCTTTCCGGATGAAAGCATGCCGATTTTAGAAGAGATGGTGACATTAGCTGCCCAGCATCAGACCTCCATCCTTTTTTATACCAGTCCAGCCAACCCAGAATATGTGAAGGCTCATCAGGAACAAATACAAGACAACAACTTGGAGGGCGAAAAATCGGAATGTGGGAAAATATTATCAGACTTTTACAGAAACTTGGTTGCGTCCAACTCACAGGTTCATTCCATATTTTTTCCCCATCCCGATGATTTTAATGGATATTCTGATGAACGCGGATATTATGATGGAAGTCATATGACCGAAATAAACAACAATTTGCTATTGGATGCAATGTCTGAAACCCTTGTGACGATTTATCAAGATTCGGTTCAGCTAAGGGAGGATCAAAACATTCCATGATCCTCCTAAGTAAAATTTTCCTCCTCGGATTCCTACCCCTTTGTGCATTTATCTATTGGGTGCTATTAAAATCACCTAAAGCAAAATTATGGGGATTATTGATCTTCAGCTTTATTTTTTATTCTTTCGCTGGATGGCAATATTCCCTGCTCTTAATCCTACTTTCCTTGCTCACCTATTGGTTTGCAAAACAGGGTTGGTTTTGGCAAGGAATATTATTAAACTTAATTGCCTTGGCATTTTTTAAGTATTGGGATTTTGGCGTGGTCATCTTGCGCAGGTTCCTAAATAACGCTGAATTAACCTTATATTTCCCTATTCTGCATCTCGCATTACCGCTTGGTATCTCTTTTTATATTTTTAAGCATATTGCTTATTTATTGGATATAAAAAATAAACGTTACCCCCCCACCAACAATTTCTTGGCATTTTTAACTTTCTCCGCATTTTTCCCGCAAATTAGTGCTGGACCGATCAGCAATTTCAACGACACCGGCGAACAATTACTTAATCTGCCAAAGAAGTTCGAGAATAAAAATGCCTATAATGCTTTGATCTATTTGACCCTCGGCCTCGTAAAAAAACTAATCATTGCCCAAGGGATATTGAGTATCCTTTCCACCGAATTATATATTCCAGGGCAGGGCAATATGCTTGCTTTCTGGGTCAGCGCTCTGCTGAAGGGTATTTATATCTTTATGGATTTCTCAGGCTATACAGATATCGCATTAGGCATTGGTTATCTATTTGGCATTAAACTGCCCGAGAATTTTGACAACCCATTTTTGGCAAAGAACCCAGGCGACTTTTGGAATCGATGGCATATTTCATTATCCCTATGGTTCCGAGTGTATGTATTCTCACCGATGAGTCGATATTTTTTGAAAACATGGAAGGGGAAATATCGAGAACTTGCCCAATATAGCACAAATTGGATCACGATGTTGTTGGTCGGTCTATGGCATGGCGCAAATTCAAAATATATAATCTGGGGTCTCTTCCACGGCACTTTCCTCAATTTTCATGCCTGGGCAACCCGTAAAAACTTCAAATGGGTGGGCACCTGGGTTGACAAGTCAATCACACTAATCGGAATTGTATTTAGCTGGCATTTGTTTTTCAACTCCTGGTCAGAACTAAAAATTTCATTGCCCGATATCTTCAGTCTTAACAACTTTGGTTCGATTAGCACACTTTCATCGAATATCCCAATCTCTCTTATCCCGATTCTCCTTGTTTCCTTATTAATTAGTTTTTCAGGGTTTGCAGAAGCAAAACAATATATAAAAATAAGATCAAAACTTTTCGCAGTTATTGTGGGGGTTATTCTGGTGCTTATGATCTCTATGCTGGGTGAACCGATAAACTTTAATTACGTTCAGTTTTAATTTCTCAAACATCTGTTCTGGTATAATCAGATTTATTGAGTTAACTGTTAAAAAAGCCAGTTAGAAGGACAATAAAATGGCCTTAGACTTTCAAAAAGTTCGCCAGCAGATCAAAGAACTTGGGGAGAATGCCCCTCAACGAGAGGTTGAATTACGAAACTTACGCGACACGGCAGAAGAACTATTAACTAGAAATTCCCCCAATAAAGAATACCTACAAGAAAAGATCCAAAAGGCAGTCCAATTTAATCGTTTTTTACGCTGTGCAATTCCCACAGAAGAAGAGCTTATTCAAACTTATCCCCTGCCAAAAAGCCCCACTAAGGGATCGATTTTCGCGGTAGATGGCTCTCAAATAAACCCAGATAGGCATGCGAGAGTTGAATATTGTTTAATCAATATCGGTATATTTCAATTGGAGTATGGGAAATCTGAGATTCCTAAAGAGATCATCAAGACCGAGATGTATTATGGCGACCAGATCTATACCCCAAAGGGTATCTTTACCAACGATGTCGTGGCCCTAATTAGAGATCGGCGGGAACGCGAAGTGTTGGCAGATCTTGCGGATGACACCGAAGGGAAAGTATTAACGATCACGGATGGCCCGATTGAACTTTGGGGTTCCGAAAACGAGAATAGTGTCCATTTTGACAAGTACTTGGCGGCGCTTTCAAGATTGCATAAAAGGGGCGCGATCACTGCTGGATATGTAGATAAACCCAGATCAAATATGGTCGTCCGTTTATTGGAATTGGCTGCGCTCGAAGATAGCCGGATAGCGGAAGCAGGTAAGGAAAATTGGTTAAGGAAAATTGGAGATATTGAATTATTTGGACCCAAACTTAAGCCTGGTGAACGTACCGCTTTATTTGGCATACAAAACAGCTCGGCAACAAAATAT
>SWCD01011270.1_pt1 | contig 13811 bp, 10 predicted proteins | sample 4693011 | NCBI WGS metagenome assembly SWCD01 (sample SAMN10267278, study PRJNA491770) | bioreactor metagenome | isolation source: DHS bioreactor inoculated with marine | place: Japan: Omine Ridge, Nankai Trough | reverse complement strand
CGATCTTCCGGGCGCGCGGCGACACCCGCACCCCGCTCTACCTGCACATCATCGGCGTGGGCTCCAACCTGCTCGGCAACGCGGTGGCGGTCTTCGTGCTCGACGCCGGAACCGCCGGCATCGCCATCTCCACCATCTTCTCCCGGCTGCTCTGGGTGGTCCTCGCCCTGGGCGTGCTCAAGAAGGGCAGTCTCGGCATCACGCTGAAACGCTACGCCGGTCCCTTCCTCGACTTCGCGCTGTGGGCGAAGGTGGCGAAGATCTCCGCCCCCCTGGCCGCCCGCGCCTTCCTCTTCGGCTCGATCTACCAGATCGTCTCCGGCATCACCTCCGCCTTCGGCTCCGCCGCCCAGAACGGCCTTGGAGTCGGCATCCGCCTGGAAGGGTTGTGCTTCTTCATCCTCGTCGGCTTCGGCATGGCCGCCGGCCCGCTCGTCGGCCAGAACCTCGGCGCCGGCCACACCGACCGCGCGGAACGCGCCGCCTGGGTGACCGCGGCCCTGGCCATGATCCCGGCCTTCATCTTCGGGTTCGTCTTCTTCATCGGACCCGACTGGCTGATGTCCCTGATGACCAACGACGCCGCGTCCTTCGGCCACGGCGTCCACTACCTGCGCATCATCTCCGTGGGACTGATGTTCACCGCCGTCGAGGTGGTCCTGGCGCAGAGCTTCATCGGCGCGGGAGATACCATCCCGCCGATGCTGGTGGATGTCCCGGTGACCGCGCTGCGGATCCCGCTGGCGGCCTGGCTGTCGGGGATACCGGAGATTGGTGTAGCCGGGATCTGGTGGACGATTTGTGGGACGGCCATTGCCCGGGGGGTGCTCATGGCCATCTGGTTCCGAAGGAACCGATGGAAGAGGGCCCGACCTGACTTGGATTCTTAGCGTCCCCCTTGGGCTTGCGCGGTCGGTCGCCCCCCTGAATCCTTTGTTTTCCCCCCTTGAATCGGTTCAGAGCACTCCCACAAAACGACAGCGCCGCGAAAGCACGACAACAAACCCGGCCGACACGGCGGTCGGCCCTCCAACGGCCTGTTCACCCCACGCCCTGGAGGGCGCCGCGCCGTCGGCGCCGGGTTTGATTCTGGGGGGGATGCGAACGCCCAACCCCAAGGGGGGCGGTGAATGGTGGGTGGGCGGTTCCTGAACAGCAGGGGGAGGCAACCGAACGCTTTCCCTCGTTCGGGCGCCGCCCCCTGAATTCTTCGTTTTCTCTCCTTCAGTTCAGGATGAACTGAAGGAGAGAAAACTCATCGGAAGCCGTTATCCGCCCAAAGCTTGTCCACAAATCCGCGCCACTCCTTCTCCACCGGACCCCAGTCGTACCCTTCCCCGGCGCCCCAGGTCTTGGCGAAGTCCTCGGGGCTCGAGACGCCCTTCAGCTCCTTCGCCATGTACTCGATCAGCTTGTCGCGGTACTTGCCGTTCTCGTAGTTGTAGAGGAAGTAGACCCAGCTCCAGGCCTGGGCGTAGAAGAGCGAGGACAAACGACCCTGCTGGGTCAGGCCCTTGCTGCGGGAGCGCTGCTGGAGTTCGGGGCCGGTGCGGATGGAACGGATTTCCTCGAAGGTCCATTCCACCTGCTTGTTCTTCCGGCAGTTCCACCACTCGCCAAGGCGCATCTTGTAGGGCACCTTCAGGTCCCACTTACCGCCTTCCCGGGACACCGCGGAGCCGTACAGCTCGGCCATGCCCTCCTGGAACCAGTGCAGGCGGCTGTGGCAGCGGCGGTCGGACCACAGGACCTCTTCGCCGAGTTCGCGCTCCATCACGACCTTCGTGAAGACGTGCATGAGCTGGTGCAGGCCCTCGTGGAAGATCTTGTTGGTGTTGAAGTCGGAGGTGCCGGGACGGTGCTCGGCCGAGCCGGGCTGCTCGAAGAGGGTGATCCACTGGTTGTCCGGCCGGTAGTAGGCGCCCACGCCCGGAGGCAGCGGCTGGCCGATGTCCTTCTGGTACTTCTGGAAGGACTTGTGGCTCGAGAAGGTCCAGAGCTTCAGGGTCCGCATCGAGGGCTGCTCGAGCTCGCTGATGTCGGGCAGCTTGAAGCTCTCCTTGAAGTCGGCCATGAACTGGTTGTAGAGCGAGGACAGGATGTTCAGGTTCCGCTCCACGATCCGGGCCGCTTCCTTGGACTCGCGGGTTTCCCGGCCCTCCTCGCCGGTGTGCTCCACGAACATGATGTAGGGGCTCTTGGCCTCCACCCGGAAGGGGTAATCCTTGTAGACGGGGTCTTTCTCGACGTTCTTGCGGATGACGTACTCGTCGAGATAGAGCCGGTCGTTCTTCAGCTTCTGGTGGTGGGTCAGGACCTTCTCGAGGAGTCCCTCCAGCTTCTCGTACTCCTCGGTGGTCCCCCAGTAGGTCTCGGGGTCCTCGGCCTCCCAGCGGAGGGTCTCGTATTCCTTGTTCCCGTACGTCTGGAGAATGTCGTCCGTCGGGATCCGGTCGTAGACCTCCTTCAGGTTCCGGTTGCCGACCTCCTTGTTCGCCCAGTCGAGGTTGGGGTCGATCGTGATGGCGTAATCGGCTGCCTTCCGGCAGGTGCCGCTGAAGCCCTTGGCCTTCGCCCGGGTGAACACCGACTGCACCTTGGACAGGTCGCCATCGGCGCCGAAGAGCTCACCTTCCAGCGCGCGGATCTGATCCGACGCGGAGGGTTCCTGATTGCCACCCGCCACTACCGTGCCCTGGTCGCCACCGCCGCCGCCACCGGGAAGCACCGGGACGTCCGGCTTGCTGCCGCTGACCACGAGCACCACGATCACGATGACGATGATCAGGCCGAGCCCCGCCCCGCCAAGGATGAGCGGCATCGCCGACTTTTTCGGCGCGTCGCGCGAAGGACCGCGGCGCGAGGGCCGCTCGCCGCCCGCCGCCCGGCCTCCCGACCTCCGGCCACCCGCCGGCGGACCGGCCGGCTGCCGCCCCGTCGCAGGCATCTGCGTGGAGGTGGCTCCGCCGGCACGCCGCGGGTCCACCCGGGGCGCCGGGCCCGGCTTGCCCGGAACCGCCGCGCGACCGGGGACCTGGCCGACCGAACGGCCGGGAGCGGCCCGGCGCGGGGCCGCGGGTCGCGCCGGAGCGGGGCCCTTCGCCGGGGCCGCGGGGGCGCCGGCCACCGGCTGACGCGGGACCTGCAGAACGTTCTTGCAGGAGCCGCAGACGAACGTGGATCCGGGCTGCAGCGTCGATACATCGAAGCGGGAGCCGCACTTGGGGCAGGCGACGAGGTTCATCAGGCACTCCGAACTCAGGTAGAAAGAGGACTCAAGGTCCGTGGCATCCTGCATTCTAGGGGCATGCGCAAGGAGGGTCAATTCCTCCCGTGAGGACGGGCCCCCTTGCCTGCCGGGCAGGCTCCCGGTTAGGCTCCTCCCCAAACCGAACCCACACCGAAACTCTACGGGTCAGCCCATGAAAAGTCCCCTCCGATTTCTGGTGCTCCTGACACTCGCGCTCCTGTGGACGTCCTCGACCGGGATCCAGGCCCGGGAGCCGTTCCGGGTCGGGGTCCTCTTCTGGCACTCCTCGCCGAACGACGAGAAGGCCTTCGAAGGCGTCCGCTCCGGCTTCGAACTGGCGGGAATTCCGGTCCATTTCACCCGGGCGGATGCCGGGGAGGACCGCGAACGCGCCAAGGCCCTTTTGACGGACTGGCGGGACCGGAAGTTCGATCTGGTCTACGCCATGGGCACCTCGGCGGCGCTTCGGGCGAAGGAGGTGTTGACGGAGCTGCCCGTCGTCTTCACCGCGGTCACGAACCCGGTGGGCTCCGGGGTGGTGCTCGACTGGTCCGGCTCCGGCACGAACCTCTGCGGCAACTCCAACTGGATCTCCACCCCCACCCTCCTCAAGGTCTTCAAGGACACCGTGCCCGACCTGGCCCGCCTGGGCGTGGTCCTGAACCGCGTGAACCCGGTCTCCATCGAGGAGGTGGCGGAGGCCCGTCGGCACTTTGCCGCGGAGCCGGAAAAGCGCCTGGCGCTCTACGAGGAGTGGATCGAGGACCCGACCGAACTCGAGGAGGCCGTCAGGAGAGTCCTGAAGCGAGGCGCCCAGGCGGTCTGGGTGCCCATCGACTACGACGTCTACCGCCACCTCGACCGCGTGGCCGCGATCACCGACCCCCTCGGCATCCCTATCGTCACCTCGCAGGCCTCGGCGGTGCGGGACGGGGCCGTGGCCGGCGTCGCGGTGGACTACCTCGTGCTCGGGGAGCGCTCCGTCATCCTGGCGGAACAGGTGCTCCGGCAGGGGAAGGCCCCGGGTGATCTCGCCGTCGGCCGCATGAAGTCCTACCGCGTCCTGGTGAACCTGGCGGCGGCCCGGCAGGCCGGGTTCGAGATCCCCCTCGGACTGCTCGCCACGGCCGACGAGATCCTCGACCCCAAGGAAGAAGAGCGATGAGGACCGGCCCCGGACTCCGCCTGAAAACCGTCGTGGTCACCCTCGTCATCTTCTGCGGCGCGGGACTGGTGCTCACCAAGGCCTACGTGCCCTCCCTCGAGGGTCGCGTCCACGGACAGCTCCTCGAGGTTGCCGACGACTGCCTGACCGACGCCCGGGAACTGATGCAGACGCGAGCCGCCCACCTGGCGGAACGCAACCGTCTCCAACTCCTGGATTTGCCGTTCGAACTCACGGCCGGAGACCCGGAGCGTACCCGGGCCCTCGTCGAGCGCCACGCCCTCGGCCTCGGCCGAAGCTACACCCGCAACGTCGAGTTCCTGACCGACGAATTCCGCGACCGCATCGGAAGAAAGATCAACGAGCGCGCGACGGAACTCTCCGGCGAGTTCCGCCGAAGCGCCCTGCTGCTGCTCGGCGTGCTCCTCCTCTCCGTGGCCGTCCTCCACGGGGCGGCCCTGGCGCGGATCGTGCTGCTCCCGGTGGCCCGCCTCCTGAAGGCCACGGAGCGGGTGGCCGGCGGGGATCTCACCGAGCGGGTCGGCCCGACCACCGGGGACGAGGTGGGCCGCCTGGGCCGCGCCTTCGACCAGATGACCGCCGCGCTTTCCGCCTCCCGGGAGGAGATCGAAGCCCTGAACCTCTCCCTCGCGGACAAGGTGAAGGAGAAGACCCTCACCCTCGAGGAGCGCAACCGGGAACTCGAGGAGACCATCGAGGAGCTGAAGGCGACCCGGGACGCGCTGGTGCACTCAATGACCATGGCGTCCATCGGGACCCTCGCCGGCGGCGTGGCCCACGAGTTCAACAACCTCCTCGGCGGCATCATCGGCTGCGCCTCGGACGCCAGCGAGGCCGAGCCGGACGAGGAGACCGCCGACGCCCTGAAGATGATCCTGCGCACCGCCCGCCGGGCCTGCAACATCACCGAGAACCTCCTTCGCTTCTCCCGGCCCTCGCGGCGCGAATTGAAGGAGACGGACCTCTCCGAACTGGTGGGCGAGGCCGTCGACCTGGTCCGACCGGAGGCCCGGAAGAACAACGTGACCATCGCCGCGGAACTCGGGGACATCGAGCCGGTGCTCGTGGACCCGGGGCAGATCCACCAGGTGGTGCTGAACCTCCTGACGAACGCCATCCACGCCATGGCCGACGGCGGAAACATGACCATCTCCGTCGGCGGAGCCGAGGGCTTCGCCAGGATCGTGGTCACCGACGACGGCCCCGGCATCGACCCCGAACACCGAAAGCGCATTTTCGAGCCGTTCTTCACCACGCGCACGGAGAGCGGGAAAGAGCAGGGCACGGGGCTCGGTCTGTCCGTAAGCTACTCCATCGTCAAGGAGCACGGCGGCCTGATCGACGTCGAAAGCAACCCCGGCGAGGGCGCCCGTTTCACGGTCCGCCTGCCCGCCGGCGGTGAGGAGGAGTGATGGCCCGGCGAAAGATCCTCGTGGTGGATGACGAAGAGAGCATGCGCTACTTCCTGAACCGCGCCCTTTCGCGTGCCGGGTACGAAGTGGAAACCTCCGCTTCCGGCGAGGACGCCCTGGCGGCGATCGCGGCCTCCCCGCCGGACCTGATGCTTCTTGACCTCAGGCTGCCGGGCATCGACGGTCTTTCGGTGCTTCGCAAACTGAGAGAACTCGAGGAGCCGCCGCAGGTGCTCCTGATGACCGGCTTCGGCACCGTGGAGGGAGCACTCGACGCCATGCGCGAGGGCGCCGCGGACTTCATCACCAAACCCTTCAAGACCGAGGATCTCCTCCCGAAGATCGAGGAGGCCCTGCGCCAGGCTCCCGCCGCCCGTCGTGAGCCGGCTCCCTCCGCTCCCGCCGCCCCCCCGAAGATGCGCGCCGCGCCGCCGCGGCCGCTCACCGCCTTCCTCCGGGAATCCGCGGGTGCGCGGGGCATCGAGGTCGCGGAAACGGAGACCGGTGACCTGCCCCTGAAGGAGGCTTCGCGAGTCTTCGAGGCCCTCTACCTGACCGAACTCATCGAGCGCACCGGGGGGAATGTCTCCCTCGCCGCCCGCATCGCCGGAGTCTCCCGCCCCAGCCTGCATCGGAAGATCGCGGACCTCTCGATCGACGTCACCCGGTTCCGACGGTAACCACCGGGCGTTTCCCCCGCGTAACGACCCTTTCCGGTGCCGGCCCGGATCGCCCGCCGAGGGCGCAAGGTGTCACTCAACCGAGACACTTGAGTCACCCTCCTGACTGGCACGCCCTTTGACTGGATTCCCCCCCATGAACACTTTCCTTCGCGAGGGCAGATCCATGAAGAAGAGCCTGGCAGCGGTCCTGACACTCCTTTTGCTCCTCACCCTCCCCGTCTTCGCCGACGAGACGCCGGCCCCGGAAGGTGCGACCGACGCGAAAGCCGGGGAGGCCGCCGCGGCCGAGGAGGCGCTTCCCGAGCAGACGGTGGAAGACGCCATCGAGGAGTTCAACGCCACCAACCGACTGCCGGAAACGGCGGTCACGGCCACGCGCAGCAGGCGCGTGACCTTCGACCTGCCGAAGTCGGTGACGGTCATCGAGGAGGGCACGATCACCCAGCTGGCCCCCCGCTACGGCGTGGCGGCCATCTCCGATCGGGACCCCGGCATCATTCAGGACATCCGCACGGTCTCGACCGGCGACCCCATCATGCGCGGGTTCGCCGGTTTCAACCTGCTGGCGCTGATCGACGGCAACACCCTCTCCACCCTCTGGGGTGAGGGCGGGTTCGGCGCCGACGACATGTACGGCAAGATCGACATCGACACCATCGAGCGGATCGAGGTCGTCCGCGGCCCGAACTCGGTGCTGTACGGATCCAACGCCCTGGGCGGCGTCTTCAACTTCATTACCCGCTCCTCCCCGATCGACTACACCTCCGCCGGCTACGCCATCGGCGGACGCGTGAAGGGAACCTACATGTCCAACATGGGCGGCTACCGGGGCCGGTTCGAGACCTACGGGGCGACCGAGGACGTGAAGTGGCTCATCGGGCTCTCCACCGCGCACTACGGCGACGGCCGGTCCGGGGAGAAGGAACTCGACCCCACTTCCGGAAGCGAGCGGAACTTCGACATCCGGGCCGACATCAAGGTGGCCGAGGGGAACGAGATCACGGTCTCCATCCTGGACGTGTACCGCTGGAACCAGCACCGCTACTACCGGCCGACGCAGGAGAACAAGAACCACCGGCTCGGCGTAGCCCTCGGATGGACCTCGGAGAACCTGTTCGACTTCACGGAGCTCTTCGAGTGGCGCCTCTACTACCAGAAGAAGCGCGACGAGCGCGTCTGGAACGAGGCGACCGTGAAGAAGGGCTACGCCCAGACGATCACCTGGGCCACGGACGTGCAGGCCATCAGCGACGCCGGCGCCGGCCACCTTCTGACCTACGGCCTGCACGCGAGCGTCGACAAGGGCGAGAGCGCGGACGACGAGCAGTTCACCTTCTGGCGGCCTTCCCCGAAGCGCGCGGACGCGCCCAAGACGGACTGGTGGAACTACGCCGTCTTCCTGCAGGACGAGTGGGAGATCGTGGACGACACCTTCACCGCCACTCTGGCCGCCCGGTACGACTACTTCATCTTCAAGTCGAAGGAGACCTCGGCCTACGTCCCCCCGGTGGGCGACCCGGAACTCGACTACTTCCGTGACACCACGGGCTCGTTGACCGGCGGCCTGGGCCTGGTCTACAAGATCGACCCGAACTGGAACGCGGTGGGCTCCTGGTCCCGCGGCTTCCGGCAGTACGCCCCGAACTTCGGCATCCGGCAACTCGGAAACGGCGTCCTGATCCCGAACGAGCTGCTCGACCCGGTGGTGGCCTACAACTACGAAGTGGGCCTGAAGGCGCGCTACCCCTGGATCGATGCCGAGGGCTACCTCTACTACTCCGACATCAACGACTGGCAGGAGCTTCGGCCGGACACCTTCCTGGGCCAGGACTGGTACGACTACAACGGCAACGGAGTCCAGGACGCCAACGAGAACATCATCTCCCAGAAGGGGGTGGAGGACGCCTACGTCTGGGGCTTCGAGCTGAAGAGCACGATCTACATCTCCGAGGCCATCGAAGGCATGCCGGAAGGCTACTCGGTCTGGGGCGGCTTCGCCTGGAACCGGGGCAAGACCGGCGACGGCGAGTACTTCCGCCACACCCAGCCGGCCCGGGGACTGCTCGGCGCCCGCTGGGACGACGCCGACCCGAAGCGCGCGATCTACGTCGAGTTCGTGGCCGAGATGGTGGACAACTACCACCGGATCCCGGAGGACCGAAAGCAGAACGACCTGGCCTACAAGAAGGACCCGCAGGACAAGAACTCCGGCCTGCTGCGCTCCTACGGCGGGGTCCCGGGCTACACGGTCTTCTCCCTCTACGCCGGCATGAACCTCTGTGAGAGTTCGAAGCTCACCCTCGGCATCGAGAACCTCACCGACAAGAAGTTCCGCCGCGCCCACAGCCGCATGGACGCGCTCGGCATCAACTTCTTCGCCAGCGTGGAAGTGGTGTTCTGATGAAGGGTCGAGGAGTGGGACGGCGAGTCTTCCTGGCGTCGATTGCGGCGCACGGGATCCTGATCGCACTCCTCACCCCGCACATCCTGCTCGCGCGGGGCGCCGAGCCCCACGCCGCCAGGATCAACACCAGCCTCGTCGCGACGACGGAGCTTCCTCCCGAGCCCCCGGCCCTGCCCGAGGCGCCGCCTCCCCCGCCCGAGACTCCGCTCCCGGAGCGGTTCGAAGAGGTGGAGCCACCGGTCGAGGCCCCCGCCTTCGACCCTCCCGAGCACCCCGAAACATCGACCGCGTTCGTGATCCCTCGCGAGCGGTCGATTGCTGTCCGACCGGCGCGGAGTCCGCTAAGAGCGACCCCTCCAACGCGGGTCTCCGCGCCCAACCCCCCGGTGCGGTCCAACCTGGTGGCCGCACCGGTCCGCCGCGTCGCGGGCCCGAGCAGGAAGGCCTCCCCGGCGCCCGGCAATCCGGCGCCGGTGTACCCCCGCCGCGCGGTTTCGCGCGAACTCGAGGGCTCCGTCCTGCTCGCCGTCACCCTCGACAAGACCGGCCGCGTCGTCGAGGTCAGGGTTCTCGACAGTTCGGGATACAACCTGCTGGACCGGGAAGCGATCCGCACCGTGGGCCTCTGGAGCTTCAAGCCGGCGCTCCGCGACGGCCTCCCGGTCCCCGCCCGGATCGAAGTCCCCATCCGTTTCTACCTCAACTGACTCCAGATCATGATTCGCCTAGGCCCCCGTCCGTTCGGGCCTTAGAATCCCCCGAGGGAGAAAGACCATGCGCCAGATCAGCCTTGCCCTTTTCGCCGTTCTTGTCCTCTTCGTCGCCGCCTGCGGGCAGGCCGACGTGACCATCTATTGCGCCCTCGACCAGGTCCACTCCGGGCCCTTCATCCGGAAGTTCGAGGAGAAGACCGGGCTCACCGTCAAGGCTCAGTACGACCTGGAGGCGGTCAAGACCGTCGGCCTGGTCAACCGGATCGTGGACGAAGAGAGCAACCCCAAGTGCGACGTGTTCTGGAACAACGAACTCGTCCACACGGTCCGGCTGAAGAAGATGGGGCTTCTCGCGCCCTACCAGAGCCCGTCCGCCGCCGACATCCCGGACCGGTTCAAGGACGCCGAGGGCTACTGGACGGGCTTTGCGGCCCGGGCCCGCGTCCTGATCCTCAACACTGACCTGGCCACCGCGACCTTCCCGGACCAGGGAGCGTGGCCGACCGCGACCAAGGACCTCCTCGACCCGAAGTGGAAGGGGCAGGTCGGTATGGCCAAGCCGCTCGCCGGCACCACCCTGACGCACATGTCGGTGCTCTGGAGCATGAAGGGCCCGGACTTCGTCAAGGCCTTCTGGACCGGGTTCACGGAGAACGGCGGCAAGATGGCTACGGGCAACGCCAACCTCATGAAGCTGGTCTCCGATGGTCGCTATACCTTCGGCTACACCGACACCGACGACTGCCGGAAGGCCCAACTCGAGGGCAAGCCGGTCAAGCGCATCTTCCCGGACCAGGCCCTTGACGGCGACGTGGTCGGCTGTCTGGTCATCCCCAACAGCGTGTCCCTGATCAAGAACGGGCCGAATCCGGAAAACGGCAAGGCCCTGATCGACTTCATCCTTTCCATAGAGGTGGAGGAGGCCCTGGCGAACGGGCCCTCCGCCCAGATGCCCGTCAGAAAGTCCGTACCCCGCCCCGACTACGTCAAGAGCGCCGAGGAACTGGTGACCATGGACGTGGACTGGGAGAAGGTGGCGGACGCGGTAGAGCCGGCGAACGCCTGGCTTCTGAAGTACCTCGGCACAAGAAAATGATCAGAAAAGCGGCGGTCCTCGTCCCGGTGGTTCTCTTCCTCGTCTTGACGGGCTGCACCACGCCGACGCACGTCGGCACCGGCGAGATGGATTCTCTTCGGGTGCCTCTCGACCTCCGTCCGGGGGCGCTCCACGTGACTCCGGACGAGACCTACATCCTGTGCGAGACGAGCCGGGGAAAGAACCTGGTCTTCGGCTCCGGGCTCGATGCCCTGCGCTCCCAGGCCCTGACCTTCCGGGCCCTGGACTTCAGCCCGGACAGCAAATCGGCCTTGACGATCCGGGATGAGGAAGTCCTGACCGTCCTGCTGCCCGATCTCCGCCGCGACGCGGCCACCCCGAAGCCCTCCGGCGCCTTTACCGGACGCGTCAACCTGCACCGCCTCCCGGACGGCTCCGGCTTCGTCGCCGTCTCGAACGACCGCAACCAGCCGAACGTCTGGCGGATCAGCGGCAACCCCCCGGTGCTCGGTCCGAGCGGCAGCACCACCGAGCCGGAGCAGTACCGGGGCTCCGCGGTGGACGCCGTCACCGGTGAGCTGATCCTCACCAACGACCGCAATGTGCTGGAGATCTTCGACCTCGCCGAAATGAAGACCGTCGCCCGACTCGAACTGCCCTTCCGCGAGGCCGACTACGACATCGCCGCCGCTTTCGGCTGGGCCTTCATCGCCTCCCGCGACGGCCTGGTGATCCCGGTGGAGGTGGCCACCCGCTCGGCCGCCGAGCCGGTCGTCGTCGGCGGCCGCGGCCACGTGAACCTGGCCCTCGGCAAGTCCGGCCACGTCCTCGGCGTCGCCCACCAGGACCAGAGTTCGCGGAAGGCCCCCTACCCCACCACATTGAAGGTGTTCGGGGTCGAGATGGGGAACCTGATCGAGCTCGGCTCCGCCTACTTCGAGGCCCCCGGCCCGATCCGGAACATCGTGGTCGTGGAGACCTCCGGGAAGCTGGTGGTGAGCTGTGACCCGGACGTTCTGGTGTGGACCTGGGAGTAGGCTCCGGGCACCGGGCATAAAGGACCTGTCCAGACGACGGTTGACGATGGCATTGATCCTGGTGATCGCCCTGTTTGGCTTGACGTCGTGGCGTCGAACGGGCTGGGCAGCACGAGCACCCGACTCCCCTCGAACGAGGAATCCTCGACGCAGCTTTCCCCGACGGCCTGCGACCGGGTGACCGAGCGTGGCCCGTCGGGAGCGATGGTGCGGGTGGTGAGGCCGACGAGTCGTTGCGCCAGGTCTCCTCCAGTACACGCCGGCGAACTCCCGCCACGCACCCTCACAGCCGATGCCCACAAATGTCCGAATCCACCCCTGGGGCGGATTCGGACATTCTGTATGCTCTCGGGATGGAACCGATCGTGGTGGTGCATGGCGGGACGAACTCGCCCGCCGAGTGGGCGGACGGGTGTCAGATGGCGGCGGATGCGGGACTGGCCGTTTTGCGGGGAGGTGGAACGGACCGCCGACCGTGAAATGCCTGGCGAAGCACGCTCGGGCGCTGGAGATGCTCGCGAAGCGGACCTCCCGCCGAGCCGAGTGGCGCAACGCCGACTATCAGGCGATCTGGAACTTCGAGGGTCCGCTGCCGCCGGAACTCACGCCCAACGACACCGTCGGCGCGGTGGCGCGGGACGGGTCGGGGCGGCTCGCCGCGGCGAACTCCACCGGGGGCGCTGTGCCCATGATGCTCGGACGCGTCGGGGACTCGCCGGTGCCCGGCGCCGGGTACTGGGCCTCGCCGCACGCGGCCGTCGCCACCACCGGGATCGGCGAGGAGATCATCCGGCGACTTGCCGCGAAGGACGTCGCGGACCACATGGCCGGTGGACGGGATGCCATCGCCGCGCTCGAAGCCGTCGTCACACAGTTCCCGGAGGTGGCCAGCTTCGGGGCCATCGCGGTCGGCCGGGAATCCCACGGCGTGTTCGCCAATCGGGAGATGGCCTGGGCCGTTGCCGGAGCATGAAGATCCGCGAACTGCACTCCTGTTGTTCAGCCCCGCAACCGAGAGTAGAATCAGCCACTTGATCGGGTGTGTGCACTGATTGCTTCGGGGGACTCATGAGCAACAGGGTCCTCTTCGTGTTGATAGCCCTGGCGCTGCCGGCGCCGGCCGCCTCGGCCGGAGACGCGCGGCATCTTCACAAATCGGATTGCGTCAATCCGCAGATGTTCACGCAGATGACCGGCGGCATGGGCGTCGTCCTCGACGGGCCGGGCCAGGTCCTGCCGGTGGGCAAGAGCACGACGGCGGTGGTGCGGCCGACCGTCGGCGACCGGACCACCGCCATGAGCCGGGCCGGTTTCAAGCCCGGCGACAAGGTGAAGATCAGCCACACGAAGGCCGGGAGCCTGGTTGTCGAGCGCACCGGCGGCACGCCGCTCTCCTTCGTCGTCAACGTCCAGGACATCTTCCGCCCCGAACAGATCCTCGACTGGGGCGGCCACATCGGGATCAAGTTCGACGGCAAGATGGCGCTGCTCGGCAAGGGGTACATCAAGAAGGACCGGGTCACAGTGACGAACCTGGTCGACCGCTCCGGCGAAGGATCACCACACCGCGGAGTTCTGCCGCTGTCTGCGGAAATGGCGGCTCCGACGTCCTTTGCCGCAGAGTGGCGCCCGGCTATCATCACTCGCTGGAAATCGAACAAGACGGGTCTGAATGAGGCAGTGGGAGGCAATATGCGTTTCGTGGCGGTCCTGGCGATCACCCTTTCGATCACCATCTCTCTCGGCGGCTGTGGCGGAGACGACTCCGGTGAGTTCAGCGAAGACATGCTCGACCCCGGACCCTCGAGCCGGGTTCCCGCGCTCGTCGATCCGGCCGGGATGACGGAAGCCCAGCTCGAGGCGGAACTCGAGAGGGTCGAGGGCCTCCACGACGAGCTGATGGAGGAGATGCAGAAACTGTCGCCGCGCGCGAGGGATGGCGCAATGGATCCGGAGACCGCCCGCGAGATGATGCAGATCAACGCCGACATGAAGGCCCTCCGCGAGCAGATGAACGCCTACGACGAGGCGATCGACGCCCTTTACCGCTGATCCGTCGCCGGGGGGGG
>SWCD01023946.1_pt1 | contig 13820 bp, 18 predicted proteins | sample 4693011 | NCBI WGS metagenome assembly SWCD01 (sample SAMN10267278, study PRJNA491770) | bioreactor metagenome | isolation source: DHS bioreactor inoculated with marine | place: Japan: Omine Ridge, Nankai Trough | reverse complement strand
AGAAACACGGGCAGCCATTTGGAGACCTTCCATGGTTTGTTGATCCGCATCCCTATCAGGAAAACGACGAAGTCGCCTTTGATGCTTGCTGCCATTCGTTCAGCTATGACTTTTCCCACTGCCGCCCACTCCTGTGATCATCGTATCATATTTGCCGGACCTGATACCGCTGTCTGTTTTTGCCCGAAAGTTACCATAAGGGAGGTTGATTGCAACAGTGTTGCCCGGGTATTTGCTGTCAGGACATCGACGCTGTTGCACGGGCCATGTTTGTACCGATCTGCAAGCCCTTAGATGCGAGACAGCTTGTCTGGATCAGGTTGTGGTGCCGACCGGGCCGTGTGCGATCACTTCACGCTGGACCCCAATGTTGCCCTCAAGAACCCGCAAACCGTTTAGCGCCCGCGACACAGCACACGACCAGTGCGGTAACGGCAATCATGGACCAGGCCACGGGTTCGCCCAGCACCAGTCCGGCCAGCATCAGGCCGAAGAACGGCTGCAGCAACTGCAACTGTCCGACGCCGGCAATGCCGCCTAGCGCAAGACCGCGATACCAGAACACGAAGCCGACAAGCATGCTGAAGATGGAGACATAACCGAGGCTGATCCACGCAGGCAGACTGATCCCGCTCAAGGTGTCAGGCCACATCGCCAGCGCCATCAGCGCCATCACCGGAAGCGACAGCACCAGCGCCCAGGAGATGACCTGCCAGCCGCCGAGCCTGCGCGACAATGTGGCGCCCTCGGCATAGCCCAGTCCGCAAAACGCGATGGCCGCCACCATCAACAGGTCACCTGACAGCGAAGCGGCAGCGCTCTGCGACAGGGCAAAACCGGCAACCAGCACGCTGCCCAGGACCGAGAACAGCCAGAACGCCGACCTGGGACGTTCGCCGCCGCGCAAAACGCCGAACATCGCTGTGACCAGCGGCAAGATCCCGATGAATACAATCGAGTGGGCAGAGGTGACATGCTGAAGCGCCAGTGCGGTCAGCAATGGAAACCCGATCACGACGCCAAGCGCCACGACAGCCAGGGAGGCGAGGTCTGTTCGCTGCGGCCGTGATTGCCGCAGCAACACCAGCAGCGCAGCGCCAAGCACGGCGGCGATCACTGCCCGGATGGAGGTCAGGAACAGCGGTGAAAAATCACCAACCGCAAGCCGGGTTGCCGGCAGCGATCCGCTGAAAATGATCACGCCGAGCAGCCCGCTGCCCCATCCCGCCGTCTGCTTGTGCATCGCAATTTTCCTTTTCAAGACGATGCAGGCGTAGCGGAAAAGGACTGGCGGTGACAGCTACGAAACAATACAATTTTGCCAAACTGTATTGGAAACAATAGCCATACAATTGGAAGGTCATTGCCGATGGGCAGCATTGCAACAACCCGCACCGGCATGGTTATGGCAGCGATCCGCGCCAAGATGGCGGGCCGGGTTCTGCAACCCGGAGAGCGGCTGCCGTCGATCCGGCAGTTTGCGGCAACCATGGGCGTATCGCCGTCTACCGTCGTTGAAGCGTATGACCGGCTCGCGGCTGAAGGTGTCATCCGGTCAAGGCCGGGCTCGGGTTTCTATGTGGCCGGGCCTGCGGCACCGTTGGCGCTGGCCGAGACCGGGCCCCGGCTCGATCAGGCCATAGACCCGTTCTGGGTGTCGCGGCAATCTCTTGATGCCGGCGCGGACATGCTCAAGCCGGGTTGCGGCTGGCTTCCGTCAGACTGGATGCCGAATGCCGCCATGCGCCGTGCGATCCGCAGCCTTGCCCGCGCCGACGATGCCATCCTGACGGATTATGGCAGCACCCGCGGGGCGACGAACCTGCGAACCCTGCTGGCCCGGCAGCTTGCCGAAGAGGGTATCGCCGCCGGCCCTGACCAGATCCTGCTCACCGGTTCGGGAACCCAGGCCATCGACCTGATCTGCCGCTTGCTGCTGCGCCCCGGCGACACGGTGCTGGTCGATGACCCGTGCTATTTCAATTTCCAGGCGCTGCTGCGGGCCCATCAGGTCAAGCTCGTCAGCGTTGCCTACACACCGGACGGGCCGGACATGGGCGTATTCACGGAAGCCCTGGCAACCCGCAAGCCACGGCTCTACATCACCAATTCAGCGCTGCACAATCCGACCGGGGCAACGATTTCGCCGCAGACGGCGCACCGGGTGCTCAATGCGGCAGCCGAGCATGATCTGATCATCGTTGAAGACGACATCTTTGCCGCGTTTGAACCGGACCTCTCGCCCCGGCTTGCTGCCCTTGACGGGCTCGATCGTGTTATCCGGATCGGCAGCTTTTCCAAGACACTGTCTGCCTCGATCCGCTGCGGCTATATTGCCGCCAGGCCCGACTGGGTGGACGCGCTGGTTGATCTCCAGGTGGCGACAAACTTCGGCGGCCCCAGCCCGTTTGCAGCCGAGCTGGTGTTCTCCACCTTGAGTGACGGCAGTTTTCGCAAACACATGCAGGCAACCCGAACACGCCTGGCTGGTGCACGGCGTGACACGGCGGCACGGCTTGCAAAGCTCGGCATCCGCACCTGGCTGATGCCACGCGGCGGTTTCTACTTGTGGTGCAGCCTGCCGGATGACCACGACGCATCAACGCTCGCGCGCACTGCCTTGCGCGACAATGTGGTTCTCGCTCCGGGCAACGTGTTCAGCGTCTCGCAATCCATGCCGAATTTCGCGCGCTTCAATGTGAGCCAGATGGCCGACGCGCGAATACTTGACGTCCTTGCCCGTGCCCTGTCCGCACCGGTCACCAAACGCTGATAGGTGAATCACATCAACCAGGTCCCGTTGCGCTGCCGAGCAGGTCGCGTGCGATCACTTCACGCTGGACTTCGCTGGTGCCTTCAAAAATACGCATGACGCGCGCATCGCGATAAAGCCGTTCGATTTCATACTCGCGCGAGTAGCCGTTGCCGCCATGCAGTTGCAGCATCCGGTCGACAACCCGCCCGCATGTTTCGGATGCCACCAGCTTTGCCATGGAGGCTTCCCCGCGAATGTGAACACCGCGATCAAGCAGCCGGGCGCCACGCAATTTGAGCAGCCAGGCCTGGTCCAGTTCGCTGCGGCAGTCGGCAAAGACAAAGCGGCTGTTCTGAAAATCCGCCACCGAATGACCAAACACCTGGCGTTCGCGGGCATAGTCGAGACCCAGTTCAAATGCCCTTTCTGCGATGCCGATCGACTGGGCCGCGATGGCAATTCGGCTGGGTGCCAGCGCACCAAGCGCCACGCGGTATCCCTGACCGATCTCGCCTATGATATTGGCTGCCGGGACCCGGCAGTTCTCGAAAAACAACTGCGCCGTACCGGAGGATCGCAAGCCCATCTTGTCTTCGCTGCGTCCCAGGGAGAATCCCGGTGTGCCTGCTTCCACGACAAAGCAGGTCACCGCCTCGTCGTTGGTCTCGATAGGGGTCTTTGCGAACACTACAAATATCTTTGCGTTCGACGCGCCGGTAATCCACTGCTTGGACCCGCTGACAGTCCAGTGATCTCCATCCTGCACAGCTTTCGTGCGAATTGCTGCGGCATCCGAGCCGGCATGTGGTTCGGTCAGTGCAAATGATGCAGCGCCCCTCTCGCCGCGAGCCAGAGGTTTCAGAAACCGGTGTTTCTGATCTTCATTGGCATGAGCGGCAATGATGGCTGCTGACAGATTGCTGGCCACCATGACGACGCCGACGGATGCATCAGCCCGCGAAATGGCCTCAACCGCCAGTGCATAGCCGAGATTGTCCAGGCCCGGTCCGTCATCTTCCATGGACGTTTTCATGGCCATGCCGCCGAGCTTTGCCAGTTCATCAATCAACTCTGCCGGAAATTCCTGGGTGCGATCCCTGTCGGCACTGCCGGGCAGCAGCCGGTCGTCGGCAAACCGCGACATCGCCTCGCGGATTTCAAAGTGATGATCGTCCAGTTCAAAGCCAAAACGGGTCAGGTCCGGATAAGTCATGGTGAGGCTCCGCTGGGGTGTGTACGTGTGGCAATCAATTTATATCAATGGTATGATGCATCTCGTATTTATGTCAATTCATTGATAGATATCGAGATCATGACCATGCCTGAAAACTCTCAGCCAATTGCCCCCGGGAATGTCGCCAACAGATTGTTTTTCAGGCTCTATCAGTCCTCGAACCTGCTGCACAAAACCGGCAGTGTGGCGGTCGCGGAGTTTGGCATAACCACGCAGCAATGGGCTGTGCTCGGGGCCTTGAGCCGCCCTGAAGTACGCGCTGAGGGCATGGCGGTAAAAGACCTGCTGGATTTCCTGATGGTCAGCAGGCAGAGCGTGACGGCTGTTCTCGACCGGCTTGAAAGGGGTGGATTTCTGGAGCGGACAAAAACCCGGAGCGATGGCCGCATTCGCAAAATCCGGCTGACAAACAAGGGAGAAGCGGTCTGGCAGGACATGCAGACCAGCATACAGGCCTACTATGCACGCGCCCTGAAGGACTTCACGGCAGATGAGCGGCAGAGCCTTATGCAGATGCTCGACCGGCTGACTTCCAGGCTGGCACAGCTGTAGACCAGGTCTGGCCATGTCGCAGTTTCGCGGCGGCCACGAATCCTATGATCTTCAAAGAACCGCGAACTGGCTGGCTTCAGACAAGTTTCGTGTTGTGCTCCCGGCGGATTTGATCTAGATCATATTCAAATTAATGAATGTATGATTTCCTGATGCATGACACTGACTTGCATTCAGTTGGCATGGGCCGCACTGGCGTTCCGGCCTCGGCTGCTTGCCGGTCATCACAGGCGAATGAATTGGAGAAACTGAATGTACAGAATCAAGACATTGATATTTGCGGCGCTGGCGCTGCTCGTGCTGTTTGCACCGGTGGCAAATGCCCAGACTGCAGACCTGAAAACCCGTGGCCTGTTTGTAAACCTCACCACCGATGATACCTGGTCTGCTGCCAAGGCCATCAGCTTTGCCCATCAAAAGGCATTGAAAAACGGCCACAAGCCGGTTGCCATCTGGCTCAATGTGCGCGCCGTCTATCTGGCCGATGCCAGGCGACCGTCGCATGTGCACGGCCTGATGCGCGATTCCGGCAAGTCAATTCAGGACATGCTGAGCGATTTCATGGCCGATGGCGGCACGGTGATCATGTGTGCCGCGTGTTCGAAAGCGGCCGGATTGCAGGCCGCAGACTATATTGACGGGGTTCAGATGGGCACCTGGCCCCTGGTAGAGAGCATTCTGTTCAATCCCGACGTCACCACTCTGGCCTGGTAACCGAAGGGATCAAAAACCGACATCAATCTGATCTGGCAGGTCACCTGTCATTCTATGAAGGAGCTGCAAAATGATACTGAACTGGAAAATGGGAGGCCTGGCGCTGGGGTTGGTATTCTTCGCCGCCGTGCTCCTGGTAAAACCGATCGGGGTATCCACCCAGTTTGTCATTCTGGACGGCATCCTGTGGGATGCGGTCTCACCGGACGTGGTCACGCAAACCCCTGACGGTGCTTACACGTCCAGCAATGCCTACCTGGCAAAGTCGGGTGGCAAATATGCCAAGTCCGTCGCCAACCCGGTGAACTACTCATTCGTGTTTGTGCTGGCGATGCTGCTGGGTGCATTTGCATCGTCGTTCCTGCGCAACGGCGTTCCGGCAGGTGAGAAGACCATGCCGGCCATCTGGCGGGCCAACTTTGGCGACAGCACTGCAAAGCGCTTCGCCGTGGCGTTCGCCAGCGGGTTTGTCGTGCTCTATGGCGCGCGCCTGGCCGGCGGCTGCACGTCCGGGCACATGATGTCGGGCATGATGCAGACCGCGATATCAGGTTACATTTTCGCAGCCGGTGCCTTTGCCGCTGCCGTGCCCACTGCAATATTGATGTTCAGGAAGGAGGCGTAAGCCATGACGACAATTATCCTCGCACTGGTTATTGGTGCTGCTTTCGGTGCCGTGCTGGACAGGGTTGGCGCGACGAACCCCAACTATATCGGCAAGATGCTGAACCTGACCAATCTCCACCTCGCAAAAGCGATTTTGCTGGCCATAGGCGTCGGGTCGGTCCTGATGTTCGCCGGTCAGATGATGGGGCTGGTGGATGTCGGTCACATGTCGGTGAAGACCGCCTATGCTGGCGTGTTTATCGGCGGCCTGTTGCTCGGTGTCGGCTGGGCCGCGTCCGGCTATTGCCCTGGAACCGGTATTGCCGCTGCCGCATCGGGACGCCGTGATGCGCTGGTCTACGCTGCCGGCGGGCTTGTGGGTGCTGCTGCCTATATGATCACCTACCCGATGTGGAAGAGCGCAGGTGTCCTGTCCGGCAAGGCGCTGACGCTGGGCGCCGTTCCCGGTGCAAAGTATGAAGCGCTCGTACCCGGCATCTCCGGCGATCTGGCGGGCATTGCGGTCGGTGTGGTGCTGATCGTGGTGGCATTCGTCCTGCCGGAGCGGATCATGGCGAGATCGGTTGCCGCGCCGGCAGAGTAGCCGGCGTCGGGCGCATACAAACAGAACCGGCTCAGGGCACGGGTACTACCAAAAGGCAGCAAGCCGGATGGTGACGCTTGCCCGGGCCGGTTCAATCAATCTGGCTTATGCATTGTTCCTGATCAATGCTTGTGACGCCGTTTGCTGACCAGATCGACGCAGTAAAAACACTCGGGATGATCAGACACAATGCTGCAGCGGATATTCTTGGTGTTGTTCCTGCTGGTCGCAGGTTTTGCTTCGGCGTCTGCCGGACCAACGCCGGGCGCGCGTGCAGATGAACCCCACCCGGTCACGGCTTACCTGTTCTGGCAGAAAGGCTGCCCGTACTGCGCCTCCGCCAGGCGCGAACTGGAACGGTTGGGCACGACGCACGAGGCTGTTCAGGTCAAGTTGATCGAACTGGGCAATTCGTCTGCCAACGAGGCCCTGTACGAGGCCGCGCTGCTGCATTTCAGGTTTGGGCAGGCAGCGGTGCCGCTGGTTGTCATTGGAGATCAGCCGTTTCTTGGTTTTGCATCCTCCGGGCACAGTGCAACTGCCTACCAGCAGGCCATAGCGAAGTGCCGCAACAGCAAATGCCCGGACATTCTTGCGGGCCTTTCCGGTTCCCGACTGTCGGGTTCGCAATCGATCGAAGATGCGCAGGCTGAGTCTGGAACCGCACCGGGCAACGATTCCAGTCGACCGGCCCTGATTCCCGAAACGATCTCTGTTCCCTTGCTGGGGACGGTTCAGACCCGCGACCTGTCGCTTCCCTTGCTCACCGTGCTGCTGGCCGCGGTTGACGGGTTCAATCCGTGTGCCATGTGGGTGCTGGTGTTTCTCATCGGCCTGCTGCTGGGGCTTGAGGATGAAAAGCGCATGTGGCTGCTGGGCGGAACCTTCCTGCTGGCAACTGCCGTGATGTATTTCACGGTGATGGCTGCATGGCTCAACCTGGTTCTGATCCTTGGGGCAGTGGCGTGGTTACGGCTGGTTATAGGGGGGCTGGCCCTTGGCGTCGGGTTGTACTTTCTGCGCGAGTACTGGACCAGGCCGGAAGCCGCCTGCAAGGTCGTCAATCCCGGCCGCAGGCGCAAGATCATGGACGCGTTCCGATCAATCACCCGGCAGGATCGTCTTGTCTGGGCAATCCCGGGCATGGTGGTGCTGGCGGTGGGCGTCAACCTGATCGAACTGCTGTGCTCGGCGGGTGTTCCGGCTGTCTATGCCCAGATACTGACACTCAACGATCTGCCTGCGTCCACCTACTACCTGTATATCTGCCTCTACATCGCGGTGTTCATGCTCGACGACATAGCGATTTTTGCAACCGCCATGTTTGCCTTGCGTGTCAGCGGTCTGACCGGCAGTTACGCCCGCTATTCACATCTCATCGGCGGCGTGGTTCTGATGGCGATCGGTGCCGTGATGCTGCTGCGCCCCGAATTGCTCAGCTTCGGTTGATGCCGATACACCGATTTAACTGAACACGACATCCATGAACATCATCACCACCACCCCGATGATGAGTCCTGCCGTTGCTCCCTTGTGGTGGCCGTGCCGATGTGTCTCGGGAATGATTTCGTTGCTGATCACGTAGATCATGGCACCGGCAGCAAACGTCAGGCCCCAGGGCAGCAGGACCTGTGATGCGCTGACCGTGGCAACGCCTGCCAGCCCGGCCACCGGCTCCACCAGTCCGGTCAGGGATGCCACCGTGAAAGCATACTTCCTGCTGTAGCCTTCAGACTGCAGGGCCAGTGCAACGGCCAGGCCCTCCGGCGCGTTCTGGAGTCCGATACCGAGTGCCAGTGTTGTGGCCGCACTTATGTCGCCGCCCCCGAAACCAACACCCACGGCCAGGCCTTCGGGAACATTGTGCAGTGTGATGGCGATTACAAACAGCCAGATCTTCCTGATCGACTCAGCCTTTGGACCTTCGTATCCCTTGATGAAGTGACGATGTGGAATGCGCTCGTCCAGAAGGTGGATGGCCGCAGCGCCCAGAATGATTCCGCCAACGGCAATGAGGACCGGATAGTAGCCTTCGCCATACAGCCTGGTGGAAATTTCAAGGCTCGGGATGATCAGCGAGAAGAACGAGGCAGACAGCATGACGCCGGCGGAAAACCCCAGCAGCACATCGTTGGTTCTGCGTGAAACGGTCCTGCCGAACAGGATTGGCGCTGCGCCTGCCGCAGTCATCAATCCGGCAGCAAGGCTGCCCAGGAACCCCAATGCGATGATGTTCATCAGCCTGCCCCCTGGACCTGGATCATCATCCGATCAAACGGCTTCGGCGCTTCAATCTTTCGGCTTTACGGCCGAACGGTCCAGGCCACCTTGCTTGGTCGGTGGTGTGTGATCGGTATCGATGTCACCTGCCAGCTGTCTCAGTGCATTTACGATCTGTTGCAGCAGATCAGCGCCATTGGGACCGGTCATGCCCTCTTCGCTGGCGACGCTCATCTCGACCGCGTCATATTCCCAGCGGCGCAGGATTTCGATTTTGTCCTGCCTGTCGAATATCTCACTGGCCAGCACGTCCGCTGGACAGCTGAATGAGGCGGCAGGATCAAGAAGGACCTTGTTGAATTCGCTTACGCTCCGTTGGGTTGTCATGCTTTGGCTCCGGCGGCTGCATTACCTGATGATATGTCACTTGCACTGGATGGAGGTCACGATGCGGGAGCAGTCAGGATGGTCAGGACCTGCCTGACCGGACCACGGATGACCTGTTCTCCCTGGCCCACGACATCGCTCTTGCCGTCAGCCAGTGCCTTTGCCTCGACAACGTCCTCAATACGGGCTCCCGATGCCAGGATCGCGGCCAGTTTCTGGTCCTCGATTGATCCGACGATCTGTTTCAACTGCTCAGCGTCCATTCAATTCACCTCCGGTTTGCCTGATCTTGTGCCTGCTCTGGTCCGGCAGGGATCATGCTTCAATCGAATGAACATGAACGTCACTCGCCTTGTTGCGCTTCAGAATATCCACTGCACGGGTCTCGTCAGCCTCGACGGGTGTGCGCACCCAGACCAGCAGGCCCCCGCGATCAAGCTGTTGCTGCAGGCTCTCGGCATGTTTTTCACCGACCAGGGCAGCCAGTGCCCCGCCGACAATCCCGCCCGAAGCGGTGCCGACAGCCGTTGCAGCCAGCAGTGCACCGAACGACCCGCCGGATGCGACGACCGCGCCTGCTGCAACCAGTGCGCCGACATACATCAACCCGCCAAGCAACGCGCCTTCGGCATCGCCTACTGATTCAGTCGAGACGAAGGCTGTGCGTGGCGCCAGGGAACTGTCTTCGAGAGACCTGGCATCGGCAAAGGCATGGCCGAGTTTTTCATGCACGGTCTCCTGATTTGCCAGCAGGCTGATCTCTGCGCGATCAAAGCCATTTTCCTCAAGCTCCTCGATTGCGGATTCCATCTCAGCTGCGGTGTGAAAGACGCCGACTGCTTCGCGAATAGTTGTTGTATGCGTACCCGACATGATTGCCCTTTCTGATATGGTTTTCCCTACACTAGGAGACCTGGCAGCCGGTGCCATGACATTGATCAAATGTGTTTTAGTCACAGACATAGCGGCTGCATCTTACGCGGCACAGATTTTCGGAGGTCCCAGGACCGCTTCTTTCGGCCTTTTGGAACCTCGCATCATCCGTTGCGGTTGCAGATTGGTTGCGCGATCAGGCGTATTTGGCCGGAAAATTACTCTTCCTGTTCGCTCGAGCCTGCAGCTGAAACGTATTTGGCGCTGTAAACCTGTTCACCCAGCCGTTCGATCAGGCTGAGTTGCAGTTCGAGCCAGCTCTTGTGCCCTTCTTCGTCAAGTACGATCTGTTCAAACAGCGTCCTGGTTCCGATGTCACCGGTTTCGGCCGCGTGCTGCGAGGCCATGGTGTAGAATTCAATTGCTTCTTCTTCATCTGCCAGGTCCGACTTGAACATGTCGATGAGCGAGTCTGCCTGCACGGGTTGCTTGTAAAATCCCAGATCCGCCTTGCCGTGAAAGAACATGATCCTGGCGATGTATAAATCGGAGTGACCCAGTTCTTCATGCATCTCCTCGCGCATTTGAGCGGCCAGTTTATCCAGCCCCCAATCGTCAAGCACATGGGCATGCAGCTGATACTGGTGGGCTGCCGTCATTTCCATCTGCAGGGCTTTTTGCAGATGCGCCATTGTTTGATCATTGGACATTCTGTTCACCTCATTGTTGGGCATCTTGCTGCGATGGTACCTTTTGTACACGCTGAATCGGACATGATCCTGATGGATCACTAGCTACGGACTTTCAGCCGGTTTGCGGAAAGCGATTTGGGTCAATAGCCGCTCGGCGAGCAGGCGGCTGCGCGATCAGAAGGACTCAACAACAATCTTGCCCTTTGCCTGTCCGGTTTCTACGAGCGCATGGGCTGCCCGGATGTTTTCAGCGTTGATCGGGCTCAGGACCTGGCTGAGGGTCGTGCGAATCCGTCCTGCGTCTATCTCGTGCGCTACGTAGGTCAGCAACTTGTGCTGCTCAATCATGTCCGGTGTTTCAAACATGGCGCGGGCAAACATGAACTCCCAGTGCAGGCTGGCTGCCTTGGTCTTCATGCCGGCCATCGGCATCGGCAGGTCGGTATCGTCGATGGTGACAATCGCGCCCTGCGGCCGGATCAGTTCAACCGCAGTTTCCCAATGGCGCATGTCATTGAAGATCGCGATGTGATCGACATGCTGAAAACCGAGTGCCCGCACCTGTTCAACCATCGGTTCGCGGTGATTGACCACATGATCCGCGCCGAGCTCCCTGACCCAGCTTGACGTCTCAGGCCGCGAGGCCGTGGCGATGACGACAAGCCCGGCCGCCTTGGCCAACTGGATGCCAATCGATCCGACACCGCCGCCTGCACCGATGATGAGCACCGACTGCCCCTTGTCGGCGCCATCGCGGTCAGTGCCGAGACGGTCAAAGAACGCCTCGTAGGCGGTAATCGTGGTTAGCGGCAGCGCTGCGGCTTCGGCAAAACCGAGGCTCTTCGGCTTGACCCCGACAATGCGTTCGTCCACCAGCTGAAATTCCGCATTGGACCCGGACCGGGTGATGTCGCCGGCATAATAGACTTCATCGCCGGGCTGGAACAGAGTGACATCGGAGCCGACGGCTTCGACAACTCCGCTGGCATCCCAGCCGAGTACGCGCGGCGGGTCCTCAACTGTGTCTTTCGGACGGCGGACCTTGGTATCGACCGGGTTGATGGACACGGCCTTGACGGCAACCAGAATATCACGGCCCGAAGCTGTAGGCCTGGGCAGGTCCACGTCGAGAAATGCATCCGGGTTCTCGACCGGCAGATAGTGTGTCAAAGCGACGGCTTTCATTGGTAGTTCTCCTGGGTTGGGATGACTTTGGATTGGTACAACCAAAAACCAATAGCCTGATCGTTTGTGAAATATTGAGGTTGAGTTATGGGGTGCAGTGAACCCCATGTTGCGATGGTCGGCAAACGCGAAAAATCAGGCAGCTCGGGTTATCGTCACTTGCCTGGTGATTACGCGGATTCAAATCGCAACTGCGCCTCGGCCACGGCACATTCGTTCTCCACCGCCCAATTGGCCAGCGCGTTCAGCGGCACGGTCAGCGATTGGCCCAGGGGCGTCAGGCTGTAGTCAACCCGTGGTGGAATAGACGGGGTCACAACCCGTTCGACCAGCCCGTCCTTCTCCAGCGAGCGCAGCGTAGAGGTGAGTGATTTCTGGGTGACCCCGCCTATCGAGCGCTTGAGTTCGGAAAACCGCTTTGGACCCATGTCCAGGTGGGACACGACAAGCACCGACCATTTGCTGCCAACGGTTTGCAGCAGGCGGCGCACGGGCGCGCAACGCGGTTCATCGTGGCTCGGCATTGGTATCATTGGCGATACTCCGGTGTAAAAATCGTGCCGTCTTGCGGCGTGGTGTGATCTGACCTAGAGCAATATCCATCCATACGGATGGATAAAATTGCTCTAATACTTTGGAATCGAGCATCTTTATCTGATCAGATGATTCCATCTGATCGGATGATGCTCTAAGTGCAGCAGGTATACAACTGATACCATCGGTTCCATTCGCAACCAAGGCCAACCTCATGCCCGACCTGAACGAACAGGCGCGCCCGCTTGCGCCCGCGATCCCCGGGGCGACGGATGCGCAGCGAAAACGCGGACGCACGCTGGCCATGATCCATGCCATGCATCTTCGCGACGTGGCACAGGTGCGTGCGCTGATCAAGCGGATCGAGTTTGATCGCGCAGCCGCCGGCGTGCTGTCCGAAACCATTGCCAGGCTCGAGATGACTGAAAACCTGCGCGACTTCGGCGCGCTGTGTGGCCGCGAGTGCAATAACCTCCTGTATCATCATGGCGCAGAAGAACAGCAGATTTTTCCGATACTGGAGGCGCGTGCCGATGCCGGCCTGCGCGCCGTGATTGACAAGCTGAGGCAGGAACACACCGTAATCCACACTCTGCTGGAAGCGCTCGGCGCACAGGCGGATGCCGTGATGGCAGCGCCCGGCCCGGACAGCTATGCCGCACTCAAGGACACCTTCGACAAGCTGGAAACGGCGATCAGGTCCCACTTCTCATACGAGGAAACCGAGCTCGAGGAGGCGCTCGGCGTCTTCAATGCCATCTGACTCCCTGAAAGGATTTAATACCAAAGGAAGTGACTATTGACACTCAAGCTGAAAATCATCATCGGATCCATTCGCCCCGGCCGTGTCGGCCCGACCGTGGCCGCCTGGGTAGACCAGGCCGCCCGCGCTCACGCGGCGTTCGACGTTGAACTGGTCGACCTCGACACCCTGGCCCTGCCGTTGATCGACGAGAGCAGCCACCCCGCCGCGCAAAACTACACCCATGATCACACCAGGCGCTGGAGCGCCATCGTTGACGAGGCCGACGCCGTTGTTTTGGTCACACCCGAGTACGATTATTTTGCCCCGGCCAACCTGGTCAATGCGGTGCAGGTGCTGTATCGCGAATGGACCTACAAGGCAGCCGGCATCGTCAGCTATGGCGGCGTTTCGGGCGGGTTGTGTTCCTCGCAGGCCTTGCGCCGCTTGCTCTCCAATGTCGGTGTCATGGCCATCCCGCAGGTCGTCCCGGTGCCGTTCTTTCCGGAGTTCATTGATGACGATGGTGTGTTCTCGCCGAACAACAAGATGTCGGAAGGTGCAACCCTCATGTTTGACGAACTGGCAAAGTGGGCGTCGGCCCTGAAGCCGGTTCGCGCGGCGTGATTCCAGTCTTCCAAGGGGCACGTGCGGGCACCGTATCGCAACGGTGCCTGTGGCAGGATTATGGTATGCTGTATGACGGGTTTCACAGTGTAGGT
>SWCD01023116.1_pt1 | contig 13841 bp, 16 predicted proteins | sample 4693011 | NCBI WGS metagenome assembly SWCD01 (sample SAMN10267278, study PRJNA491770) | bioreactor metagenome | isolation source: DHS bioreactor inoculated with marine | place: Japan: Omine Ridge, Nankai Trough | reverse complement strand
CCACAATCCTAACTCAATTTGTGGCCCAGTTTCTGGGGAGCAGGTCACTCGCGATTGACTGACAATATAGAATCAGAAATCGATGCGCGCTTCGAACATTTCAGAGCCGCAGAAAAACCTTTCCTCTGGCTTATACATCCGACTGCTACACCCTCAAACCTTCCGGAACTTCTAGAATGCCGCGGGTTTGTAGAAGCGGAAGTGTGCCCAGGTATGGTCGCAAAGCTTGATGCGCTCGATTCAGCAGGCCCCAAACCAGATGGATTTGAGATTCGTGAAGTTCTCTCAAGTGAGGACATTCATGCGATGGTCGATTTTGTCGTGTGGCGTTGGGGCGCACCAAAGGCAACCGGTCCGTATCTCGAATCAATCCGCGAACATCATCGACTTGGCCAATCAGGATCACCTACACGCGTCTGGATGGCCTGGAAGGACGGCCAGCCCTTAGCCAAGGCAGTAACTCATGAGGCCGCTGGCGTGATTGGCTTGTATGGAGTTCTACTCGCCCGGAGGCACGCGGCGCTGGACTCGGTCGATACATCTGCCTCCGAGCAATCCAAGAAGCGGACGCTGGGCGCGCGATGTTGGGCGTGCTTCATTCTTCGCCGATGGCGGTCAATTTGTACCGAAAGATGGGCTTTCGCGAAATCGCACCGTTTCGCTTGTTCACAGCTCACGACTTCCATATCTGATTTGGGCTAGGTGGGCGTAACGCCCAACTGGACTTGAATGTCGTGGCGCCCCAGGCCGGATGAAACTAAGACTTGGGACGCACATCTCGGGATTGATGCCACATCTGCCGGATAGAAAACCGGGAAATGATTTTTTCATGGGTGAGTCTTTCCTGGGCAAAACCCTCTCGTCAGTTGCGACACCCCGCCCCATGCTGGATTGGCGGGCAGGGCACATCGCCAAATGAGCAAAAAACACAACAATTGCCCTGCTTGGGCCTGAGCAACTTCCCGCAGCCTTTGCAGTCATAATAGAATTGGCATGCATCAGTTGGCATGTGTTCAGTCTCAGCATGCCCGCAATATGGGCACGTGATTGTCGACTCAAGTCGAATTTGCACAGCGGTGGCTTTTGGATTGGTCAAGTCACTTCCTCCAGAATTGGCAGACCGTGAGAGGCTTTATCAGCTTTGAGCAATCAAGAGCCTTGCGGCGAGGCGGGATAGCCCGCGTTCAGAGAAGCCTCTCCAATTTGCTCCTGTGTCGCAACCGATGGGTCAAAAGATACCGTGGCAGTTTTTGCATCGAAGTCGACATCAACCTGGTGCACACCCTCAACCGCCATCATTGCCGTTCGGACAGTGATTGGACAGAGGGCGCAAGTCATGTTCTCCACCGCAAAAACAACCGTCTGCTCATGGGCGGTCTCCCCCGCGGGCTCTGCCACGGCCACAACCGGCGTGCCCGCTATGTATAGAAGCCCGATGCCCAACATGGCACAGGCCAACGAATAACTAATTTTGTGTCTCATGATCTTGCTCCTAGTAAAACAAAGGTGCCCATAGATCGACCGTCATGACTAGCAATGCCAAAACAGTGCCGGACCACAGGATTGTCTTTGTGATTGTCGATGATGCAGGTTTTGCGCAATAGGTTCCCTCTTCGCAGTCCGGCTTGGCGCGAAAATAGACCTGCCAGAAACCTGCTCCAAGAAGTAGGAAAGTTGCGATCAGGAAGTAGGGCTTGAACGGCTCCAGTGACGTGAGATTGCCAATCCACGCACCGCTTACGCCAAAGAGAACAAAAGCCAACGGCAATATGCAGCAGCTAGAGGCGAGAATTGCCCCAAATGCACCTCCTGCGGCAAGCCAGCCTGATCCACTATTTTGCAAACGGGCTCTCATCTGTGATGGTCCTCATAAACGGTCGACGCAGTAACGGGGCGGCCCGGAGCTTCCGAACTCGTATAAATTGAGCGCCTTCCGCGAGATCTTCAGATGCCGCAAACCTGTCCAACGTTTCATTTCTGCCTCAGTCCCTCGCCGTATTTCCCCCAGACAAGTTCAAGGAGATACGTGGATAGAGCCAAAGTGAATGTGCCCCACACTATTTCATTCAAATAGGTGCCCGGGGCGCTTATGAGCCCAAACCCGCTTACAATGATGGCGATGGCACCGATAAGAAAGATCGGGCCGGAAACCTTGCAATGCAGACGGCCACAGCGAAACGCATTTACAACGCATGACAAGCCCATCCAGGCCACCGTCATTGCAATGATTGTGACTGTCACTTCGAATGGAATGTAGGTTTGGATGAAGTTTATTGCGAAGATGATCGCAATCGGTATGCCCCACGCAACCAAAAAGGGGAGCGGCTTGGCGGCGAGATCTCTGGCTGCGGAATTGTCCGTCATTTGGCCCTCAAACGTAATTTGAGCTGGCCAAATCATAATCCTTGTATTAACTACAGGGTCAAGCCATTGATTGGGGTAGTAACGCATCTATGATTGGGCAATCCGGCAATTCGCCATCGCCGCATGATTCCACCAGTCTTGCCAGTTTTTTTTGTATCGCGCGAAGCAACTTGAGCTTTTCGGTGACAAGATTGAGATGCTCATCTGCCAACGAGTGAACTTCACCGCATGAGTATTCCCCGTCCAATAGATCAGCCCAAGATTTCATTTCCTCGAGAGAGAATCCCATCGCTCGCAGGTTGAGCGCGAGCACAAGTCTTTTGTAGGATTCGACGTCGTAGACACGATAACCGTTTGCCGCCCTTTTGGGGGCAGGTAATATTCCTTTGCCTTCGTAAAAGCGGATGAGTTCGACACCACAGCCCGCTAACTTTGCCAATTGACCACGAGTAAAGTACTTCTGCTCCAATGGTGTCGACATCAATTCCAATCCTTGATCTGGCAACTTAGCACAATAGCACCTACCTCAATTTACTCAGCTATCCAAAATAATTTCCTTGGGTAATTGTGGAACTGCGGCACATAAGCCGATTGAAGCACCTTACACACTTTCGCAATTAGCAAGTTGCAATTGCTGATTCTAAAGTCAGCTTGGTAATGCAGAACTAATAACAGTGGTCAAACCCAGGGCATGCGAGACAGTCGTCCCATTCCGATGTCTTTGTGATAATTTCGCGATCGGATCGAGTAAGGCCAATGCTCTCAACCTCAAAACTAAATACTTTTCCTTTCAATTCCTTGTTCACTTCAATCGCAAGCGTGTCATGAAACATTTGTCCGTAACAAGCTTTGTGTTTGTGACCTGCTCTCCTTCCATGGTCCACAATCCTAACTTGATTTGCGGCCCCGTTTCTGGGGAGCAGGTCAACGCCATTGACTGTTCTGTGGCTGTGAATTCATGGATCTAAGTGACGGCCCGAATCTAGTCTGTTCGGTCAACGCATCTCGAACGATGGAAGGAGACAAGAATGCTAATCCAATGACCTTCCATGCATACCGCTCCGAAATTCCTACCCGCTTTGCAATTTCAGATACCGATGCAAGTCTTCCCGCCTCTAATTCCTTGATCCCGTACATAGCCTGAGCGATGGACCGGATCACGGACTCGTTGTCCTGACCTTCAACCGACATCCCCAACACTTCCTTGGCGTGACTGGGTCGTGAGAGATCGATGGTAAAGTCGATTTGCGCCATGTCGTTCTCTTGCTCGGTTAGCCAAACCTGCAGCCCTTCGATCCCGACATCAATACGGCTAACGTCTGCAAACGGGTCAGTGCTACGTGTCTCCGCGAGTGCCATATCACCACCTAACGCCGCCCAGACGGCTTCCTCAAGCACGTCGCTTCGAATCCTAGAAATACTACCAGCACTTTCCTTTTGCCCAGTAAGCAGAGCTCTACTTGCATAGTAGTAGTTCTTCTTGCCCGATGACCCCTTCGAATACGTGGGTCCCATAAGGTTTCCAGCATCGTCAAAGACTTTGCCGGTCAACCGGTGCGGCGTCTTTCTGGTTTCCCTGGAGCGGCGTGCACTGTCATCCATTAAGCCCTGGACCCGTCGCCACAGCACCAAATCCAAGATGCTCTCATGATCCCCTTCGTGGATGATCTCACCGTGCCTGATTTTACCGATGTAGATGGGGTTTCTAAGGAGGCGCTGGAGGCCGCCGTTTGTCAGGTGTCCGGCTTTGTGGACCTTGCCCTTCTGAGTCTTCCAAGACTTTCCCTTGATGCCGCGAGCCTTGAGGTCCTGACCGAGCTTCACGATGGATCTCAGCTCCGTGTATCTTTGGAAGATCAGCTGGACGGTTTCAGCCTCGGCGGAATTTGGGACAAGTCGTCGGTTCCGGATGTCATAGCCGAGGGGCGGATAACCCCCCATCCACATGCCCTTCTTCTTGGAGGCGGCAATCTTGTCCCTGATCCGTTCGCTGGTGACCTCCCTTTCGAATTGGGCAAAGGACAGCAGCACGTTCAGGGTGAGCCGCCCCATAGAAGTGGTGGTATTGAACTGCTGCGTCACAGATACGAATGATACACCTTGCGCATCCAGAAGCTCGACGATCCTCGCAAAATCGACGAGAGATCGGGTCAGGCGGTCAACTTTGTAGACAACGATTACGTCCACCCGGCCCTTTTGGACGTCCTGGAGCAAGCTTTGGAGGCCCGGGCGGTCCATCGTTCCGCCAGAGATACCCCCATCGTCATAGAGCGCCTCCAGCGCCTCCCAGCCCTCCCCGGTCTGGCTCTTGATATATGACTCGCAGGCCTCACGCTGGGCGTGCAACGAGTTGAAATCCTGTTCGAGCCCCTCTTCCGAGGATTTGCGGGTATAAATCGCGCAGCGCTTTCTTTGGACCGCCATCAGGATGCCCCCTCAGCCGTTCCATAGAAGCGCGGTCCCGACCAACGCGTTCCTGTTATCTCTTTGGCGACTTGGCTGAGGCTGGAATAGACCGTGCCATGATATCGGTAGCCTTCCTTTTCTACCGCGACCTCGTGGGTCTCACCTCCCCACTCACGTTTCAGAAGGGTTCCAACAGGCAGCCGCTGTTTCGTTTCCCATTTGGCCTTTGGGTCTTTCATGAGGCGCCGGCCATAATCTTCGAGCCGCCGGCGCAGCTTTGGATCCAACGCGCCATAAGCTTCCTCTTGTAGGCGGTAGGCGAGTATTGAGCGCACAAGCTTAGGGGTCAGTCCCCGCGCTGGATCCTTACCGTATTTTTTCCTGTATTGCGCTCGGGCCTCTGCAGCTGAGAGCTGCTCGATCGCTTCCACTTCGCGAACAACGCGCGGATCGTCGTATTCCATGGGTTTCTCCAATATTGAAGAAGCTACCCCATGCATGCTCGACCGGCGGCGGAAGTCCAGTCGGAAGAGGCCTTGGAAGAAGGCGCGCAAGTCGCCGGTGCAGTATCACTTTGCCGATAGCCTAGAAGACGCATTCGCATTAAACACGCATCTGAATGATAGGGATGGGGAGTAGTCGACTGAGCGGATTTCTCACCAAGAGTACAGAGTGTCCCTGAGCGCCTATCCAAAGAAGGAATTCACTAGGCGCACAGTCGGCCGCGACATTTTTGGATATGCGATTTATTATTCATCATCGGTCATCTTCAGTGATTGCAGCGATGGACCTCTATGGTCACGTGAGCAAGCTGAGGTAAATGGGCGAGACGCTGCCTGTAGTGGTCCGGCGGCTGCGGATGGTCGGATATCAGTGAGATGATGGTCGCCATATGCCCGGGACCCACGCGCCAGAGGTGGAGATCGGAAATATGATCGCCGTTCTGCTCGATCTCATCACGCACCAGCTCGACAAGGTGAGGGTCCGGCGTCGTATCGAGCAACACCGCTCCTGCCCCGCGTAACAGCCCCCAGGACCACCGCGCAATAACGATGCCGCCCACGATCCCCATGAGCGGATCCATCCAGACCCAGCCATAAAGCCGACCGGCTAGAAGTCCTACAATGGCAAGAACTGAGGTCAGCGCATCAGTCAGCACATGGAGATAGGCTGACCTCAAATTGTGGTCGTGGTGGTGGTCGTGGCCATGTGCATGATCATGTTCGTGAGTATGTCCTTCGCCCTCATGTAGAACCCAGGCACTCACGAGATTGACCACAAGTCCGACGATTGCCACGACAATGGCCTGATCGAACTGGATGGGTATCGGTGCGGTAAGTCGCATGACGGACTCAAAGCCGATGCCCAACGCGACGACCGCAAGGATTACCGCGCTGGAATACCCAGCGAGCTCCCCCAACTTCCCAGTACCAAAACTGAAGCGTGGGTCGTCGGCGTGGCGCCGCGCATAATAGTAAGCCGCTGCTGTAATTGACAAGGCCCCCGCGTGAGTTGCCATGTGAAAGCCGTCCGCCAGAAGCGCCATAGAACCAAACATCACGCCGGCGACAATCTCTGCGACCATCATGGAGGCGGTCATAGCGATCACGATCCAAGTGCGGCGTTCATTCCGCGCATGGTTGGCCCCTAGGAAGACGTGATCGTGGCGCAAGGTTTTCCAGGTTTCGCTGTGCATGAGATAGCCCTTTGTCTCAGAGGTACTTGGTGAGTTCGCGAAACTCGGCGATTTTCTTTTTGGCAGCAGGGGGCAACGGTCCTGCGGTTTCGACCAGATGGTGATCAATGTGATCAAGGATGATCAGGTGCTTGGTCTTTTCAAGTGCACGGATCACCGCTTGCATTTGCTGAGCAATGGCGAGGGCGTCGCGCCCATCTGCGACCATGCGCGTGACCGACGCGAGATGTCCCTCGGCGCGGCGCAGGCGCTTTAGCATGTCGGGATCGTTGGCGTGGCTCATGGTGTTATCCTATCCTCCTGGAGGGGATATAACCGCCCAATTTCATTACTGCAAGCCCTTCCACCGCCCCTTGACGGCGGCAACCCGCATCAATAGGAAAATCCAGCCCCATGGGGGAGTAGCCGCTTCCTTTGAGGAAGGCCTGTGTCAACAAACTTGGCGTCAGCCATGGCACTGGCGGCCGAAGTACGCTTGGCGAGACCTGTGGCGAGCATCGGTCAATATGGCGGGGAGCCGGTTGGCCGTGCCGCCATTGTGTCATGACGGTTCCCCTGGATTAATTGAATGCAACATCTTGTAGTCATCTTCGTGACCGTGTTCCTAGCCGAGCTCGGCGACAAAACGCAACTGGCCACGCTGCTCTTTTCAGCGGATGGACGGCATCATCCTTTGCTTGTCTTCATTGCAGCGGCATTGGCGCTCGCGGCGTCTACAGCTATTGCGGTTACGCTTGGGACTATGGCCGAACGTTATTTGACGCTCATACCACTGAAATTGATCGCAGGAGCGGGATTCATTGGCATTGGAGCATGGACTATATGGAATCATCTCCAAACCGTGTAATGCAGGGATCGTGGCACACCAGACGGGGTTCGAATGCCGGCCTTGCTAATTAAAGGGCGGATCATATGCCAATGGACACATCAGCATAAGACACTCAAATTGCCTATTTCCTGCGCTGGGATGCCAGGGGCTTTGCGCGCGCCTCAAGGCCCCGCCGCTTGCGCGGCCGGCGGCTCAGGCCGGCTATACCTTGACCCGGCGCTCTGCCCCTGGCGAAGGATTGGGAAGCCCTTTGCTGATGCAAAGGGCATCAATGGAAACCAATTTGAGAGGAAAAGGGGCAGCGCATGTATTTGTAGCCCCCCGTGTTACTGATCACGGGGGAACGCCGCCTCAATCCAAAGAACGGGCAAGATCGCGTCGACGATAGAACTCGGAAATTGCAAGAACTGTTAGTAGGCAGGCGACCGCGATCAGCGAAGCATATTCTCGCGGCATGTTGAGCCCGTTGTGCTCCACAGGCTTGGTCAGGAAGTCGCCGAAAGTGGCGCCGAAGGGTCGCGTGAAAATAAACGCAAGCCAAAAGAGCAGCGCCTCGTTGAGCTTTGAGAAATAGTGCAACGCGACAACAATGCCGATCACGCCCGTACAGATGAACGCACCCTGGATGTATGTCAGCGCCAGATTGTCGACGAGGAAATCACCGAAGGCTGTTCCCAGACTGTTGGAAAACAGTACCGCAACCCAAAACAACATCTCGGCATCCCGCCGCACAATAGGATAGACGCGAAGGTGCCGCTCCCGGACATACCAATACGCAAGTGTTGCAGCGAGACCAAGGCCCAGGATCAAGCTGCCGATGGCATATCCCAGATGCAATGTTCGGTCCATAAAATCAGAGATCTCGGTTCCAGCCGTGGTGGTCGCGATGATTGCCGTCCAAAACAGCAGCGCCACATAGCGCGAAGTGATTATCTGGACCGCCAAAATTACCGCGAGCCCCGCAAAGGTTATGAGCAGTCCTTCGAAGTAACCCATGCCCAGAGTCATGGAGATAAAGTCTCCAAAGGTCTCGCCCAATGTAGTGGCGACAATCTTCATGATCCAGAACCAGATCGTGACTTCGGCAACCTTATTCATTTCGGAGTCCTCAACTGGGGAAGATGACGGTTACGGAAAGACCTGGCGCGTTGTCCGTAAAGCTAACACGCGCGCCATGCAGTTCGGCAATGGCCTTGACTAGCGCAAGCCCTAGTCCGGAACCTGGTGTATGCCGCGCCTTTTCCAAACGATAAAACCGTTTTGTGATGTGTTCAACCTCGTCAGCTGGAATGCCGGGTCCCGTATCCGAAACAGCGATCCAAACTCCGGCATTGCTACGGCCACACGTCAGATTGATTTTCGTGTCAGGATGGGCGTGACGGACGGCATTTTCGATAAGGTTGGCGAAGAGCTGGGTCAGAAGTTCTCTATCCCCCGATATAGTCAGTCCGGGTGGGGCCGTCTCCACTAGTAGCTCTTGCCTATTCATCCCGGCGATAGGCGCATAAATCTCTCCCATCAATTCGAGAAGCTCGGCAACCGGCACGTCCTTGCGGCGGAGTGCGCTGCCGCCGGACTCCAGTCGCGCAATACGCAGGAGGGAATCAAAGGTTGCAGTAATACGATCGAGTTCGCTTTGAATTTCATTGAGCGCCGTCTCTGTCTCGTCTCGATCCTCAAGCTGACGGTTCAGACGCTCTAAGCGAATGCGGAGACGATTAAGCGGGGTGCGCAAATCGTGGGCTATGTCGTTACTAACCTGCCGGATGCCATCGACAGTCACTTCCAGGCGAACGAGGGCGCTGTTTACGCCTTGAGCGAGTCGATCGAGGTCGTCGTTTGATCCGACCAGGGATACCCGCGCTGTAAGGTCACCGGCTGACACTTTGTGTAGGGTTGCTTCAATCCCGTCGAGCCGTCTTTGCATGCCCAATGCCAGAAACGTGGCTATGAGGATCGCTAGGAGTGCGACCGCAATGCTCGCCCAAGTGAAGGCAGCAAGCACTGTCTCGCGGATTTCGTCGGCATCCTCGTAATTTACCGCCACGATCAACCGCAAATCACCGAAGGTTGAGGTGCTGAGACGATACCGGTCTGCGTCATTTTCCATAGAAAGACCACCATTCCACTCGCCGTTGGGCAAGGCGAGGGGCACAGTGACCGGTGCCCCGGCGAGCCGTGTGCCGTCGGTTGTTCCGACCCACAGGACAAGGCTGTCGTCTCGCACTTCCTCTGTCCGAGCGGCCACAGCACGGATCAGCCCTTGCGGGCCATCGTCGTGAAAGCGGGTTTCAAGGCTATCCATGGTGGCGGACAGCGTTTGGCCAACCTGGCGTTCCAGATTGTCGTTGATGGTGCCAAAGGCGATGACGCCCGCTACGAGAAAGACGATGATAAAGGATGTTGCAAGCATCATCGCCATGCGAAATGGTACGCTACGGGCTAGGTCAGTGGGGTGCACGGATCAAATATCCCACGTTCTTGATAGTATGGATCAAAGGTGCATCGAAGGGTTTGTCGATTTTAGCGCGCAATCGGCTAATATGCGTTTCAACCACGGAAGTCTGGGGGTCGAAGTAGAACCCCCATACTTTTTCCAGCAGCATGGTCTTACTTAGCACGCGCCCTTCGTTGCGCATGAAGTACTCAAGCAGGGCAAACTCGCGCGGCAGAAGCTCAATCTCTACGCCCGCGCGAATAATCCTACGGGTGATGAGATCGACTTCCAAATCCGCCAGTTTTAGCTTTGACTGATGATCGGTTGGGGGTGGGCGGCGGGCGATAGCCGCAAGCCGCGCTGCAAGCTCAGAGAAGGCGAACGGCTTCACGAGATAGTCATCGGCACCGGCCTCAAGTCCCTCGACCCGGTCATCTACGTCACCTATGGCGGTCAAAAAAAGAACGGGAGTGCCATTTCCGTTGGCGCGAACCGACTTCATTACGGAAAGGCCATCCATGCCGGGCAGCATGCGGTCAAGAATGATGGCGTCGTACTCACCCTCCAGAGCGGCCTGCAATCCATCCAATCCATTGGAAAGCGCATCCACATTGTGCCCCGCACCTTTTAGCCCGGACGCAATGTAGTCGCTGGTCAAATCGTCGTCTTCAATGATTAGTACTCGCACGACAATTTTGCCTCGTGGGTTAGTATGCCGGGCCCGGCGGGGGTAACACCGGGCCCGGTCGACGCAAGGGCGGAACTAGTCCCGATCTCCTCCGTCTTCGTAATCCTCGTTTCGGTCCTCGTCACCATTTTGATGATCTTCGGACGGATCAACAAGGGTTACTATGCCAGAAGCAACGTCCACATACGCCTCCTGTTCTTCACCATTTTCGTTGAACAGTTCAACTGTATAAGCATATGCGCCATTTTCTTGTTCAAGTTCAGCCGAGATTGCGCGAGCACCCGATGCCGCTTCGGCGGCGGACACTGCTTCGCCAAGTTTGATTGGGGCGGCGAACAAGGCTGCATGTTCTTCGCCATCATTTCCGCGATGACTATCGGCCCAGGCCATTGAGCCCGCGCCAAGACCAGTGACGGACATTACGACAATGGCGATTGCCGCTTTCTCTCTAAAGTCCATGTCGCTCTCCTTGTTTCAGTGGAACACCGTGTTCCACCTTCGTGGAAAACATATGTACTCAATCTCAATTCAGGCCGTCCGGCACTATACAAATCTGTAAAGTGCCCAATCGCCAGATGTTTGATACCTGAGGCTCAATTGTCGCCGTTACCGATGTTTCAGATGGAAAGGAATATGTTATGGCAAATGCCGCTGACGCCGCAGGTGAAACCGGAAGCCCGCCACCAATTTACAACCGTGTTCCGCGCGTTACCGTTGATTTTTGGATCATCAAGTTGATGGCGGTAACGGTCGGCGAGACAGCAGCAGACTATCTTGCACAAAGCATGGGATTGGGCCTTGCTGGAACCTCGTGGTTGATGGCTGGCATTCTGGTGCTCGCCCTGGTCTGGCAGTTTTCAAAGAAACGATATATCCCGCTAGTCTACTGGATTGCGGTTGTTTTGGTCAGTATTGTTGGAACGCTTATCACAGATAATCTGGTCGACAATTTGGGTGTGAGTCTAGAAATCGCCAGCATAGCGTTTGGCATTGGGCTGATCGCGACATTCGCTATCTGGTACGCATTCGAGCGGACCTTGTCCATTCATACGATCTACACAACGCGGCGCGAAGCCTTCTACTGGTTGGCCATTTTGATGACTTTTGCCCTCGGTACTGCTGCGGGCGATATGGTGGCCGAAGGAATGGGGCTTGGGTATCTGCAAGCCGGACTTGCCTATGGTGCGTTGATTGCCATTGTTGCGATCGGATACTTCGTGTTCAAGGTCGACGGCATATTGTCGTTCTGGCTTGCCTACATTCTGACACGGCCGATGGGGGCATCTTTCGGTGATCTATTGTCGCAACCGCATGAGAATGGCGGCCTTGGGTTTGGCACCACCACGACCAGCGCCTTGTTTCTGGGGATTATCGCACTCGTCATTATCTACATGACTTTTAGCCGCGAAGGGCTTGAGTTCCGCCGAGCGAACGGTTCCTAGCTTTTGAGGCAAAGATGTTAGTGCATATCGCGTGCATCGATTGCAGCTGGAGGTGGATTGAGACATAGTCGTCCAAGCTGCCTCTAGTCCTTTTTGTCTCTATGTGAGAACCAAATTGAGGAACATTCTAAGCTATTTCGACCCGAGTAGCCTTCTAATTGTGTTTCTAATCACAGCCTTGGTCGCTGCTATCCTGATAATATGGTTGACGCTGCGAGTTGCAGCCGCACTATTTCCCTTAGCGCTGTCGATTTTTCGCTCGATAGTCGTGGCTGTTACCCAAAATCCTGAAGTCCGGACAATACGCGCGCGTCACCCTGCTATCACAACATTTGTAACGCGACACCTCGATCCCAAAAGGTTTGACGGTCTTACAGCGACCGTGCTCTCTGCACTTCTGATATACGTGTTCATGGTCTGGCTGGGCACAATCTTTGACTTTTTGGCTTCCGATCCCATCGTCCAAGCGGACATTCGTCTTGCCAATCTCATTCATGCCTATTGGAGTCCAATCTTTCTGGATCTGGCGCGCTACGCTACGGCGATTGGTGACATTCGCACCGTAATATTGCTTTTTGCCGGATCAATGATCCTACTTTTTGTTTGGCGTCGCGCCGATCTCCAATTTGGCCTATCGGCTGCGCTGCTTGGAGAGGCTGCTTCGGTCGCTTTGCTCAAGCACCTGTTTCATCGGCCGCGCCCCGATCTGGCGTACTTCGTGGCTAACGGTGGCAGCTTTCCGTCCGGCCATGCGGCGGTATCTATCGCTTTTTTCGGAATGCTTTTCTACATCGGCTGGCGAATGCGGTTGCTTGGCGCGCTTGTGAGTGCCGCCCTCGCACTATCGCTCTCGTTCGCAATATGCCTGAGCCGCCTGTACCTGTTGGAACACTATCTCACCGACGTTTTGAACGGCGTCCTTGTGGGTTGCATGTGGCTGCTTCTGGGTATTGCGACCGCCGAATGGTGGCAAGCGCGACAAAGGTCGGGGTCGGACGGGACATTGGGTCAAAACATTCCTCTGCAAAGGCCGATATCGCTTCTCACAGTTGGGCTAATTGTGATTGGCTTTGCCTGGTCAATCGCTACTTATTCTCCACCACGAAACCTGGCTGGCATTGCACCTTCGGCGTCAGTTGCTCCGGATGTTTCAGCGCTTTTGTCGTCTGGCACCGTCCCGATGACGACAGAAGCTATCTCGGGAAGATTGCTCGAACCCATCAACATTGTCGTCATTGCAAGGGATGATACTGCATTCGAGAATGCGATGGGGCGTGCCGGGTGGCGCCGCGCGGAACTCTTGGGGATTGGGTCGCTTCTGAGGGCCGCCTGGGCCGCCTGGACAAATCAGGGTGACCCGGTTGCGCCTGTGACGCCGTATTTCTGGGCTGAAGCACCTAATGACTACGGGTACCAGAGGCCAACCTCAGAGAACACCTTACGGAAACGACACCACGCCCGGTTCTGGCGCACCAACTATGTGACAGCTGATGGACGCCATATCTATATCGGCGCCGCGAGCTTTGACGATGGGTTGGACTGGGGGTTATTACATCACATCAATCCAAATATAGATGCTGAACGAGATACGCTGACCGAAGATATGCGCGCCGCAGGTGTAGTTGTCGGTGCTGAGACCATCTCGCTCTCGCAACCTCATATGGGGGAAACCGTCGCAGGCGATCCTTGGTTTTCAGATGGTAGCATTTCGATTGTGGAAGTTCATGGTGGTTCGTAGGTTCCTCCATACACTTCAATTGTGCGGCAAAGATCGCTCGCAGCGTGCGGTGCCGATGCATGCGAGTGTAGACAGATGATCTCACCATCTATTGAACCAGCGCAGAAGAAAGCGCGTGCCCGCATCTGGCGGCAAATCCCTGCGGGCATATGGGTTCTGGGTTCCGTTTCCTTATTGATGGATGTCTCATCAGAGATGATCCATGCGCTTCTGCCTGTCTATTTGGTAGTGGGTCTGGGGG
>SWCD01023726.1_pt1 | contig 13842 bp, 11 predicted proteins | sample 4693011 | NCBI WGS metagenome assembly SWCD01 (sample SAMN10267278, study PRJNA491770) | bioreactor metagenome | isolation source: DHS bioreactor inoculated with marine | place: Japan: Omine Ridge, Nankai Trough | reverse complement strand
CAGTTCATGGGTGTGGGATCCGCGCAACCCCATCTTCAGGTCGGCAGGGCCCACCGTAAGCCCCGGCATCCCCTTTTCCATGATAAATGCGGTTACGCCCCCACGGGCCCCCTTTTTTTCGTCGGTAACGGCCATGGTCGTAAACACCTGGGCACTGTCGGCGTTGGTAATAAACTGTTTGGTTCCGTTCAATACCCAGTGATCACCGTCGGGCACGGCACTGGAGCTGATATTGGCCGCATCCGATCCGGCATCGGGTTCCGTCAGGGCAAAGGCCGCCGTCCATTCACCCGAAGCGATGCGGGGCAAATACGTCTTTTTTTGTTCATCCGTGCCGTCGTAGAGGATCCCCATCGAACCGATGCCGTTGCTCGTGCCGATACGCGAACGAAAACAGGCGTTGGTCCGGGTGATCTCTTCGTAGATGATGACTTCCTCAAGGGTTGTCAGGCCCAACCCGCCATAGGCTTTCGGGATCGGCATCCCGAATAACCCAAGCCGGCGCATTTTTTCTACAATCTCTTCCGGGATGACGGAGTTGTGTTCGACCGTCATCGCAACCGGCTCGAGTTCTTCTTCTACAAAATTTCGTATTTTGGATCTGAATGCATCAAATGTCTTCGACATCGTTAAAGCCATGTCATTCCTCTTTGGCGATGGGTTTCCTGTAATCCGGTGCGTGCGGGCCCGCTAAAGTAACGCTGTGCGTTACTCAATGGCGCAGAAAATTATTTATTGCATTGCTTAAAAACTGTCAAGTCATTAATGCCGAAACCCGGAGCGCAGTAAAGCGCTACGGCGTCACCCTTGCCGCAGCGGCACAGAAACGCCGGGGCAGAACCATGACCTCAACGGGGCCCGTATTTTTTAAGCCGGGGGATCTGTCCCCACAATCAGGAATGATAAAAAGAAAAGGCGTAGGGTCGCGCCGGTAACGGGCCCGCAGGCAGGGTGGGGAACGATTTTTTTATTATTCCGTGGGCGGGCAGAACGGGCGGCCCGGGTAAGCGGCACTGTATCCAAGGCTTGCGGAGAGGCGGGTGCCTTCTTCTCGGAGCGCATCAAGCATCTCTTTGACCTCCTGCGGATCGTGCTCTTCTGCCTGCAGGGAGATATTGGCCGCCGCAACAACGCGATCTTCATAGTTGAACACCGGAACAGCAACCGAATAGAGCGCCAGCGTGCCCTCCTGGTCGGCAACGCCATAACCCGCCCGGCGGACCGATTCCACATTTGTCCGCAGTGTCTCCTTGTCCGTAATGGTAAAGCGGGTCAAGGGTTCAAAGTTGATCCGGTCCAGCCGTTCATCCAGCTCCTCATCGGGCAGCGCGGCCAGCAGGACCTTGCCGGAGGAGGTGCAATAGCAGGGAAGCCTGGAGCCTTCCCGCAACCCGAAACCGAAAAACCGCCGAATCTCGTTTCGGAACACGAAGATAACCTCCAGTTCGTCCAGAACCGCAAGGTTAACCGTCTGCCCGATGCGGCGGGAAAAGGCACGCAGATGCGTCGCCCCGAGCAGGCGAAGTTCAGATCCGTTCAGGTAGTTGAAACCGAGTGTCAGAATACGGGGTTCCAGGAAGAATTCCTTGCGCCGGTTCCGCCCCAGGTATCCCAGGGCAAGAAGGGTGTCCGTCAATCGCTGAACCGCGGTCTTGTTAAAACCGGAAAGTTCAGAAAGCTCCTGGAGCGTCAATTTCGGATGGTCGGCCGAAAAAGCGGCCAGGATTTTTAACCCCCTGGCCAGTGCGTTGATAAAATGTTTCGGTTCCCTCTGATACATACCCATTCCCCGAAAAAGCGTTCAATTACTTACGGATATGTGTCGAACCGCTATTTGTCAACGGAAAACAAAATTTAACCAGCCACCCACTCACCACTGGTAATGGGTGTGTTCCCATCCATGATTTTCCCGCAAAAAACATCCCCGGCGATAATTTTTCCAACGCCCTTTGGCGTTCCCGTCATTACCACGTCACCATTTTCCAGGCTCATGAAATCCGATATGCCGGCCAGGATGTCATCCGGTGAATTAATCATCAGGCTGACGCCGCCTGACTGGGCAATCTTACCGTTAATACGTAACTCCAGACCCAACGTCGGGCTAACCTTGTCGATCTCGACAAATGGACTGAATATCGCGGAACCGTCAAAGGCTTTACACCGTTCCCAGGGCAATCCTTTGGTTTTGAGTTTGTTCTGGAGCATTCTCTTGGTTAAGTCCAAACCGAATCCGACTGCAGAAAAGCGACCGTCTTCATATAAAAAGGATATCTCGCCTTCGAAATGTAGCGGTTCCTGATGGAAACAATGCAGTTTCTCCGAGATGGCTGAGTTGGGTTTCATAAAAAAGAGCGGTTCTTCCGGCACCTCATTGTTCAGCTCTTCGATATGTTCGAGGTAATTTCTTCCGATACACACAATTTTCGTTGGAGAAACAGATCGGTTACCGACGATGATGGTTTTCACGTTTTTCTCCTTCCTGGTGAGGCAAGCAGATAGGACCATTCTGCAAATCCGGGTTAACGCATATCCGGTTCCGTTTAATGGGACCCGTTTTTTCTCTGAAACGGGCCACTTGACAGCAGCGAAGCAACGCTGACGTTCTCTTCCTCCCAGAGTTGCCCGATTTCGTCAAGGACGAATGAATTTTTCTCCCGGCGAGGTTGGAAAAGGAGAAAAGCCGATGATCCGTGAATAGCGCAATCGGTTCTCCCAAAAAGTAAAAAACGGTGGTGCCAATAAGTGGGGAGCGTCGCCAGTGCACATCCGTAATCGGAGGATCGGGGGTCCCAATCAATAACACCCCGTGCAGTACCGATACCCAATTCTTTCCACCGACGACATCCACTGGCGCATGGAAACCGTTTTCCTGAATCTTCAGCAGATTATTCGGCACAGGGAAATTATTGTATGGTCGAGCCTTTTGACTCATCCAGCACGCTTCTGATTTTTTGTGAAAGCTCAGCAATATTATAGGGTTTTTGCATGAACCCGTTGCAGCCCCTGCGCATAATGTTGTCCGCTTGGCCGTTGATTGCATATCCACTGGAAAGAATAACCGGCATGTCGGGCTGAATCTGGCGAATGCAATCGAATGTCGTGCCGCCATCCATTCCCGGGAGGATCATATCAAGAATCACCAGATCAATTTCGTCACCCATGTCCGTGATCACCTTTACAGCTTCCTGACCTTCCATGCAGACCACGACGCGATAGCCCAGCCGCTCCAGCATGGCCCGGGCGACATCGATGATCAAGGCTTCATCGTCTACCAGAAGGATGGTCGCCGATCCCTTGATGAGCTCTCCTCCCACGGGAACCTCTCGATGCGCGTCTTGGTCTGATACCGGCAGATAGATGTTGAATGTGGTTCCGTGACCCACTTCGCTGTATACCGTAATCATGCCGCCATGGTTCTTGATGATTCCGAAAGCCGAGGCCAATCCCAAACCGGTACCGCGGCCTTTTTCTTTGGTTGTGAAAAACGGGTCGAAAATTTGCAGACGGATGGTTTCACTCATGCCTGTGCCGGTATCCGTGATGGAAACCTTGACATACCGGCCCGGTTTTGTCTGATGCGTTTTGCAGGACGCTTCATCCATCGTGACGAGCTTTGTCTCCAGATAGAGTTCACCACCATTGGGGGGCATGGCCTGCCAGGCGTTGATATACATGTTCAGGAGCACCTGTTCGATCTGTCGCCTGTCTGCCTCCACCACCAGGGGCGATGCCTGGCATTTGGAATGGATACGGATTTCTTTTCTAGTCCGGCCGAACATGTCTGAGCTGGCGCGCACCAATTCATTTATATCGACGGGCTTGACTTCGTATTTGCCGCCCCTTGCAAGGCCAAGCAGCTGCTGGGTGAGGTTTGTCGCGCTGCGGATATATTCCTCGATGGCTTGAATTTGTTCCCGATGAGGGTGGGAAGCGTCCAGATCCATTGATATCAAGGATGCGCGACCCTGAATGCCCATAAGCAAATTGTTAAAATCGTGGGCAATCCCGCCCGCAAGCGTGCCGATCGCCTCAAATTTCTGTATCTGCTGAAGTTTGGATGCAATCAGTTTGCTTTCGGTAATGTCACGGGTGATGGAAATGATGTGCGGTACGCCTTTCAAAGAGATTACCCTGGCAGACATCAATCCGGTAATGAGGCTGCCGTCTTTTCTTCGGAATTGCGCTTCCAGGTTCTCGTAATATCCCTTTTCCTGAAGACCTTGAACCAGCTTTTGCCGGTCTGCGGGATCATTCCATATGTTTATTTCCAGTGATGTCCGGCCGATAATCGCTTCACGGGTATAGCCCATACCTCGGGTGAACCCTTCGTTGATATCTACATACATGCCATCTTCAAGACGATTGATGTTGACTGCATCAGGACTGGAACGATACGTCAGGCGGAATTTTTCTTCGTTTTCTCGCAACGCAATTTCATTTAGCTTGCGGTCGGAGATGTCGCGGGTCACGGCGAGAATTTCTACAGCGTTGCCGTCTTTATCGCGTAAAAAAGAGATGCTGACCTCCATCCAGACAGTGGAGCCATCCTTCTTGTATTGTTCCAGTTCCAGGATGCGTGTTCTATCCGGATCCGCCGTTCCACTGGCCTCCAGCAGCATCTCATTTTCAAAGACAGCGATGGCGGTCCTCAAGGATTCAGGGGTTAAAACCTGTTCAATGGTTTGCGCCATCGCCTCTTCAACGGTGAATCCACGGAGACGCATGCTGGCCGGGCTGACATAGGTAAAGTGAAGGTTCATATCCATGATCGATATCAGGTCGGCCGTGTTTTCCGCGATCAAACGGTATTTTTTTTCGCTGTCCCGAAGTGCCTCCAGCGCTCGATTGCGCTCCGAGATATCGATCCCCACGCCCATCAGATATTGCTGCCCCTGAAGCTCTAATTTGACACCTGTCATCAGAAAAGGGATCACCCCCCCGTCTTTCGTCAACAGGGCCGATTCAATCATGTTCTGACCTTTTTGCATTACCACGTCCACAGCTTCTAAAACCGCTTCTTTCGCTTCCGGGGCGTGCCATTCCAGGATTGATCGGTCTTTAAGCTCTCCAGGGCCAAAACCCAAAAGCGTTTCATGATTTTTATTCCAGCGGATGAGACGCAACGCGGGGTAGGTGTATAGGTAAAAAATACCCGGCAAACTGTCCAGCAACGTTTTCATGAGCAGTTTTTCCCGCAATAATTTTTCTTCTGCCCGCTTGCGCTCGGTGATGTCCCTCCAGATGCAGTGGTAGACTTGGCGCTCGTCAATATCAATCACCTGTGCGGATACATGAACATGCCTTTTTTCACCCTGCCTGTTACATTGGCGCGTTTCAAAATTATCGAACCCATTTTTCACTACTTCCTGAAAATGCGCCTGTGTTTCTTCAACTGTTTCTTTCGCCTCGATATCCGGCAATCGCAACTGAGCAAACGCATCTCGCGAATAACCTAACTGCCGGCAGACCTGGTCATTAAAAGCGATAGGCTTGAACGTTTCAGGATCCAGGACAACAACACCATCCATCCCGTGCCTGAAAAAGGCACGATAATAACTTTCTGACGCCTTTAGCGCCTTCTCTCTTTGAATAGCGGATTCAAGTTCTTTGGATAAAGCGGTAACCCTTTTTTCCAATTCCGCATAGGTCGGTTTTTCGGCCACAGGCAATGTCTCCAATTTCTAAAAACGGTCACTATTCATAGGGACATACAGTCAACGGACGACCAGTACCGGGCAGGACGCATAATGGGTCACCTTTGTGCTCACGCTTCCGAAAAGCATCCCCTTTAATGAACCCATCCCCCGGGTGCCCATCACAACCAGGTCAGCCTTACGCGCTTCAACGACAGAAACAATTGCTTCGGCTGCCGGACCTTCAAGCAAGTTTTCTTCCACTTCGATGGAAACTCGTCCCAACCGTCCGCATGCATTTTCTATTATTTTTTCCCCTTTTTGCTTCCGTCTGCCGACCATCTGGTTGAAGCCTTCAGACCCCCGAAGATCCGAGGTGGGATGGAAGGCATGCAATAAAATGAGCTTTGAATCGAACTTTTGCGCCAGTTCACGAGCATAATCGAGCGCTTTTAAACTATGCTCCGACCCGTCTAAGGCCACAATGATCAATTTAAACATGATTCCCTCCTTTGCCATGCCAAGGTTCTTTTCCAAAGAGCGATGGGCGGATGCACCAATGAAGCCCTTGCCATCGCACATTTTTATAAAATCGTTCACTTCCGGCGGTACGGGGATTATCGCATGCGGCTTATCGGTTGCCAGTCCATACCCGTTGACACCGGCACTGAAAATAGCCGTCAATGCCCTTTACGTCATATTAAAGCCAAACCCCGCCTCCTCACGATTGCGATGTGCAGCCACTGATGGGACCCCAATTAGTATTGGTCTGCAGGCGATTAACGCGTCTCAGGAACCGTCTCAGGTAAAGGTTTTTTCAACAATAACGGATCGCGGGGAAAAGGAAGGCAACGAATCGCTAAGAATTATAAATAGATTACCCTTTAATAGCAATCGGAAGTGTAGCCTTGAATATATAACACGTCCATGTATAGTTGAAAGCGGCTCACCCGTCACTTATTAAATGAAAGAGACCGTGTTATGCTTTCCTATACAACCTACCCGGATTTAGACTTCACCTACTTTGTTTCCGAAGGTGAAACCACCATTGAAAATTGGCTCCAAACCGTCCGCAGTTATGGGGCAGAGGGGATGACCACTCGTGAGCTATACGACCTTCGTGGACAAACCAATCTTTTTTCAAACGATGAGATTGGTCAAATTCTTGAAGTGGCAGTCAAAAACCAGGCTATACACCTAAATGATAGGAAGACCGCTGTTGTCGTCGATAGTATTTCTCAGTTTGGTCTTTCCAGAATGTATGAATTAAAGTCAGAAGTAGAAGGTGTGCGAACAAAAACGCAAGTTTTCTACCAACTGGATGACGCTGCCGAATGGCTTGGTGAGGATGTGGCCGGTTTCATTTCCGAAAGACAATCTTGAACTTCCCATGAATGATCAACGGGTTTATCCAATTACGGATCGAGTTAGCAACTCAGCCCCTGTCTGCATGGTTGGTATACACGTCCACAACTCGCCGTAAGTTCGGCATGCAAAAAGATGCAGCAGTGACCGCAATGCCGCATTAACCCGGCGGACGGGATGGATCTCCGGTTACGGCTTTCGCTTCGGGGTCCTGCGCCGCCGGTGGCGTGGTTGTTGGAAGGGGTGTGACAGCTTTCATCCTGTGACGTAACAAAAAAGGACGCCTGAACCGCTCTGCGCTTTCTATTTTGCAGGTGGGGGGCTTTTTCGATTAAACGCGATCAAATTCAAACCCGGCCAGTTGACCCTTCTGGTAACGTTCTTCTTCAATCGGATGGTCAAACATCACCGCAAACCCACTTTCCTGAGAACGCACCACCGTACCCATTATGCCGGGCCTTCTGTCGAAGGCAACAACCGGGAACCGGAGATTGACCCGTTGTCCACGATTGAAGTTTCGCAGGGTGCCGATATAAATACCTCCCGCGCTTACGTCCCTGACAAAATCCCGATAGGTCGATGAACTGACGGTATACTTCGCGCGAAACAGGGCAGGGTGGCGAGGATGGCGGCGCTTTTCTATTCCTGGATTCATTTTCAATTCACCGTTTCCCTGAGTTTTCCATAAAAAATCAATAACATCCCATGCATTGCCATTGATCATAAAATTTTCAGACCACTTTTCTCGTGAAGATCTGATGCTTTTATACAACACATTGTCTTTTTCATACAGTTTCTTTTCCACACGGTCTGTCACTGAATATAAGATTCTTAGCTTCGGTTCCGTGGATTCCACCATCTGCTTCCGCTGTTTGGGGCGTAAAGACTGAGCTTTTTGGACAAAAAATCGTTTTCAACTTTCAGCTTACCGATCTGTCGGTACAAATTATCAACCTTGGTTTTGTCTTGCTTTCGTGAATTATGACCTTTGTCGAAAATGTCAGCAGCACTGTCTGTTAGGATCGGGATTGTTGGTAGGGAAGGTCGAAAAGGCGACTGGCTGAACCGAAAGGGAAAAAGTTAAAGTTTAGGGGGGCTGGATCGATACTGAATATAGAGCAAATCAGGTGGTGCCTGCTTTCTGTAGCCAATTTAATAATTTTATGCTTAAGACAAGTATCAAATTAGAAAGGGTTTTGCGTTGGATGACTTTGTGATGGTAAAAAAGACGCAGGTTCCCAGTTATATTAAAACGCCCCTCTATCTTTTGAATGACGAGACTGGGTATGTCCTATACAAGCCAGTCAATAAGAAAGTTGATAAAAAGGAATACGCAGCAGATCAATATCCCACTCTTTATATTTGCACAAAAGACAAAAGAGGTGCCACCAATGAATTGCAGACCGAACTAAAAAAACTGCTCGTACAGAAAATACGTCATGGGGAAATCAGTGAGGTTAAGCATGCACTTTGTGAGATCGTCAGCGAAACGTTTTCTGAGCCTATTGATGACGCCATTGAATCCTTGCCGAACACGATTGACATCGTTTACGAAGGATACTCAGAAACCTCAGACGTTCTGAAAGATTTCTCTGAGATAAATTATGCGGGTTATCCTTTAGTGAATCATTCCGTGAATGTAATGGCGCTATCTCTATCTTATTGTTTGCTCAACCGTCTTGGTGAGGATGAAACAAAACGAATTAGTCTATGCGCACTACTTCATGATGTTGGAGTGACTAAATTGCCAAGGGGGCTTGTTTCATACCAAGGCCGGTTGCCAGACCGACAATTTCATGAATATCAAACTCATGCCTCAATCGGCCATGATATTATCAAACAGAATGAAAACATCGACTCATCCATAGCCATTGGTATCCTCGAACATCATGAACGCCTTGATGGAAGCGGCTACCCAAGAGGGATTGCAAATATTTCTTTTGAAGGACGACTAATCGGTCTGATCAACAGCTTCGACCATCTAACAAACAGTGAGAAAACACACCGAAAGAAAAGGAATCCCTTTGATGCCATGATGCTCATTAAAGATGAAGTGTTAAAAAAAGGCCGTTTTGACAAAACCATATATAAGGATTTGTGTTTAAGCTTAGGGAATAAGGCGATATAGTGATAACGTGGCCTAAACAGAGCTTGAGTTGAAGACGGTCAAAACCAGCCACACTTACCCGATTTCATTCATCAGCACATCATGGACCTCCCGGTCCTCGATCCCAAGATACCGCATGGTAATGGCGGGACGGCTGTGGCTGTATCGCTTACAGATGATCTCAAAGCCTACGCCATGGGTAACCCGTTGCTGGTATCCCCACGTCTTGCGCAGCGTGTGGGCATCCACTTGAACATCTGTTGGTATCTGCCGCCCATAAGCATGGCTCTGGCTTGGGATAGATATCTCGTTCGTAGGCTCCCCTTCAACACCTTTTCCCCCAGTAGCCATGCAAATCCTGTGGGATGTTTAGTCTGAAACAGTAGCCGTATCGATTCTGGGAATGGTGGGTTGGTGATCGTGTCATTCTGTCGACGCCTTCTGCCCAAGTGGGACAAGTGGATGGCGTGGACTGTTTTTAGTAGGATATTAAAAGAAATAACCCCTCGTCGAAACGAAGGGTTATCTGTGTTCTGAGTGGAGATGAGGGGGATCGAACCCCTGACCTCAGCGTTGCGAACGCTGCGCTCTCCCAGCTGAGCTACACCCCCATATGGTTTGTTCAGATGATGTAAGCCTTTTTGCAGACTGCGTCAAGCGAATCAATCGTCGCGGGTCAGCATCACCAGGCTGGCTTTTTCCTCCAGCAGGCTGTCCACCAACAGCAGCCGCTGGTCAGCCGTTTGCTTGAATTTGGCCAGCAATTCAGGCTTTAAGGGCTTACCCCGGCTTTTCTTGACCTTGTTGGGGTTGAGGGGCTTGCCGTTCACCCGGACTTCGTAGTGCACATGCGGGCCGGTGGACACCCCGGTGGAGCCAACCCGGGCAATGACCTGACCCTGTTCCACCAGCTGTCCCGGTTTTTTCAGCAGCCGGCTGCAATGCCCGTAGTAGGTCTGGTAGCCGTTGGGGTGCTTGACGATGATCAGCTTGCCGTACCCCCCCTTGCGCCCCGAAAAGGTGACCTTGCCGTTGGCCGTGGCAAAGATGGGCGTACCGGTGGGCGCCCCGTAATCGATGCCGGTGTGGGCCTTGTAGCGTTTGGAAACCGGGTGAAACCGCCGAATGGAATAGCGGGATGTCATCTTACCGAATTTCACCGGGATTCGCAGAAACATCTTTTTCAACGGCTGGCCGGTTTCATCATAATAGCCATCGTACTGGCCATCGTTGAAGAAAATGGCGGAAAAGGTCTTCTGCGCGCCAACATAGCGGGCGGCAAGCACATCCCCGTACTTTACAAACGCGCCGTCTTTGTAACAGCGCTCATAGACAACGGCGATGCGGTCGCCCTTGCGCGGGTAGAGATAAAAATCGATATCCCAGGCAAAGATATCCGCCACCAGTCCGGCGATCTGCTGGGTCTCACCGCTGTCGGCCACCGCCTGGTAAAGGGAGGTTTCGATGGTGAACACCCGGGACACCACCTGCCGGTCCAATGATATTTCCCGCTTGTGAACCCGATAGCCGCCCTGGTCGTCCTTGACGGCCTCGTATTCGTCCAGCGGGCTGGTCTTGTAAACAAATTTCCGGATCAGGCGCTGGTCGTCGACGCACACCTCGTAGTAGTCCTTGGGCCGCGAGCTGCGGAAATCGAACACCGGCTTGAACGATCTGGAGAGGGAAAGAATTTCCGCCGGCGGGATATCAACGGCCGTCAGGGCCTCGTAGAGTGTACCGTTTCGAATCTGCCCTTCGACGACACTGAGCGCCGCGTTTGGTAGGGCCGGTCGCACAAGGGCCGCGTCCACAGGGGGTGCTGCCTGAAGACCGGACGCCACGCATGGCAGGGGAAACAAAAGCAATGCCATCCCCATCAACGCAACGTTAACCCTTCGTGCAAGCAATTTCCATTTCCAGCGCATATTCTATTTTCCTTTTGAGTGTTCAACCAATCTCAGGATGGTTTCGGCCGGTTATATCGATAACTTTAGCTTGCATGAACGCCTACTTAGCAAAAGCAAGGCAGGTAATCAACCGGTTTTTCAAGCATTTCCTTGGTTTGGAGGCGCCACTCAGGTATTTTTTACGACTGACGGCAAGTAAATTCCTCCCTTGCCATGGCCGGGGGCCGTCAACACCAGGACCAGCCGGGTAAGGCGGTAAACGCGCTACCGCAAACCCTTTTTGGCCCGTAAAATGGACGTTTCCGGCTTTTCCTGAAGGACAGCGCATTCCACTTTTAAGATTTTTTCCGGCATATTTTTTGTGCAACGACGGGATAAATGGGCAAGGACATCAATTTGCGGGCAGTAAAATGGGGGAGAAATGAAGCCCCTGGCTACCGAACGTTGAATTCGACATGCCACCGGTCGGTTCCTTCAGCCAGCAGCACATCGTCCGGGTTGATCTTCAGCACGGCGATATTGTCCACGGAGCCGCCTTCTTTGACGAGACGATTGTTGATAACGACAAACCGCGCGGCGGCCTCCGGGGCTAACACCATCGCCTACAGGTCAATTCGCGGATCGGTCCGGAACGTTTTTTCGGTATCGGCTGGTGCCGCCGGTGGCGGGCCGGTGGCTGCCGCGGACATCGTGGGCCGGGGTTGCGGGGCGGCAGGGGCAGCGACCGGAACGGGTGGCGGGGCGGTCGCCTGCCGCTGCGTTTGCGCTGGCGGCGAGGACGTCGCCACCATGGGTTCCGGCGTCGATACGGTGGCGGGCGGTGGTTGGTTAACCGGTCGAGCCGGCGGTGACGCTGCCGGCGGGGTAATTCGCGCAACCGTGGACGGCGGCACCTTTTTTGCAGACGGTGGCGGGGAGGCCGCCGGAACGGGCACGGGCGTCGCGGGGCGCGCCTGCTGCGCCGTGGCAACCGCAGGCGCTGATGCGTCGCCACTTTTCGATGACGGCGGTGCCGGGCTGACCGGCAATGCCGACCGGGTGGCTTCCGGCGACAGGGCCTGCCAGGCAACCAAACCGGAAACCCCGACCACCACCACGATACCCAGCGGTACCCACCAACGGAAACCTTGCCGATCGGGCTGCGCAGGCAGCGGGGACCAGGGGGAGTCCACGCCACGGTCCGGGGTCGATTAGGGCTCGGCTTTTTTGAGTGCATCCAGAATGGAACTCAATGCCCTGGCTCCTTAACCCGAAGATTGCATGAAATCCGCTTCAGCACATAATGTTGAAAAACAAGCCATCTCATACTCTTCTTCTTGCTATAGGATTAACCTGCCGAACCGATTTCACCCGCCGGAATCAATGCGGGCAGTCGACACTACCCGCCCGGTGTGCCCGCCAGGCGGGGTGCCTTCAGCGATTGATCTTCGTTGTAAAGCGCGATCTTCGTCAAGGGACCCACCATCCCGTCCACCTCCAGGCCATGTCGTGCCTGGATCACCTCGATGGCCGACCGCGTGGTGGTATCATAGGCGGCGGTCATTGCTTCGATTGGAAAACCGAGGGCCCTCAGGTGCATTTTGAGGGACAGAATCACTTCTCCGGGTGACGATATCGGAATGATTCCCGTGTAGTTGAAATAGTTTTTCCAGAGGATATGGGCCACACCATTCCATAAACCCGCCAGCGATGTGGGTGAGATGGAGAAAACCGCGTCTCCGTCGGAAAGCCGGATCTCATCGTCAGCCAGGCCCACCACGGCCAGAAACCGGGACCCGCTGCCATCCGGATGGGGAAATTCCAATATGGCCGGCAGGTTCAACCGCTTGATCAGGCTCAGGCTGCCCTGTACCCGCAGGGCTTCCATGGCGTTTTGACGGGCGGAGAGACGGAAAAACGTGTCGCTGTCCAGTGCGTCCATCGGCCCGCCCCCATGGGGCGGCGCGGCATGCCACTTCCTCAAAACGGCCGCCAGCGCATTGGTGCGGGAATCCCGGGCGGACGCGGAGGTGACGACCTGCTCAAGATCACCGACAGGCGGCGATTCCGCGACAACCGGCGCCGCATCGGCGATCGTTACGGTGGCCTCGGCCGGGGGTGATTCCGCTTCGGGAAGCAAGGGTGCCGGCGGCAATGCGGCCACCTCCGCAATCGGTTCTTGGGCGGCCTCGGGGATGACCTCAGGCGGTGGCGGTACCGTTGTATTTTCTATTTTATGGTGGACGACAGGCGCAAGGGAAAATCCGGTAATCCGGCCGACCATCGTCTGGCCGACAACGAGTCCGCCCACCAGAATCACCAGCACCACCAACAGGCCGATAACCAGCTTTTCCCGATAAAGCAATGGCGGGCGCGACCGCCTTCTTTTGCCTTCCAACTCACGAAGCGCCCGCTTCACGATGCGGTTGGTGATGCGTCGCTTGCCCAGGGTAAACGCGGTGAGCAGGGCCCGGTCACAGGCGATGTTGATCAGCCGGGGGACCCCGCCGGTATAGTTGAAGATGGAGCGGTAGGCGCCGGTTGTAAACTCCAGCCCCGGTTTTCGGGAAGCGATGCGAACACGGTGACGAATGTACTCCCGGGTTTCCGAAAAACGCAGGGGAACCAGGTGGCAGCTCAAGGTAATGCGCTGGTTCAACTGCCGGAGCGCATCGGTTTCCAGCAACTCCCCCAGTTCCGGCTGGCCCACCAGAATGATCTGGAGCAGCTTGCTGGTGGTGGTTTCCAGGTTGGACAGCAGCCGCAACTGCTCCAATACATCGGCACTCAGGTTCTGGGCCTCATCCACCAGCAAAAGCACCCGCCGGCCCTGGGCTTTCTTCTCCAGGAG
>SWCD01004912.1_pt1 | contig 13842 bp, 8 predicted proteins | sample 4693011 | NCBI WGS metagenome assembly SWCD01 (sample SAMN10267278, study PRJNA491770) | bioreactor metagenome | isolation source: DHS bioreactor inoculated with marine | place: Japan: Omine Ridge, Nankai Trough | reverse complement strand
GCAGCAGGCCCAGGATCTCCTCGCGGTCGGGCTCGGCACAGACGACACGAAGAAGCAGAAGCGCGGAGCGGGCGACGGGATGGTGGCCGAGATCCTCCCGCCCCTGGATGCGAAGCGGGATGTCGTGACGGGCGAAGGCGTCGGCGAACAGATTCCGCTTCGCGCGCACGTCCCGGACCACGAGGACGATGTCGCGGTAGCGCCAGGCCCGGTCCCCCTCCCCGCCCCGGATCAGGCGAAGCACCGTCCGGGCCACGCGATCGGCCTCGTCCGCGGGATCCGCTCCCTCGAGAACCCGGATCGCGTCGCCGGGGTCGAGCGCGACGCCCTCCGGCCCGAAGAGGGAGCGCTCGAGCGACGCGAGGGCCGGGCACTCGGTCCGGTGGTTGCCGGTAAGCCGCCGCGGGGCGAAGCCGCGCTTTCTGAAAAGTTCGTACGTTTCCGTCGCCACGGAGAAGTTGTGCTCCTCCCCGTCGGGAAGGGTCGGGTCGAACGCGAGCGTGACCACGCTCTCCTCGGCCCGCTCGGCAAGGGCGAGCACCAGGCTCCGCTCCAGCTCGGTGAAGTTCTGGAAGCCGTCCACCAGAAGGAGATCGGGCGCCCGGGTCCAGGTCCCGGCGACCACGGCGTCCCGGGCGTGCCGCAGGAAGTCCTCGTGGTCCAGGAGGTTTGCGGCGGTCTTCTGCTCCTCGTAGGCCGCGAAAAGCCCCCGGAACGCCGCCAGCCGGGCCGCCACGGCCCCGCCGCTCTCCGCCGCCAGCCGCTCGAGTTCGGTACTGAGCTCCTCCGTCGGCCGCCCGTTCTGCTTCAGCTCCTTCAGGAAGTCGAGCGCCGCCCGCCGGAACCCGGCATGACGGGCGATGGGCGTGAAGACCGAATCCTCGAGCCCCGCGAGCACGCGGCGGAGGAGGAGATCCTGCCGGAGTCCGGAGAGGATCTCCCCGATCGGACGATCGAAGAGGACCCGCTCCGCGAGCCCGGTGAAGGCGAGCACGGATTCGTCGAAGAACCCGGGGAGGGAGAACGACCGACCGAGCAGGATCCGGCGGATGTGGCTCGCCTGGCTGAAGGTCGGGACCAGAAGGACGGCGCGCGCGCCCGCACCGGCGCGGATCGCCTCGACCAGACGCTCGAGCACGAAGTGTGTCTTACCGGATCCGGAGCGGCCATGGAGTAGCGTTCTTTTGCCCACGACAGCAGTCTAGCCGAAGGGACCGACATGACGACAGGGGAGCCCGATTCTCCTCGCCGAAAGCTCTTGCAGGCACTCTCCGCCCGACTATACTCGCTCGCTTTCGCCGAAGCCCGCCGAGGAATCCAGTGCTGGATATCGATCACCACATCTACATCTCGGGAACCGGTTCCGCAGTGCCGGAGAGGATCGTAGACAACGTCACACTCGAGGGGATGCTCGAGGGTTTCGACGAGTCCAGCGACCCCTTCCACACCTGGGTGGACCGCGTCACGCACATCCACGAGCGCCGCTATCTGGATCAGGATCGATCCCCCGGCGAACTGGCCAGGGAGGCCTGCCGGAAGGCCATCGAGATCTCGGGCGTGGACCCCGCCGAGATCGGCCTGTTCATCATGGCCACCTTCACCACCAAGAACATGTACCCGGGGGAGCAGGTCCGGATCACCTCGGAACTCGGCATGGAGAGCGCGGGGACCTTCTACCTCACCGCGGGCTGCGCGGGCTCCGTGTACGGGATGCAGATCGCCACCGCCTTCCTCCGGCTGGGAATCTACCGGCACGTTCTGGTGGTCGGCACGGAGCACCTCACGACGGTGGTGGACCCGGGCGACCCCCTGACCGCCATCCTCTTCGGGGACGGCGCCGGCGCGGTGCTGATCTCCCGTCGGGATGAAGAGGGCCCCGGCGGCGTGTCCACGAACTGCGTCCTCGGCGCCAACTTCGTCCCCGGCAACATCATGATGGAGAACAACAACGTTCCCAGCCGGGAGAGGGTGGCGGCCTGGAGCGAGAGCGGCCGGAGTCGAAAGCTCGTGAAGTACGAGTACCTGACCATGAAGGGCGGCCCCCGCGTCCTCCGCACCGCCGTCAACACCATGTCCGACATGGCCGTCAGGAGCCTGGGCTTCACCATGCAGGACCTGAAGGACGGCAACGAGGATCTGAGGGCGCTCCTCGACCGGATCAAGCTCGTCCCCCACCAGGCCAACGGCCGGATCGTGGACGGACTGAGGGACAAGCTCGGCATCTCCGACGAGAAGGTCTACAAGACGGTCTACAAGTACGGGAACATCTCGTGCGCCTCGAACCCGGTGACCCTCGACTACGCCGTCCGGCGCGGAAACATGAAGCGCGTGGTTGAGGACGGCGTGGGCGTGTCGATCGAGGAGGACGTGGCGCCCACGCTCAAGACCGGGGATCTGGTCTGCGTGCCCACCGTGGCCGCCGGCTACGTGATGGCGGGTTTGACGTTCATTCACGAAGAGTTCTGATCCTCGTCAACACATCGGCGCCTTCCTCGTATAAATGGGACGGAGGGATCGATCATGAGCTTCTCGAAGGAATCCGTCGTCCTCGTCCTCATCGTCAACCTGGTGCTCACCTCACTGGTCGTGGCCGGCGCGATGATGATCTTCTCGCCCGAGCCCGGCGCCGGTGAACCCGTGGACACGGCCCGGCTCGAAGCGGCCATCGAACGGCTCACCAAGCAGGCGGAGGCCACCGAGAAACGCACGGAGGAGAAGCTCCTCGACCTCGCCGACCGACTCGGGGAAGTGGAGAACCGGAAGGCCGCGGCCCCCGGGGGACTGCCCATCCCCGCCGACCTGATCCCCGGCATGGGCGCCGGCCCCGCGGGTGAAGAGAACCCGGCGGCGAAGTTCATCGAGGGCATGGGCCAGATGATCCAGCAGCGGGCGAAGCAGCAGCGCGACCGCTACATCGAGGAGATCAGGAACCCCACCGAGCAGTCCGAGGCCCGCCGTATCCGGCAGATCGAGCGCCAGGCCAGGGAGGCCGCCCGCGCCCTCGACCTCGACGAACGGGACCAGGCGGAAATCGAGCGCATCCTCCGCGAAGTGGACGACCGCCGCCGCGCCGAATTCAAGTCCCTGCTCGAAAGCAAGGCCACCGCCGACGACATCACCTACGCCGAGGTGAAGACGGTCCTCGACAAGTCCTACGAGGACGAGGACCGCCTGGTCGGCAACGTCCTTCCCCCGGAGAAGGCAGAGGAGTACCAGAAGACCACCCAACCGGTGCGCCAGATGGTGTACTTCGGAGCGAGTTCGGCGTTCCCGAAGCCGGCGACCGGGGAAGGCAGGTAGAACACCGGTTTCCCACCGGCCGCGCCGATCCCGGATTCCGGATCGAACCCCGGTGGCAAAGTTCCGTTCAGAAGGATGAGGAGGTGCGCCATGCGAAGCACGCACACCGGCGTCCTTGTGGTTCTGGCACTTTCGCTCTTCACCCCTGTCCTCGCCGACATCGCCCCCCCGCGGCAGTTCGGGCAGTCCCTCTCCCCGGGCGAGGCGACGATGGTGGCCATGACCGCGGAGGCGGTGACCGTCACCCTTACGCCGAAGGAGGCTTTCGTCTCGGCGGTCTTCGACCTCTCGAACACCGGGGACGACGAACAACTCGTGGTGGGCTTCCCGGAAGCCGCGCCGGGCGGTCGCCCGACGGTGCGCCTGCTCGATTTCCGCGCCAGCGTGGACGGAAAAGAGGTGCGGCACACCGCGCATCTCCCGGGAACCGAAGCCGGAGGAGACGAGGCCCTGAGGGGCTGGATCACGTGGCCCATGGAGTTCCCGGCCGGTTGCCAGCGAAAAGTGGAGGTTTCCTACCGGGTGCCCTACCAGACGCGATACGTGCCGACGCTCCTCGGCGACCGTGATTTCACCTACGTGCTCGTGACCGGCGCGGCCTGGCGGGGGTCGATCGGGAAGGCCCTGATCGAGGTGCAGTGCACGAAAGGTCTCACGCCGGACCACCTCGGCGATATCAAGCTCGAGGGATTCGAGAGAACCGCGACAGGGTTGCGCTGGAAACTCACCGACCTCGAACCCGGGCAGGATGTCGTGCTCTCGGTGCGCAAGTTCAAGGACTACGGGGAAGCCGGCCGACACTACGCCGAGCGCGCGACGGGGCACGAGGCGCTTGACGACCCTCGCGCCGCCGGGCAATGCCACGCCGCCGCGGCGATCTGCCGGTGGCGCACAGAGCAGTTCGAGCACTGTCTGACCTCCTGCCGGGCAGTCATCGCCGCCGAGAAGCTGCCGCCGAGAGGCCGCGGTCCCGGCCGAAGCGGCGGGCGCACTCGCATCCGCCCCACGTACCGGGCCTCTCCCGTGGTGTGGGAACGCCTGGTGGTCCGGTGCCTGGTGAAACTCGACCGCCCGGGCGAGGCCCGCGCCGCGACCCCCGCCGCCATTGCCGCCCTGAAGTCCGACCTGGAAGAGAAGAAGCGCTACCGCCACGATCATCTCGAGGAAGCCGAAGCCCGAATCGAGCGATACGCCGCATTCGCCGCCGGAGGACCGTTCGAGGATTGATCGAAGTCGGCGAGCGACACCGAGGCCTCCCCCTGATTCACCGCGGCTTTGCCCGGAACGAGGCCGGCCCCGGAACGGGAGCGTGGATGAAGCGGCGCGGAACCGTTAGCCTGTAGACCGGCATGCAAAAGGACGGGAGGCTTTATCTCAGAATCTCTCTGGCCGTGGCGGCCCTCCTGATCGGGCTCCTGCTGGCGGAGGGTCTCACCCGGGCGTTCGAGTTGGCCCCGAAGGTCTACCGGATCCGGGCCTCGGAGGGAGATTCCGCCTACCGCCTCTGCTCGAACCCGGTACTGGGCTACCTCCTGAAGTCGGACTACCGCGACGACGACCCGGACCTCCACAACTCCTTTCCCCGGACGAACGCCCACGGTTTTCGGGACCTCCCGCGCTCCATCCCCAAGCCGGCGAACACCAACCGGGTGCTCGTGCTCGGAGACTCGGTGGTTGTCGGCCACGGGATCCCGGACCTGAACGACACCATCTCCCGGGAGCTCGAAAAACGCCTCTCACCGGACGGTGTCGAGGTCCTCAATTTCGGTGTGGGTGGATACTGCACGGCGGGCGAGGTCGAACTGCTCGCCACCCGTGGCCTGGCCTACTCCCCGGATCTCGTGGTGCTCGTCTTCACCGAGAACGACTACCTGGACCAGAACTCGCTGATCGCTGAGTCCTCGCCGGAGCGGCCGCGCTGGGCGGAGAGGCTGTTCGTCGAGAGCCACTTCTTCCGCCTGCTGGCGGTCAGCACCAACCTTTTCGAATTTCGGGCGGCCACCGATCCCGACGCCTACGTGAAGCGGCACTGCCGGGCCATCGAAGAGAACAACGTCGTCGGCGCCCTTCGGCGGATGGCGATCCTGTCGCGGGACGAGGGCTTCAAGGTCATGATCGCGGTGTGGCCGGCCTTCGTGGACGGGGCGATCGTGGATCGACACGCCATGGTGGACGAGCCCGATCGCCTCTTCGTCGAAATCGTGTCACAGGACTGTGGTCTGCCCTGCTTTCGGCTCTCGCCGTACTTCCGGGAGGATCTCCGGCATCGCGGCGGCGACCCGTCCAGGCTCTACACGATCGGCGACGTCATGCACCCGAACCCGCTGGGAGCGGAAGTCGGTGCGGACGCCATCGCGTCGATCTTGAACTCCAGGCCACGCCTCCTCGATGGGCGCTGAGGCGACCGGGGAGCAACGCTCCCGGAGTTGCTCCCGGTTGTTTCACTGCGCCTCGAACGTCAATGTCGCCACCGCCCCCGGCGTCACCAGCTTGCCCTCCGGGGACTCGAGTTGGATGTTGACGTAGCGGCGGCCGCCCCAGACCTCATGCCGCATCAGGCGGCGGGTGAGTCTTGCGCCGGTGGCCTTGCCCGAGAGTTCGACCTTCGGTCGGCTCAGGCGGCCCTCGAAGCCCTCCGGCAGTTGCACACGTGCGTAGAGCCTCCGCTCCCTGAACGGCACGCCCGCCTGCCGCGGCAGAATGTTGATGAAGGGGCCGCTGACGAAGCGGGTGGCCTTGATCGTGACCACGACCTCCTTGCCGGAGACCTTCGCCTCGGCCGTCATCGTCGGCTCGGAGAGAGGGCTTTTCAGCGGGCGGTAGATGGGGTCCGAGATCAGGATGCGTGAACTCCAGCCGCGCAGCATCACGTCGAAGAACCCGGTCCGCCTCGATTGGCCCGCCTGGTAGCGCGGGAAGGTCTCGTAGTCGTCCGAAAGGCTCATGAAGATCGAACGATAGGTGTGCCCCACCACATCTCCGAGGGCGGGCGCGTGCTCCTGGAAGAACTCCCACTCCCCCATCGCCATCTCGCCCCGATCCCCGTCGAGCGCGGCGATCAGGCCGGTCACCCCGGCGTGGACCCAGGCCAGGGAGAGCACCTCCTTGGGATCGAAGTCGCGCGGTGCGTGGAAGGTGTAATCCCGGACGGAGCCGGAGAAGCTCCGCGCGCAAATGGCGTTGAAGCAGGCGCCGGAGAAGATCACCGGACCGCGGGGGAGGGTCAGGGCGCTCACGGCCTCGGCGTCGAGCCCTCCGACGATCTTCCGCTCCGTTCCGTGGCCGAAGTGCAGGAAGAAGTCGAGGTTCTCGATCTGACTCCCGGAGGCGGGCAGGGGAACCACGCTCGCCGCGGCGCCGCCCTCCGCCTCCTTTGAGAGGATCCGGTCGAGCATCGCCTTCAGGTCCGGCCCGTCGCGGGCGGTCAGATACCCGAAGTGGAAGTCCGGCATCGGGTCGCGATCGAGGCCGCGGCAGAGTTCCAGCATCTCGAGGTGGAAGTTGCTGTCGATGACTTCGGGCCTGACGAGAACGGCGACATACTCCGGCCCGCTCGAGCGGAGGCCGGGGGCGGCGGCCTTCACGGCGGCTCCGCTGAAAGTCACCACGTCGGCGTCGCGAGCCTTCTTCCAGTCCTGTGCCGCCTGGCGCAGCGCGTGACCCGACGGCAGATTCGTCAGGAGAACGATCCGCCCGAGACCCTCCTCCCTGGGAAACCCCTTCTCGATCTGGATCGACTTGTCCTTCGGTTCGATCCCGAGGAGCTCCTCGGCCTGCTTTCTGTAGCGCGACTCCGGCTGCGCGGCGACGGCCCGAAGGAGCTTTTGGGCCTTCTCCGTCTCCGGCGGGTCGAAGGCGAGGAGCGCCCGGGCCATCAGCACGCGCACCTTGTCGCGATTGATGTCCTTGGGGTAGAGCTTCAGGTGCTTCTCCCCGAGCGCCAGTCCCTCCTCCGGACGGCCCGCCTCGATCTCCGCCCAGGCCCGGCAGTAGAGAATCGCGCCGTCCTTCACGAAGTCCTCGCCTCGGTACTGCGCCTCGATCAGGTCGAGGAACAGGAGCCTGAGCTCGGGATCCCGCGTGCCGCTCACCCGGTCGAAGGCCCAGCCGTATACGACCTCGTACCTCGTCTTCAGCCGGGGCACCTTGAAGCCGTTCTCCAGCCACGGCGCAAGGACGAGAAAGGTGTCCTTCGCGTCGGGCCAGTTCGTGAAGACGGCCTTGCCCGCCTTCTGAGCCTTCTTGTCGTTTCCGGCCTCGAGCCAGGACTGGAACATGCCGACGCACGCGGCGAAGGCACCGGCTCCCTTCGGGTACTTCTTGAGGTAGGTCGAGAGGAGCTCCGCGGCCTCCTCCGGATTCCCGAGGTTGCGCAGACACTTCGACGCGCTCCAGTACGCGCTCCCGTCGGTCACCACCGCCTCGCGGCCGTGGTCGTCGATGAGCGTCATCCAGATGGCGAGTGACTCCTCGTGGTTTCCCTGTTTCGAGAGTGCGCGGGCCTCGTTGACGAGTTCTGCGGGGGCGAGGGACTGGGCTGGGGCCGGGGCGGTCAGGAGGAGGAGGAAAAGAATAGGGAGGGCGAGGCGACTGTGCACAGAGGGCATGGCGGGAATTGTATCAGAGGAGGACAGACTGTGCCGGAGCATGAGCCCGAAAGGCGGCCGACACGGCGGTCGGCCCTCCACGCTGCGGTTGAAGGCACAGGGGAGGGCGCCTGGACGGGTGGACGACACGGTGGAGGGCGCCGTGCCGTCGGCGCCGTTTTTTTGATTCAGGGGAAGGGAAACGGATGGAGGGGGACAGTCCAGCGCGCAATCCCAAGGGGGGCGGGGAAGGATGGTTGGGCGGGATTCGAACAGCAGGGGGGGGCCGGGCCCGTGAGGCCAAGGGGGGGGCGGCAGAGACTTCGGGCGGGGTTCGAACAGCAGGGGTTACCCCCCTATCGTCGCCACCGTCAACTCACAGTCCAGTCCCCCGTTCTTCATCGGGTGGCGGGTGCCGCCGATGTCCAGTTCCCGGATGAGTTCGGGGTTGCCGCAGAGGACGGCGGCGGTGTAGCCGACGCAGCGCTCGCGGAGAGTCTTTCCGAACTTCCGGTAGAGGTCGACGAGCGGGGCCATCTTGCCGATGCGCTCGCCGTAGGGCGGGTTGGTGACGATGAAAGCGTTCCAGCCGGGGCGGGGGGAGAAGGCGCCGGCGGACTGGCGGGAGACTTCGATCCTGCCGGCGAGACCGGCGGACTCGATGTTCGCGATCGCGCCGCGGATGGCCGAGCCGTCGCTGTCGGTGCCGATCAGCCGGAGCTTCTTCGGCACCGCCCCCTTCCCGATCGCCTCGCTCCTCATGGCCTGCCAGCGGGCCGCGTCGTGGCCGGGGAAGCGCTCGAAGCCGTAGCTGTCGCGGAAGGCGCCGGGGGGGATGCCGCCCGCCATCAGGGCGCCCTCGATGAGGATGGTGCCGGAGCCCACGAAGGGGTCGAGCAACGGGGCGCGCTTGTCCCAGCCGGAGAGCATCAGGCAGCCCGCGGCGAGGGTTTCGCGCAGCGGCGCCAGGCCCTGCTCCTTTCTCCAGCCACGCTTGAAGAGCGGCTCGCCGGAGGTGTCCACCAGGAGGATCGCGCGGTCGCGGTTCAGGCGGATGTGGATGCGGACATCGGGTGCTTCCTTGTCGATCGAGGGGCGGCGACCGTGCTTGTCCCGGAACACGTCGGCCACCGCGTCCTTGGTCTTCATGGACACGAACATGTCGTTGTCGATGTTGGACTTCACCGTGCGCCCATGGACCAGAAAGGTCCCGTCCGGAGTCAGGAAGCGTTCCCAGTCGACGGCGGCCACGCCGCGGTAGAGCGAAATCTGGTCCGGGGCCGGAAAGCGCGCCAGGCGCAACAGGACGCGGCTCGCGGTGCGCAGGTGGAGGTTAGCCCGCCAGGCGTCCTCCATCGTCCCCGTGAATTCCACGCCGCCGGGTTGTCCCTCGGGCTTGCCGAGCTTCAACGCGCGCGCCTCCATGAGGAGCGGCTTTTCGAGCCCGGGGGAACAGCTGGCAAAGAACGTCAGGCGACCCGTATCCGCGTCCTGCTTCATCAGTCCTCTTCCTCCGGCGCGGTGATGAGCTCGATGGCCTGCCGCGCCGCGTCCTGCACCGCCTTGCCGGCGGTGGGATCGTTCACGAGTCGGGTCAGGACCGGCAGCGCCTCGCGGTCCTTCTCCTTCTTCACCAGTTGGATCAACGTCACGCGCGTCTGGGGCTCCTTGTAGGTATCCAGACGCTCCCGGATGTAGGGCAAGGCCGGCTTTCCGAGCAGATAAAAGCCGGAGAGATACTGCATGGCGGCCGGATCCTGCTCCGCGAAGGCCTCATCCGTGGCCGCGGCGTACGCCTTGAGCCCCTCGTCCACGCCATCGCGCGCCAGGCCGAAAGCGGCGTTCGCGCGGGTGCCCCGATCGGGGTCGTTCGTGGCGACGTCGAGCAGCAGCGGGTGCAGATCGGGATTGCCGGTGAAGGCCAGGCCGTGGGCCACGAAGCGACGGTCGGTGAACGCACGGTTCCGATCGAGGATGATGTCGGTCAAGGCCTCGATCGCCTCCGGGCGCCCGGACTGGGCGAGAGCGTGGGCGATCACGATCTTGACCTCCATGTCCGACTCGTTCTTGTACCGCTCCACGACGAGCGCCAGGTCCGCCGCGTCGACGCGAGCGAAGAACTCCCGGAGCTTTCGCTTCGCCTCGTCCCCCTCCCCCATGATGACGCCCTGCAGACTGCCGGCGAACTCTCGCATCGCCGCCTCGATCTGGGCCTCGGAGGGGCGGCCCAGGTCGGCCCCGGTCGGCACTTCCGGAGTCACCGGGGCAGCCGGCACGATCTCGGCGAGAGCCTGCTGCGCTTCCCTCCGGACGGCCGCGAGATCCTGCTGGAACTCCTCGCGCTCCCGCTCGAGGGTCTGCCGAAGCTCCTGGTTACCGGCCTTGAGGTCCGCATTCTCCGTTGAAAGTCGCGCCGCTTCCCGGCCATCGGGAATGCCCGCCTCGTCGTCGGTCATCGCGTTCAGGGCCAGGATGCCGGCCACGCCGACGGCCAGGCCGGCGAAGAAGAGGATCAGTTTTTCGGTCATGGTGTTGCTCCCCTATGAAGGCTCATGGGAGAGCGTACGCCCCCGGCCGGCCCCCCATTCGAATTTCCGCGAAGGAGGGTCATCCTCCGACCCGGGGCATCTCGACCTTCTTCTCACCGGCCGCGGCACGGCGGGCCGTCGCCTCCGTCCGCTCCTCGGAGTAGCGGTCCTCCCGGCCCTGCCAGAGGTCGGTGAGAAACGCCGTGATTTCCTCGTCCTTCGCGCCGCCGCGGAGGAGCGCTCGGAGGTCCCGCGAGGTGGTGCCGAAGAGGCAGGTGTAGAGCTGTCCGTCCGAGGAGAGCCTGAGTCGGGTGCAGGTGGAGCAGAACGGCCGCGTCACCGAGGCGATCAACCCGATCTCCCCGCTTCCGTCGAGGTAGCGGTATCGACGGGCGACTTCCCCACGGTAGAGCGGATCCACGGGTTCGAGCGGGAACTCCTTCGAGACCCTCGCGAGGAGGTCCGCGGCCGGGACCACGTCCTCGAGTTGCCAGCCGTTGCTCGAGCCGACGTCCATGTACTCGATGAACCGGAGGATCACGCCCGTGCCCCGAAACCGCCGCGCCATGGGCAGGACGCTCTCTTCGTTCACGCCCCGCTTCACCACCATGTTGACCTTGATGGGCCTGAAGCCGACGTCGAGGGCGGCGTCGATGCCATCGAGCACCCTGGCCACCGGGAAGCCCACGTCGTTCATCTCGCGAAAGACCTCGTCCCTGAGCGAGTCCAGGCTGACGCTCAGTCGGGAGAGGCCGGCTTCCTTCAGGCCGACCGCCTTGCGGGCCAGAAGGGAGCCGTTGGTGGTCAGGGTCAGATCCTCGATCCCCTCGATCCGCGCCAACCCGGCCACGAGGTCTTCGAGATTCCGCCGGATCAGCGGCTCGCCCCCGGTGATCCGGATCTTCGTGACCCCGAGCGCGGCCAGCAGGCCGGCGGACCGCAGGATCTCCTCGAAGGTGAGCACCGAGGAGTGATCGAGGAACTCGAAATCGCGCCCGTACACGTCCCGCGGCATGCAGTAGGTGCAGCGGAAGTTGCAGCGATCCGTTACCGAGACCCGAAGGTCCCTGAGCGGCCGGCTGTGGCGATCCGAAAGGGGCGGGGGCATGATGCGGGGATCCTAACCCGCACTCTCCCGGGGGGGAAGGAAGCCCCCCGGCTTCGGGTATGATGGTCCTCTGGACCGCCCCGTATCCGGAGACCACTCGATGAGGCACGGCCACATTCTCGCCGCGCTCCTCCTCAGCCTGCTCATCCACCACGCCCACGCCGAGGGGGCCGGGTGGTTCCAATCGCTCGGAAAGGCGCGGGCCGCGGCCGGCCGGGCGCGAAAGCCCATTCTCTGCATCGTGGCCGACCGGGGCGACACGCGGGCGGACCGGCTGGTGAAGTCGCTCGGCACGAACCGGAAGCTCGCGGATCTCTTTGCCGGGTTCGTGCCCGTGCGTCTGGATCGCCAGCAGCACGCGGACCTGGTCCGGAAGTACGACCTGAAGCTCTCCCCCGCCACCGTCTTCTTCACCGATCGAGGGGTACCGATCAAGGTGGTCGCCGGCCCGGTCTCGGTCACGAAGTTCGCGGCGCAGATGGAAGCCGTGCTCGAGAAGTACCGCCGGATCCTGAACCCGTCCCTGGGTGCCCGGGAGGCGCCGGAGCGTCACGAACCGCCACCCCGGCCGGCGAACGCCCTCCCCCACGGAGAGACCTGCCCCGAATCCTGCCCCACCTGCGCGCCGGTGATCCAAAAGGCCCTGGCCTACCTCGCGCGAATGCAGCGGCCGGACGGGCGGCTCACGAAGCCCGGCTCGGAGCGGATCACGACCGCCGAGGGCGGACAGAACCTGACGCGCTCCATCGACCACATCGACGTGGCCCTCACCTCGCTCGCCGGCCTGGCCTTCCTCGCCACCGGGAGCACGCTCGAGGAGGGGACGTACTCGAGGAACCTCCGGCGGGCGGCGGCCTTCGTGGCCGGAGCGGTGCGCGACAACGGGATCATCTGCGCCGAGAAGAGTGACAACTACACCTATCTCGTCCACGCGAACTTCGAGACGCCGCTCGGGGCGGTGTTCCTCTCGGAGATGCAGGAACTCGCCCCGGAGCGGGACCGCGCGGTGGCGCTCGCAAGGACCGCCGAGTACCTGATGCGGATCCAGGATCCCCGGAGCGGGGCCTACGGCTACAGCTACGACTTCAACGAGTTCACGCCCAACGACAAGCGCGGCTGGCGGCTGCTCGCCACAACGCACTGCTGCCTGACGGCGCTCAACCACATGCGGGATGCCGGCGTTTCCGTCCGGGAGGAGGCCTGTCGCCGCGCGGCGCAGTACCTCCTCGCCTGCCGCAGTCGGGACGGCTCGTTCACCTATCGCTCCGAGTTCCGCATGGGCGAGGGCTATCCCGGGGCGAGCGGGGGGGCGCTCTACGCCATCGCCAGAAGCCGCGCCGTCCCCGACGCCGACCTGGCCGCCGCCCGGGCCCGGTTCCGGATCGATTTCCCCACGCTCGGACGCTACGGCAAGCACTGGTGGTTCAACCTCCTGTTCGCCGCGCTGACCATGCACGACCAGGGCCCGGGTGCGACGCAGGCCTTCCACCGGCAGTTTCGGGACGTCATCGCCGGGAACCAGCGCGAAGACGGCGGTTTCGACGAACCGGATGGGAACGGCGGGTCCATCCTCGCCACGGCCGTGGCGGCCATCGTGCTCTCTCTTCCGCAAACCACGCTGCCGTTGGCCGGAAAGCGCACGGGACCGGGATCGGTGCCGGACCTCACGAAGGTGCGGTACCTGAAGACGCCCCATCCGCGGAGCCGGGTGAAGGTGATCGAGGAGGCGGACGGCTACCTCGTGGACCTCGTGGTCTCCACCGACGGCGAGGCCGACGCCGAGTGGGGCGAAAGCCTGAAGCGAGGACTCCTGGCCGCCAACCGCATCCTCTACGACATCACCGATGGAGGCATGTCGATGCGGCGGGTGACGGTGCTCACCGGCAAGGAGCGCTGGGACGAGGCCGACCTGATGATCACCACGGACTTCTACAGGGACGACGTCCTGCCCCAGCCGTTCGCCCACGGCTTCACCATGGTCTCGAAACGAACGGAGGTGAAGAACGGGCGGGAGCGGGAAAGCAAACGGATCGGAGAATGGGTGAAGCTGCCGTTCTCGTCCCGGGGCGGCGCCACGCCCTACTCCTGGGATCACCCGGCCCTGGTGCGCGTGCTGGCCCACGAGCTGGGCCACTACCTGTTCGGCGCCCGCGACGAATACAACACCCGCACCGGGGAGTCCTACTGCGAGTGCCTGATGGGGAAACTCACCGTCACGGAACTCTGCTCATCGAAGTCACACACCGACACCCGACAGGAGAGTTCGTGCCAGGAACTCGCCCTCGCCCTCTACCCGAACCTCCGCTTCGCCACCCCCCCC
>SWCD01020417.1_pt1 | contig 13859 bp, 13 predicted proteins | sample 4693011 | NCBI WGS metagenome assembly SWCD01 (sample SAMN10267278, study PRJNA491770) | bioreactor metagenome | isolation source: DHS bioreactor inoculated with marine | place: Japan: Omine Ridge, Nankai Trough | reverse complement strand
GGGGGGGGATCAGCCGCCCGAATTGTCGGGCGCGCTGTTTCATGTGGATGCGCTCAAGGCCTATAACCGCGCCTTGGCGGCGGTGTCAGAGGAAGAGCACAGCTAAAGCAATTTCAGAAAAAGTTGAGTGACTTTTTGGTTCGAAATTGCGCCAATTCAAACGCTTTAAAGCCGGGTCAGACCCGTTCGACGGTCACCGACTCTGTCGCGTAAAAGGCGATGTGATCCTTGATTTCGGCCACGTCGGGCTTGGGGGATTCATAGCTCCAGGCGGCATTCTCAAGAGTCTGGCTCTTGGTGATGATCGAGAAATAGCGCGCGTCGCCCTTGTAGGGGCAATGGCTGAATTGTTCGGTTTCGTCGAGAAAGGCCATGGCGATGTCGGCGCGCGGAAAATAGATCACGAAGGGATAATCGCCTTCTGTCAATTCCAGCGCATTGCGGCTCTCGGCCAGAACGGCGCCCCCGGCGCGGACCGTCCAGGTGCCCTCGGCCTTGCGAATCGTGATACGTGCCATTGTCCATCCCCTTTTTCTTTTGATCTTGATTTTGGTCTGACGCAGGAACCTAACAGGAATATGTCAGCTTGTCTGCGTTACTTTGTCCAACCATAGCCGGGCCGGAGGCGAAAGCAGAGGGCCAATCTTGTCGCGGCAGGCGGTGTGATAGCTGTTGAGCCAGTCTCGTTCGGGTTTCGTGAGCAGAGTGTCGTCGATGAGGCGGGTATCTATCGGGGTATAGGTCAGTGTTTCGAACCCAAGCTGGGTCGCCCCGTCGCCGCCCGGAGCCGGGTCGAGCGCCGTCACGACGATGAGGTTCTCGATTCGGATGCCAAAAGCGCCCTCGCGGTAATAGCCCGGCTCATTGGAGAGAATCATCCCCGGCTCAAGCGGAGTTTCCGAGAGGCGCGAGAGGCGTTGCGGGCCTTCGTGGACGCAGAGATACACACCAACGCCGTGGCCTGTGCCATGGGCGTAATCCTGATCCGCGAGCCATAGCGGCATGCGCGCGATAGCGTCGAGGTCGCGCCCGGCCAGCCCCTTTGGGAAGCGCAGGCGCGAGATGGCGATCATGCCCTGCAACACACGGGTGAAGGCCGCGCGCTCGGCTGCACCTGGGGTGCCGATGGGCAGGGTGCGGGTGATGTCGGTGGTCCCGTCGAGATATTGCCCGCCACTGTCGAGCACGAGCAACTCGCCCTCGAGCAGGCGGCGGTTGCTGGCCTCGGTCACGCGGTAATGTGGCAAGGCACCGTTGGGACCGGAGCCGGCGATGGTGTCAAAGCTGATGTCGAGCAGTTTGCCGGTGGCGGCGCGGGCCTGCTCGAGCTGGCGCACCACGTCGATTTCGGTGAGCGTGTCGGGGGGCTGTGCGTCGAACCAGCTGAGGAACTCGCACATTGCGGCCCCGTCGCGCAGATGGGCGGCGCGGGTGGCGGCAATCTCGGCAGGGGTTTTGCGCGCTTTGGGCAGGAGGCAGGGATCAGCGCCCCATTGATGGGCGATTTCGGCGGCGTCGAGCACCTGAGCCACGCGCAAAGGCACAGAGGCGCGGTCAAGGCGCACCGGACCGGCGAGGGCGGTCAGCGCCGCCTCGAACGCGTCGGGGGGGCTGAGCGTGACCTCTGGTCCCAGATGTGCGCGGGCAGCGGCATCCAGCTTGGCGGGGTCGGTGAAGAGGGCGGCGCGCCCGTCATCGTGCAGGATGGCAAAGCCCTGTGCGACCGGGTTGCGGGGGATGTCGCGGCCCCGGATATTGAAGAGCCACGCGATCGAGTCGGTGAGGGTGAGGACCGCCGATTTCTGGCCAGCCTTGCGCAGGGTTTCGGCCAAGGCTGCGCGTTTCTCGGCAGAATTGGCCCCGGCGAGCGTGTCGGGCCAAGGGGTGATGGCCCCTTGCGGGGGCGCGGGGCGATCGGACCAGATGGCGTCGATCAGGTTGGCATGGGGTTCAAGGCGGATTGCGGTGCCTGACAGGGCCTCGGTCAGGGCGTCGATCTGTTCGGGGGTATAGAGCCAGGGATCAAAGCCCACCGTGCCGCCCTCTGGCAGATGCTCGCGCAGCCAGGGGCCAAGGCGGGTGTCGGGCCAATCAACAGGGGTGAAATACGGGATGGCGACCTGTGCGCGGACCTGCACACGGTAGCGCCCATCGGTGAACACACCCGCCACATCCGGCAGCACCGCGCAGAACCCGGCAGAACCGGTAAAGCCCGTGAGCCACGCCAGACGGTCATCGCAGGGGGCCACGTATTCGCCCTGATGGGCATCGGCGCGGGGCACGAGCCAGCCCGCAAGCCCGGCCTCGGCCATGGCGCGGCGCAGGTGCGCCAGCCGGGGCGGGCCCTGATCGGGGTGTGCGGGTTGGGTGAAGGATTGAAACATGCGTTCTCCTGCGGGGCGGTCGGGGTTTGGGGGCGCTGCCCCCGTCCCGGATTTCATCCGGGCCTCCCCCGAGGTATTTCGGGCCAGATGAAACCGGCGAGAGGAAACCGGGGGGTCAGCCTGCGCGGCGGATGCCCATGACGCGGGCGCGGGCGCGCGGGTCGCTGTCGAAAAGCGCGGCCAGCTGCTCGGTCATGGCACCCGCCAATTGGTCGGCGTCGGTGATGGTCACGGCGCGCTGGTAATAGCGGGTCACGTCATGGCCGATGCCGATGGCCAGCAGTTCCACCTGTTTGCGGCGCTCGACCATGGCGATCACGTCGCGCAGGTGTTTTTCCAAGTAATTGGCGGGGTTGACCGAGAGCGTCGAGTCATCGACCGGCGCGCCGTCGGAGATCACCATCAGGATCTTGCGCGCTTCCTTGCGCTGGATCATGCGGCGGTGCGCCCATTCGAGCGCCTCGCCGTCGATGTTTTCCTTCAAGAGCCCCTCTTTCATCATCAGTCCGAGATTGTCGCGGGTGCGGCGCATGGGGGCATCGGCGGATTTATAGACGATGTGGCGCAGGTCGTTGAGGCGGCCGGGCAATTGCGGGCGGCCCTCGGCCAGCCATTTTTCGCGGCTTTGGCCGCCTTTCCAGGCGCGGGTGGTGAAGCCGAGGATTTCCACCTTGACCGAGCAGCGTTCCAGCGTGCGCGCCAGAACATCGGCGCAGATGGCGGCGATGGAAATGGGGCGACCGCGCATCGAGCCGGAATTGTCCAGAAGCAGCGTCACCATCGTGTCGCGGAATTCGGTATCCTTTTCCACCTTGAAGCTGAGCGGTGTGGTGGGGTTGGCCACGACGCGCGCAAGACGGCCTGCGTCGAGGATGCCCTCTTCGCGGTCGAATTCCCACGAGCGGCTTTGCTGTGCCTGAAGGCGGCGTTGCAGCTTGTTGGCAAGGCGGCTGACCGCGCCCTTGAGCGGTTCCAGCTGTTGATCGAGATAGGCGCGCAGGCGTTCCAGCTCGACCGGGTCGGCCAGGTCCTCGGCGCGGATTTCCTCGTCAAAGGCGGTGTTGTAGACTGTGTAATGGGGATCGGCATCCGAAATGGGCGCAGGGGCGGGCGGCTCGAGCGGGGCTTCGCCCTCGGGCAGCTCGGTTTCGTCCTGCATCTCTTCGTCGGCCATATCCTCCATGCTGACCTGCGCCTGGGCCGCGTCCTGCTGTTCGTCCTGGCTGCGTTCGGGGTCGGCTTCGGCCTCGGTTTCCTGGCTGTCGTCCTGACCGGTGCTGTCGGGCTCTTCCTGTTCTTCGCCTGTTTCTTCGGCCTCGTCCTGCTGGTCGTCGTCCATGCTGTCGGGGTCATCGCCCAACTGGTCGCCGTAGCCCAGATCCTCGATGATGCGGCGGGCGAATTTGGCGAAAGCGGTCTGATCGGCGAGAGTATCCTGAAGCGCGCCGAGCGTGCCGCCGGCCTGTTCCTCGATGAAGCCGCGCCAGAGGTTCATCACGTTTTGCGCGCCTGCGGGCATGTCGCGGCCCGTGGCGAGGTGGCGTATAAGATAACCGGCGGCGGCGGGCAGGGGCGCGTCGGCGGTCGAGGTGATCCGCTCGAACCCCAGACGATTGGCATCCTGCGCGATCTTGGCGTCGATATTGGTGGCGGTGCCGGGCATGTCGCGGGCACCCACCGCCTCACACCGGGCGGTTTCCATCGCCTCGTAGAGGTCGCGCGCCATGTCGCCGGGGGGCGCGTAGCGGGCATGGGTGCCCGCATCATGGAATTTGTGGCGCAGCGCCAGCGCATCGGCGGTGCCGCGGGCCAAGAGCACCTCTTCGCGGCTCATGCGGCGCGAGACCTGCGGCAGGCGCATGGCATCGCCGGAGATGCCGCTGGGGTCCACCGAATAGCTGACCGTCAGGTCGGAATCGTCCGCCATCACCTTGGTGGCGTTGGCGAGCGCCTTCTTGAACGGATCGGCGGGGTTGTCGGTGGGTTTGTTCATCGGGCTGTCCCAGGGGCGCGCTTAGCGCACTTTCACATTCGCGGCACTCTCGGGCAGTTCCTCGTCAAAGCAGCGCTGGTAGAATTCGGCCACGGTCTGACGCTCCAACTCGTCGCATTTGTTGAGGAAGGTCAGGCGGAAGGCGTAGCCCACATTGCGGAAGATATTGGCGTTTTGCGCCCATGCGATCACGGTGCGGGGGCTCATCACGGTTGAAAGCTCGCCATTCATGAAGGCGGTGCGGCTGAGGTCTGCGACCGTCACCATGCGGCTGATGGTCTTGCGCCCCTCGGCGGTGTTGTAGAGCGGGTTCTTGGCCAGCACGATGGCGGTTTCGGCATCATGGCTGAGATAGTTGAGCGTGGCGACGAGCGACCAGCGGTCCATCTGGCCCTGGTTGATCTGCTGGGTGCCGTGATAAAGCCCGGTGGTATCGCCCAGACCCACGGTATTGGCCGTGGCGAAGAGACGGAAATAGGGGTTGGGCGAGATCACCTCGTTCTGGTCCAGAAGCGTGAGCTTGCCATCCGCCTCGAGCACGCGCTGGATCACGAACATCACGTCGGCGCGGCCCGCGTCATATTCGTCGAACACGATGGCGGTCGGGTTGCGCAGCGCCCAGGGCAGGATGCCTTCGTGGAATTCCGTCACCTGCACGCCGTCGCGCAGCTTGATCGCGTCCTTGCCGATGAGGTCGATCCGGCTGATGTGGCTGTCGAGGTTGACGCGCACGCAGGGCCAGTTGAGCCGCGCGGCGACCTGTTCGATATGGGTGGATTTGCCGGTGCCGTGATACCCTTGGATCATCACGCGGCGGTTGTGGGAAAACCCGGCGAGGATCGCAAGCGTGGTGTCGGGATCGAATTTATAGGTCGAGTCGAATTCCGGCACACGCTCGGTCCGGGTGGCGAAACCCTTGACGATCATGTCGGTGTCGATGCCGAATGTCTCGCGGACCGAGATTTCCTCGGTCGGTTTCGCGTTGATGTCCATCATTCCGTCAGCCATTACGCCGGTCCTTCAATCGGGTCGTTTCTCAGGTCTCGTCGTGCAACATATCGCAGCAGAGGGCAAGGGGAAGGGGCAAGATTGCGCTGGCCTTATGACGGGCGCGCGTTTGGCCTGATCCCGCGGTCAGTCGGTGCTTTGAGCGATGTCGGCGAGGGTTTCGGGGTCGAGAATCCGCACCATGCCGCGCTCAACGGTCACGATCCCACGCCGCGCCAACGCATCGAGGCGGCGCGAGACCACTTCGCGGGCAGAGCCGATCATCACGGCGATTTCGGCATGGGTGGCATGGAGCGTGCCGCCCGCCGCCCGGTCGAGTAGGCATTGCGCGAGGCGGGTCTCAATACGCTGAAAGGCCACGCGGTCGAGCAGGTGCATCATGGATTGCAGACGTTGCGCGAAGGCGGCGAAGACGAAATGCCGGAATGCGTCGGAGAGATCCATGAGCCGCAAGAATGTGTCGCGGGGCACGAGCACAAGTTCGCAAGCCGTGCGCGTGATCGCCTCGCCGGAGTAATCGTCGCCGCCCATGAGGCCCAGCGTGGATTGCACGCAGCTCTGCCCCGGCTCTACCGCATAGAGCAGGAGCTCACGCCCCGAAGCGCCGGTGAGATAGACATCGACCCGGCCCGAGAGCATGACCACGAAGCCCTTGACCGTATCGCCGGGGTGAAAGAGCACGGTGCCCGCAGGCGCGGCCATCGGCGTCAGGCGGTCGAGCAGGGCGCGCGCCTCGGGGTCGAGCGGCGGCAGGCCGGGCGCGCGCGCCACCCATGCCATCAACCGCGCCCGCGTTTCTCGAACCGGGGCAGCATGGCCGAGAAATCGCGGCCCGCGCCATCCTCGGTCTCGACGAATTTCGCGTAGAGGTCACAGGCGGCGCGGCCCATCGGGGTGTCGGCATCCGCCGCCTCGGCCGCCTGTTGCGAAAGGCGTAGGTCCTTGAGCATGAGGTCGGCGGCAAATCCCGGTTTGTAGTCGTTGTCAGCGGGGGATTTGGGGCCCACGCCGGGGGCCGGGCAATAGGCGTTCATCGACCAGCTATAGCCCGACGAGGTCGAGACCACATCGAACATCGCCTGCCGGTCGAGGCCCAGCTTGTCGGCCAGGGCAAAGGCCTCGCAGGTGGCGATCATGGTGACGCCGAGGATCATGTTGTTGCAGATCTTGGCCGCCTGACCATTGCCGGAGGGGCCACAATGTACCGCCTTTTGTCCCATGATGTCAAAGAGTTCACGGGCGACGTTAAAGCCCGCCTCATCGCCCCCGACCATGAAGGTGAGCGTGCCTGCTGTGGCCCCGCCGACGCCGCCCGACACAGGCGCATCGAGGGCCGAGAGACCCGCCGCCTGCGCCTCTGCCGCCACATCACGGGCGCTGGCGACATCGACGGTGGAGCAGTCGAGCAGCACGGCACCGTGGGTCATGGCCGGGATCACCTCGGCGGCGACGCGGCGCAGGATGGCCCCGTTGGGCAGCATGGTGATGACAACGGCGGCATCGCGCGCGGCCTCTGCGGCGCTGGTGGTCATGGCCACGCCGTCGATCTTGACCTCTGCCATGTCAAAGCCGGTGACGTCGTGGCCCGCGCGGGCCAGATTGGCCGCCATAGGTGCGCCCATATTGCCCAGCCCGATAAACCCGATCTTCATGTTCCTGTCTCCTCCAGCGTCAGGGCGTTTTTGCCCAAGGGTTGCAGCATCTGCGCGATCGCTATGCCGGGCAGGCTGTCAAGCCCATGTTTCCAGTTCGGTTTTCTGTCCTTGTCGATGATCGCGGCGCGGATGCCTTCGAGGAAATCGCCCTGTTCCATCGCACGATAGGTGAAACGATATTCAAGGCCAAGGGCGCGCGTAATGTCGGCCGATGGGCCGCGCAGGCGGTGGATCATCTCGATGGCGCAGGCCATCGAGAGGGGCGAATTGCGGCTGAGGAGTTTCAATGTGTCGCGGGTGAAATCGCTATCCTCGGCGCGCAGGGCGTTGAGGATGTCGTGCAGGGTCTCGCCACCGAAATAGCGGTCGATCCGGGGGCTGAGGGCGTGCAATGCACCGGGGGGCGGTGTCTCGGCGTGGACGGCTATTGTGCTGGGATCGCCAGTCTCGATGAGCGCGGCGGTGAGCGCGTCCCACTTGAGCTCCGGGACGTAAACATCTGCGAACCCGGCATGAATCGCATCATCCGGCCCCATGCGGCTGCCCGTGGTGCCAAGGTATTCGCCCAAGCGTCCGGGGGCGCGCGCGAGGATCAGCGAGCCGCCCACATCGGGCACAAGGCCGATGCCGCATTCGGGCATGGCGATTTGCGTGCTCTCGCAGGTGACGCGGTGCGACCCGTGACAGGAAATGCCCACGCCGCCGCCCATGACAAAGCCCTGCATCAGCGCGACATAGGGTTTGGGATAGTGCGCGATCTTGGCATTGAGCCGGTATTCATCGGCCCAGAAGCGGCGGCCATAGCCGTAATCGCCGGCGCGCCCGGTGTCGTAAAGCTGCTGGATGTCACCGCCGGCGCAAAAGGCCTTGTCGCCTGTTGCGTCGATCAGGATGAGGGCCACGTCATCCTGGTCGCGCCAATCATCCAGCGCCGCCTCGATTGCGGTGGCCATGTCATAGCTCAGCGCATTCAGCGCCTTGGGGCGGGTGAGGGTGATGCGCCCGGCGCGCCCCTCTTTGCGGATGTGGATATCGGCGCTCATTGGCCCGCCAGCATCTGCCGCGCCACGATCAGGCGCATGATCTCGTTGGTGCCTTCGAGAATTTCATGCACGCGCAGGTCGCGGACCAGTTTCTCGATCCCGTAATCGGCAAGGTAGCCGTAGCCGCCATGCAGTTGCAGGCATTGGTTGACCACGCGGCTGCCGGTTTCGGTCACGAATTTCTTGGCCATGGCGCAGAATTTGGTGGCATCGGGCGCGTCATTGTCCAGCTTCCACGCCGCCTGGCGGAGGAAGGTGCGGGCGGCCTGAAGCTCGATCTCCATATCGGCGAGGCGGAATTGCAGCGCCTGAAACTGGTCGATCGGTTTGCCGAAGGCGCGGCGCTCGGCCATATAGGAGAGGGTTTGGGTGAGACCCTGCTGGGCCGCACCAAGCGAGCAAGCGGCGATGTTGAGCCGCCCGCCGTCAAGGCCATTCATCGCATAAGTGAAACCTTTTCCCTCTTCACCCACCAGATTCTCGGCGGAAATGTTGCAATTATCAAATTGCACCTGTCGGGTCGGTTGGCTGCGCCAGCCCATTTTATCCTCGAGCCCACCATAGCTGAGGCCCTCTGTGCCCGCTTCGACATAGACGGTCGAGATGCCCTTGGGGCCGTCAGCGCCGGTGCGGACCATGACGACATAGGCATCGGAATAGCCGCCGCCCGAGATGAAAGCCTTGGTGCCGTTGAGCGTATAGCCCTCGTTGGTGCGCTCGGCGCGGGTCTTGAGGGCGGCAGCGTCAGAGCCCGAGCCGGGCTCGGTCAGACAATAGGACAGGACCGTTTCCATGGTCAGGGCGCGGGGCAGAACGCGCGCCTTCATCTCTGCGCTGGCGAATTTGTCGATCATCTTGGCGCACATGTTGTGGATCGACAGGAAGGCCGCAACCGAGGGGCAGGCCATCGACAGCGCCTCGAACACCAGCGTCGCATCAAGGCGCGAGAGCCCCGAGCCGCCCGCCTCCTCGCTCACGTAGAGCCCGCCAAAGCCAAGGGCTGCGATTTCCGGCCAAAGCTCCTTGGGGATGGTGCCGGCCCGTTCCCAATCGCGGGCATGAGGCGCGATACGGTCCTGTCCAAAGGCATGGGCCATGTCGAAAATGGCGGTCTGTTCCTCGGTAAGGGCGAAATCCATCGGCGGCTCCTCTACGCTGAAATGAACGGCTGTTTAATTAACAACTGTTTCACAACTATTGCAAAGGGGAGATGGGGGGAAGGGTTGTGTGTAGCGTGACTGTAGCGTGACAGTGTAGCGTGACAGCGAAGTTTGCAGTGAATTACAGTGAAGTTTACAGCAACGGGGTTTTGGGGAAAGCGGGTGTAAGGCGGCAGGTACGTTTCATCCGGTCTGATGATTTTAAAGAAGCCTGTACAACTTGGAGATAAGACTCTTTACCTTGGTCACAGATGACTCGCAAAAACTATACGGAGCGATGCCTATATCCTTGAGCACGGAGCGCATCTCTTCCACCACCTCTATTGTTGCAGGTTCAATTTTGCCCGTTGCTCGATTTAAGCCATAGCCTTGGAAATCGATTTGGCCCTTCTCATCAATTACTAAGGATTTTATGTATAAGTCCTGACCTCTTCCGAAGCCAACCCCGGAGGATTTTACCTTTTCAATCTTTGGAAATTCTTCATGCCTAATCGCTGCCAGTTTGTGGAGGGCGGAAAGCCATTTCACGCCTCTGTAGACTTGGACAGAGTCGATAAGCTGAAATATCTCAGGATTCTCATTTTCTATATTGGGCATCTGGTAAGCTCTAAACTTTTCGGCAAGCTTTTCTCTACTCGTCATGTTAATTGGAAAGTAAATATTCGGCTTACCCTTACCTTCTTTTTTGGTAGCTTTTGTTTGCCAGACCGAATTCATCGCTTTGTCCAGAGCCAGTATACAAGAATTGCAAATTTCTGCGGCGACTATGCTCTCGTCTTCACTCATGGCACCACCTCCGAATTGTTTCAGCTCCTTGAGGTGTTTGTCCAAGCGGCGAAACTGAGCTTCGATGGAGGTGGGTACTACCATTTACTGGCCCCTTTTTCATCTAAGGTACTTAAAAGCCCCGATAAGAACTGAAGTTTCTGAGGCCAAATAGCCATCAGCGCGCTTCTTGGCCTTGCTCTGTCGGTTGTTCGAAAGGCTGTGTCAGTGATTCTTCAATTACGGATCGTCACGGTTTCAGGCTCTCGGGGTTCAAGCATACGATTTAATAACGGACTCGATCTGGTCTGCAAAAATGTAGAGGTCTTCGGGTCCCGTAACCTTATGCCTGACCTCGTTTTTGTCCGCATCAAACACGCCGATATAGCGAGTAGTGTTCGAGTTGAAATACAGGCGGCAGACTGGCTTTCTGTTGTTGTTATCCATCAAAATCGCGCAGTAGCTCTTGGCGTCCCGGATGACTACCCGACTGACGGGGACATGACGTGCGGCGATGGCCCGAATGATCAAGTGAGCCGCAATCTCCTCGTCTGTCGTAATAATTTCATCGTCTTTGGATGCGTCAGTTTGCGCCTCTTCGGGCTCTGGATTTGCCTTCTTGTCACCGCTAAACGTCACCCCAAGTTTATCCTGAATTCGGTCACGAATAACCTCGTCTAAGGCGGCTTGGATGGCAGGGCGAAGTTGCTCCGAAACGCTCTTTGTAATGGAGCCTTCGTGAATTTGTCGCCCGATCAGCCGGATAAAGTCCTCGTCCGGCTCGTCCAATTGTTTGCGCAAGTAGTTCGCAGCGGCGCGGGTATACTTTAGATTGGACGCCGCCTCTACGATAGCATCAATCGCGAAATTTGGCTTCTGGAAACGCGCAAGCTCTTCCACCTGCTCTTTGTCGAAATTCTGAAAGTCAAACTTGAAGAATGGGCGTTTATCCATCTTGTTAGGCTCGTCAGTGTCCGAAAAAAACCACGCCTCTCGGCCGTTGGTTAGTATCGCCAAACGCGCCTCGGTGACCGTGAAATAGCGAAAGAGTTGGTTGAACTGCGTGTCACCAAGTTTGGTGTTTACTGGCTTCGCCTCGATCAGCATGGCGATTTTTCCGTCTATCTTGACGGCAAAATCAACTTTCTCCCCCTTTTTGGTCCCTACGTCCGACGTGAATTCTGGTATGACCTCGTCGAGATTGAAAACGTCAAAACCAAGAGTCTGTAGGAACGGAAGGATAACGGAGGTTTTGGTTGCTTCTTCGGTCAGAGCCTGCCGCTCGGCAACTTTGGAACGGCTGGAAATTTGCGAAACGCGCTCGAAGAAGTCATTCATCTCGTTCACCCTTTTAATCTGTGGCCACCTTCAGATAACTTGACGCCAATTCAACCTGAAATGGCAACAATATCTTGCGTTTGAACGCGGTCCATTCTGGGGACCGCACGTGATCGTGATGCGAGGGCAACACACTTTTCAGGTTTGCCTGCGACCAGTTTCCTGTTTTTGACATTCGCGAACGTGTCCGCCATCCAGAAGTGCCGTCGAGATTCAATGCGTGGTTCCCTTTCTTCTAAATCCTTTAAACACTCGGCTAAACGCTCCCTCACCCCACATATCGAAATCCCGGCACAGCGTGGAAATCCCATTCTAGCCGGCCCCGCGGGATAGAGACCCTTGCGCAACTGACTAGCTGCGCGCGTGCGCTAACGCCTCTTCTTGGCCTCCCTAATGAGCGTGACCTAGACTTGCCCATTAAATGATTTCCGGAAATTAGCCTCATGGGGCCGGAGGCATCTCGGCTCTACCTCTCTACCGAGGGTGGTTGTGGTCGCATATAAACTGTGTCCAAATGTCCGGACTGGGAAAATCAAGGAAAAACTGATGAATAAATATTACGGCATTGCGGCGGCAGCGTTCTTATTGACCGCCTGTGATATCACTGAACCCGTAGTTTCGGACTTCAATGGCGATAGCGTAAAAGTAGCCACTTCTTCATTTGATACCGTTGAGTATCAACGCAAAACGGCCGGTGCCGAAGCCGAGCGAATTTGCCAAAAAGTGGGTAAAAAAGCCGAGTACGCGTCGACTACTACAAACTCCCAGACATACCAAAATATTAACCTTTACCTCTGTCTTTGATCAAAGCAGGCGGGGGCTATTGGCCTCCGCCTTAAGTCGCTACCGTTAGATTTTAACGGGCATTCGAATTCTTTAAAGCCCATTTAACACCCCCCTAAACACCCCTCTCACTCGACATACCGAAACCCCTGCACGGCGCGGAAATGGCCGCCGTAGCCGGTCCCGGCGGGTTTGAGGCCTTTGCGTGCCCGGGCGGCGGCGAGGGTCTTCATGCTGCGCTCCTTGGACTGGGCATAAAGGATGGCCGAAACCTGAGCCCAGAGGGGATCGCGGCGGAGGGCAGCCGCAAGGCCGGGATGCGATGTGTGAAAGAGCATCGGCATCGGTTTGTCATAACGGTTCACGCCGCGCCGCCAGAGGGCGCAGACCTCATTGAGAAACCGCAGGCCCAGCCCCGCGCCCTGCCATTCGGGCATGACGACAAGGCGACAGGCGCGCCCCTCGACCAGCCCCGGCCGCGTCGAGACGGCGAGATGCGCCACGGGTGCGCCGTCGACGAAGCCTACGTAGTAATTGGCTGCGATCATGCGGGGCAGCTTCAGGTAGTGATGCGGCTCAAAGGCGGGCCAGAAGGAGCCGTCCGTCTGGTGAATGTCCATGGCAATGCGCGGTGCCCGTCGAAGACGCCTCCAGCGGAACTCGGCCCGGCGGGTGTCGATCACCCAATCGGGCTGCAGCCAGGACACGACGTCCTCGTGACAGGTGACGGCGACGAACTGGCCGGTGCCGCGCCGCCACGCCTTGGCGAAGGCAGCAGCGCCAATCTGGGCCACGCGCCGGTCGATGGTCGAGGTGAACTCGTCGAGAATGGCAAAGCTCGGCCGCTCGGCCAGAATGCGCGCGAGCTCTGCCCGGAACTGCTCGCCGGTCGAGAGGTGGCGATAGGGGCGCAGCCAACTTGGCACCGTGCCAAGGCCCACGGCGGAGAGGGCGGCCGCGACCGCGTCGAACTCGCCCTCAGGATCAATCGCGTCGATCAGCGCGCCCTCGGGCCAGGGGCGCGGGTCAAGCTGCGCGCCAAACGCCGCGCGGGCGAGCGAGGATTTGCCGCTGCCTGAGGGGCCGACGATGAGGCCGATCTGCCACGGACGGGCTAAGAGATCAGCCTCGACCTCGATGCGGAAATCCGCGTCGCCCTCGACGTTGAAGAGGCTCGAGACCCGGGCCGCGCGGTAGGTGTCCGGGATGGGGCTGGCGTGGTGGATGGCGAGCCTCATGTTACCACCACGCGGCATTTGAAGCCTTGGCGGCGCAGGCGGCCAAAGGCGTCGATCTGGGCGGCCTCGTCCTCGATTAGGACAATGACGCCATATTGCCGCCGGTAGCGGGTGCCCTTGGGCAGGCCCGGCGCACCGGGCGGCAGGTCAGGTTTCGGGAGGGTGGACGATCTGGCCAAGTTTGGCTCCTTCTCTTAGCGCGTCGCGCTTTGGGGGAAGGGCTCTTGGCCTCGGTGTGTTCATGGCCCGGCATCTTGGGCACTTGATCGAGATGCCGGATATCCGCGCGCCTCTCGAAAACTTGAATAACAAACGGCCACATGCGCAGCAACGGGCTTCTAGATCTTCCACTTAGAATCGCCTCATAAGATCGCCGCCCCCTTGGGGCAGGGAGCGGCCATGAGGTCTGTCTGGTCGGCGGGGTCTCTGTTTGGTGACTTAGCCCCGTGCCCTAGGGCGCGTTCCAGAAGCGCGCGCCCTAGGGTCTCTCTC
>SWCD01011507.1_pt1 | contig 13867 bp, 13 predicted proteins | sample 4693011 | NCBI WGS metagenome assembly SWCD01 (sample SAMN10267278, study PRJNA491770) | bioreactor metagenome | isolation source: DHS bioreactor inoculated with marine | place: Japan: Omine Ridge, Nankai Trough | reverse complement strand
GATGGGACGAATCGGGGAAATTGTGCGAGAGCAGGCAGGTTTGGCTTATTATGCCAACAGCAGCTTAAGCAGCAGCATTGGTCCAGGACCTTGGTCTGTTTCTGCCGGGGTAAATCCAAAGAACGAAGAAAAAGCGGTTGCCCTGATCAAAAAAGAATTGAATCGCTTTGTTACCGAATTGGTCGACGTAGAAGAATTGGAAGACAACCAAGCTAATTTTATCGGCAGGATTCCCCTGTCTTTAGAATCCAACATTGGTGTCGCCGCCAGCCTCTTGCATATCGAAAAACACCAATTAGGCCTAGACTATTTTATTCGTTACCCGGAGAGGGTTCGAGCCATCACCCGTGAAGATATTTTGAGTACGGCCCAAAAACACCTTCACCCTGAAAAAATGGTTACCGCCATTGCAGGTCCTCCATTAGATTAAATATTAGTTGGCAGCTTTGCATGATTACGGTATAGTATTTAGAGAACATCCCATATATAAAAGAGAATAATTAAATGATAACGAATGGTGTAGATCTAATTGAAGTTAGGCGTATTGGAGAAGCAATAGAACGGCATGGGGAACATTTCCTAAAACGCGTCTACACCGAAAAGGAAATCGCCCTTTTTAGAGACAGCACCGGATCATTAGCTGCGCGTTGGGCCGCCAAAGAGGCGGTGGCCAAAGCCTTGGGGACTGGCATCGGTGATGTCGAATGGACGGATATTGAAATCTTGCGGGGAGAAAACAAAGAACCCATATTGATCCTTCATGGATTTGCAAAAAAAATAGCGAACGAAAAACAACTAGAGCATTGGTCACTAAGCCTAAGTCATACACATGAGCATGCCATTGCCATGGTTGTTGCTCAGAAAAAAAAATAGAAAAAGAATAATAAAAATCTATTCCTGGGAGAAAAAGATGGCTCAAAAACTTAAACGTATTTTGATTGGGTTTGCCCTATTAATTTTTATAATTGCTCTCTATGGCTGGTGGCGTTGGCCCACCCTTGTCAAAGCTTCCTTTCCCCAATTAGAAGGTGAAATTCAATTAATCGGTTTGGATGGCCCTGTCGAAGTATATCGTGATTCGCTGGGGGTTCCCCAAATTTTTGCATCCACAGAACATGACCTATTTATGGTGCAAGGTTATGTGCATGCCCAAGACCGCTTCTGGCAAATGGATTTCAATCGCCATGTCAGCACAGGCCGGGTCTCTGAACTCATGGGAAAGATCACCCTGGATCAAGACAAGTTTTTGCGAACCCTTGGTTGGGAGCGCATTGCTCTCCAAGAACTTGAAGAACTAGATGATGAAACCTTAGCGATCTTTGACTACTATTCCGCAGGTGTAAATGCCTATCTTGGTGAACATAAAGGCACCGAGATCAGCCTAGAATATCTATTCCTCAATTTACTAAACCCCGGTTACGAACCCGAACTATGGAGACCCGTGCACACTCTTTCTTGGGCAAAGGCAATGGCATGGGACCTGCGCGGAAACATGGACACTGAGCTTGATCGTGCAAAATTATTATCCGAATTAACCCCTGAACAACTAAACGATATCTATCCCCAATACCCAGACTATAATCCTGCGATCGTAGATAATTGGGTTGGTTCAACCACCAGTCAAGACACTGAAAAAATGGTCGCTTATCCTTTCACCCCTGCCTACAACCAAATCTTAGATCAATTTGCCAGCCTGGACAGTTTATTGGAAGGCGGTAGTGATTCAGGTATTGGCTCCAACAGTTGGGTGGTTTCCGGTGATCTCACCGCCAGCGGCTATCCCCTATTAGCCAACGACATGCATTTAACCGCCAACATTCCCCACATCTGGTATGAAATCGGCCTCCATTGCCAACCCAAAACGGATAGCTGTCCATGGGATGTCGCCGGTGTATCTTTCGCTGGTGTACCCGGTGTGGTTGTCGGCCATAATGACCGCATCGCTTGGGGGTATACCAACTTGGGACCCGATGTGATGGATCTATATATCGAAAAAATAAATCCCGATAACCCAGATCAATACGAGTATATGGGTGAATGGGTTGACATGGATATTTATATCGATACGATTCACCTGGGCAGTGGCGATAAAACTGAAGAATTAATCATTCGCTCCACTATTCACGGCCCCATCATCACAGATGTTTATGGCTTATCCGAATTCGCCAACGAAGCTGGCATTGATCTTCCTGAAAACTACGCCATCGCCCTTCGCTGGACTGCCCTCGAAGTTAACTTCACTGCCCGAGCGATTCTTGAGATTGACCGTGCTCAAAACTGGGAGGAGTTTCAAGCGGCAGCCGTTGACTTTACCGTTCCCGCACAAAACCTGATCTATGCGGATGTTGACGGAAATATTGGCTATCAAATGCCTGGCAATGTCCCCATTCGTGATGGGGGAAACGACGGCAATCTACCTGTGCCCGGCTGGACAGGTGAATATGAATGGCTGGGATATATTCCCTTTGCAGAATTGCCCAACATCTATAATCCCGATAAAGGATATATTGCCACTGCAAACAATCAAGTGATCGGCGATCAATACCCTTACCATATCAATGACTTTTGGGCATATGGCTTTCGCTCAAATCGCATCTCTGAATTGATCGAAAATGCACCTAGACCCATTGACATCCCCTATTTCCAAGAAATGCAGGGAGACAATAAAAACCAAAGTGCAGAATACGTCTTCCCTTATTTATTTGGGTTAAACATAGAAGATGAACATCTTTTAGACAGACGTGAGTTCTTAGTAGAATGGGATCTCCAAAACCATATGGACAGTCCCCAAGCTCCCCTTTATGAAGCATTTTGGAAACATTTATTATTATTAACTTTTGTGGACGATCTTCCAGAGGAGTTTGAATTTAGCGGTAGTGGCCGGTGGAGTGTAGCGACCATCGAATTGTTAAATGATTCTAGCAATCCTTGGTGGGACGATAAAACCACCCCGGACCAAAAAGAAACTCGGGACGATATTATTCTTCAAGCCTTCACATTGGCCGTGGAGGATATTGAGGAAAGATTAGGAACCGATGCATCAGAATGGAAATGGGGCGATCTTCATCAAGTAAGCTTCAATCACGAGGTGATGAGTAATTTCCCTGTGATCAAAAATTTTTTTAACCAAGGACCCTTCCCAACATCTGGTGGCAATGCAATGATCAACAAAACCAATTGGAGTGTCTATAACGAAGATTATATGGTTGTTGGGGGCACCCCCTCCGAACGTTTGATCGTAGACCTTGGCAATTTCTCAACCAGTTTGCTGATCCATCCCACTGGGCAGTCCGGGCATGCGGGTCATGAAAATTATATCGATATGGTGGATATGTGGGCCAATATTGAATATAACCCGCTCTTATGGAGTCTAGATCAAGTAAGAGAAAACGAAACCCATAGACTTGTCTTTGTTCCATAAAAAGAATAAATGATTACAAAAAAAGCATTGTCGCTCGACAATGCTTTTTTTAATTAATTTTCTTTTTTTGATATTCTAGATTTCCTCTTGAAGACCAACATCAGATATCCTTTTTCTTTGGTATTTAGCGCCACCAAATATACGATCAGCCCATAGAGGATCGTGATCGGTATACCTGTCGCAAAGATCATTAGGTACGAATTCACCTCGATGATCGTTCCGATATAGTGGGAGAGTAAAGACATCACCACAGTGATCATTGCAACCTGAGTAATTCGGGTCATATAATGCCACCAAGGGTACCCGAGTATTTTTGCAGCATAGATCGGAAAAAAAATAGAGTTTTTCAATGTCAACATTAATGCTGCCGCTGCTGCAATGCCGACCGCCCCAAACCGTTCCGCTTCAAAGAACATTAAAAAGACAGACCCGATCCCGATGATTAATGTAAACAGGGCCGGAATTTTCAATTTGTTTTGAGAAACAAGGATTGTATTAATTGGATTATGCAATAGATTAGTAGATAAGGTCATCACCATAAAAATCAATACCCAAGCCATAACCCCAAACTCTGGTCCTAGCCAAACCGTGATCAATTGCTTAGAAAAACCAACAATGTACCCAACCGGTAAGGCAATCGCCAATCCAGTTAATTTTAGGGCCAGTTTGACATAATAATCCATCTCAGCTTTGTTTGGATTGCTGCTCTTCGCCAAAATAGTAGGTCCCCAAACACTTCCTATTGTTCCTGAAAGAAATCTCAAATTATTCGGGAAAGTGAACAGCGCACCATACATCCCCGCGATGTTCAGGCCCAGGGTTTTATTTGCCACCACTATTTCCATATTTGCGATCAACAAAGATCCGATCGTGATTACCAACATCCAAAAACTTGTGCCCATCATCTTTTTTAGCAAAGCCAATTTCAAGGATTCAATTTTTAATTTAAGATCTGGGAGTAATTTTCGCCAAAAGATGACCTCCCCGATAATGCCCACCAAGGGTACGGCCATTACCCCTAATCCAGCAACAAGAAGGTTTGGCGAATATAGGCTAAAAAGGATGATTACAATTGCCACTTGAGCCACTCGGGAAATTAATCGAGTTATATTTTTGAGATCAAACCGATTTTGAGAAAAAGAAACTACTGAAAAATTACCCTGCAAGGTAGCCAATATCAACGCAATAATGGCAAAAATAAAAATATACTGAACTTCTTTTTCACCGTTTAAAGGAACATTAAAAATTTGGGGTGCAAAAATTACAATACCGATGCCCACGGGAATAACAGCCAAGACCAACGCCAGGGTAACAAAAAAGGACGTGCTAAATACCTGGTTTGCCTTTTCAGTATCCTCATCCTCAAGGGCAATCGTCAAATACCGTCCAGTAGATCGATTTACCGACGTTGTGATAAACGTGAAGTAATTCGTAACCGATGTCGCCAGAGGAATAAATCCAAATAGTTCCTTTCCAAGGCTGTGCACCAAATAAGGTGTATACCAAAAACCTATGATCGTATGGATGATAAAAACAACCAAGTTTGAGGAGATGTTTCTGATGTACTGAAAAGCACCAAATTTTTTAGGTTTTTCTTTCAACTTATTATCTCGATCCTAGCTAGTGAGTTTAGGGAAGTATTATAGGCGATTAACCAATGGAATGAACATTTCCAACAAAAAAGAACTGCTCGAAATTGAGCAGTTCCCTCAGCTATTTATCCTTATAAGTTCAGATCTCGTTTTGAATAACTAACGTAAGCAACCATAATTGCGATCATAGTAATGCCTAAAGATAACCAAATAAACTCTGTTTCAAATTTTGATTCCTGATACAGGTAAGCAGGGTCAAAATATCTTATAGGAGAAAAATATTTCAAAAACTCTAATTTATCACTTAACGATGAAAGAATTGAGAAGAAATATGCAGCAAGGATCAGAGAAATCGCCATTGAACTTGATCTTTTATGCTCCTTGATCACACTTGCCAACAGTACCCCCATTGCCAAGAAGATAATCTCGATCATTAAGAAGGCTAATGCGCATAAAGCAATAAATTCGTAATAGTCATCTCCCGGTGAAAATCTCTGGGCAAAAGCTACGTTTACTCCCCAGGTGATCAGTGCCAAAATAATACAATTTACGACTGCTGCCAAGATTTTTGCTGTAACCACCCTAGCTCTTGATACTGGAAAAGCAAGCGAGAATTCAGCTGTTTTATCCCGTTCCTCTTTTGAAATGATCTCATTCCCTAACATCACCGCAAATGTTGCAAGGATTAATGCAAAATAGGTAAACATGATCCCAAAAAAGCCAGTGATTGTTGTGAGATTAAAAGATCCTACATTGAGAGCTTCCAATATTGGCTGCGGCAAACCATTGATCACTTTTAAGATATCTGGGTTATCGTAATAAGCCGAAAATTCAGCCAGCCCCATAAAGGCAAACCCTGTAACAATTCCCCCCCAGATCAGTAAAGATTTAAAATTCGCTCTTAATTCCCTTAAAAATATATTCACTTTTCCCACTCCATGATTTTGAGGAGTTTACTTTATTTGATTATACAGCATCGGGTTATCAGGAAATTTCTCCTGATAACCCATTTAACTTTAGATATACATGTCCCGCTTTGAATAAGTAAAATATCCAGCGGCTAGCGCGATGACCACGATGCCCCCCGACAACCAAATAAATCCGGTGTCCAGGGCCAACTCACGAAAAATATCGGCCGCATTGAAATATGTAAAGGGTGAAAAATATTTCAAGAAGTCCAGATCTTTGCTCAATGCAGAAATGATCGATAGGAAATAGGTCCCAAGCAATAGCGAAACTGCCACCGAACTTGATAGCTTATGGTTTTTCATTGCACAACCAAGCAAAATGCCAATCGAGAGGAAAATCAATTGCAATATGAACAATGCCACCATTCCCAAAGCGACAAAATCATAAAATTTTGCATCCGGCCCATAAGGTTTAGCATTCGCGGTGATCGCCCCCCAAGTGACCAATGTCAACAAGAGACTACTAAAGATAACTGCGCCTGTTTTTGCCGCAACCATTCTTCCCCTGCTTACCGGGAGACTCAATGAAAATTCCAAGGTTTTATCGCGCTCTTCTTTCGAGATAATATCACTGCCCCACATCACTGCCGAAATAGACAAGATCAGCGCAAAATAGGCAAACATCACCCCAAAAAAACCTGCCACCGTCGTCAAATTAAAGGAATTAAGATTAAACGCTTCCAATAACGCGGGGGGTAAGTTGTCTAAAATGGCTAGCATATCGGGATTATCCGCATACGCTGAGTATTTAGCAAACCCTACCGTAGAGATCATCAAAACAATGGCGCTCCAAATGAGCAGGGACTTAATATTTGCTTTCACTTCCCTAAAAAATATATTCATCTGTGCTCCTCTTTATACTGCTGTATGGATATTTCTTTTTGTGTAAAGCATATAACTGCCCACTAAAGAAATAACGATCGCAGAGATACTGATCATCACCAAAGGCGTATCATATGCAACATTGTTAATAATATACATTGCATCAAAATGCCTAAATGGGGTGACAAGTTCAAGCTTTGAATCTCCCAACATGCCGCTAAATGCGTTCACTACAAACATGCCAAAAGCAAGGGCCATCGACAAGGGGGTCACTGACCGGACTCTTTTCATTAACAAGGAGAGCAACATGCCCACGGATAAAAAGAATAATTGAAAGACCACAATACTTAGCAATAACAAGATCAATGGCTCACTCTCAAATACTCGTCCATCCCGAAACATATTGATCGCAGCAAAACTGCTGATCCAGATCACCACATTCGTAATCGTCAGGTTGCTAATCGCCGCCAATAGTTTATTGGTGAGAATCGTCGTTCGCTTCACTGGTTTCGCCAACAGAAAATCTGCGGTCATTTCTCGCTCTTCAATCGATACTATGGAAAAACCATAATTAGCCGCCTGAATAGCAAGGCATACCTGGCAGAAAAGGAAGATAAAACCAAAAAATCCAAGCACAGTAGAGAAATCCATATTTGCCATGCCAAAAGCCAATAACAACTCTTCAGGCATCTGTGCCATTGCTTCATTCATCAGATCCGCATCCGCCGCAAGTGTGGAGAACAAAGACATAAAAACAAATATCAGCACTGCCAATGATAAAGACCAAATGATCACTGATTTAAAATTCATTTTAAATTCATGTTTAAATATATTCATTTTTCACCTACACGTAATAGTGCATGAAGATTTCTTCAAGGGTCGGTTCTTCAATGGTCACATCTTCAATTTCTCTCTCGCTGATCAATTTTGTGATCAGATTGATGTCGCCCTTGAAAAAGAATTTTATGGATCCATTATCTTTCACCAAATTATTCACACCCTCAACCGAGAATCGTTTTTCGTCCAATCCCTCAGCTTCGATCCGAATCTTCTTATAATTATCTTTTTGCAGACTCTTAATATCCTGAATATTGATCACTGTGCCTTCTTTAATGATCGCCACTCGGTTACACATTTTTTGTACTTCACCCAAGATATGCGAGGAGAAGAATACAGTTGCCCCGCGTTCATTCTCTTCTTTGATTAAATTAAAGAACTTCTGCTGCATCAAGGGGTCCAACCCGCTGGTCGGTTCGTCCAGCACGATCAATTTAGGGCTGTGGAGCAAGCCCTGCACGATCCCTACTTTCTTTTTATTGCCATAAGAAAGATCATCGATCTTGCGCTTAAGATCCAATTCCATGACCTCAGCCAATTCCATCATTCTTTGGGTGCAGTCTTTTTTATAAAAACTCTCGGAGTATTTTAATAAATCGATCACCTTCATCCCTTCGTAGTAAAAGACCTCGGAAGGCAAATATCCAATCTCTTGTCGAATTTCTACGCCAGATTGATTAATATTCTTGCCAAAAATCTTGGCTTCCCCGCTTGTCGGGTAGATCAGCGATAAAAATAATCGTATCGTTGTGGATTTCCCAGCACCATTCGGCCCGATGAAACCATATATTTCACCCTCATCTACGCTAAAACTAACATTCTCGATCCCTCTTGCCTTGCCGTAATACTTTGTCAAATTATTGACTTCAATAACGCTCATCTGTAAACTCCTTGTTCTTTCTTATATGTCTAACTCTGGTCCAATAATCAATCTATCAACCAGGCATTTTATAATTTCATGCCCCAATCCCATTCTTAAGAAAATCAATGAATGTATCTACTGTTTCTAATATTTTCTCGTCAAATTCATCAGTGACATATACTGTATAGTATTCGATTAACTGCGTGTTCATCGCTCCGATCAAATAGGCAAACATTTTAATATCCACACTCTTCCTAATTTCACCGTTCGCTACCGCTTTTTCCAATAAAATTTCAAAATATTGGTTGGCCGCGGGCATGTTTTCACCCATCACCTCATTATAGATCGCGGAATCCTTGATCTCCATAAATCTCTTCCCGATCTCACCATATTGCGGTTTATCCAGCACAAAACGAATACCCGAGACATATAATTCTCTGATCACGGTATAGATATCATGCGCATCCGGATTTTGCATCACTGGCGAAACATACTTCATTTTTTCCGCAGTGATCAAGCCCAATAAATAAAAGTAAATATCCTTCTTATCTTCAAAATATTGGTAAAGGCTACCCTTCGAAATGCCGGCCTTGCTCACGATTCGGTTCACACTGGCTCGCTCAAAGTTGTATGCCGCGAACTCATCGATGACAACAGTGATGATTAAGTCTCTTTTTTCTTCAGGTAAATTAAAAAAGGTTTCCTTAGGCATCCATCTCCTTGGGTGACTAGTTGGTCACGTGACTACCAAGTCACATTTTACTACCAACCCCCCGCTTGTCAAGATGTAACCGACATGGGTAACAGGATTTTTTCAGATTTTCCAGCTAAATAACTTACAAGATTGTGATGTCGTCAAACCCAATTCAATGCTATGATGAAATATATTATCAATATTCTCGGAGGATGATTTATGGATAAAGAAAAAATGTTGAAGTTAATGAAGTTCTGGCTTTTCGGAACTTTCGTGATCCTTTTTGCAGCAACCACCGTTTTCATTGGACAATTCATTGGCCTAGAACTCATGAAAACCTGGGAATACTGGGGCACCATGGCTGCCGCAGCTGTACTTTCCTATTTGGTCTATGTGATTTACAAAGGATATTTGGAGAAACAATAAAATATAAAGAAATTGGGGAAACCGATTACTTAAACAGGAGATTTTTATCTCCTGTTTTTTTAATACTAAATAGATTGCTTATTGCACTATACTGTCAAATTAAAAATAGGATGGTCTTAATGCTTGATAATTGAAAAGGGATTTTCCCCAACTATGACTTTGCAATTGTCTTGTTTGGCCTACAGATATAGAAACTTAAGAACTATATATAGGCTTGCAATTAATTAGTATTTACCTAAGTAACATCATTATTTCTTTTGTTACATCCAAAAGATCAGAAATCACCTTTGCGAATTTATTTAATTGACCTCCAGAGAAAATCGGTTTTGTTTTTTCTTCTAATGAATCGCGTAAAATCATTAATTCGTCAATTTTTTGAATCTGGAAATCAACCATTGTATATAATCGTCTTGTTGTCAGATTCTTTCTTTCTGGTTTTGGATTTGACATTATGGATTGCAAATAATTTGGTGGAATAATTAATTCTGGGCTTGAAAGGAGGCGTTGTTGACCACGGACTAAATCGAGTATTTCTTCAAGAATTTTATCGGAATTATTACTGTTTTTCTTTTTCGAATCAACACTTGGGGGTTTTATATTAGCTTGAATTGTCATTAACTTTTCACTTAATTCAGGCCACCAAACATCAAAAATATGCTTTAGCCTAGAATCTTCGATTCTAATAGATTCTTCTGTGTTGCCGTTTATTCCCTCAACTAGCTTAAATATGTCGGATTTGTTATTTATCGTCGACTGAAATTGCAACAAAGGACCTTTTATTTCCGATCTTTTAATATTAAATAAGAATGGGGAAACTCTAGATTTTTCGATAGTTTTTGACAATGCGCCTGCTTCAAATGCTATCCAAGGAGCTTCAATATTATCTTTTGTAATAACTAATATTCCATATGATGATTCTTGAAGTTCGTTGGCAATGTCTGTACTCCAACGAGCTCCTTTATCAATATCTTCAGATGAGACATAAGGGTCAATATGTTGGATTACAGAAGGTAACCAATCTCGAAATTCGCAAGCCACTTTATGACTTAATTCACCCGACCAACTTATAAATACTTTCATTTTTCCTCCTGATTTTTAATTTTATAAAATCTATTGTTAATGGATAAATTATATATCCGATTATAAAGAAAAGTGATCCAATTAATCCTGATTTAATTTCCAGAAGTAAAACTTGACCCAAATAGTACGAAAGCAATTAAAATATATCCGATAACAATTGACCAAGCCAATAAAAAAAACGGTCCGTCCTCAAAAAAGCCTAATAATACGTGTGCAGAATTTGATCCTTTTTCTTTTGCATATAAGTTTAGCAATGAAATGCTTGCAAAAGTAGGAATTGCAACACTTATGGCTCGAACAATCTCAAATTCATTTTCTCTAAAGATAGGTAAACCGGGTATGACTGGAATATCAACAAAAAAAGGTAATGCTATGATAATTGCAGTCGATGCTACTGCAACTTCGATCAATCCAATGTCTATCGCACCTTCTTTTTTATACCATTTAGGAGATTGTACTTTTTCCCAAACATATTGGAAGGGGAAAACAATTATTTTTACAATAATTATTATGACGTTTCTTGCAATTCTTAATAAAAAGGAACTTATCTCTCCTATATAAAGAAAAATAACACTTGGTGAGGAATAATATTTATCAAGTATTTCCCCAAATTCAAGAAATCTATCTAAAAAAGAAATTGTGCCTGTTACTGCATCATCTAAAACGTTTTTACTAAATTTCTTATTTATTTGTGGAGTAATTCTTTGAATAAAAATTTCAAGGATCAAAGCCCCAAGAGTCCCAAAAATAATTCCTGTTAAATCAGCAGACTTTGCAATCAATTCAAAAATTGTATTAAATAGACTCATCTTTAAAATCCTGCCCTAGTTGATTTATATATAAATTTTACTACGTTTCTTATGGAAAGTTTCCTTGAATCATCGATATCTATTAATCTGTAGACCGAAAAACGAAATGCATATGTGCACCCTTTGTTAATATATATAAATATTTCCTCCTTTGTAATCCCCCCCAATTGTTATAATAATCCCATCACCCTCACTAATTTACGGAGCATCCCCCATGGACCTAAACCTAAAAGACAAAATCATCCTCGTCGCCGCCGGCAGCCGTGGCCTCGGCTTTGGCATCGCCGAAGCATGCGTCAAAGAAGGCGCTACAGTTTGCATCGCCAGCCGATCACAAGATAAAGTCAATGCCGCCGTAAAAGCACTCAGTCACCATCAAGGCAAAGTTCAGGGTGCAGTCCTCAACGCAAAAGAGGGTGAGAGCATCCGCCAATGGGTTGAACCGATCATCAAACAACATGGTCGCGTCGACGGCCTCGTCGTCAACGCCGGTGGTCCCCCCGCCGGGAAATTCGACAATTTCCAAGAATCTGATTGGCAAAATGCATTCGAGCTCACCCTCATGAGCGCCGTGCGCATGATCCACGCCGTCCTCCCCACCATGCGTGCCCAAAAATCTGGATCAATTCTCACCATCACTTCCTCCTCCATCAAAGAACCGATCGATACCATTCTCCTCTCCAACGTCATGCGCGCCGGTGTCACTAGCCTCGTCAAATCCCTCTCGCGTGACCTCATCCAAGACAACATCCGTATCAACAACCTTGTCCCCGGCATGATCATGACCGACCGCATCACCCAGCTTTCCGAGGACCGTGCCCAAAAGCAGGGGCTCGATCCCGCCACCATCATCCAAGAAATGGAAGCCCCCATCCCCCTGGGACGTTTTGGCACCACCGAAGAATTTGGCCGCACTGGCGCCTTCCTGCTTTCAGACGCCGCTTCATACACCAACGGGGTTTCCTACTTTGTCGATGGCGGTCTCTCTCGCACACTTTGGTAATTTTATTTTTTGGAGGGGAGGGAATAATACTGCCCGAATTCGGGCACCGGAGCTTATTCGACCAGCTTTAGCGTTTTCGTTTTATGTCTTTCCAAACAATTCGGGCATCGTATATACAGCCATGCCCCATCCTTATCAATCCCATGTGGCGAGAAAAGATCAGCCATAAACGAGATCTCGTATACATGCGCACAATTCGGGCATCGATACGCAGTTTTCTCTCGATGCCAATTCACCAAGATCATCACGCCCCCCACAACCAAAATTCCCCAAATATACCAATAGTCGGGGAGCAGCAAGAAAGCGGTAGATCCGATCACAGCCACATAGATAAAAATATAGACCAAAGAGCGAAGCATCTCTGTTTTATCTGGATCGACAACTTTTTTCATAGTATCCTCATCCTAATTATAGAGGATTATTAAAGTTAAAGCCGCCACAACTAGGTTTATTGGAGCTCACAGTTTGACAAAACGAACGTTAGTCGGGAGGGGTTCCTGAGAGAAATTCCACACGTCCGACCTATGCATTTTATGCGAATGGCTCTTAATTTATCACCATAATTGCAGCGGCTTATTCACTTAATCCCATTGTAAATGAATTATTTCACAATGTCAATCACTAATTCTTTTTTTCACAAATAGCCAATTTCCTCCCAAAACACCTCTATATACAATGCTTTTCATGGGATCAATGCCGAACTCATTTATGGTACACTTTGCGGGCAATGGATAAAAAGACGCTAAAAACTTTAGAATATCACAAAGTGCTGGAGATATTAGCTGGCTACGCCTCCTTCAACGCGTCTATAGAAAAAATTCAAGATCTTTCCCCATTCTCCAACCTCTTTAAAGCCAAACGCGCCCTCGCCGAGACAAGTGAAGCGCGTCAATTGCTCGAGATAAACCCCAACACCACGATCGGTGGCGCCCGCGATATTCGCAAGATGGCAGAAGCAGCCAGCCGAGGCATGGTGCTAACCTCCGGGGAATTATTAGATGTAAAATCTACTCTCATTTCCGTCCGCACCCTCGACCGCCAACTAGAAAAAGAAAGTCAGACTTATCCCAATCTCTGGGAGATCAGCCAAAACTTTCCCGGCCCCCTCGGTCTAGTAGATGCCATCTCCCGCACCATCTCAGAACGCGGGGATGTACTCGATACAGCCTCAAGCAAATTAGGCACGCTCCGCAGCGAGATAAAAATTGCCCACGATCGGCTCCTAAGCCGCATGCAAAAACTGCTCAATAGCGCAAAAATCGCTCCCTTCCTCCAAGAAGCGATCATCACTCAGCGTGACGGACGATATGTCCTCCCCGTCAAAGCAGAAGCCAAAGGTCGCGTCAAATCTGT
>SWCD01011358.1_pt1 | contig 13869 bp, 10 predicted proteins | sample 4693011 | NCBI WGS metagenome assembly SWCD01 (sample SAMN10267278, study PRJNA491770) | bioreactor metagenome | isolation source: DHS bioreactor inoculated with marine | place: Japan: Omine Ridge, Nankai Trough | reverse complement strand
CAGAGCTCGGTGTCCCAGGTGTTCAACTCGACCCCGCCCAGCGTGTTGGAGCGCGCCGAGACGCGGCCACGATCCACCAGCGGCACGATGGTATAGCTGTCCTTGGTCAGCATGTCGTTGAGTTTGCGGGCAATCTCGCCGCGCTTGTCCAACTCGGCGGTGCGGCCCAGTTCCTTGACCAGTTCGTCATAAGCCGGATCGCAGAAGCGGTTGATATTCTCGCCCTGCCACTGGGTTTCCGGGCGCGGGGCCTTTTCACAGGTATAGCCGGCCAGATAGCTCTGCGGATCGGTGCCGTCGAAGTTGTTGGCATACATTTCCACATCGGCGTAGAACTTGGGGAAGGTATCGGGGCTTCCCGGATCGCTGCCAAAGAACACGGAGGCAGAGATATTGCGCAGCTCGGTCTCGACGCCGATTTCGGACCACCACTGTTTGATCAGCGCCTGAAAGTCCTGACGCACGGCGTTGGTCGACGTTTGATAGAGCAGCGAGAGTTTCTTGCCGTCCTTCTCGCGGATGCCGCCGGCGCCGACGGTCCAGCCCGCCTCTTCCAAGAGCGCCTTGGCCCCTTCGATGTCCTGCGTCAGGCAATCGGTGTTGTCGGAGGCAAAGATTTCCGGTGCCGGCACGAGGTTGCAGGTGGGACGCCCCGCCTTGCCATAGCCGATTTCGGTCAGCAATTCGCGGTCGATGGCCATCGACAGCGCCTTGCGCACGCGCATGTCGGTCAGGATCGGATGCGGATGCTTGGCGGTCGAGCGTTCGCCCTCGGGCAGGTCGGGCGAGGGATCGGTGAGGTTCATCTCGATCCGTTCGACCAGCGTGCCAAAGGCCGACATGGCCACGCCCTTGCCCGCCGCCTCCATGTTGGCGATCACGTCGGGGGCGAGTTGCAGGTTCCAGGCATAATCAAATTCGCCGGTTTCCAGCACCGCGCGGCCCGCCGCCGTGGCATCGCCGCCGCCCTTGAAGGTCATGGTGGCAAAGCGCGGCTTGGCCGGGTCGCGGTAATTGGGGTTGGCCGAGAGCGAGATCACGTCATTGGGGCGGAATTCATCGACCTTGAAGGGGCCGGTGCCGATGGGGGCGAAGTTGGCATCGGCACATTCCTGCGCCTTGGCCCCCAGACAATTGGCGAATTGCGCCGCCTGAATGATCGGGGCCTGCCCACCCATGAAGGGGCCATAGGGGACCGGGGTGGGCTGCGAGAAATTGACCTTGACGGTCAGATCGTCGATCACCTCGACCGAGGACACGCCCTCATATTTGCCAAGCTGGGCGCAGCCGCCTTCGGGGTGCATGCAGTATTCGGCAGTGAATTTCACGTCATTGGCGGTAAAGGGCGTGCCATCCGACCACAGGATGCCCGGCTTGATCTTCCATGTGATCGAGGTGAGGTCCTCGGACACACCGCCATTGCCGACGGTCGGGATTTCCTCGGCCAGATAGGGGATCATCTCGCCCTTGGTGTTGTAGCGGCCCAAGGGTTCGATCACGAGGCTGGCGGCCTCGACCTCTTTGGTGCCGCCCGAGAGATAGGGATTCATGATGGACGGCGCTTGCCAGTAGATCAGGTTCACGTGGCCATCGGCGCCGCGCTCGGCTTGCGCCATAGTGGCGAGACCGGCAAGGGCGGTCGCGCCCAAAAGCAATGGTTTCAGGGTCATTTTGGTTCTTTCTCCACTGTTGGACAGCTCTTTGCGCCGTCTCGTTTGCGCTTTTTCAGGGAAAACAGGCTGCGATGGCGCGTGCCGCATCCCCTGACCGGCACTGGCATCACAGACTGGATAAGAATAAAATGCAAGCATTCCATTCATCGCGTCGCTCAACATCGCGTCATGCGTGCAGCGTTATTTGACAGGCGCGCGCGAAAGTGAGTAGCGTTTAGGCATCATCCCCTGAATGCAGAGGCCGCCCCCATGCTGGATACCCCGATTGTCCGGATCGAGAATCTCCGGGTCGAGTTCGAGACGCGGGATGGGCCGGTGGTGGGGGTCGAGGATGTGTCCTTTGCCGTCAACCCCGGCGAGACGGTCTGTGTCGTGGGCGAGAGCGGATCGGGCAAATCGGTGTCGTCGCTGTCGCTGATGCGGCTGATTGATTACGGCGGCGGCACGATTGCGGGCGGGCGCATCCTCTTTGACCGCAAAGAGGGCGGCGCGGTCGATCTGGCCAAAACGGATCAGAGCCTGATGCGCACGATCCGGGGCAACGAGATCGGGATGATCTTTCAAGAGCCGATGACCGCGCTCAACCCGGTCTTTACCGTGGGGCGGCAACTGTCCGAGGGGCTGCGCGTGCATCGCGGCATGGACAAGGCGGCGGCACGGGCGCAAGCGCTGGAATTGCTGCGCGAGGTGCGGATTCCAGAGCCGGAGCGCCGGTTGGAGCAATATCCGCACGAGTTGTCTGGCGGGATGCGGCAACGGGTGGTGATCGCCATGGCGCTGGCCTGCAAACCGCGCCTTCTGATTGCGGACGAGCCGACGACCGCGCTCGACGTGACCATTCAGGCCGAGATTCTGGCACTGATTGACCGGCTCAAGCGTGAGACCGGCACGGCGGTGATTTTCATCACGCATGACATGGCGGTCGTGGCACAGATGGCTGACCGGGTGGTCGTGATGTTTCGCGGCAACAAGGTGGAAGAAGGGCCGGTCGAGCAGATTTTCGAGGCCCCGAGCCATGACTATACCAAGGCGCTGCTCGCGGCGGTTCCCAAGCTGGGCGAAATGCGCGGCAAAGCCTACCCCGAGCCCATGCGCCTCTTGGGCGCGGACGCCCATGAGGTCAAGCCGATCAAAGGGCAGGATCAGGAGCTGTTGCGCGTCAAGGGGTTGATCACGCGGTTCCCGGTCAAGGGCGGGTTCTTTCGCCGGACGCTGGCCAATGTCCATGCGGTCGAGGATCTGTCCTTTACCCTGCAAAAGGGCCGCACGCTCAGCCTTGTGGGGGAATCGGGCTGCGGCAAATCCACCGCGGGCCGCTCGATCCTGCGGCTGGTCGAGCCGATGGCAGGCGAGGTGGTGCTGGATGGCGTTGACATCATGGCGCTTAACCCCGCCGATCTGCGCCGCGCCCGCGTGGATATGCAGATGGTGTTCCAAGACCCGTTCGCAAGCCTCAACCCACAGATGAAGCTGGCGGCGCAGGTGGCCGAGCCGATGAAGAATTACGGGCTGGCCTCGGGCTCCGAGATCGAGGACCGGGTGGCGATGCTGTTTGACCGGGTGGAATTGCCGCGCTCTTTCCTGCGGCGGTTTCCACATGAGCTCAGCGGCGGACAGCGGCAGCGGGTGGCGATTGCCCGGGCGCTCGCCCTCAACCCCAAGCTCATTGTCGCGGATGAGGCGGTGAGCGCATTGGATGTGAGCGTACAGGCGCAGGTGCTCAACCTGATGATGGAATTGCAGGCCGATCTGGGGCTGAGTTACGTCTTTATCAGCCATGACATGGCCGTGGTCGAACGGGTGAGCCATGATGTCGGCGTCATGTATCTGGGACGGATCGTCGAACGGGGGCCGCGCGCAGCGGTGTTCGAGAACCCGCAGCATCCCTATACGCAGGCCCTGATGAAGGCGGTGCCAATCGCCGATCCGCGGCGGCGCAAATCCGAGAAGGACCTGAATTTCAAGCCGATCCCCTCACCCATCCACCGGGTCGGATACGAGCCGGGGCCGTCGGTCTATGAAGAGGTCACGCCGGGGCATTTCGTGCTGACATCCGAAAGCGGATATTGAGCATGACCGCGCGTTTGACGCCGTTCGAGATCATGGAGCGGCTGGTGGGTTTTCCCACCGTGAGCCGCGACAGCAATCTGCCGCTGGTGGATTGGGTCGAGGACTATCTGGCGAGCCACGGCATCGCCGCGCATCGCCATTACGACGAGACCGGGCAGAAGGCCGCGATTTTCGCGCATGTCGGGCCCGAGGTGGCGGGGGGTGTCGTCCTGTCGGGCCATACCGATGTGGTGCCCGTGGATGGCCAGCCCTGGAGCAGCGATCCCTTCAGCGTGGTCGCGCGCGACGGCAAATATTACGGGCGCGGCTGCTGCGACATGAAGGGGTTTGACGCGCTGGCGATCTGGGCGCTGGTCGAGGCGCATCATTCGGGCGTAGCGCGCCCCCTGCAACTGGCGCTCAGCTATGACGAAGAGGTGGGCTGTATCGGCGCGCCGCCGATGATTGCGGCGATGCAGGGCGTTCTGCCGCGCGCGGACCTCGCCATTATCGGCGAGCCGTCGATGATGCAGGCGGTCACCGGCCACAAGGGCGGAATTGGCTATGAGGTGCATGTGGTGGGCTATGAGGTGCATAGCTCGATCCTGCATCTGGGCGTCAATGCGATCATGGCCGCCGCCCCGCTGATCGACTGGGCCAATGCGCGCAATGCCGAGAACCGGGCGCAGGTGCCAACGGATCTGGCCGCGATGTTCGACCCACCCTGGACCACGCTGCATGTCGGGCAGATTTCGGGCGGCACGGCGCATAACATCACCGCCAAGGAGTGCCGCTTTGGCATGGATTTCCGGGTGGTGCCGGGCGAGGATGCCGAAGAATGGGGGCAGCGGTTTGTCGACGCGGTGCGCGCCGCCGAGGCCGCGATGCAGGCGGTGCGCCCCGAGGCGCGGATCGACCTGCGCCCGAGGTTCCGCGTGCCAGGCCTGCAACCCGAAGAGGCGGGCGCGGCGGAGGGTCTGGTGCGCCAGATCACCGGCGACAATGGCCGCCACGTGGTCAGCTACGGCACCGAGGCGGGGCAATTCCAGGAGGCGGGCTATTCGGCGGTGATCTGCGGCCCCGGCGACATCGCGCAGGCGCATCAGCCCGATGAATACATCACCGTGGCACAGTTCGAGGCAGGCCATGATTTCATGCGCGCCCTCTTGGGGCGGTTGCAGGGGTGAAGGCCCCCTGCCCCTTGCCCCGCCCCCTGCCCTAGGATACTCCGACGGCATCAAGCATTTCATCTCGAAGGTGCCCTGCCCATGCGTCTGAGCCGTTACTTTCTGCCCGTTCTCAAGGAAACCCCCGCCGAGGCGCAGATTGCCTCGCACCGGCTGATGCTGCGGGCGGGGATGATCAAGCAGGCGAGCGCCGGGATCTATTCCTGGCTGCCGCTGGGCTTCAAGATCCTGCGCAAGCTGGAAAACATCGTGCACGAAGAACAGGTGCGCGCGGGCCACATCCCGGTCTTGATGCCCACGCTGCAATCTGCGGACCTGTGGCGCGAGTCCGGGCGCTATGACGATTACGGCGCGGAAATGCTGCGGATCAAGGACCGGCATGATCGTGACATGCTCTATGGTCCGACCAACGAAGAGTTGATCACCGATATTTTCCGGGCGCATGTCGGCAGCTACAAGGACCTGCCGCTCACGCTCTATCATATCCAGTGGAAATTCCGCGACGAAGTGCGCCCGCGCTTTGGCGTGATGCGGGGCCGCGAGTTCCTGATGAAGGACGGGTATAATTTCGACCTGACCAAGGAAGACGCGCTGCACGCCTATAACCGCCACATGGTCAGCTACCTGCGCACCTATGAGCGGATGGGATTGCAGGCCATCCCGATGCGCGCCGATAGCGGGCCGATCGGCGGCGACGACACGCATGAGTTTCTGGTGCTGGCCGATACGGGCGAATCGGAGGTGTTCTACGACAGCGCCATCACCGATCTGACCCTTGGCAACCGGGTGGTGGATTATGCCAGCCGCGAAGAATGCGAGGCCATCGTCAAGGAATGGACCACGCCCTATGCACGCACCGACGAGACCCATGACGCAGCACTCTACGACGCCATCCCCGAGGCGCGGCGCAAGGCCAGCCGGGGCATCGAGGTGGGGCAGATTTTCTACTTCGGCACCAAATATTCCGAGCCGATGGGGGCCAATGTGCAGGGACCGGATGGCAAATCCGTGCCGGTGCATATGGGCAGCCATGGCATCGGCGTGAGCCGTCTGATCGGCGCGATCATCGAGGCCAACCATGACGACAAGGGCATCATATGGCCCGAGGGCGTGACGCCGTTCCATGCCGGGATCGTGAATCTGAAACAGGGCGATGCCGAGGCGGACGCCGCCTGCGAGGCGCTGTATGCGTCGCTGGTGGCCTTGGGGATGGAGCCGCTTTACGATGACCGCGACGAGCGGGCGGGCGGCAAATTCGCCACGATGGACCTCATTGGCCTGCCGTGGCGGATCACCGTGGGACCGCGCGGGTTGAAGAATGGCGTGGTCGAGGTGACCTGCCGCCGCACGGGCGAGAGCGAAGAACTGCCGCCAGAGCAGGCGGTGGAAAAGCTGGCGCGGGTCTATGCGGGCCATGTGCTGCGGCCGAGTTTGTGAGGATGTGAGGGGGGGCGAATTCCCCCGCGCGGAACAAGGCGCGGAGCGCCGCCGCGCGATCGCTGGGCCGTCCCGCGGACCAGCGATTTTGAGGACGAGAGCCTTACTTTGAGGTCATACGGACTTGGCTGGCATAAAGTGGCAGTCACGTCTGTTGCATCGCTAGTCCCCGGCCCAGCGCCCGCGCGGCTCATCGCTTGGGGCTGAGGTTGCCCCTCCCTTGACGCCCCCATCCGAAACCCCCACTCTCCGACCGAACCCGAGACCGAAGGAACCGGAATGGCCAGAACGCCCACCCCTTTTGCCGCCTTTGAATGGCTGATCGCCTGGCGCTATCTGCGCGCCAAGCGGGCCGAGGGCGGCGTCAGCGTGATGACCTGGATCAGCCTCATCGGCATCACGCTGGCGGTCTTTGCCCTTATTGCCACGCTCGCCGTGCGCTCGGGCTTTCGCGCGGAATTCGTCGATACGATCCTTGGCGCCAATGCGCATGTCACGGTTTACAATTCCGGCGCGGTCGATGCTTCGGGGCGCTTGGACCGCAGCCTTGAGGATTACGCCGCCATGGCCGAGCGCGTGCGCGCGGTTCCCGGCGTGACCCGCGTGGCCCCGCTGGTCAAAGGGCAGGTCATGGCCAATGCCCGCGACCGCAACGCCGGGGTGCAGATCTTTGGCATCATGGCCGAGGATCTGAAAACCATCCGCCGCGTGGCCGATCCCGAAACCTCTCAAGGGGACATTGGCCGCTTTGACGAGGGCATCGCCATCGGTTCCGGCGTGGCGCAGGAACTCGGCGTGACAGTGGGCGACCGGATCAAGCTGATCTCGCCCAACGGGGTCAAGACACCGCTGGGCACCAGCCCGCGCGTCAATGCCTATGAGGTGGTCTATATCTTTACCGCCGGGCGCTATGACATCGACCGGGTGCGCGCCTATCTGCCTTTCGCCGAGGCGCAGAGCTTTTTCAACCGCGATGGCCGCGCCGACGAGCTGGAGGTGATGGTGGCCGAGCCGGAAACCGTCGATGATCTGACCCTGCCGCTCTTGGAGGCGGCGGGCGAGCGGGCGCTGCTCTGGACTTGGCAAGACGCGAGCGGGTCATTCCTGCGCGCGCTCGAGGTCGAGGATAACGTGATGTTCGTGATCCTCTCGATCCTCGTGCTGATCGCGGCCATGAACATCACGAGCGGCCTCATCATGCTGGTCAAGAACAAGGGCCGCGACATCGGCATCCTGCGCACCATGGGGTTGACCGAGGGGTCGATCCTGCGGGTGTTCTTTATCTGCGGGGCCTTTACCGGGATGATCGGCACGGCGATGGGGGTCATTCTGGGCTGTCTCTTCGCGCTCTATATCGACCCGATCTTCAGCTTTGTGAACATGGCGATGGGCGGTCAGGTCTGGGATCCGTCGATCCGGGGCATTTACCGGCTGCCCGCGCAATTGCGGGCCGAGGATGTGATGTCGGCGGTGGTGCTGTCGCTTGGCCTGAGTTTCGTGGTCACGATCTTTCCGGCGCGGCGTGCGGCGCGGATGAACCCGGTGGAGGCGCTGCGCTATGAGTGAGGCGGTGTTGCGCCTGAGCGGCGTCGAGAAGATCTACAATCGCGGCCTGACCTCTGAGGTGCGGGTGCTGAACGGTGTCGACCTCACGCTCGCGCGTGGCGAGATGGTGGCGCTGGTGGCCCCGTCGGGGGCGGGCAAATCCACGCTGCTGCACATCGCGGGGCTGCTCGATACGCCCGACGCGGGCCGGGTCGAGATCGGGGGCGAGGACATGACCGGCCTCAACGATCGGCGCCGCACCATGGTGCGGCGGCAGGAGGTGGGCTTTGTCTATCAGTTCCACCACCTCCTGCCCGAGTTCAGCGCGCTGGAAAACATCGTGCTGCCGCAACTGGCCAATGGCGTGGCACGGCGCGAGGCCGAGACGCGGGCACAGGCATTGCTGGAAGAGGTGGGCGTGGGGCCGCGCGCCGGGCACCGGCCCTCGGCCATGTCAGGGGGCGAGCAACAGCGCGTGGCCTTTTGCCGGGCGCTGGCCAATGCCCCACGCGTTCTGCTGGCAGACGAACCGACCGGCAATCTCGATCCCGGCACCTCGGATCAGGTCTTTGCCGCGCTCACCGGGCTGGTGCGGGGCACCGGCCTCTCGGCGCTGATTGCCACGCATAACCTTGATCTGGCGGCCCGGATGGACCGTATCCTGCGGCTGGATCAGGGGCGGGTCGTGCCGGGCTGAGCGGCCGGGCTTACAAACCCGACTGCGCCACGTCCTGAAAGAGCACCGGCACGCGGCAGGATTTGGGCGGTGTCTCGCCGATCATCAAGAGGTCCGACGCCTCGATATGGCCCGCGAACCACGCGGCGAGCGCCACGGGGTCATCGGTCGCGACCCCCGGCCCGTCCACGGCATCGAGCACGATCTTGGAAGGGGCCCAGACGCTGATCTGTCCGTGTTTCATCGACCAATCCAGCTCGGTCCGGGTGGCCACCACGACGCAGCGCTCATCCTGCCCGGCCAGAACCCAGGCATTCTGCTCCATCGCCAAAAGGTCGACACGGCGCTGTGTCATGCGGTGCCCCGTCTGGGGGGCTGCCACATCGGCACGGCCCACACAAAGGATCACCGGCTCGGCCCGCGCCTCGAGCTGGTCGAGCCAACGCGCCAGATTGGGCGAGCGGATCGCGGTATTGGTCAGGAACACCACATGCGGATGCGGCGTGGTCGCGGCATGGGGCGTGATCGGCTTGGTCTTGAGATCATTGACCGAGCGCACGATTTCGACGCCCAAGGCCCCCGGACCCCGGTCCAGCTTTTCGATGCGGACGAAGGTGCGCACCGCCTGCGGCTCCCACAGGATGCGTTCGGCGATACGTTCCGCGAGGGTTTCGAGCAGGTTCAGCCGCTCTTCGGCCAGTTCGGCGGCAATCGCCTCTGTCACCTTGTCATAGCTCAGGATGCGGTCGACATCATCCTCGATGGCATCGGTCAGCGGGCGCACCTCGACCACCACGTTAAAGCAGATGCGCTGTGTCGTGCCGCGCTCGGCCTGAAAGGCGCCGATCTCGACCTCGACCACGTGATCACGCACCGAAATGCGGTCCAGCGGCCCATCGGGCGAGGTGGCGCGCGCGCGGGCAGAGGGATGCTCGAAGGCGAGGCGGATTTCGTGTGTCATAGTATCGGTCCTGCGTATCTTGGGCATGGGGATAGCACGCAGGGTCAAGCCCTTGAAAGGGCGAATACGACCGCCAAGCGTGCGGAGGCGGCAGTGACACGCAGGAATGGGCAGACACCGCAACAGGCCCCGGATCGCTCCGGGGCCTGTTCTTCGCACGGCACATGGCCCGGCGGGCGGGCCTAGATCGCGGGCCTCAGGCCTTGCATGCGGGGCAAGGCGCGTCTCCGGCAGAGGGCTGTCGCGGAGACTGGACAAGGACAGGGAGCGACCCAGCGTGCGGACCCTGTTGGCGCTCGGCCTCTGGCATCTCGGCCAAGGCTTCGTGCAGCCCATCGAGATCGGCGCTGTGAAAGAGGCGCGAGGACATCATAGAGAGATAGAGATAGGACATGGGTGTGGCTTTTCGGTCTGCGCCGGTCAGCCGGTGCGTACGGTATCGGGCTGGATGCGCGCCAGCATCATGCGGGTGACGTGAATGGCATCCTTGAGCCCGAGACGTTCCTGTTTCAGCCGCTTCAACATGGCCATGTCAGGCATCGGGCGCTGGTGTTCGGTCGTGATACGGGCGTCGATATCCTGATGGCGGCGGCGCAGGGTGGCGATCCGGCTGAGCAGCGATTGCGGGGAAATACGGCGCGGTGTCATTCTGGGTCTCCTTCTGCGGACGTCAGCGGGGCATCATGCTGACAGCCCTGATATGGGTAGGGTGCGCGTCAATAAAATCCGATGGAATATTAAAATTTGATAGGAGTTTCCTATATTCTCGCCATGGCAGAGGAGGGCCGACATGGCGCAGGACGTAACACTCAGGCAGTTGCGCTATTTCATCGCGCTGACCGAGACCGGGCATTACCGCAAGGCCGCTGAACGTGTCGGAGTCAGCCAACCGTCGCTCAGCCAGCAAATTCTTGGCCTTGAAACCGCGCTTGGAATGACGCTGGTCGAGCGGGGCCATCGCGGGGCCATCCTCACGCCGGGCGGGCGCGAAGTGCTGACCTATGCCCGCAAGATCGTGGAACAGGCCGAGGTTTTGGGCAGTCTGGCCCAGGCCACCCGCGAGGGCATGGCCGGCACCATCCGCCTTGGGGCCAGCCCGACGCTGGGCCCCTATTTCCTGCCCTATGTGGTGCGGCGCCTCAGGCGCAGCTATCCGGGATTGAAACTGATCATCCGCGATGCCGCCCCGACCGTCCTGCAAGAGGAATTGCTGGAGGGGCGGCATGATCTGATCCTTGCGCAACTGCCGCTCAATTCGGGCGATATCGCCGTGGAGCGGCTCTTTCGCGAACCGCTCAAACTGGCGGTGGCGCAGGATCATCCGCTGGCAGGCAAGGACATGGCGCGGGATGAAGATCTGGCCGGTCAGGACATTCTGGCGCTGCCGCGTGGCTATCCGCTCCATGCGCAGATGGTCGCGCTCTGCGAAGAGGTTGGTGCACAGTTGCGGCAGGATTACGAGGGCAGCAGCCTTGATGCGCTGCGCCAGATGACGGCGCTCAATATGGGGATATGCTTTCTTCCTGCGCTCTATGTGCAGTCAGAGGTCGCACCAGAGACCGGCGATGTGGCGATCCTCAGCTTTCGGCAGGACAGGTTCCTGCGCTCGGTCGGGGTGGCGTGGCGCAGGCGGTCGGCGCATGGGCCGATGGTGGAACAGATCGTGCGGGTGATCCGGGATGTCGCGCGCGACCGTTTTGCCGGTCTGGTGCGGCTGGAGTGATCACGCGCGGCGCTTGCGGGACACGCGCACGAAGGGGGCCGCCAAGAGAGACCAGCCCAACAGCGCCTGACCATGAGCAGACAGGCTGTGCGGACCTTGCAACGAGAGAAGTGCCAGCGCCTCTGCCGGGGTGCGCGGCGGCCATATCACCCATTGCGCAGGCAGGCTTGGGATCAGAAGGCGGTAGTATTCGTAATAGACTTGGGGGGATAACCAGACAAAGAGCCAATAGAGGCTGAACGCGCCCAAGAGCCGAACCCAGATTGCACCGGTCCGCAACAAAAGCCGGGCCACCAGCAGAAAGGCAATAGACAGCAGGAGGCTCAGAGCGACAAGGCCGCATTGCCCCGCGAGGGACAGATCGAAAAAGGAATCCCGCGCATACATCGGCAAGCTATTTCATAGGGGGCACGCGTGATCGGCGCTTGGGATACCTTGCGCCCCGAATTGGCAGGAAAGGGAAAACCGCCATTTCCGGCGGTTTTCGGTGTCACGCGCCGACAGCGGATCACTTGAGCGGGGCGACGCCCAAGATGACGCTGAACTGTTCGCAATAGATGTAGAGCTCATCATAGTTGTCGACGTCGATCGATGCAGGCACCTCAAAGCTGGCGGCGCCTTTCTTGACGGTCAGCTTGTCATGGATCTTGGAGCCCTTGGCATATGTCTCGTGATTGCCAAAACCGATCTTGATATCCGGTGGGTTCTTGCTGGGATCAAAGACGTAGTCTTCTGCGAGGTGGACAACGGTCTTGCCATCCTGTTTCTTGATCTTGACCGTTCCCGACACCGTATAGCCCTGCCGGCCCGACAGCGTGCCCTTGCGGATGTCCGGGCCAGCAAAGGACGGCGCGGCCCCGAGCGTGGTGGCCGCAGCGGCCAAAGTGAGGCCAGCAAAGTGTCGACGCGTGATGTGCATGGAAATTTCCCTTTATGACTGTATGGAAACCGCACTTAGGCACCGCTTGGCCGCATGGCAATTACGGGGCCGCTCACGTGTGATCACCTTGGTGATAGCGCGGCAATTGCGGGGCCGCGCAACGGATGCGATGCTTGGGCAATGCCCTGCGGCGCAGGATTGGGCCGCTGCCATGCAAAAGGCCCCGGATTTCTCCGGGGCCTTTGTGTTTCATGCGGTCCGCCTTAATGCGCGGGCTGTTTGTCCCAGTCTTCACGCTTGGGGAGCTGTTCAAAGGTGTGCTCCGGCGGCGGCGACGGCAGGGTCCATTCCAGCGTGTCGGCATATTCGTTCCACGGGTTCGGCCGGGTCTCACGAGCGCCGCGCAGCAGCGTATGGATCACCAGACCAAAGAAGAACACAAAGCTGGCAAAGGACAGGAACGCGCCAATCGAAGACCAGTAGTTCCAGACCGCGAAGGCCTCGGGATAGTCGATGTAGCGGCGCGGCATGCCCTGACGACCCAGGAAGTGCTGCGGGAAGAAGGTCAGGTTGGCACCGATGAACATCGCCCAGAAGTGCAGCTTGCCGCCCCATTCCGGGAGCATGCGCCCGGTCATCTTGGGGAAGTAGAAGTAGATCCCCGCGAAGATGGCGAACACCGCGCCGAGGCTCATCACATAGTGGAAATGCGCCACGACATAGTAGGTGTCGTGATAGGCGCGGTCCACGGCGGCCTGGCTGAGGACAATGCCCGTCACGCCACCCACGGTGAAGAGGAAGAGGAAGCCGAAGGCCCAGAGCATCGGAGTGCGGAATTCGATCGATCCACCCCACATGGTCGCAATCCAGGAGAAGACCTTGACCCCTGTCGGCACCGCGATGACCATCGTTGCCAGCATGAAATAGCTCTGCTGCGTCAGCGACATGCCCACCGTGTACATGTGGTGCGCCCAGACGACAAAGCCCAGAACCCCAATCGCGATCAGCGCCCAGACCATCGGCAGATAGCCAAAGATCGGCTTGCGCGCGAAGGTGGCGATCACATGGCTGATGATGCCGAAACCGGGCAGGATGATGATATACACTTCCGGGTGGCCAAAGAACCACAGGATGTGCTGATAGAGGATCGGATCGCCGCCGCCCGAGGGATCAAAGAAGGTGGTCCCGAAATTGCGGTCGGTGAGCAGCATGGTGATCGCCCCCGCCAGAACCGGCAGCGACAGCAGGATCAGCCACGCGGTGACAAAGATCGACCAGGAAAACAGCGGCACCTTGAAGAGCGTCATGCCAGGTGCGCGCATGTTGAGGAAGGTGGTGATCATGTTGATCGCACCCAGGATCGACGAAGCACCCGACACGTGAACCGCGAAGATCGCAAGGTCCATCGACATGCCGCCCTCATTGACCGAGAGCGGTGGATAGAGCACCCAGCCCACACCCGAGCCCAATTGACCATTGCCACCCGGTGCCAGAAGCGAGGCGACGCCCAGCGAGGTGCCCGCAACATAGAGCCAGAACGACAGGTTGTTCATGCGCGGGAACGCCATGTCCGGCGCGCCGATCTGCAAGGGCATGAAATAGTTGCCAAAACCGCCAAACAGCGCGGGAATGACGACAAAGAACATCATCAGCACGCCGTGATAGGTGATCATCACGTTCCACAGGTGGCCGTTGGGCGTACATTCGGCGACGTCAGAGGCGATGAACCGCGCGCCTT
>SWCD01011392.1_pt1 | contig 13885 bp, 12 predicted proteins | sample 4693011 | NCBI WGS metagenome assembly SWCD01 (sample SAMN10267278, study PRJNA491770) | bioreactor metagenome | isolation source: DHS bioreactor inoculated with marine | place: Japan: Omine Ridge, Nankai Trough | reverse complement strand
CCTTGACTCCCCGCACCCGGACGAGGGTCCTAAGCGCGTGCAGGCGCACCCGGGCGCTGCCGTCCTTCTCGGCCAGGGCCAGCGCGCGGTCGAGGGCTGCGTCCTGGGCGATCTCCCCGAGCGCGAAGACCGCGGCGGCCCGGGCTTCCTCGGAGTTGTGCTTCAGGGCGAACTCGAGGGTCGGCAGGACGCGCTCGAAACTCACCGGCGGGGGAACGGCCGCCGGTGGGGCGGCCTCGCCCGGCACGAATTCCGGCTGGGGCGGCAGCTTCCCGAGGATGCCGGCCAGGCGCGCGAACCGCGCCGCCGCCTCCGGGGTCTTCGCCAGTTCGCTGCCCACCAGCGCCTTCCGGCCCAGGCGATCCCGGTCCTCGCCCGGCTTCGCGGTCAGCACCACCGCGAGGATGGCCGCCAGCGTCCGGCGCGAGAGCACGTCGTTCAATTCCTTGCGGTGCATCAGTGCGAGGAGCGGCGTCACGTCGTCCTCGTCCGGCGTGATGCGAATGGCGTCGAGGGCCGCGGCCTGCACCGTGGTTTCGGGCATCCTGAAGATCGCGGCGAGCACCTCCCGGCGCCGGCGGCCGTCGAGCGCCCCAACGAGGCGTGCCGCGGCCACCTTGACGGGCACATCCTTCGCGGAGAACCCGCGGGCGATGGCGGCGGTCAGGCGCTCCTCGCCCGCCTTCGCGCCGTAGCGGGAGAGCGCCTCGAAGGCGGCGAGAGCCACCTGGCCTCCGGTCTGCTTGACGATCCGGTCGATCACCGGGTCCGGGCCGATGAGGATCAGCGAGTCCGCCGCCGCGAAGCGCACGCGCCGTACCGGCCCGGTCAGCGCGAGGGTCAGAAGCGGCGTCACCGAGTCCTCGCCGCCGATTTCGCCGAGTGCCGCGGCGGCGTTCTCGACCACCTCCCAGTCCCGGTCCTTGAGCGCGGTGAGCAGCAACTCCTCGCCATCTTCCGGGCGCTCCTCGAGGATCCTGGCCACCGTGGCCAGGCGAACCTGAACGTCTTTCGACTTCAGATCCTTGGCCGGGGTCTCTCCCAGGACCGTGGGGGTGAAGAGGAGGAGCAGGATGAGCAGACGGATTCTTCGCATGGCCCAAGTATGGGCACCGGGCCGCGTGGGGCAAGCCTCTGTCGTTGGGCGCATGCACCGCGGGAGTGTGCTCGGGGGACGATGCGAGCGTTTTCGACGCTCACGATTTCTCCCCGGTTTTGACCTGAATCAAGGTCGGTGCCCTCCACGTCGGATACCCTCTGGACCGAAAGCGATGGAAACCAGGCGGGCAACCCCCAAGGAGATCGAGATGTTCTGCAACCAGTGTGAGCAGTCCTTCCGCGGTACCGGCTGTGTCAACACTCCCGGCGTATGCGGCAAGGACGAGGACGTGCAGTCGCTGCAGGAAATGCTGCTCTACGGTGTGAAGGGCATGAGCGCCTACGCGCATCACGCCCGCCGCCTGGGCGCCACGGATCCGGTGGTCGACGAGTTCATCGAGCGAGCCCTCTTCGCCACGATGACGAACGTGAACTTCGACATTCCCGCCATGATCGGCCTCAACATGGAGTGCGGGGCGGTGAACCTGCGCGTCATGGAGATGCTCGACGGCGCCCACGTCTCGAATTTCGGCGCCCCGCGCCCGACGACCGTCAAGGAAGGGACCCAGGCGGGCCCCGGGATCCTGGTCACCGGCCACGACATGAAGTTCCTCGAGAAACTGCTCACGGCCTGTGAGGGCACCGGCGTCAATGTCTACACCCACGGTGAGATGCTGCCGGCCCACATGTACCCGAAGCTCGGCGACCATCCGAACCTGGTCGGCCACTACGGCGACGCCTGGCAGAAGCAGCGCAAGGAGTTTTCCGAGTTCAGCGGCCCGGTGGTGGGCAACACCAACTGCGTCCTGATCCCCAATGAGCGCTACGCCGACCGGCTCTTCACCATTCCCCCGGTCGCGGTCCCCGGCGGCACCGTGCTCGACGAGAACGACATGAGCCCGCTGATCGAGAAGGCGAAGGCTTGCGCGCCGCTTGTCGACAACATTGTCAAGGAGACGACGGTCGGCTTCCACCACAGCGTGATCGCCACGAAGCTCGACGACATCCTGGCCGCGGTGACGGCCGGCGATATCCGCCGCTTTTTCGTCATCGGCGGCTGCGACGGGGCCGAGCCGGGCCGCAACTACTTCGCGGACTACGCCGAGGCCGTGCCGGACGACTGCTTCATCCTGACCCTCGGCTGCGGCAAGTACCGCATCCGCGGGGCCGACTACGGCACCCACCTCGGTCTCCCGCGCCTGCTCGACATGGGCCAGTGCAACGACGCCTACGGCGCCATCAAGGTGGCCGTGGCGCTCTCCGAGGCCACCGGCCTGGGAATCAACGAGCTGCCGCTGACCCTGGTGATCTCCTGGTTCGAGCAGAAGGCCGTGGCGGTCCTCCTGACGCTCCTGCACCTCGGCATCAAGGGCATCACGATCGGCCCGAAGCCGCCCGCGTTCGTCACCCCGAACGTCTTCAAGGTCCTTCAGGACACCTTCGACCTCCGCCTGACCGGCGAAGACGCGAAGGCCGAGTGCGAGGCCGCGATGGCAGGAGCGTAGTCACCTCTCCGCTTCGAAAACAACACCGGGAGTCCTTTTCAGTCTGTGCGGAAAGGACTCCCGGTGTTGTTTTCTGGTGGGAGTGTGCGTTCAGCGGGTGAAGAGCGTCAGGCCTGCGAGTTTTTCGCGGCCTGGCGCTCTTGTCATCAGGCTCGCGAGGAGTCCCGCCAGCCAGGTCACGCACATCGAGAACGGGGCCAGCCAGAGCGGGTGGAGGCCGAAGGTCGCCTTGGTGCCGAGACTCACGGCCACGAGGGTCATGGCGGCCGCGATGCCGACGCCGATCAGGGCGCCGGCCTGGGTGGCCCGGGTGGACAGGAGGCCCAGCAGGAAGAGGCCGAGGAGCGGGCCGGCGAAGTAGCCGAGCCACGTGACGAGCGTCTCCAGGATCGACTGGTCCCCCTGGGCCGCGACCAGGGCGGCGTCGATCGCCAGAATCCCGATCGCCACCGTGGTCAGGCGCGCGATTTTGAGTTCCCTCCTCGGCGTTCCCTTTCCGCCCTCGAACCTCCGCTTGAAGTCCACGATGAACGCCGTGGACATGGAGTGGATGGCGGAGTCCATGCTCGACATGGAGGCGGCGAAGACGGCGGCGAGGAGCAATCCGGCCAGGCCCGCCGGCAGCCTCCACTCGATGAAGAGCGGGAGCGCCTTGTCTCCCACTTCCTTCGGGAATCCCTCCGGGGCAGCCCCGAGGGCGGCCCAGGCGGCGATGGTGACGCCGAGGAAGAGCGTCAGGGCGAGAGCCGCTGTGCCCACCGCCCAGCTGAGCATCGCGGCACGGCGTGCGCTGGTCAGGTCCTTCACCGAGAGGAATCGCTGCACGGCCTGCTGCCCGGTGCCGAAGAGCGAGAACGCGAAGACCGCGTAGGGCACGAGCGTGCCGACGACATTGAAGGGGCTCAGGGGGTTGAACTCGACGGTGACGGTCTCGAGGCGCCCGTTCGAGCGCCCCCAGTCGAGGATGGCCGAGAGGCCGCCGTTTACATCCGAGACCGCCAGCGCCACGCAGGTCCCCACGCCGAAGAGGATGACCAGGAGTTGAACGAGGTCGGTCCACACCACCGCCCCGATGCCCCCGAACGCGCTGTAAAGGATCGCCGCGCTCGCAGCGACGAGGATCGATACCTCGATCGGCCACTTCAGGATCGCGGTCAGGGCCAGGGCCGGGCTGTAGATCAGGAGTCCGGCGCGAAGCAGGGTCTGGAGGAGGAACAGGGTGCTGGCGATGCTCCGGGCCCAGACGCCGAAGCGTCGCTCCAGGTACTCGTAGGCGGTGGTCAGCTTGAGTCCCGAGAAAAACGGCAGGAAGATGATGCACACCGCGACCAGCGCCACCAGGTCACCGATCTGGAGTTGCAGCCACTTCATGCCGTGCGCGTAGCCGAAGCCCGTGCCGGCAATCAGGGAGATGCTCGAGAACGACGTGGCCATCAGCGAGACCCCGACCACCCACCAGGGCAGCCGTCGCCCACCGAGGAAGTAGTCCTCCGAGTTCTTCTGCCGGCGGTTGGCGAGATAGCCGATCGCGACGACGAGGGCGCCGTAGACGATCATGACCAGGGTGTCTGGTACAGCGAGGGCCAGGGGCATGGAGGTGGACAGTTAACCGGGCCGGAGTTTCCCCGACAAGGACTGTCCCACGCCGGCCTCTGCTCCCGTATCCTCCCAAGGCGCACGAAATCCACCGAGCGACTCTCCCGTGCTCCCCAAACCACATCATCGGGCATTGCATCTGATCCTCGTGCCCGTCCTGCTGCTCCTCGCTTCCTGCCAGTACATCGGAGATCGCGGGCTCGACTTCCTCGATCAGTACCGGGCGGCGGTCGGCGTGGGCAGTGTGGCCGGCGCGCGGGGGCGATCGCTCGGCCTGGTGGATACCGGGCTCATGATCGGCATGAAGCCGAAGGCCGCCGCCCTCGGCTGGAAGTCCGGCCGGTTCCTCCTCACCTGTCACCATCCCTTCGAGTTCCTCTCACCGCGCACGAAGAGCAGCCTGGGGTGGATGTGGCGCGAGAAGAACATCGCGATGATGATCACCTCCCACACCCACGCCGGTTTCTTCGCCTACCACGACCTCGGTGAGGACCAGGGGGAGCTCGAGCTCAATATCGGCTCCACCACCGACTGGCCCATGGAGTGGCGCACGCTTCTGGCCTACCTCATGGCGGAGCGGCACACTCTCGTCGAGGAGCTGAGGGCCCGCGACGGATACTTCCTGCCGGACTGGGAGGTCAGTCCTGCCAACCCCGGAGGCGGAGGTCGTTTCGCTCGTAGCGACCGTTCTCGAAGGCGATGAAGAGCTTTGTCACCAGCGGGTGGGCCACCGGGTCCATGGTGTCGTCCTCGATCAGGCTCGTCTGGGCGGCGTAGGTCACGGTCGCCGAGCCGTCCACCAGAACGTGGTACCAGGGCTGGTTGCGGGGCGGCTGGGCCTGATTGCGGTAGTACCACATCTCGTCCGCCCGGCAGGTCATGTCGAACTCCGCCACGACTCCCCGGTAACCGTATTTCCGGTGCCTGACGAGTTGCCCCGGGCCGAATCTGAGCTCTCTGTCGATCTCCATGCCGGGATCCTATCGCGGTGCCGCGCGCGTTCGATGGATCTCCTCCGATCGGGAGCACGACAAGCCTATTCCTTCAGCGGGACAGGGGCAGGTGGTAAGGACAATAGGGTCGCCGCAAACCTCTGGAAGGGCCGTACCCATGTCCGAACCGCTTGCTCTCACATCTCTTTCGAATGTCCCGGTCCGGCCGGGGCCGGTGCTCCTCGTGATCATGGACGGTGTGGGTATCGGACGCGGGGACGCGGGCGACGCGGTGGCGTTGGCGCACACGCCGGTCCTTACCGGTCTCAAGGCCGGATCTCCGTGGTTGACCCTGAAGGCCCACGGCACCGCGGTGGGAATGCCGAGCGACGGTGACATGGGGAACAGCGAGGTGGGGCACAACGCCCTCGGCTCGGGGCGGGTCTTCGACCAGGGGGCCAAGCTCGTCGACCACGCCATCGCCTCCGGGGCGATCTTCGCCGGGGAGACCTGGCGGGATGTCGTGGCCCGTGGAAAGTGCGGCGGGACGGTCCACCTGATCGGACTTCTGTCCGACGGCAACGTCCACAGCCACATCGATCAGATCTCCGCGCTGATCAGCGAGGCCGATCGGGCCGGAGTCGCGAGTCTGGCGGTTCACGCCCTGCTCGACGGCCGCGACGTGGGGGAGACCTCGGCGCTTTCCTACGTGGATCGAATCGAGAAGCTGCTGGCCGAGATCAGCGGCGGAGCCGGCCGCCGTTACCGCATCGCCTCCGGCGGCGGCCGCATGCTCGTGACCATGGACCGCTACGAGGCCGACTGGTCCATCGTCGAGCGGGGCTGGAAGACGCACGTGCTCGGCGAGGGCCGTCGCTTCCCGGATGCCCGCACCGCTATCGAGACCTTCCGGGCCGAGACCCCGGGCATCGGCGATCAGTTCCTGCCGGAGTTCGTGGTGGAGCAGGATGGATCGCCCGTTGCGCCGATCGTCGATGGCGACGCCGTCATCTTCGTGAACTTCCGCGGCGACCGGGCCATCGAGATCAGCAAGGCGTTCGAGCAGAAGGAGTTCACACATTTCGATCGCGTGCGTTGGCCCGAGGTGCTCTACGCCGGGCTGATGGAGTACGACGGCGACCAGCACATCCCGTCCCGCTATCTCGTGGAACCGCCGGCCATCGACCGGACCCTCGGCGAGTACCTGTGCGTGAACGGCATCACTCAACTCGCCGTGGCGGAGACGCAGAAGTACGGCCACGTGACCTACTTCTGGAACGGCAACTGCTCCGGTCTCTACGACCCGGCCCTCGGCCGGTACGTCGAGGCGGACCCCGCGACGGTCGTCACCGACACCTACCGCGCCATCGCCCGACGTTCGAAGTTCGAGACGCAGATCGAGGTCGAGAGCGATCGCGTGCCCTTCGAAGAGCGCCCCTGGATGAAGGCCGGCGAGGTGACGGACGTGGTCCTCGACGGGCTCTCGAGTGGCGACTACCGTTTCATTCGCGTGAACTACGCGAACGGGGACATGGTCGGTCACACCGGCGACCTCGCGGCGACCATGGCCGCGGTGGCGGCGGTGGATCTCTCCCTCGGCCGTCTCCTCAAGGCGATTGCGAAGCTCGACGGCGTGGCGCTCATCACCGCCGACCACGGCAACGCCGACGAGATGTACATGATCGACAAGAAGACCGGGGAGTTCGTCCGCCAGGAGAGCGGCGGCTTCAAGGCCAAGACGAGCCACACGCTGAACCCGGTACCGCTCTACCTCTTCGATCCCCGCGGGAAGGGCGAACTGGCGTTTCGCCCGCCGGAGGCCGATTTCGGTCTGGCCAACGTGGCCGCCACGGTGCTGAACCTGCTCGGCTTCGCCGCGCCCGAGGACTACCGACCGTCGCTCCTCAGAGGGTGATCACCCTCGGGTGGGTGAGCATCGCCGAGACGGCGGCTTTCATGTCGCCGGCGCGGCCGACGAGGAGCCGCTCCATCCGGTCGTGGTAGTTCAGGCAGGTGACGCAGGAGACGATCTCCGTGCCTTCGGCTTCGAGAGCCCTGAGGTGGTCGAGCACCGGCGAGCCCTCCGTGGTGAGGAAGATCGCTGAATTCAGGAAGATCAGCATCGCGGGTCTGGTCTCGGATCCCGTGAGCACCTTGAGGGAGAGACCGGTCAACTTTTCGCCGAGGTCGCTCGGGCCGTTGCCGATTTCGTTCGACGTGAAAACGATGAGGAGGTCGGGATCGATGGTCATCTGTGCTCCGTGCCAGAGGCTGCTCTGTGAGGCGGGGAGTATACGTTGAGCCGGGCGGTTACCGCCAGGTTGCGGTGTCCGGCCGGGGAAACGCCCTGCAGTCGGATCTGATAGTGAAACTGTTTCTCAATTGCGACAGATGCGGCGATCCGCCTTGAGGCACGCCGATTGCCGGAGAACAGGCATGAACCGCAATCCATCGATCCGACTTTCGCTCCTTCTCGTGCTCCTCCTCGTTTCCTGTGGCGGGGAGAGCGGCTCCGACCAGGCGCCGACCGCCACCGCCGAGCACGTTCCCTTTTTCGCCTGGCTCTCCCCCGACGTCGCGCGGGGTGGCCAGCCGAAGAGTGAGGAGGCCTTCCGGGAGCTTTCCGCCGCGGGCATTCGCACCATCATCAGCGTGGATGGAGCGAAGCCGGATCTTGGGCTCGCCTCGAAGTACGGCTTGCGCTACGTGCACATCCCGGTCGGCTACGACGGTATTCCCCGCGAGCGGCAACTCGAGTTGGCGAAGACCGTGACCGAACTGGACGGCCCGTTCTTCGTGCACTGCCACCACGGCAAGCATCGTGGCCCCGCTGCCGCGGTTCTCGCCCAGATGGTGCTTTCGGGGATGACTCCCGAGCAGGCCGTGGCGGAGATGAGGGCCGCCGGGACCGCGGAGAAGTACACCGGTCTCTACGGCACGGCGCTGGTCTTTCAGGTGCCGCGTGCGGACGAACTCGCGGCATGTGCCTTCGACTTCCCGGAGGTGGCCGCGGTGCCGGCGTTCGCCGAGGCCATGGCGGTGGCGGATCGCCGATTCGACAACCTGAAGATCGTCCAGAAGGCCGGGTGGCAGGCGAGCCCGGAGCATCCGGACGTGGATCCGGCGCACGAGGCGCTCCAGGTGTTCGAGCTCTTCGTGGAGATGGGGCGGATGGAGGAGAACGCCGGGCGCGCGGACGATTTCAAGGGCTGGCTCGCCGAGAGCGAGGCCGCGGCCCGGGATCTGGAGATCGCCCTCCGGGACGGCAGCGCCGAGGTCGCCGAGGCCTCCTTCCGAAAGCTCTCCCAGTCGTGCTCGAAGTGCCACAAGGTGTATCGGAACTCGCCCGGGAAGTAGGAGGGTCGCCCCGTCTCTACCTCCGCGGACAAGTGGGCAGCGCCTCCCCGGCCTCGAGTTCGCGGATGGTTCCGGCGTCCGAGCACTCGATCGGGTCGACGCAGGAAGACGCCGGCGGTGTCCGCGGCCGGTTCCTCGACCATCTCGATTCTGCCCCGGAAGGTACACTCCAACCGATGCGGAGGGGTGTTCCCGAAGAGGTTCGAAAGGCCCCGGATGCGAGAATCGATGTCCGTTTGCATGGGGGAAGACTGTGAGCTGCGGTCTTCCCGGGAGACATCTTTTGTTGCGACGGAGACGCACTTGAGCCGAGCGGCCACTCGTTGGGGATGGAGCTTCCTGAGAGTCTTCGTCCGTCACTTCGTCATCGTCTTGTTCCTCGGAGTGCTGGTGGGCTCGATCCTGCACCGGACCTTCCCGGAGTGGGAACGCAGCCTGGCGGGGGCCTGGTGGTCTTTCTCAGGGACATCCGCGGTGGCCTTCCGACGCTGATGTGCTGGCCCTCGCCTTCATCGGGATGAACCTCCGGCTCTTCCTCGGCCATGTGGGGCGACTCCTGAGCCCCGGGCAGTTTGCGTAGATCGAGGATGTCAAGCTCCTCGCCGGCCTGTTCGTCACGATGCTCTTCGCCTTCACCCTCGTGAACATCAGCCTCGATGAGCTCGCGGCGATCCATGCGGGCCTGGATCCGGAGTCCTCTTCGGTCCTGTTTGCGAACCACAGCGGATCGATCCTCGACCACCTCTACTTCTCGGTGGTGGTCATGACGACGCTGGGTTTCGGCGACATTCACCCCATCGCCACGGCTTCGAAGGTCATGGTCTCCATCCCATGCGTGACGAGCTACGTGATGTTCGCCCTGATGCTCGGCATCATCACCCGCGGCATCGTGTTTCGAGACGACGACCGGAAGTAGCGGGGCCGCATCGGATCTGCGAAACTCCCTCCGAGAGGTGGCAAGTGAGTGACCTTCGCAAGACGCGGGGCACCGCCCCGATCATGACCATGAGCGCTTTCGAGAACGCGCACGAGCAGTTCCGGCAGGCGGTGGACGTCCTCGGCCTGACGAAGAACCGGGCGGCCACGATCAAGGATCCGCGGGCGGCCTTCATCGTCGGCATCCAGAGGGTCACCAGGACGGCGGAGCTTCGGGGCCATTACGCCTGACAGGGAGAGGGAGACGGTCGTGGGCGCGGTCCGGTGAAGACCCTCCTTCTGATCCACCACTCGCACACGGACATCGGGTACACCGAGCCGCAGGGCCGGGTGGCGCGGTGGCACGCCTCCTTCATCCGGCAGGCGCTCGAGATCATCGGGTCTTCGGCGGCGAGGGAGGACGACCGTTTCTCCGGGTTCAAGTGGACCTGCGAGTGCTTCTGGGGGGTGGAGCAGTTCCTTTCGCGGGCTGCGCCCGAGGAGGTCCGGGCCTTCGAGCGGGCGGTGCGGGACGGCGCCATCGGCATCTCCAGCCGGAAACGGGGCTTTGTGGCGAGCGCCAACGACCGGGTGAACGACCTCATCGATCTGGCGGCGGTGGATCTCGGGGAGGCGGCTCTGCTTCGCGCTGCGGGTCCTCTACTACCGGGAGCGAAACCACCGCGCTTCCGTCGGCGCCTACACCGCGGACCTGGGTGCCCTCGACCTCCTCGATCCGCCCGTCGAGGGCGTACTCTGGCCGCCCGAGTTGCACGCCACCCCGGGCCTCTTCGAGGCGATCGGCAGTCTGAGAGACGGCACGAAACTGCGGATGACCCAGGACGGCCGGATCAGATGAAGGGAAGCGCGCCTTGAACCTGGCTCTGGTCGACTGGCTGATCGTCTTCGCGATTTTCGCCGTGATGCTCGGGGGCGTCTTCCTCTCCCGCAACCACATGAAGAGCGTGGCCGACTTCCTCGCCGCCGGGCGGACCGCGGGCCGGTACATGATCAGCGTGTCCTCGGGCATGGCCGCGCTCGGGGCCATCACCATCGTCGGCCTGCTCGAGATGAACTACGTGGCCGGATTCTCCATGTCCTGGGGGGGCATGACGATGGGCATCGTGGTGCTCCTGGTGACCGTCTCCGGCTGGGTGATCTACCGCTTCCGTGAGACGCGCGCCCTGACCCTCGCGCAGTTCTTCGAGCGCCGCTACAGCCGTGGCTTCCGGATCTTCGCGGGCATGCTGGGTTTTCTCGCGGGCATCATCAACCTCGGGATCTTCCCCGCGGTGGTGGCGCGGTTCTTCATCCATTTCTGCGGCCTGCCGACGGAGTTCGACGTCCTCGGCCTGACCGTGCCGACCTTCCCCCTGACGATCGCGGTGCTCCTCGCCATCGCCTTGTTCTTCGTCTTCTCCGGGGGCCAGGTGGCGGTCATCGTCACCGACTTCATCCAGGGGCTCTTCGTCAACGTGGTCTTCGTGATGGTGGTCCTCTACCTCCTCTCGAAGGTGGGGTGGACCCAGATCTTCGAGGCCCTCGGCGAGGCGCCGGAGAACGCCTCGCTGACGAACCCCTTCAAGACCCGTCACGTGAAGGACTTCAACTTCTGGTACTTCCTGATCGGCGTGGTGGGGATGTTCTACGGCGCGCTGTCCTGGCAGGGGACCCAGGCCTACAACGCCTCCGCCCGGAGCGCTCACGAAGCCAAGATGGGCAGTGTGCTCGGAAACTGGCGCGGATACCCGCAGAACCTCCTGGAACCCCGCGAAACCTGGGAGCTCACGGGGCCGGTCCCCAACTTCGTGTTTCCCACGGGGCTGGTCGTCCCGGGGCCGGACCCGGATCGGGTCCTCGTCTTCTACGGCGCGGCGGACACGGTCGTCGGTCTCGCCCACACCACCCTTTCGGAGCTGATCCATGCCCTCGAGTAGGACCGTCTTTGTGGTTTCCCACACCCACTGGGACCGGGAGTGGTATCTGACCTTCGCGCGCTTTAAGGTCAACCTGGTGGATGTCGTCGAGAGCGTCCTCCGTCAGCTGGAACTCGACCCGGCGTACCGTCACTTCCTCCTCGACGGGCAGGCGATCATCCTCGAGGACTACCTCGAGGTCGTGCCCGAGGATCGGGAGCGCATCGCCCGCCTGGTCCAGGCCGGCGCGCTTTCTCTCGGCCCCTGGTACATCCTCCCGGACGAGTTCCTGGTGAGCGGCGAGGCCACCGTTCGCAATCTCCTCCTCGGCCATTCGGTGTGCCGCGAGTTCGGCGGCGCGCAGAAGGTCGGCTACATGCCGGACTCGTTCGGCCACCTGGCGCAGATGCCGCAGATCCTCAGGAGGGCGGGGATCGACTCCTTCGTCTACACCCGCGGAAACGGCGACGAGATCGACGAACTGGGTCAGATCTACGACTGGCTCGCGCCGGACGGCAGCGTCGTGCTCGCCGTGAACCAGTGGGAAGGCTACTGCAACGCGGGAGGACTCGGCTTCGAGGAGATCTGGCACGCGCACACCCAGCGGGTGCCCGACCTCGACCGTGCCGTGGCGAAGGTCGGGAAACTCCTCGGCGCGATGGAGCCGCGGACTCCCGGAAGCGTTCACCTCCTCATGAACGGCTGCGATCACTTCCCGGCGCAGAAGAGGTTCGGGGAGATCCTGACCGCGTGCCGGGCGGCGAACCCGGATGCGGAGTTCCGGCACGGGAGCCTTCAGGACTACCTCGCCGCCGTGCGCGCGGAAGATGCGCCCCGCAAGCCGTTTCGGGGAGACCTGCTCGGCGGCCGCCACCACCTCATTCTCTCCGGGGTCTGGTCGGCCCGGATGCCGCTGAAGCAGCAAAACGATCGGGCGGAGGAGACCCTCGCCGCCTACGCGGAGCCGATCGCCGCGGCCGCCTTCTTCCTCCACGGTCGCTGCTGGCCGGCCGGGCTCCTCACCACGGCTTGGAAACGTCTGCTCGAGAACCACCCGCACGATTCGATCTGCGGTTGCTCCACGGACGACGTGCACCGGCAGATGGGGCCGCGCTTCGAGGAGGTCATCGAAACCGGGGAGCAGATTGTCTCCCGGTGTCTGGACCACCTGACCCCGATGTTCGCGCGGCGGGCCGAGGACGACGGGGAGACGGTGCTGACGGTGCTGAACCCGCTTCCCGAGCGGCGCGACGAGGTCGTCTCGCGGATGGTCGTGCTGCAACCGGACATGCCAAAGATCGAGGATCTCGAACTTCGCGACGAGGAGGGAGCGGTCCTTCCTTTCGAGGTGGTCGAGAGCCACCTCGTGGAGCGCTTCTGGGGCATCGACTACCGCGCCGAGCTTTTTGAGCAACAGCAACGGGAGGCGTTCTCGGTCTATCTCGAGCAGTACCGGGATCGGATTCTACGCACGCCGGATCGGGCAAACGAGAGCGACCGCTACGTAACGATCCGCTTCCTCGCCCGCGAGCTCCCGGCCGTCGGCCACGCGAACTACTTCCTCGCGCCTCGAGCCGGAGATCCGATGGCGGTCAAGCGGGAGGTCGTGGTCGAGGGGAACACGGTTCGAAACGACCGCGTGCTCGTCAGCCTGAACGCCAACGGCACCTTCGACCTGAAGGACCTCTCGACCGGGCGCGTCTACCCCGGCCTGAATCTCCTGGCCGACCGGGAGGACGCGGGGGACGAGTACGACACCTCCCCGGCCCCGAGCTCCCTCACTGTGACCAGCGCCGAAGCGCGGGGCGTGGTCCGGGCCGAGCGCGTCGGCGACCTCGCCGCCACCCTGACCGCCGCGTTCGATCTTGTCCTCCCGGCGGAGCTGACTGCGGACCGCGCCGCGCGATCCTCCAGGCGGGTCACGTGCCCCGTGACCGTGGCGGTGACGGTGACCGCGGGCAGCCCGGTCGTGTCGGTCGAGACGCGCTTTGAAAACCAGGCCCGCGACCATCGCCTCCGGGCGGTGTTCGGAACGACGATCAAGGCCGAGACGGTCTGGACCGACAACCAGTTCGTGGTGACCGAGCGCCCGGTCGAGGGGCCCACCGGGGAGGACTGGATGCAGCCGCCCCCGGGGACTTCACCCCAGCGGGAGTTCTCCCTGGTGGAGGAGCCCGCGGGATGCCTGGCGGTCTTCGGCGAGGGCCTCCCCGAGGTCGAGATGCGATCCGGAGTCGACGGCGTCACGATCGAACTGACGCTGCTCCGCTCCGTGGGCTGGCTCTCCCGCGACGATCTTCCGACGCGCCGCTGCATGAACGCCGGGCCATTGCGTGGAATGAGGCTTCGTCAGTGTCTCGGAAAGCAGCGCTTCCGTTACGCGGTCCTGCCCTACACCGGGAGCCGGATCGAGGCCGACGTGAAGGGGCTTTCCCGGCGCTGGCGTACACCGTCCGTCGTCCGCCAGGGAGTCCGCGACGGGATGATCCCCGGCGGCCGGGGCCTGGTCGAGAAGACTTCACCGGCCACCGAGATCACCGCCATCAAGCGCCACGTCGAGAGAGAG
>SWCD01013106.1_pt2 | contig 13905 bp, 10 predicted proteins | sample 4693011 | NCBI WGS metagenome assembly SWCD01 (sample SAMN10267278, study PRJNA491770) | bioreactor metagenome | isolation source: DHS bioreactor inoculated with marine | place: Japan: Omine Ridge, Nankai Trough | reverse complement strand
TGTCCCAGCGGGTGACGGGCACGTCCATTGCCTCGCAAAGGTCTGCCGCCCCGGTGCCCACGCGGCCCAAGGCCCCGATCACGATGGCGCGGGGGCGGGGGGCACCCGTGGCATCGAGCCGTGCACCGAGGTCGGCCAGCAGCGCGTCGCGCCCCGGATAGGTGTCGACGGGGGGACAGATCGCGCTGCCCTGTTGCGCCGCCCATGCCATGAGCGACACCGCTGCCCCTGCATAGCCCGCCCAATAGCCGAAGGCGGCGACGCGGCGGCCCGTTTCATCGACGAGATATTCGAGATCATAGAGCGTGCCGCCGCCGGCCTTGAACCGCTGCAAGAGGCGCCGTCCGGCGTGCTGGCCCTTGAAGGCATGGCCGAACATGATGTGGCGATGCGGCAGGGGGGTGCCGTCTTCGGGCAGTTCCTTGAGCCCGAAGATGATCGCGTCGGCGGGGGCAGAGGGCCAAGTGTTCTCGGGTGCAATCTCGCAGCCCGCCGCGCGGTAGCCGTCGATCGTGATGGCGCGGTTGTGGCTTTCCTCGACCGTCACGCGGATGCCCTTGGCGATGAGTTGTGCCGCGCCCTCGGGCGTCAGCCCCACGCGTTCCTCGTTTGGCCGCTGTTCGGCCCTTACCCAGAGATGTGTCATGTCAACCTCTCAGATCATGTTGTCCGCGATCACGCGCGCCACAGAAGCACGCGCGCGCATTGCCTGCACAAAGGCGGTGATCTTGGGGAATTGTGCCACGTCCACCCCATCACCTGCCAGCCAGCTACAGGCAACATAGAGATAGGCATCGGCGAGCGAGACAGTCTCGCCCAACACAAAAGGCCCGGTGAGTACGTGGTTTTCCACATAGGCGGCGCTGTCGGTCATGGTCTGCACCGACTTGGCCTTCATATCGTCAAAAGAGCTTTGCTGATCGGCCCAACGGTGGCCGCGCATTTTGTGCGCGTGGTTCACATGCATGGTGGAGGCGATGTAATACATCGCTTCGCGCATCTTGGCGGCCTGATAGGGATCTGTGGGGCGTAATCCGGCCTGCGGCGTAGTGTCGGCGATGTAATCGAGGATCGCGCCGGTTTCGGTCAGAATGCCGTTGTCGGTGACAAGGGCCGGAACGCGCCCTTTGGGATTGATCGCGAGATAAGTAGCCCCTGATTGCTCCCCGGCCCGGAAATCGAGGCGCATCGGTTCAAAGTCGAGACCGGCCTCGTGCAGGGCGATGGCCACTGCAATCGAGATGGTGCCTTTGGCGTAATAGAGTTTCATGGCGGGTCCTCTTGACTGTCAGATGAAGGTGCGGGCATGCGCCCGGTCGGGTGTGTCGAGATGGGGCGTGGCGTTGAACGTGCCCAGCATCAGCATGTCGTGCACATGCTCAAGGCGGTGCAGCGAACTGTTCATCACTTGAAGCATGACCTTGGACATGCCCGGAATATCGAGGCCGAGGGCGTGCCGCATGACCATGCCGATCACGCCGCCGGAGGTGACGATCAGGATGCGCCCGTTATGGTGACAGATGTCGTCGATCAGGCTGGTGATCCGGGTTGTGAAATGCTCGAAAGTCTCGGGCACATCGTCAAGATCGCCCCTTGCCCAGTGTTCGATCACCTGCGGCAGGTAGCGGGCGAACTCGGTCGCATCGGCAGGAGCGGGAATGCCGTGTTGCACTTCGATGGCGCGGGCGAGGGCGAAATAGCTCAACTCGTCAAGGCGCGGATCCCGCTCGGTGATGTCATAGCCCATGGCGCGGGCCGTGCCGATCTGACGGTTGAGAGTGCCTGTGATCACGTGATCGAAATGGGGATTCGTCAGGGCAAGATGCGCACCCAGCCATTCGGCCTGCTGCACGCCAAGAGGCGACAGCCGGTCATAGCCTGCCTCATCGGTGGCATGGCTGTTGGCCTGCCCGTGCCGCACCAGAATAAGCTCTGCCAAGGTTTCCCTCCCCTGAATTCCGCGCGACGTTAGCGCCGGTTGCGACGGGGTTAAAGGTGGCGCGCGAAATAATCCTCACGTTCGCCAGCCACGCCTTTGACAGCATGTGAATTGGGGCCTCAGCGATGGCTCTTTGCCTTTCGTGGCGCAAACGCAAGGTGAGGTGTCGGGATTGACGGCCTATGGGATGCCGCTGCATGCTTAAAAAAGGCCCAAAGCAGGGAGGCACGCTGATGACCGACAAGATCACATTCGTATTGGACGGCCAAGAGGTCGAGGCAGACGCCGGTCAGACGATTTGGGAAGTTGCGAATGGTCGCGGCCTGAAAATACCGCATCTCTGCCACAAGCCCGCACCCGGCTATCGCCCCGATGGCAATTGCCGCGCCTGCATGGTCGAGGTTGAGGGCGAGCGCACGCTGGTCGCCTCCTGCATTCGCGAGGCCAAGGCGGGTATGGTGGTGACCACGAATTCCGCGCGCGCGGAATCGGCGCGCAAGATGGTGGTCGAGATGCTCTTGGCCGATCAGCCCGAGCAGGCGCAATCGCATGACCGTTCGAGCCACCTCTGGGACATGGCCGAGGCCAACAGCGTGACGCACAGCCGCTTTCCCAAGCTCGAGAAAGAGCGGATCCCGCTTCTTGATGACACCCATATCGCCATGCGCGTCAATCTGGATGCTTGTATCCAGTGTGGTCTTTGCGTGCGCGCCTGCCGCGAGGTGCAAGTCAATGACGTGATTGGCATGGGAGGGCGAGGACACGACGCCTATCCGGTGTTCGATCTGGCTGATCCGATGGGGGCCTCAACCTGCGTGGCCTGCGGCGAATGTGTGCAGGCCTGCCCGACCGGGGCCTTGATGCCGGCCACCGTGCTTGACGATCAGCAGCAGGGCGACAGCGCGGATTTCGACGAAGAGGTCAAGAGCATCTGCCCCTTCTGCGGCGTGGGCTGCCAGGTCTCGCTCAAGGTCAAGAATGGCAAGGTCAAGTATGTCGAGGGCATCAATGGGCCTGCAAACGAAGGGCGGCTCTGCGTCAAGGGGCGGTTCGGTTTTGACTATATCCACCACCCGCACCGCCTGACCAAACCGCTCATTCGCCGCGACGATGCGCCCGCCAAGGGTCTGAATGTCGATCCCGGCAATTGGCAGGAAGTATTCCGCGAGGCCGAGTGGGACGAGGCGCTCGATCTGGCAGCAGGCGCGCTGAAGGGGCTCAAGGATACCCATGGCGGGACCAGCGTGGCGGGCTTCGGTAGCGCCAAATGCACCAATGAAGAAGCTTATCTCTTTCAGAAATTCATCCGCCAGGGATTTGGTCACAACAACGTCGACCACTGCACGCGGCTCTGCCACGCCTCCTCCGTGGCGGCGCTGATCGAGAATGTCGGCTCTGGTGCCGTCACGGCGACCTTCAACCAGATTGAAAACGCAGATGTTGCGATCATCATCGGCGCCAACCCGCTAGAAAACCATCCCGTTGCTGCGACCTATTTCAAGCAGTTCACCAAGCGCGGTGGCAAGCTCATCGTCATGGACCCACGCGGCCAGGGCATGAAGCGCTTTGCCACCCATATGCTGCAATTCCGCCCCGGTGCGGATGTCTCGATGCTCAACGCGATCATGCACGTGATCGTGGAAGAGGGGCTGTATGACCAGCAGTATATCGCAGCCTTCACCGAGAATTGGGAGGCGGAGAAAAAGCATCTGGCGCAGTTCCCGCCCGAGAAGATGGAAGCGATCTGTGGCGTGCCCGCCGAGACCCTGCGCGCTGTGGCGCGGGATTTTGCCACGGCCAAGGCGGGGATGATCTTTTGGGGGATGGGCGTCAGCCAGCACATCCACGGCACAGACAATTCGCGCTGCCTGATTTCGCTGGCGCTGATGTGCGGCCATGTGGGCCGTCCGGGCACCGGGTTGCATCCGCTGCGTGGCCAGAACAACGTGCAGGGGGCGTCTGACGCGGGCCTCGTGCCGATGTTCCTGCCCGACTATCAGACAGTGACCGATGACGGCGTGCGCCGTGCCTTTACCGAAGTCTGGCAATCGGGGGACTTCTCGAACCAGAAGGGCCTGACCGTGACCGAGATCATGGATGCGGTTCACGAGGACAAGATCAAGGGCATGTATATCCTGGGTGAGAACCCGGCGATGTCAGACCCGGATGTGGAGCACGCCCGCGATGCTCTGGCCAAGCTGGAGCATCTGGTGGTGCAGGATATTTTCATCACCGAAACGGCGAACTATGCCGATGTGATCCTGCCTGCCTCGGCCTTTTATGAGAAAGCGGGCACCGTCACAAACACCAATCGTCAGGTGCAGATGGGCCGCCCCGCCGTGCCCCCGCCGGGAGAAGCGCGTGAGGATTGGGCGATCACCGTAGAGCTGGCCAACCGGATCGGTCTCGATTGGTCCTACAACAGCCCGGCGGATGTCTTTGCCGAGATGAAGGTCAACATGCGCTCGCTCGACAATATCACATGGGAGCGGCTGGAGCGGGAAGGGGCTGTGACCTATCCTTGTAAAGGCCCAGATCAGCCCGGCGAGGCGGTGGTGTTTGGCGATGGGTTCCCGCGTCCAGAAGGACGGGCGAAATTCACCCCGGCGGCGATCATCCCGCCAGACGATGTGCCCGACGCGGACTATCCGATGATCCTGACCACGGGGCGGCAGCTAGAGCATTGGCACACAGGGTCGATGACCCGGCGCGCCAGCGTGCTTGATGCGGTCGAGCCTGAGGCGAATTGCTCGATGCATCCCGCAACTCTGCGCAAGCTGGGTGTTGAGCCGGGCGGCATGGTGCGCCTGAGCACCAAGCGCGGCTCGATCCGGATCATGGCGCGGGCAGATCGCGCCGTGGCCCCCGATATGGTGTTCCTGCCCTTTGCCTATGTTGAGGCGGCCGCGAATATCCTGACCAACCCGGCGGTCGACCCCTATGGCAAGATCCCCGAGTTCAAGTTCTCGGCGGTCAAGGTCGAAGCGGCGAATATCGCGGCGGAATGATACGCAGTGCGCCCCGCGCAGGTCGCGGGGCGCATACGCCCTTGCCCGTGGATTTGGCATTTGGCCTCGGAGTTTGGCGCGCCTATAGTCGCGCTTGGACATGACCCGAAAACCTGACACCCCCCTGCGCCGTGGCTGGACCACGGGCGCTTGCGCCACCGCCGCGACGCGGGCGGCGCTGAGTTTGTTATGGGGCGAAGGCAAGGTGCGGCGCGTGCAAATCACCCTGCCGCGTGGCGAAACACCAGAGTTTGACATCGCGCATCACGCCAGTGGCGAGGACTGGGCCGAGGCGGGGGTGATCAAGGACGCAGGCGACGACCCGGATGTGACCCACGGGGCGATGATCATCGCCCGTGTGGCGCGCTCGCGCGGCGGCGTGGTGTTTCGCGCGGGCGAGGGGGTGGGGCGCGTCACCATGCCAGGTCTGCCGATTCCGCCGGGAGAGCCTGCCATCAACCCGGTGCCGCGCCAGATGATGCGCGAAACGGTCGAGGATATGGCCGAGCGCCTGTCGGAAAGTCCGGATATAGAGATCACCGTTTCGGTGCCGGGTGGGGCAGCGCTTGCGCAAAAGACTTGGAATCCGAGGCTGGGTATCAAGGGAGGGTTGTCGATTTTGGGCACCACTGGCATCGTGCGCCCGTTCTCCTGCGCGGCCTGGATCGCGTCCATCCATCGGGGCATCGACGTGGCACGCGAGACGGGCTTGATCCATGTGGCGGGCTGCACCGGGGCCACGAGCGAAAAGGTCGTTCAGGGGCTATACGATTTGCCCGATCACGCGATGCTCGATATGGGGGATTTCGCGGGTGGCATGCTCAAGTATCTTGCCCGGAATCCGGTGCCGCGCCTGACGGTGGGGGGTGGTATCGGCAAGATGATCAAGCTGGCGCAGGGCGCGCGTGACCTTCATTCGGGTCGCAGCCAGGTGGATTTTGCGGGCCTTGCCGAGGCGCTTGGCCTGCCCGAGCTGAAATACATGAATACGGCCTTGCAAGCCTATGATTTGGCGGGGGAAACCCTAGCGGATTGGGTGGCGCGCGAAAGCCGCGCCAAGGTGTTGGCGATGCTGCCCGACGGGGTTGTGGTGGATACCGTGGTGATCGACCGGGCAGGCACGGTGCTGGCGCGGGCGGGGGTGGTATGACGCTCTTGCTGCTGGCGGGTACGGGGGAGGCGCAACAGCTGGCGCGACATTTGGCGGATGAGGGGCGCGCCGCGGTGGCCTCGCTTGCCGGGGCGACGCGGATGCCGCGCGCCATGGGGCTGCCCACTCGGATCGGAGGGTTCGGCGGTGAGGCAGGGTTTCTTGCCTATGTGGCAGAGGCGGGCATTACGGCGGTGCTCGATGCCACGCATCCATTTGCGGCGCAGATCTCGGCGCGGACGGCGCGGCTCTGCGCGGCCCATGATCTGCCCTATTGCCAGCTTTTGCGCCCGGAATGGGCGCCAGGGGCAGGGGATCGCTGGACGGACATTGCCGCCGAAGAAGAGGCGGCGGCGCATATTCCGCAGGGGGCTACGGTCTTTCTTGCGACCGGGCGGCAGGGCGTGAGCCGCTTTGCCAATCTCGACGGGCGTCGCCTGATTTGCCGCGTGGTCGATCCGCCCGAGGCACCCTTTCCCATGGCAAATGGCACCTATATCGTTGGCCGTCCGCCGTTTTCCGTGGATGATGAAATTTCCCTTTTCACCCGGCTTGGCATTGATTGGCTGGTAGTCAAAAATGCGGGCGGGGCGGCGTCCGAGAGCAAATTGACGGCGGCGCGGGCGCTGAGCCTGCCAGTGGCGATGATCGCCCGCCCGCCGCAACACGACGCGCCCCGCGTGGAGACGGTCGCGGAGGCAATAGAGTGGGTGCAGGGGCTATGACGGGTCGGATAATCACATGTGAGGCGGATGTGGAAGAGGGAGCGACCCATCTGGTGGCACGCTGCCCGCGCATGCGCCATGCGTATGGTCTGACCGGGCCGCTACCCTTGCGGCGAAACCCGGATGGGTTCGCTGAGCTGTTGAGCGCGATTGTCAGCCAACAGGTCAGTGTTGCGTCAGCCAATGCGATTTGGTCGCGGATGGAACAGGCCGGGTTTACCGAGCCTCAGCGCATTGTTGCAGTCACGGATGATGACCTGCGCGCTGTGGGCCTTAGCCGACAAAAGGCGCGCTATGCCCGCGCGCTTGCGGAGGCGGGGATTGACTATGGCGCCCTGCGCTACGCACCGACGCCGGAGGTCATTGCAACTCTAACGCAGGTGTCCGGTATCGGCGTCTGGACGGCGGAAATCTATGCGATGTTCAGTCTGGGGCGCGCGGATGTCTTTGCGCCCGGCGATCTTGCCTTGCAAGAGGCGGTGCGCCTGCTCTACGACCTGCCGGAACGCCCCAAGGAACGGGCGCTGCGGCAGATGGCCGAGGATTGGGCACCCTGGCGCGCCGTTGCGGCACGGCTCTTGTGGGCCTATTACCGGGTGGCCAAGGACAGGGAAGGGATCAGATGACACGGGTTTTGAAAGCAGGCCGCAAGGCGCCGCAGTCGGGCGAGACACGCTCGGCCGTGGTCTTTCTGCACGGATACGGCGCCAATGGCGCAGATTTGCTGGGGCTGGCCGATCCGCTGGCCGAGCATCTGCCCGATACGCTCTTTGTAGCACCCGATGCGCCCGAGAGCATTCCCGGCATGCCCTTTGGCCTGCAATGGTTTCCTATCCCGTGGATTGACGGATCGAGCGAGGAAGAGGCGCATCGCGGGCTGATGACGGCCTCGGCGGATCTGAACGCCTTTCTCGATGCGCTTATGGTTGATGAAGATCTCTTGCCCGAACAGGTGGTGCTCTTCGGCTTTTCCCAAGGCACGATGATGGCGCTGCATGTGGCCCCCCGGCGCGAGGATGCGCTTGGCGGCGTCGTGGCCTTTTCGGGGCGGCTCTTGTCGCCGGAATTGCTGAGCGATGAAGTGCAAAGCCGCCCGCCGGTCCTTTTGGTGCATGGTGACGCCGATGAGGTGGTGCCGGTGCAGTCGCTGCCGCAGGCGGCAGAGGCCTTGCAGCAGGCCGGTTGGCAGGATGTCTATGCCCATATCATGAAGGGCACTGGCCATGGGATCGCGCCCGACGGCCTATCGGTTGCTCTGGCCTTCATGCGCGACAAACTTGGCCTTTGACGGTTTCCCGCAAATCGCCGCAGGCTTGCCATATTATGGCGGCGCGGATGCACTAGGCCGGGACGGATGAGCAAGGACACCGACAGTCTCTCCCCGCTTGGACGGGACTATTCTCTTGGCGCGCTCTTTGTCGCCGAGATGGTGCTGCTTGTGCTGCTCTACCAGGTTTTGAGTGACCTTGAGTGCCGCGCAACCGGGATTGAAACCGCGTGCCGAGGGCTGCGGTTCGTGGCGCTGTGGCTGCTTTGCGCGGGGTCTTTGGTCGGGGTATATCTCTGGGCGCGCCCCGTGGCGCGGTCCGAGTTCGCAAGTACGGCAAGCGCCGCGCCGGGGGGAGTACCTTGGGCGTTGCTGCATGGGGCGGGCGTTCTGGCGATGCTTGCGCCGCTGGTTCTGGTCGCGCCCGAGGCCTTGAGCGCAGAGTTTGCGCGGGTGTTTCCGCTGGCGGCCTTGGGGGCGCTGATGGCGGCCCTGGGAGGGGTGCTGTGGCTCATGCGGCCGTCAGCCTGGATTGCGTGGTTGCGAGGACGCACCTTGTCGCTCGTCGCCATTGCTGCCTTCGCGGCGGCCCTGCCGGGGGCGGTGGTTCTGGCAGGGCCATTGTGGAGTGTGCAGGCGATCACAGATGTGACCTTTATCGCGGTATTTCTCTTGCTGCGCCTTTTTGTCGAGGATGTGGTTGTGGATCCCGCGACCTATGTGATCGGCACGCCGGAATTCCGGGTCATGGTGGCCGATAGCTGTTCTGGGATTGAGGGGTTGGTGCTGATCACCGCGTTTCTCGCTCTTTACGGCGTGCTTTTCCGAGACGAATTGCGCCTGCGCCGTTTTGGCCTTGTGATCTGGCCTATCGCGCTCTTGGTGAGCTGGCTGTTCAACGCGGTGCGGATCACGGTATTGATCCTTATTGGGGTGTACGTCTCGCCCGAGCTTGCGGTCAATGGCTTTCACAGCTTTGCCGGGTGGTTGATGTTCACGGCGCTGTCCATCAGTGTGTTGGTGGTAGTGGGGCGCAGTGGCTATGCGTTGCAAGCGGCGGCAGTGCCACGGGTGCGCAGCGTGGCGCCAATGGCCGATGATGATGTGGCCGGGCGAATCCTGCCGTTTATCGTCTTCGCTCTGTCAGGTCTGATCGCACAGGCATTCTGGCGCGAGCCCGCCTTGGCCTATCCGGTACAGGTGGGCATGATGCTGGCCGCGCTCTGGTGGGTGCGGGGCACCGTGCGGCAGCATCTGGCGTGGCCGTCGGCGCTGTCGGTGGTCGCGGGGGGAGTGGTTGGGGTGGCATGGATTGTAACCGCGCCCGCAGCAGAACCCCCCTCTGAGGCGCTCTTGTCGCTTGGGGCGGGGGCCTTTGCCCTTTGGGCAGGGATGCGTATCCTTGGCACGGTAGCCCTTGTGCCGGTGATTGAAGAGCTGCTTTTTCGCGGCTATGTGCAAGCGCGGCTGGATCGGGGAACCCTTGTCAGCCGGATAATCGCGATTGCCATCTCAGCCGGACTTTTCGCCCTTGTCCACGGTCGCTGGATCGAGGCCGGCCTAGCGGGCGTGGTGTTTTCTCTGGTTTACATGCGCAATGGGCGGCTGGCTGATGCCATGGCCGCCCATGCTGTTGCCAATGCTGTTATCGCAGCCGTCGCCCTTTGGAGGGGGGATTGGGCGCTGATCTGACGGTAGAGGTCAGCTCCGCGCGCGACGGCGTTTGATTTCCCAAGCAAGGACAAGGGCCGCGAGAACAACCGCAATGGCCAATGTCCCACTGGCGGCGTCCATTTCCGGTACGGAGGACGTCGAGCCCGAGCCACCGCCCGATGTCGTGTCACCGTACCAGCCATTCCAGAACCAATCAAACATGGATGCTCTCCGCTGTATCTAACGTTCAAATTCTTTCCCAAGATATGCCAGATTTTCGACACATTTCAAGCTGCCCTCTCAAAAATCCGGTATTTGGAAACGAACCGCATTGAAAAGGCGCTTTGTTTCCAAGTTCAACAGAAGATACGCCAAAACGATGAGCAGTTTACCCGATCGGCGCGCTAGCGCTCTGATAAGCCGTTGAGAATCACTCTGCTGCGCGCAGGGGTTGGCCTTTTATTCCTTCTGCTGAGTCGGGCGCTTCCACGTCTGCCGCGGTGGTTTGTATAGCTTTAGAAAGCGACTCATCGTGTTCGTCCGGCCAGATGATTTCCGAGTGCGCAAGGCGGCTTGCGGCTCGGGTGAGGGCCCAATCCCGTGCGGCGCGGCTGGAGCGGCCCATCGAGAGCTTGGCCAAGAGTTGTGCACCCCATAGGGCGTAGGTGCCGAGCCACACCCGAAGGGCCAGCATCGCAGGGGTGAAGACCAGCGTAAGAACGGTTGCGATGCCGAGGCCGAACACCACTGCGGTTGCAAGCTGCTTCCACCACAAAGCTGTTGGACTATCAAAGGCATAGCCGCCATTCACGAAATCGAGACTGAGCCCGAACATCATCGGCGCAAGCCCGGCCATCGTGGTGATCGTGGTCAAGAGCACAGGGCGGATGCGATCCTGCGCGGTGCGGGTGATGGCCTCGATTTGGGGCATGTAACGGGCGTATTCCTGAAAAGTGTCAATCAAAACAATGTTGTTGTTCACCACAATCCCCGCGAGAGCGACGATGCCGGTGCCGGTCATGATGATCGAAAAGGGCTGATCCATCACGAGCATGCCGATCAGCACGCCCGTGGTCGAGAGCACGACCGCCAAGAGAACCAGTACCGCGTTGTAAACGCTGTTGAATTGCGCCAAGAGGATGATGAACATCAGGCCAAGCGCGCCGATGAACGCTTGTTGCAGGAATGCGCCGGATTCGGCCTGATCCTCGGCGTCACCGGTCCATTCGTAGCTGATACCGGGCGGCAGAACGCCTGAGTCGAGCCACTCGGTGAGATGTGTTATACGTTCGTTCGCTGTGATCGGAACCTTACGGTCTGTAAGGTCTGAGGCGGATTCTGTAAGGAATAGCCCGTCCTTAACCGCCGCCTTGATGTCAAAGAACCGGGTCTGATCGACGCGGTCGATCTGGGCCAGTTGTTTGACCGGTTTGCGGGTGACGAAATTCGACAAGGGCACAAGCCCGTCATCGGTACGCACCTTGAGGCTGTCGAGGGTCGAGAGCACGCGATCCTGGTCGGGTAGGCGGACACGGATTTCGATTTCCTCGTCGCTGCTGTCGACGCGCATGGTGTCGAGCAGGATGCCGCGCGTCACAAGCTGCACCATCGCCCCGACGGTGGCGACATCGGCACCAAAGCGCCCGGCCTTTTCGACATCGACGTCGATCTGCCAGTCGATGCCGGGCAGGGGCAAGGTATCCTCGATCTGATGCAAACCTTCGGTTTGGTCGAATTTCTCGCGAGCCACTTCGGTAAAGGCGATGAGATCTTCCCAATTGTCGCTTTTGAGGCGCAGATGAACCGGCTTGGCCGAGGCGGGACCACGGGATTGGGCGAGGACCTCGAACTTGATGCCGGGCACGCTTTCCAGCTCTGCGCTGAGTTCGGAGATCACGGTATCGCCGTCGAATTCCGTCGCGACCACATGGCGGGTCACGGGCAGGTCGAGCAGCGGAATGGTGAACCAGGTCTCGATGGATTGCGGGCGATCCTCCCAGGCGATGGTTTCAAACTGAATCTGGCCGATCGTATCGCGCGGAGGCTGTGCGCCGCCGGTATTCGTATTGAGCCCGCCATCCCCGGCAAAGGCGAAAGCGGTCTGAATACCGGGGTGGGCGCGAATGATGTCCTCGACCTGTTTGACCAACTGGTCCTTTTGGTCAATCGAGAGGTTGCCGCGCCCGCGCACATAGACGATCCCGCGCTCAGGCTCGCTATCCACAAAGAATTCGGTGCCATTGTTGTTGTTGATGTAGAACATCAGCACAGAGCCCACGAGCACGAAAATCGTACCAAAGGCCACCAGAGGCATGACCGGATTGCCCGCGATTGCATGGATCACCCAGCCAAAGGCCGAGCGCTGATAGCCACCCCGAATCCGCTCCCGGCGCGGGGGCAGCCAGCGGTGCCGCGCCGCAGTCAGAAGTTTGCCAAAGCGGCGCGGAATGGCCACGAGCGCCAGCAGTGTGGCAACAACCCCCGAGAGGCCCACCGCCATCAGCAGCGAGACCCCCAGCATGAGGCCAAAGACCGTTGTCAGCACCGGCACGACCGAGCCAAGTATGCGTGTGCCGTCCATGCCGGAAAATTCCGCGCGCACCTCGTTGAGGAGCGCCGGGGCCGTCTGACCGGCCAGAAGGGCCGCGCCGATAGCCACCGGAATGAGCGCCAAATGCCAGAGCCAGAAGCCATTTGCGATCTGGTCGGTCCGGGCGTTGAACCAGCGTTCCAGCCGCCCGGTGACGCCGCCCAGAACGGGCAGGTAGACAAGCGCCACCAAGAGCGAGGCGGAAAGCACGAAAATCAGTGTGACCGGCAACATGCCCATGAATTGCCCCGGGATACCGGGCCAGAAGAGCATCGGTAGAAAGGCGCAGAGCGTGGTTGCGGTCGAACTGACCACCGGCCAGAACATCCGCTTGGCGGCCCCGACATAGGCGTGCATCGGGCCTTCGCCCTCGGAAATGCGCTTGTCGGCGTATTCCACCACGACAATGGCCCCATCCACCAGCATCCCCACCGCGAGAATGAGGCCGAACATCACGATATTCGAGATGGCAACGCCCATGACAGCCAGAAGGGCGAAACAGAGGAGAAAGGAGGTGGGAATGGAAAAGCCCACCAGCAGTGCGGGCCGGATACCCAAGGCCGCCAGCGTGACGATCATCACTAGGGCGATGGCGGTGAGAACCGAGCCTTCGAGCTGGCTGACCATGGAGGCCACGGTGCTGGATTGGTCGTTGGAGGTGCCGACGCTGACGGCGGCCTGCAAATCCTCGGGCCAGGTCTTTTCCGCCTCGGCGACGGCGGCGCGCACGAGGTCGGCGGTTTCGATGATGTTGAAGCCTTTGCGCTTGACCACCTGTAGCGCGACGGTCGTCTCGCCGTTGAAGCGCGCGGTGCCAAGCCGGTCCTCGAAGGTGAGATTGATCGTCGCAAGATCGCCAAGGCGCACGATGCGGTCGCCATTGGTCTTGACCGGCAGGTTGTAGAAATCGCTGGTATCTTCAAAGGAAGAGGGAATCTTGACCGCGAAAGTGCCCTGGGCCGTGTCGACTTCGCCCGCGGCGATCAGTTGGTTGTTGTTCTGCACCACATTGATGAGATCGAGCGCGGTGACGTTGTATGCCTCAAGGCGGAGCGGGTCGATGATGACCTCGAGCATCTCTTCGCGATTGCCCGCGATGCCCGCCTCGAGCACCGGCTCCAGCCCTTCGAGCGTGTCCTGGAGGTCTTTGGCCAGCCGCGACATGGTGCGTTCGGGCACCGGGCCGGAGAGGTTGACGATGATGATCGGAAATTCGCTGAAATTCACCTCGTTCAGGGTGTATTTCTCGGCCCCTTCGGGGAAATCCGCCTCGGCCGTGTCCATCGCGTCGCGCACATCGGCAAGGGTCTTGGTCTTGTCCCAGCCGAATTCGAATTCGAGCGCCACGCCGCCATAGTTTTCGGCGGCGGTGCCGGTCATCTTCTTGAGGCCGTCCAGATCGCTCAGTTCGGTTTCCATCACCTTGACGAGCAGTTTCTCGCTGTCTTCGGCAGAAATGCCGGGGAAGGGGACCGAGATGAAAAGAGCGGGCACCTCGATGTCGGGCTCACCTTCCTTGGGAAGTCCGACATAGGCCAATGTGCCGGCAAGAACCGAGAGCACGATGAAGGCC
>SWCD01005026.1_pt1 | contig 13910 bp, 13 predicted proteins | sample 4693011 | NCBI WGS metagenome assembly SWCD01 (sample SAMN10267278, study PRJNA491770) | bioreactor metagenome | isolation source: DHS bioreactor inoculated with marine | place: Japan: Omine Ridge, Nankai Trough | reverse complement strand
TGAGCTTGGTGGAGTGCTCACCTATGCAGCGGTTAATCGCCAGAGTTGCACCGCCCCAGGCCAGCTCAGCGTCGATGAGTTGCGCACAATCCAGGAGCTTGTCCGATGAGAATTAGCGGCTCCACCATAGTCCATGGCATCATGGGAAGCCCGGTCAGCCATAGTCTGAGCCCGGCTATGCATAATGCTGCTTTTGCCGCTCTCGGTGAAGATGGCGTGTATGTTCCCTTTCCGGTGGAGGATGTTGCCGCAGCCATTACAGGGTTCAAGGCCCTTGGCGTACGCGGAGTTAGCGTTACCATCCCTCATAAGCAGGCTGTTATGGCCTATCTCGATGAGATTGATCCGGTGGCTGAGAAGATTGGAGCCGTTAATACACTTGTTTTAAGTGGTGGAAAGGTTAAGGGCTATAATACTGACTGGCTGGGAGCCAATCAGGCCTTGGAAGATGAAATGGAGCTTACCGGTGCCTCGGTGCTTCTTCTGGGAGCAGGCGGTTCAGCCCGGGCCATTGGCTTTGGCCTTCTTGAGGCCGGAGCAACGGTGACCATCGCCAGTCGCACTCCTGAGCCCGGTCAAGCCCTGGCAAAAGTTTTAAATTGCCCCTGGCACCCTCTGGCTGAGATTCCCCAGTTGAGTGCTGATGCAGTGGTCAATGCCACCTCGGTAGGCATGGGCAAGATGGCAGACACGAGCTTGGTGCCCCAAAGTAAGATTGCCGATTTCCCAGTGGTGATGGACATAGTCTATTCGCCGCTTGAAACCAGGCTTCTGAAAGAGGCAAAAGAAGCCGGTTGTGTTGCCATTGATGGTCTCAAGATGCTTCTTTACCAGGGTGGTGCTCAATTTGAACTTTGGACAGGCAAGCCAGCCCCTTTAGATATTATGGACCGAGAACTTAAATCAGGACTTGGCCTCTAGAAGCCTTTTCTTTTTTGTTAAACAAAATTTACATATTTGAATTATGCATGAAATAATCCCTTTAAGAACTGTTGATGCCGATATTACTGTGCCAGGCTCAAAATCCATTACCCAACGGGCCTTGATTGCTGCTGCCCTGGCCCAGGGAGATTCCACTCTGGTGGGCCCTTTAGACAGTGAAGATACCACCTACACCTCAGGCGCTTTACGGGCTATGGGCATTGAAGTGGAGCAGGGCAAGGACAGCTGGAAGGTAAAAGGCAGTGGTGGCAAGATAATCACCCCTGCTGACGAGATTTTCCTTGGCAATAACGGCACCGCCACCCGTTTTCTGACCTCCTTTGTCGGCTTGGGAAAGGGAGAGTATATTATTGCCGGTGAAAAACGCATGGAGGAACGGCCCATTGACCCTCTGATGGCAGCCCTGTCAGGTTGGGGGGTTGATATTAAATCAATCAAGGGTACTGGCTGTCCTCCCTTAGCTATTAATGCAAGCGGCATTAAAGGAGGGAAAACCATCCTGCCTGAAGGTAAGTCCAGTCAGTATCTTTCTTCTCTTTTGCTGGTTGCCCCCTATGCCCGAAAAAAGGCCATCCTTGATGTCGAGGGTGTGGTTCCCTCTAAACCTTACGTAACCATGACCTTGGCTGTGATGCGGGCCTTTGGCGCTGAATTTACTGCCAGCGATGAGCTCAACCATTTTGAGATTGATCCCGGCACATATCAGCCTACCACCTATTATGTTGAAGGTGATGCCTCCAGCGCTTCGTATTTCTTTGCCGCCGCCGCCATCACTGGTGGCCGGGTGCGGGTCAAGAATGTACCCAGCCCGTCTTTGCAGGGAGACACAGCCCTTGTTGAGATGTTTGCCAAGATGGGGTGTACTGTGGACTATAGCGATGGGATTACCGTTACCGGCCCTCAGGAGCTACGCGGCGTGGAGGTTGATATGGCGGATTGCCCAGATGTGGCGCCCACCCTGGCCATTGTCGCCTCCCGGGCCAAGGGCAGAACAGTGATTAAAAATATTGCCCACCTGCGTATCAAAGAATGTGATAGAATTAACGCTGTTGCCACCGAGCTTACCAAGATGGGAGCCAAGGTGGAAGAAAAGCCCGATGCCTTAATTATCGAAGGCATTGATGCCAGTGGCCCTTTGCACGGGGCCGAGATTGACACCTATAATGATCACCGTATTGCCATGTGTTTTGGTGTGGCGGGCCTGGTGACACCTGGGGTGAAGATAAAAAACAGAGAGTGCGTTGTGAAATCGTTCCCGGATTTCTGGGAAAGATTTCAGTGGCTCTATTAGGTTTTAGGTTGGGGGCAAAAAGTTTAAGAAAAGAAAGGAGGAGATGTAATGAAGATCAAAACGGCTCTTGTACTGGTAGTTCTTTCCTTAATGTTAAACGGTTGCTTCTTGACCAAGATTGTCACGGTGCCCATGCGTGCTGTCGCAGCGGTGGTCTCAATTGTGCCAGTGGCTGGTAATACTGCCCATGATGCTATTGATGAGGCGGCGGAGATTGTAGATGAGGTACCCATCTAGGCTACCCTAAAAAGGGCTTTTTTGCCCCAATACCGCGTCACAGCAGAAAAGAAAAATGCTCACAGATGGTTATATGCTGCGCGTTTTCTTTTCTGCTCTTCCTTGTCTTGGAGCAAAAAATCTCCTTTTTAAGGGCACCCTTTGAAGTGAAAAAGCAGTCTTCTCCTTTTTGGGAGAAGACTGCTTTTTTTATTTCTTTGCTAAGCCGGTGGCTTTCATCAGGGCCCAGCCAAGGGGGTCTGAGGTGCTACCGTCATAGTTGGCATCCTCTTTCTGGGCTGCCATGTGCTCAAGGAGGCGGGTGGCTAGTTTTTTGCCTAGCTGTACGCCTTCCTGGTCAAATGAATTGATATTCCACAAGAAACCCTGGAAGACGATCTTGGCTTCGTAAAGAGCAAGGAGCGCTCCCATATTGTAGGGTGTCAGTTGGTCAGCCATAAGGATTGAGTTAGGGCGGTTACCGGTGAATGTCTGGTTGGGGTTGTCGCTTTTTTGTCCAGCGGCAAGGGCCAGGGACTGGGCCAGGAGATTGGCGTTAAGCTTCTCCTGGCTGGTTGTTTTCTGGATGGTGATGTCGCCCGGGTACTGGTTGTTGCGGAAACCGATAAACTCCACCGGGATGATGGTCGTACCCTGGTGGATGAGCTGATAGAAGGCATGTTGGCCATTGGTGCCTGGTTCACCCCATAGAATCGGCCCGGTTTTGTAAGTCACAAACTGCCCCTGCCTGCTGCATGTCTTGCCGTTGCTCTCCATATCGCATTGTTGAAGATGGGCTGTGAAGCGAATGAGGGCTTGACTGTATGGCAGGACAGCCACAGTATCATGACCGAGGAAATTATGGTTCCAAACGCCAAATAGGGCCAGAAGGAGCGGCACATTCTTGCGGATATCTTTTTCTTCAGCAGCCATGTCCATGGCATGGGCTCCACGCAAGATCTCATTAAAATGATCATAGCCCAAAGCAAAACCCAGCATGACCCCGCCCACCATAGAGGTGGCACTGTAGCGGCCGCCGATATAGTCGAACATGTAAAAGGAGCGCAGATATTTTTTGGGGTCATCCATGGGAGAGCCTTGGCCGGTTACCGCCACAAAATGGCGGGTTGGGTCCAGGCCTGCTTTGAGGTAGGCGGCTCGTACTAACTCTTCGTTCGTCAATGTCTCCAGGGTGGTTCCGCTTTTTGACACCACATTGATCAGGGTCCGCGATAGGTTCAGGCCTTGTAGCACGGCAATTCCGTCATCCGGGTCAACATTAGAGATAAAATGGACCCTGCGGCCTTCCATGCCAAATGCAGCTAAAGCATAGTAAAGGGCGCGCGGGCCTAGGTCTGAGCCACCGATACCGACCTGCACCATGTCTGTAAAGGGTTGACCTTGGTCATTGGTCAGGGCGTGTTGTTCTAGTTCTGAGAGAAAAGAAGCCAGTTTCCCAAGCTCTGTTTCGGATTGATTACTGGCCTCGGGAGCACTGCGCTTGCTGGAGAAAACATCACGGCCAGCAGTATGCAGCACTTGCCGGTTCTCGCAGGGCCAGCCTTCAATTTTATTAATGACCTCTCCCTGTTTCATGGCTACATATTTTTCAACTACTTTCCCTTGATCAGCCAGGTCTTGAAGTTTGTCAATGATAGTCTCGTCAACCCGCTGAGTCCCATAAAAGAGCTCGAAACCAGCACTCTCAGCATGGAATGCCTTGAGCCGCTCGGGGGACAGGGTGCCGGGTTCGCTGAGATCTGGTGCCTGACTGCAGAGGTTTTGCAGTTCGCTGTAGGCTGGCAGAGTGTCGAAGTTGTCGTAAGATGCCATGGAATACTCCAACTGGAGATGGTTGCTAAAGTGTTGGAATGCTTGCTGGAAAAAGTGTTCTGGTTTAAGCACCCTGTTGTAGGCTAGAAAAGAAACTAGATTTTCTGCCGCTCTTTCCCTCTCTCTTCAGGGCTGGTGAGGTTGTAAAAACGGACCTTTCTGCTTCTTGGAAACTCTCGCTTAATGATTGTCTTCAAGAGTTTCGCTAAACCTTTGCTGTTAACCTGCCACGTCTCATCATGATAGCCCCATTCTCGAACATGAATCGCGTTGTCGCTAATCTTGATAATCTCTGCGCCACGGTTTCGTTTGTAGGTTAGAACTTCAACACCTTGTTCCGGGGTGGCTTTTTTAAGAAAGGAAGCAACTCGTTTTGGAACGGTGTCAATATTGATTAGGGCCATAAGGAGAAAAGAGCTGCTGGCTTGATTACAAGGCCAACAGCTCTTTGCTGGATTTTTTCTAGAACGCGTAGGTCAAGCCAAATGCGATAACAGGATAGTATTTAAAATCTTCGAGATCCTCTTCAAGCTCGTCCTCCTCCTCTTTCAAGTCATTAAGGAAGATGGAGTCTGTCGACAGGGTGCCGCCTGTGGTTTTAAGGTCTACTGTAGCTGGGCCCTGGTATACGACGCCAATATCAAAAAAGTAACTTAGGTTAGAGCCTTTACGGACGGGATTTCCAAACCCGATGCCGAAATAGGGAGCAAAGCCGTCATAATCTATCTCAGCTTCCAATCGACCAACATCCGTGTAAGTGTAGGTATTGTAACCAATAGTATATTCGCCGGTAATCTTCAAATCGGCGCTACCCTCGAAATTATTACCATTTGCAACGGCACCCACAGCAATATGGAAATCACGATCACCGCCGAAAGGGTACCACTTAGCTGCTATCAGGCCTGAAACAAGATCAAAGTCTCCCTCATAGTCAATATCCTCTCCTTCTCCATCAAAATCAAGGGAGCCCCAGTGTCCGGCGATAGAAAGATTGAGGCTGTCGAGTATGCCGATGGTGAGGTCAGGCCCAACTCCAAGTGTGCTTGCTTTGGCACCCAGAGAGACGTTGCCGCTTTCTGCCAGGGCGTTTTGGCTGAATATTGTCAGCATCAAAAAAAGAAAAAACGGGGTGGTAATACGAGCAATGGTTTTCATCTGTTCACCTTTAATTATTGGGGTAGGTAAAAAAGAGTTAGGTATTCATTTTCTTAGAGTCTCGGTAACTTGTCAAGAGGTGTTGGAAATTGCTGGAAAAGAAACATTTCTATGGGCTAAACTTACATGTGGCGGCTAAGGCTGATAGCTTTCAAAAGAAATTCTTATCAATATAATCTCAGGTACATTAAAATGCGAAACAAGATCAGATTATTCACCAACGGATTTTCCACAATCTTTATTCTCGTCTTATCTGCTCTCACCCTTACGAGTTGCACGAATCCACATACACCTGCCGGAAACGAAGGTTATGTTTATGAAGACCCGAGGATATTTGGCAAAGGTGGTCATAGGGGTGTCGTGAGCGGCCCAGGAAACTACGGCGTATCTCTTTGGCGAAACAAAATTATTAATATTGATATTCGTCCTGCAACATATACTGAAAAATTTAAGATTTTGGCTAAAGACGACCTTAATGTTTCTTTCAATTTTCATGCGGTCATATCAGTAAGAAAAGGCAAAGTAGCCGATGTTGTCCAGAATTTTGGCGGGGGAAAATGGTACACACGATTTATCCGAGAACCATTTAGGACTTTTGTAAGGGATGCGGTGCAGCAATACACAAGTCGAGACATAAAGGGCACACGAGAGATAATAGCTAAGGATGTCGAAAATAAACTATCGCAACATCTCAAGGGCTCACCTTTTCAATTAGTAAGCTTGGTGGTCGGAGATATCAACTACCCGGATATCGTAGCTCAAGCAGTGGAAAAGAAACTTGCTGCTCAACAATTATTAGAAGAAAAAACAGTCCAAAAGGAAATCGCTCAAAAAGATGCAGAGATAAAAATAGAGGAAGCAAAAGGTATTGCCAGTGCTCAAAGGATAATAAATGAAACTCTAACTGTTAATTATCTCCAGCATGAAGCAATTAAAGCTCAAGAGAAAATGGCAAATTCACCCAATCATACAACAGTTTATATTCCTGTAGGATCGAACGGTATACCCATTGTTTACACCCCGAAAAAGTGAAAGAAGCTAGCAATTCGCTCAACCTCGGCTAGGCGTGCTTCTTAGCTTTGCGTTTGCCCAGCCCTTTGAGGGTGTGTATTTTAAGTAGAGAGCCAAGAAGCTTGGCAGTTTTCAAGAAAAATGGCACAAAAAAACTCACCAAGAGGGCCGGCCTCGGGTGAGTTTTTTTATAAATGGAATATGTGTTGATCCTAGAGGTGTTTCTTGAGGATCTCCATGTCGGCGTTGCTGACATGGGTAAATTCAATACCTGTATGGTAGTTATCGTCATCCGCAGCCTTGGAGTGCGCCACGGTGCCACGGGCATCAATTAAATCATTTTTGAGAGCAATCTCCATATCAACATGTTGGCCGGGGGTCATCTGTATGCTGGTTTCCAGCAGGATGCCTGTCTCGGAAAGATTAAGGGTACGCCCCATCCCCTGCGCCATGACATTGTCATCTTTATCTATGCAGAAGAAAGAGAGGTTGAGAGAGTCTGTCCGCTCATGCTTGCGCTGATTGTCTGGAGTGTCTGCCATGTTATTCACCTAAATAAATTGACCAAGTTGATCAGAGTATTTTACTACAATTACGATCCCGATCAGTTCGGGATAGCCCCCAAGATAATCCAACTTATGAGTAAGCGATGATTGTCTTAGATAAATAATCTAAAATATTAAGGGCCTGAGCGTCAACCAAGAACTGTTTAAAATGGCAAAAAGAAAGAAGTTAATAGGTAAAGTGACCCGCACAGGGGTTCCGCAAATCAAAGGAGAGGACTACCCCTTTGGCCGACAAGATGAAGACATCCCATCCTTCAGCGAGCTTTTTGATGGTGAAATTTTTGATGATACAGCCCTGCAGAGGCAAGCGCTTCGGGAAGCGGAAGAAAAAAGAAGGCAGCGCCAAGCAGGGGTTCAAAGCTATCCGCCACCCCAGGAGACTCTCGACCTCCACGGATATACAGCTCAAGAGGCCGAGGATAAGGCCCGGCACTTTATCGAAGATGCCCGCCATCGGGGGATACGTACTGTGCGGATCATAACCGGCAAGGGCCTTCATTCTCCAGGTGGTGTGGCCGTGCTGCCTGATATTATTGAGCAGCAGCTTATCTTACTCAAAAAGGAGAAGGCTATTGCAAGTTTTGGTTGGGAGAGGAAGGTGAAGAGCAAGAGCGGCGCCCTTCATGTTTACCTGTAACTACCCCTGTATTGACGAAGTCCTTTGATGACTTGAGCATCAGGTTTAAAAGGATTTTTGGGTGGTTCTGGTGCAGCAAGGTAGTGACTGGCTGCAAAGGGGGTGGAGGCAATATTAAGATTATACGCCATCACAAAAAGGGGCTCAAGGTTGATCGTGTCTGCAATATTATAGGCCAATAAGGTGTCGAGTAATTCCTGTTGGCCGCATCTTTTATATTCATTCCAGAGTATGACAGCATCATAGCCATCAACACCTTGCAGTCCTGTTCTGCCGATGCCAAGCTGTCTTTCGCAGCCCTTGAGACCACCTTTATAGCCAAGGGCAGCCAGGATCGGGCGCAGGTCAAGATGGGCCTGGTCAATTTTAATCCTGAAGTAATTCTCCAGCATGGGCACGTCAAACCCTCTGCCGTTGTAAGTTACAATAGCGTGGTATTTTGCAAGTTGATCAGGGAAGGCGTCGAGGTTGTCGCCGTGAACAAAGGTGAAAATGTCACTGCCGTCATAAAGGGCAATTGTGGTGATTATACTCGTTTCTCTATTAATGCCGGTGGTTTCAATATCGATAAAGGCGGTTTTGTCACGAAAATGGGGAAAGAGTCGCCAGTGCTGACTGGCAGGAAGGCGCCCCGAAAAATAAGATGCTGATGTCAGGGCCTCTTTTGGTTGTTTGCGCAGATGGGCCTCCACCAGGCGGCGGGCTGACGGGCGTATGGCTGTTGAGGCTGGCGCTGAGAAATCATTCCATGAATGGATGCCTGCCTGCCAAATGGCCTTTTCTGTCTTTTGGCCAATGCCGGAAATATGCAGGAAGGTGTTTTCGAGCATGAGGTGACTGAGTGTGGTTTAAATAAAAAAACCCAAGGCTGTTTAGGCCTTGGGTTTTTTTAGCTGTAAAAAACGAAAAATGCTTCGTTTTTCTTAGTAGAGGTCGAGGTAGTTATCAAGCTCCCACTCGGTGACAGCAGTACGGAAGGAGTCCCATTCCTTACGCTTACCTTCCAGGTACTTGCCGAGGATATGGTCTCCCAAGGCATCTTTGGCAATGGGGTTGGCTTCCAACTCGTCCAGGGCCTCAGACAGGTTGCCGGGCAGGGTGGAGATGCCCAGGGCATCTTTACCTTCCTGGTCCATGGTAAAGAGATCGTGATCAGTAGAAGGTGGGGCGCTCATCTTGTTCTTGACGCCGTCCAGACCAGACTTGAGCATCATAGCCACAGCCAGGTAGGGGTTGCAGGTTGGATCAGGGCAGCGCACCTCAACCCTGGTTCCCAAGCCGCGGGAGGCGGGGATGCGGCAGAGAACAGAGCGGTTAGAGGCAGACCATGCCACATAAACCGGGGCCTCGTAGCCTGGAACCAGACGCTTGTAGGAGTTAACCAGTGGATTGGTTACTGCGGCAAAACCGCGGGCATTCTTGATGATACCAGCAATGTACTGGTAGGCAACTTCGGAGAGACCTTGCTCATCGCTGGTGTCTTCAAAGGCATTGGTGCCGTCAAGTTTGAACAGGGACTGGTTGGTGTGCATACCGGAACCATTGATGCCGAAGATAGGCTTGGGCATGAAAGTGGCATGCAGGCCATACTTGGCTGCAATAGCTTTAACAACCCACTTAAAAGTTACGGTGTTGTCACAGGCGGTGAGAGCGTCAGCATATTTGAAGTTAACCTCATGCTGACCTTCGGCAACCTCGTGATGAGAGGCCTCAATCTCAAAACCCATCTCTTCCAAGGTCTCGATGATCTCACGGCGGCAGTCAGAACCAAGATCTTGAGGATCAAGGTCAAAGTAACCAGCCTGGTCATGGGTGATGGTGGTTGAGTTTCCATCCTCATCACGCTCAAAAAGGAAGAACTCAGCCTCAGTACCAATGTTCATGGTGTAACCCATGTCTTTGGCCTCAGCTAGGCTCTTCTTAAGGGCGCAGCGGGGACAACCGGCAAAGGGGCTTCCGTCTGGAAGATGAACATCACAGATCAGGCGGGCAGCAGCTACGCCTTCCTTGTTGCGCCACGGCAGAATAACAAAGGTGTCAAAGTCAGGCTTAAGGAACATGTCTGACTCATCAATACGGGCAAAACCGTCAATGGAAGAGCCGTCAAACATGATGCCGCCGTCTAAAGCTTTCTCCAACTGGCTGCGTGGGATGGCAACGTTCTTCTGGAAACCGTTCACATCGATGAACTGCATACGGAAGAAGTTGATTTTCTCTTTTTCGACAATTTTTAAAATATCGTCTCTTGTCATGATCTTTTCTCCTTTGAAAAGGGGTTAAGGTGGCAGAAGAAGTTATACAGCCAACTGTCTTCGCCAACGTGGTTTTTTATAAAAAAAATACAGGCTAGGTTTATCACTTTTTGCGATTTTGGCACATATTTTTTTCGCTAACTAACATCTTTTTTGAATAAATATTATTTATTACAAATTTGTATATAAATTATGCGGCGGCATAGGTTAAGCTCTCACGTATTTCGCTTAAGAAATGCTTGTCGAGTATCTTTTTGCCCTCATGATCCAGCACGTAAAAAACGTCCACGACCTGGTCGGCCTGGCTGCCAATCTGGGCTCTGTATGTCGAAATACCAAAGTCCGCCAAGGTGCGGGTTATGTTGTAAAGCAGTGCAGTTTTGTCCTCGGCAAAGACCTCGATAATGCTGAACTTGTCAGAACCATCAGGTTCTATGGTCACCCTGGTTTTGGTTTTCTTCGTTTTCCTTGGTTTGGCTTTTCTTCCTAAGGGCGCAAGTTTTTTGCTTAAGCGATGAGCAAGTCCTAGGCGGTTATCAAAGGCAAGGTTCAAGTCTTTTTGGAAGGCTGCCCAGTCCTGGTCGACAAATTCGTTGTTGACTGCTGAGGTAACCTGAAGAGCATCCACTGCTGTGCCATCGCCCCAGGTGAAAATCTTTGCAGCTAAAACTTTGATATTATGAAGGGCAAGAACGCCACAGAGTCGGTTTAATAATCCCGGCCTGTCTTTTGCCATGATAAGTATATCCCAGTGAGCTTCCTGGTCTGATGACACCATAACGGTACGATTCTTTTTTAATACCCCGCTGCTATGGTGCTTGATGTGCAAAGCAACCTCTTCGGTTGAAAAAGAAAGGAGGTAGTCATCTGACAGTATGTTGAGATCAAAATCTGGGGCAATTTTTTTGGCTATAGGCGCGAGCTTATCGCGCATCCAATCCACTGCCTGTTCCTGGTTTGGGGCAACTAATTCAGTATGTTCCAAGGCATGGGCAATTTTGAGATAAAGTTCAAGGAAAAGGGCTGATTTCCATTCAGTTAGAACTGTGGGGCCGGTGGCTCGCGCATCTGCAATTGTCAGTAAGTAAAGCATGGCAAGCCTGTCAGGGTCCTGAATATTCTCTGCGCAATTTAAAATAAGGCCTTCATCTTCAATGTCACGGCGCAGGGCGACCTCGGAAAGATAGAGATGGTTGCGCACCAGAAAGGACAGGCAGCTAATTTCCTCCTCCTCAAGGTTAAGTCGTTTGCCGATGATTCGAGCCAGGTCGCTGCCATATTCAGAGTGGTCATGTTTGGTGCCTTTGCCGATGTCATGAATAAGGCTGGCCAAAAAGACAATATGAGGTGAGGCAAGGGTCATGAAGATTGCTGACTCTTCTTTTTTCAGGCGACTCATCTCTTCAACACATTGCAGCAGGTGTCGGTCAACAGTGAAGACATGATAAACATCATGCTGGGCAAGGGACTCCAAATGTTCAAACTCAGGGATATAGGCCGAAAGAAGACCTGTCTCCAGCATGTCAGTAAGGACCTGCAAGACATTATCACCTTGCAAAATAGCGATAAACGCCTTTGACATCCTCTTAGAATGACACACCTTATCGTTTACCAAAGGCAGTTTTTGGGTGATCAGGGTTTTTGTATTGTGGTGAATGGGTAAACCGGTAATCCCTGACTGAAGAAAAACCCGCATAAGAAGATGGGGACGTTTTGAAATCAACTCCGCTTCAGTAATCTGAATACGGCCCTGTCGAACCATTATCCCGGTTTCAAGGGTTCTATCACCTGCCTCAGGAGGAGTAAGGCCAACAACATCTTGGACATGTTCGAAGAAGAGTTCTGTCACAACTGCAATGGATTGCAAATGATTGTGGACATCACGCATGAAAAGTTCAACGCCAAGCATAGCATTGGAGTTTTTGTAGCCAAAGGCGCCAGCCATCTCTTCCTGATGTTCAAAAAAGAGTTGGTCGTTTTTGCGGCCACTGATGTAATGAAGGCGATTGCGGATTCGAATAAGGGCGTTAATGGCCTCTTCGAATTTTTTTCTATCATCACGAGTGAGCAGGGCGGAATTTTCAAGATCATCCAGGGTGTTAAGACCAAAAACAACCTGGGATGACCAAAGCATGGCCTGGATGTCTCTAAAACCACCACGGCTTTCTTTAATATGCGGCTCTAACAGGTAACTATGGTTGCCATAGCGTTCGTGTCGCAACTTGCAATGGCTCAGCATTGATTCGAAAAATTTTTTACGATGGCCTGTAACAAAAAGGCGGTTAAATTTATCAATCAACTCATCGAACAGGACCTGAGAACCAACAAGCAGGCGGGCATCAAGCATTGAGACCAGAAAGAAAAAATCGTCCTTGGCATCTTCAAGGCAAATCTTAATGGTACGAACCCCGTGACCAACCTCGAGGCCTGCATCCCAAAGAGGGTAAAAGACAGCCTCGGCCACATCGTTTAACCGATCTTTTGCTTCTGGGCGGTGGAGGAGCATCAGGTCAATATCGGAAAAAGGGAAAAGCTCTTCGCGGCCGTATCCACCCAAGGCAACAAGGGCCATGTCATGGGTGTCTACCTGGCATTCGGTAAACGAGCTTATTAATGACGAGTCTATGAGCTTTGTATGCTCGGAAATAAGGGCCTGGCCGCTTAATCCTTTTTGCCACAAAGCTTCAAGGGCATCTCGTTTTGTGCGAAGTTCCGATTTCATTCTTAGTCTGATGGTATTTAGTCAGCGTTAGCTAATAAGTAGGGTTAGATGGCTTCGCTGCCTGTTTCACCGGTACGAACGCGGATAACATCATCAACAGGAAGTACGAAAATTTTGCCATCGCCGATCTTGCCGGTACGTGCTGCTGCAACAATGGTCTCAACCACCTCGTCAACCTTATCAGCGTCAACAATGATGCCGATTTTTATCTTGGGAATAAAGTCAACCATGTACTCGGCACCGCGATAGATCTCTTTATGGCCTTTCTGACGGCCATAGCCTTTGACGTCGGTCATGGTCATGCCGCTGATGCCAATATCGTTTAAGGCTTCTTTAACATCATCGAGTTTGAAAGGTTTAATAATAGCTTCTATTTTCTTCATGCTGCCTCCTGTGCAGATTGAGATAACTGAGCTGATTACATATTGTATGCAGTTTCACTATGGGCAGCCTGGTCAAGGCCGACTGTTTCATCTTCATCACTGACCCGAAGGCCGCCGCAGATGATATCGGTGATTTTTAAAAGGACAAGACTAACCACAAAAGCGTAAACACCGACGACGACCACGCCGAAAATTTGGGTTGTTAAAAATGAGGCGTTACCAGCAAGTAGGCCGTCTGCGCCACCTGGGTTGATGGCTTTGGATGCAAATAAACCGAGGCAGATGGTACCAATGATACCGCCAAAACCATGGATGCCGACAACATCAAGGCTGTCATCAAAGCCAACCTTGTTCTTGTAGGTAACAGCAGCAAAACAGGCAAATCCAGCCAACAGGCCGATAATAACTGCAGCATGGGGACTTACGAAACCGGCCGCAGGTGTAACGGTGGCAAGGCCAGCAATGGCGCCGGATGCTGCACCAAGGGTGGTGGGCTGCTTGTAAAGTAACCATTCCAAAGCGACCCACATGGCAAGCCCTGCCATGCCGGCTACATGGGTATTAACAAAAGCAGTTGCTGCAATGCCGTCAGCAGCAAGGGCGCTTCCGCCATTAAAGCCGAACCAGCCAAACCAGAGAAGGCCGGTGCCCAGTAAAGTCATGGGCAGGCTGTGAGGCATGAATTTATCACGGCCCAATCCTTTTCTAGGGCCAAGAACAATAACTGCCGCCGCTGCTGCCGCACCAGAGGTAAGATGGACAACAAGGCCGCCGGCAAAATCAAGAACACCTTTAGCAGCCAGCCAACCGCCGCCCCAGATCCAGTGGCAAACCGGGTTGTAAACAACGATGGTCCAAAAAAGGCTGAAGAGAATAAAAGGCCCAAAACGCATGCGCTCAGC